>Ga0154020_10009154_pt1 | contig 11420 bp, 21 predicted proteins | sample Klosneuvirus_201_FD_109709 | JGI IMG/M metagenome (GOLD analysis project Ga0154020, IMG submission 109709) | Active sludge microbial communities from wastewater, Klosterneuburg, Austria - Klosneuvirus_20160825_MG | ecosystem: Engineered > WWTP > Aerobic digester > Activated sludge | place... | reverse complement strand
CATTGATATTGTAGGAGGAAAACTACCTGAAGAAGAAGGTGTAGAAGTTTTTCGCAAAGCATTAAATAATGTAATGCCTACAGTAGAAGTAAAAGCCCGTAGAGTTGGTGGTTCTACATTTCAGATTCCTACTGAAGTAAAACCTGAAAGAAGAGTAGCTCTCGGTACCAAATGGATGTTAACATATTGCCGCAAACGCAATGAAAAATCAATGGCAGAAAAGCTTGCCGGAGAAATTCTTGCTGCTGCCAAAGGTGAAGGTTCATCTGTAAAGAAAAAAGAAGATACCCATAAAATGGCTGATGCCAATAAAGCATTCTCACACTTCAGGGCGTAAGAAACAAAATGTCAAGAGATTTAAAATATACAAGAAACATTGGGATTGCAGCCCACATCGATGCCGGTAAAACAACAACTACCGAGCGCATTTTATACTATGCCGGTGTAAACCATAAAATTGGTGAAGTTCATGATGGAGCCGCAACCATGGATTGGATGGCGCAAGAACAAGAGCGTGGTATTACAATTACTTCGGCTGCTACAACAGTAAGCTGGAACTATCCAATGAAGGATGGTGTTAAGGTACCTGAAACTAAAGAATATCATATAAACATTATTGATACACCCGGACACGTAGATTTTACCGTTGAGGTAAATCGTTCATTGCGTGTATTGGATGGTTTGGTTTTTTTGTTTAGTGCTGTCGACGGAGTTGAGCCTCAGTCAGAAACCAATTGGCGTTTAGCAAATAATTATAATGTAGCCCGTATTGGGTTTGTTAATAAAATGGATCGTTCCGGTGCCGACTTCTTAAACGTTGTCAAGCAGGTGCGTGAAATGTTAGGAAGCAATGCTGTACCACTTCAATTACCTATTGGTGCTGAAGATGGTTTTAAAGGTGTTGTTGATCTTATCAACTATCGTGGTATGATTTGGAATGAAGCGGATAAAGGTATGACCTACAAAACCGTTCCAATTCCTGACGATATGATTGAAGAAGCCAACGAATGGAGAGAAAAACTATTGGAAGCAGTGTCTGAATATGACGACCGCTTAATGGAAAAGTTTTTTGATGACCCGGCTTCAATTACTGAAAGAGAAATATTAGACGCTTTGCGTAAGGCATGTCTAGATATGAAAATAGTTCCAATGGTTTGTGGTTCTTCATTTAAAAATAAAGGAGTTCAAACAATGTTAGATCTTGTAATGGAACTAATGCCAAGTCCGCTTGATCGTGATGAAATTACAGGAACCAATCCAAATACAGACGAAGAAGTAACAAGAAAACCTGATTTTAAAGAACCATTTGCAGCTTTGGCATTCAAAATTGCAACGGATCCTTTTGTTGGTCGTCTTGCTTTTATTCGTGCTTATTCGGGCAAGCTTGATGCCGGATCATACGTACTTAATACTCGTAGTGGAAATAAAGAAAGAATTTCTCGTATTTTCCAAATGCATGCCAACAAGCAAAATCCTATTGAGTTTTTAGGAGCCGGTGATATTGGAGCTGTTGTTGGATTTAAGGAAATTAAAACAGGTGATACGCTTTGCGATGAGAAAAATCCTATAGTTCTTGAAGCTATGGTATTCCCTAAACCGGTAATTGGTTTAGCAATTGAACCAAAAACTCAGGCCGATTCTGATCGTTTGGGTGTTTCATTAGGTAAACTTTCTGAAGAAGATCCTACTTTCCAAGTAAGAACAGATGAAGAAACAGGCCAAACAATTATCAGTGGAATGGGTGAATTACACCTTGAAATCATTGTTGACCGTTTGCGTCGTGAGTTTAAAGTTGAAATCAATCAAGGTGCACCTCAAGTTGCTTATAAAGAAGCATTTAAAGGTTCATGTTTACATCGCGAAACCTTTAAGAAGCAAACCGGTGGTCGTGGTAAATTTGCCGATATTCAATTTGAATTATCACCTGTTGATGAAACATTTGTAGGTGAAGGTTTACAATTTGTAAATCAAATTGTGGGTGGTTCAATTCCTAGAGAATTTATACCTGCAGTTGAAAAAGGTTTCAAAGAGGCAATGAAAAATGGAGTTCTGGCAGGATATCCTGTAGAAACAATGAAAGTAAGATTATTTGACGGTTCATTCCACGCAGTGGATTCGGATTCAATATCATTTGAACTTGCCGCTAAACAAGGATACAGAGATGCTGTTAAAAAGGCTAGTCCTATTATTCTTGAGCCTATCATGAAAATTGAAGTTGTAACTCCAGCTGATTATATGGGAGATGTTCAGGGTGACTTAAATCGTCGTCGTGGATTGATCGAAGGATTGGAAGAAAGAGCCGGAGCTCAAGTAATTAAAGGTAAAGTGCCACTATCTGAAATGTTTGGATATGTTACAACCTTAAGAACAATCACTTCAGGTAGAGCTACTTCAACAATGGAATTTGATCACTATCAAGAAGTGCCAAAAAACATGGCTGAGGAAATAATTGAAAAAGTAAAAGGAGTTAAAGCAAACGCATAATACAATGGTTAATCAAAAAATCAGAATTAAGTTAAAGTCGTTCGATCATACATTGATTGATAAATCAGCAGAAAAGATCGTTCGTTCCGTAAAAGCAACCGGAGCTGTTGTTAATGGGCCAATTCCATTGCCAACTGAAAAAAGAATATTCACTGTTTTGAGATCACCACACGTTAACAAAAAAGCACGTGAGCAATTTCAAACTTGTTCTTACAAAAGGTTGTTAGACATCTACAGCTCAACAGCTAAAACGGTAGATGCTTTAATGAAACTTGAATTGCCAAGTGGTGTGGATGTTGAAATAAAAGTATAACGCAAAAAATAATAAGTATATATAATAATCATGTTTGGAATAATTGGTAAAAAAGTTGGCATGACCAGCATCTTTGCAGACAGTGGAAAATTGATTCCATGTACTGTTATCGAAGCAGGCCCATGCGTGGTTACCCAAATCAAAACAGATGCTACTGACGGATATAACGCAGTACAACTGGGATTTGGTGATCGCAAACAAAAGAATACACCCAAACCGCTGATAGGTCATTTTGCAAAAGCAAATACAGCTCCTAAAACTAAAGTATGTGAATTTTCACACTTTAATAGAGAGTTAAACCTTGGCGATTCGGTAGATGTAAGTGGATTTGAAGTCGGTGAATTTGTTGACGTAATAGGTACGTCCAAAGGAAAAGGATTTCAAGGTGTAGTTAAACGTCACGGTTTTAGTGGAGTTGGAGGTGCGACACACGGTCAGCATAACCGATTAAGAGCTCCCGGTTCCATTGGTGCATCCTCATTTCCTTCAAAAGTATTTAAAGGAATGCGCATGGCGGGTCGTATGGGTGGTGATAGAGTAAAAATCACAAATCTTGAAGTACTTATAGTAGATGCTGAAAAGAATCTGATAGTAGTAAAAGGTGCAGTTCCCGGTTTTAAAGGTTCCATGATAATAATTGAAAAATAAGATGAAGCTGAATGTTATAGATATAAAAGGAAACGATACCGGACGTCAGGTTGAACTGAATGATGTGGTATTCGCCATCCAACCTAATGATCATGCTATTTATTTGGATGTTAAGCAATATTTGGCTAACCAACGTCAGGGAACGCACAAATCCAAAGATAAATCTGAAGTAACTGCTTCAACCAAAAAGATTAAACGTCAAAAAGGAACAGGTACTGCTCGTGCTGGTAGTTTAAAATCAGGAACAAGAGTTGGTGGTGGTAGAATTCATGGACCACGCCCAAGAGATTACAGTTTTAAACTTAACAAAAAGTTAAAGCGTTTGGCCAGAATGTCTGCCCTTTCTTACAAAGCAAAGGATAACAGCATTACCATAATTGAGTCTTTCAATTTTGATAAGCCAAATACCAAGGACTTTAATGCTATGATTAATACTTTAAACATGGCTGACAAACGTACTTTGTTTGTAGTTCCTGAATACAACAAGAATATACACCTTTCATCACGTAATATTCCAAAGTCGGAAGTGATGATAGCTTCCGATCTAAATACTTACCAGATCATGAAAGCTTCAAGAGTTGTATTAGTGGAAAATTCAATTGTTAAATTAGAAGAAGTATTAACTGCTTGATATGACTATCCTGAAACGCCCGTTGTTAACGGAAAAAATGACAAAAATTGCTGATAAAGCACAACAAATTGGTTTTATAGTAGATAAAGTAGCCTCAAAAGACGAAATAAAAGCCGCTATTCAGAAGGCTTACAATGTTGAGGTTGAGAGAGTTAATACCATATTGGTACGCGGTAAACGTAAATCCAGATTTACAAAAGCCGGTGTCATAAATGGAAGGAAGCCTAACTACAAAAAGGCTATTGTGCAACTTAAAGAAGGACAAAAGATTGATTTCTTTGAAAATATATAGTCATGGGAGTTAAAAGATTAAATCCGGTAACACCGGGAACGCGCTTTAGAATAGCGAATACATTTGAAGAACTTACAGGTGATAAACCTGAGAAGAGTCTGATTATTTCCATCAAAAAATCCGGTGGACGTAATAATCAAGGTACCATGACCATGCGATATATTGGTGGTGGACACAAACAACAATACAGAATGATCGACTTTAAACGCGATAAAACAGGTGTTGTTGGTGTGGTAAAAACAATTGAATACGATCCAAATCGTACTTGTTTTATAGCTCTTGTTGAATATTCTGATGGTGAAAAGAGATATATTTTGGCACCGAATGGTTTAAAAGCCGGTCAAAATGTAGTAGCAGGTAAAGGCTCAACTCCCGATTTAGGAAATACACTTCCAATGGCCGAAATGCCTTTAGGTAGTATTATTCACAATATTGAATTAAACCCAGGTCAGGGTGGAAAGATTGTTAGAAGTGCCGGTTCAAGTGCACAGCTAACAGCCAGAGATGGTAAGTATGTAATTGTTAAATTGCCTTCAGGTGAAACAAGAATGATACTTTCAACATGTATGGCTACTATCGGTACCTTAAGTAATCCTGATCACAGTTTAGAAAATAAAGGAAAAGCAGGAAGAAGTCGTTGGTTAGGTCGTCGTCCCCGTACACGTCCTGCGGCAATGAACCCGGTAGATCACCCAATGGGTGGAGGTGAAGGTCGTGCCAAAGGTGGTCAGGCCAGAACACGTAAGGGAACAGGTCTTAAAGGACATAAGACACGTAACCCTAATAAGATTTCAAATAAATTAATCATAGAAAGAAGGAAGAAATAATTATGCCTAGATCGCTCAAAAAAGGTCCCTTTGTAGATGTCAAGCTTTTCAAGAAGATTGAAACTATGAATGAGGCAAAAAAGAAAAATGTAATCAAAACCTGGAGCCGTCGCTCTTTGATTACTCCCGATTTTATTGGTCATACATTCGCTGTATACAATGGAAACAAGTTTATTCCGGTTTATGTAACTGAGAATATGGTAGGACATAAGTTAGGTGAATTTGCACCTACAAGAACATTTAAAGGTCACTCAGGAAACAGATAATATGGAAGCTTTAGCCAAATTAAATAATTGCCCATTGTCACCACGTAAAATGCGTTTGGTCGTTGATCAAATTAGAGGCATCAATGTGAACAAGGCACTCAACATATTAAAGTTTAATCAGAAACAGGCTTATGCATTGTATATCGAAAAATTGCTTTTGTCGGCTATAGCCAATTGGCAGTTGAAAAACGATGCAAAGGTGGATGAAGAGACAGGTCTTGTTGTTAAGTCTGTATTTGTAAATCAGGGTAGAACAATAAAAAGATTAAGTCCGGCTCCACAAGGTAGAGCATATCGTGTTCGTAAACGTTCAAATCACGTTACAATAATTGTAGATGTGGTAGGTGAAGCAGTTGAAAATTTAAACTAATTAAGGATAACAAGAAAAAATGGGTCAAAAAGTAAATCCGATAAGCATAAGATTAGGTATTATCCGTGGATGGGAATCTAATTGGTTCGGTGGAAAAAACTTTGGCGAGAAATTAGCTGAAGATTACAAAATCCGTAAATATCTGCATGCACGTATACAACGTGGTGGAATCTCTAAAATTGTGATTGAGCGTACATTAAAGCGCATTATTATTACTGTACACACTGCTCGTCCGGGGATTGTTATCGGAAAAGGTGGTTCAGAAGTAGATAAAATAAAAGAGGAGATTAAAAAACTTACCAAAAAGGATGTTCAGATCAACATATTTGAGATCAAACGTCCTGAAACGGAATCCAGATTGGTAGCTGAATCAATTGCTCAACAAATTGAAGGACGTGTTTCTTATAAACGTGCAACAAAAATGGCTATTGCTTCTACAATGAGAATGGGTGCCGAAGGAATAAAAGTAATGTTATCAGGTCGTTTGAATGGAGCAGAGATGGCTCGTTCTGAACAATACAAAGAAGGACGTATTCCATTGCATACTTTCAGAGCCGATATCGATTACCATATAGCCGAAGCATTAACTGTTTATGGTAAAATTGGAATCAAAGTTTGGATAATGAGAGGTGAGATTTATGGAAAAAGAGATTTGTCCATGAATTTAGGAGGAGGAAATACAGGTCCTGAACGTAGACCTGGTAGCCCATCAGCCGATCGTGACAGAAGAAGAGGTGGAGGACGCGACAATAGAGGAGGGGGAGAAAATAGAGGAGGCGGAGACACCAGAAGAGATAATAATCGTGGACCAAAACCTGGTAATACCGGTGGAAGACCAAGAAGTTAGAAGATATAACAGAAACATAAAATTTATTACAGATGTTATTACCAAAACGAACCAAATTCAGAAAACAACAGAAAGGCCGTGTTAAAGGTCTGGCTACCCGTGGTGCTCAAATTGAATTCGGAGATTTCGGATTGAAATCACTAGAACCAAAATGGATCACCTCTCGTCAGATTGAAGCTGCACGTATTGCCTTGAATCGTTTTATGAAAAGGGAAGGAAAAGTGTGGATTAGAATATTTCCAGATAAACCAATAACCAAAAAACCTGCAGAAGTAAGGATGGGTAAAGGTAAGGGAGCTCCAGAATACTGGGTTGCCGTTATTAAACCGGGTACCATTATTTTTGAAGTGGAAGGTGTTAGTCAGGAAACCGCCAGAGAAGCTATGCGTCTTGCAGCACAAAAATTACCTGTTGTTACAAGATTTGTTGTTAAACCTTCATATACAGCAGAATAATTATGGAATACGAAAAAATAAAAGTACTTACCGACCATGAATTGCATGGTGCGTTAAGAGATGAGCGTATGCAACTACAAAAACTTAAATTTGGTCATACTGTGTCGCAAATCGAAAATCCGGGTAAAATCAGATATTCAAGAAGACTGATTGCCAGGTATCTAACGGAGATTAACCGACGCAAAAAAGAAATAATAAGTACCAACTAAGAACAGATATGGAAAGGAACTCCAGAAAAGAAATAATAGGTATTGTTGCAAGTAACAAAATGCAAAAAACTGTTACTGTAACTATAGAGCGTAAAAAGAAGCACGCTAAATACCACAAGTTTGTAAAGGCAACCTCCAAGTTTATGGCCCACGACGAAAAGGAAGAATGTGGAATAAATGATGTGGTTAAAATAATGGAAACTCGCCCCTTGAGTAAAAACAAGCGTTGGAGAGTAGTAGAAATAATTGAAAAGGCAAAATAATGATACAACAGGAATCCAGACTAAGAGTAGCTGATAACAGCGGCGCAAAAGAAGTATTATGCATCAGAGTGCTAGGTGGAACCAGAAACAGATATGCTTCATTGGGAGATAAAATTATTGTTTCCATTAAAGAAGCAATTCCATCAGGTGGTCTTAAAAAAGGCAGTGTATCTAAAGCCGTGATTGTGAGAACCAAAAAACAGGTTCGCCGTCCGGATGGATCTTATATCCGCTTTGATGACAATTCATGTGTATTGTTAAACAAAGATGATGAGCCTAGAGCAACCCGTATATTTGGCCCGGTTGCACGTGAATTACGCGATAAGCAATTTATGAAAATCGTATCCTTAGCCCCGGAAGTATTATAAATATGGAACGTAAATTTAACAAAATTCAAAAATTACACGTAAAAAAAGGAGATACTGTTAAAGTATTAGCCGGTGATGATAAAAACAAATCCGGTAGAATCCTAAGAGTAATTGTAAAGGAAAAAAGAGCCGTTGTGGAAGGTGTAAATATGGTAACCAAGCATAAAAAGCCGGATGCCAACAATCCTAATGGATCAATTATAAAATTGGAAGCTCCTTTAAACATTTCTAAACTAATGTTAATGGAAGGTGGAAAACCAACAAGAACTGGCCGTAAGCTTAATGCTGATGGTAAGTTACAGAGATATTCAAAGAAAACAGGTGATTTTATTAAATAAAGAACATGTACGCACCTAGATTAAAAGACAAATACAACAACACTATTATTAGTGCACTTAAGGAAAAATTTGGTTACAAAAATGTAATGGAAATACCTAAATTATTGAAAATTTCAATAAATCAAGGTGTTGGGGCTGCTGTAGCAGACAAAAAATTGGTAGATACTGCTGTTTTAGAACTTACTACTATTGCAGGTCAAAAAGCCGTACCAACTTATTCCAAAAAAGATGTTTCCAATTTTAAATTGAGAAGCAAAATGCCCATCGGAGCAAAAGTTACATTACGTCAGGATAATATGTATGAATTTCTTGACAGATTAATTTCTATTGCACTTCCAAGGGTAAGAGACTTCCAAGGAGTGAATGAAAAAGGATTCGATGGTCGTGGAAATTATACGTTCGGTGTAACTGAACAATTGATTTTTCCTGAGATCAACATTGATAAAGTTAGTAAAATCAATGGTTACAACATCACTTTTGTTACATCCGCCAAAAATGATGTGGAATGTTTAGAATTGTTAAAAGAATTTGGATTACCCTTTAAAAATCAAAATAATTAGAATATGGCAAAAGAGTCAATGAAGGCCCGCCAAAGAAAACGCGAAAATTTGGTTGCAAGATATGCTGAAAAGCGTGCCAAATTAAAAGCAGAAGGAAACTATGATGCTTTGCAGGCACTGCCGCGTAATGCTTCACCTGTAAGACTTCGCAACCGTTGTTCAATAACCGGAAAACCAAGAGGATACATGAGAGTATTTGGTTTGTGTAGAAATCAATTTAGAGAAATGGCCTCGAACGGTAAAATTCCGGGTGTAACAAAAGCAAGTTGGTAATCCATTAAAAAAGAAAAACATGACTGATCCAATAGCAGACTACTTAACAAGATTGCGCAATGCGATTAAAGCAAATCATCGTATTGTTGAAATCCCGGCCTCAAACATCAAAAAAGAAATAACAAAAGTTCTTTTTGAAAAAGGTTATATCCTGAATTACAAATTTGAGGATAATACCATTGGGGGAATCATTAAAATAGCATTGAAATATCACCCTATTACCAAATTACCTGCAATAAATGAATTGCATCGTGTAAGTAAGCCGGGTTCACGCCAGTATACTTCATCGGAAGATATGCCACGCGTAAAAAACGGACTTGGTATAGCTATCGTAACAACCTCACATGGGGTAATGACCGACAAAGAAGCTAAAAAGCAAAATGTTGGTGGTGAATTAATTTGTTATGTATCATAATAAAAATTAGACTAAAAAAACAAAATGTCACGTGTAGGAAAAAATCCGATTAGCTTGCCAAAAGGGGTTGAAATTCAAACCTCAGGCGATACGATCACAGTAAAAGGTTCGAAAGGACAGCTTAGTCAGAAACTTTCTGAAGGCATCACTCTTGAAATTGAAGATGGTGTGATTCAGGTAAACCGTAGTAACGAAAGCAAAAGCCAAAGAGCATTGCATGGTTTGTACCGTGCTTTAATTAACAATATGGTTAAAGGCGTTAGTGAAGGTTATACCATCAAACAGGAAGTAGTAGGAGTAGGTTACAAAGCCAGTAATCAGGGCAATTTACTCGAATTGAATTTGGGATACTCTCATAATATTTTTCTTGAGGTACCAAAAGAGATTGTTGTAAAGACTGAAACTGAAAAGGGAAAAAACCCATTAATTATTCTTGAAGGTTGTGATAAACAACTAATAGGTCAGGTAGCGGCAAAAATTAGATCTATGCGCAAACCTGAGCCATACAAAGGAAAGGGTATTAAATTCCAGGGTGAGCAATTGAGAAGAAAAGCGGGTAAATCAGCAGGTAAAAAATAAAGGCTATGGCAACCGATAAAGTATTAAGCAGGTTAAAAATCAAGAAAAGAGTAAGGGCCAAAGTTTTTGGTAGTCCTGAAAAGCCAAGATTATCAGTGTTTAGAAGTAACAATGAGATCTACGCACAGCTAATAGATGATACAACTGGAAAAACCATCCTTTCATATTCATCTCGTACAAAAGATTCGGGCTTGGAAAAAAGCACTAAATCTGAAAAATCGTTCCAAGTTGGAAAGAAGTTAGGTGAAGCTGCTGTGTCTAATGGAATTACCAAAGTTGTTTTTGATCGTAATGGTTATTTATACCATGGTCGTGTTAAAAATCTAGCTGATGGAGCAAGAGAAGGGGGATTAATTTTTTAAGAAAAAATGGCAACACAAACATTATTAAAAGTAAGATCTACAGATATCGAATTAAAAGAGACTGTAGTAAATATCAACAGGGTAGCCAAGGTAACCAAAGGTGGTCGTACATTTAGCTTTACTGCCATTGTGGTAGTAGGAGATGGACACGGAATTGTTGGACATGGTTTAGGAAAAGCAAGCGAGGTAACTGATGCAATAGCAAAGGGTATTGAAGATGCTAAGAAAAATCTTATCAAGGTTCCGGTTATCAATGGTACAGTGCCACACGAGCAAACTGGTAAGTTTGGTGGAGGTAAGGTTTTTATTAAACCGGCTTCACATGGTACTGGTGTAATTGCGGGTGGTGCGATGCGTGCAGTTTTAGAAAGTGCAGGTGTACATGATGTATTAGCTAAATCAAAAGGTTCATCTAATCCACACAACGTGGTAAAAGCAACCGTTGATGCCTTAGCTAAACTAAGAGATCCTTATACCATTGCTGAACAAAGAGGAATTTCATTGGACAAATTATTTAACGGTTAATAAAAATGGCAAAGCTTAGAATTACACAAATTAAAAGTGGTATTGACCGCACCGAAAGAGAAAAAAGAACCCTTATTGCATTAGGTTTAACCAAAATGCATAGAAGTAAAGAGGTTGAAGAAAATCCTGCCTTGGTAGGAATGATCAATTCAGTAAAGCATTTATTAAAAGTAGAAAACGTTTAAAAATGAACTTAAGTAATTTAAAACCAGCGATCGGTTCTGTTCGCGATAGAAAACGTAAGGGACGTGGAAACGGTTCCGGTACAGGTGGAACATCCACACGTGGTCACAAAGGTGCGGGTTCTCGTTCAGGTCACTCCAAAAAAGTTGGATTTGAAGGTGGACAAATGCCGTTACAAAGACGTGTTCCAAAGTTTGGATTTAAAAATCCAT
>Ga0154020_10009153_pt1 | contig 11420 bp, 8 predicted proteins | sample Klosneuvirus_201_FD_109709 | JGI IMG/M metagenome (GOLD analysis project Ga0154020, IMG submission 109709) | Active sludge microbial communities from wastewater, Klosterneuburg, Austria - Klosneuvirus_20160825_MG | ecosystem: Engineered > WWTP > Aerobic digester > Activated sludge | place... | reverse complement strand
GTTTGGTACTCCACGTGTGAAGTATTGATGGTGATACCACGCTCTTTTTCTTCAGGAGCGTTGTCAATTGAGGAGAAATCACGCACTTCAGCAAGACCTTTGCTAGCCAGCACTGTTGTGATAGCAGCGGTCAAAGTGGTTTTTCCGTGATCTACGTGACCAATAGTTCCAATGTTTACGTGTGGTTTGGAACGGTCGAATTTTTCTTTTGCCATAGTTGTTTTTTATTTAATTGTATATTTTTATTTAATTAGCCTAACGCCTAATTGAGCTGTTGAGCAGGATTGAACTGCCGACCTCTTCCTTACCAAGGAAGTGCTCTACCACTGAGCTACAACAGCTTATTCATTTTGTCTGATCTGGCTTTTTAGGCCCTATCTGCTCAAAAATCTCATTTTAACAAAGAACAGCCCTCTCCACACGCCAAAAGTCCCTCAATTTGGGACTTTTCAAAAACCCTTGGATCGCGTCTGCTAATCCTCCGGTTTTTGCCGCCTCTCTCCTGTTTTACCAGGAAGGCGTATGAACACACATCTCAACTTCACCTTTTCATCACAAATTCACCATTTGCGACTAAAATTTTTGAGCGGAAGACGGGTCTCGAACCCGCAACCTCCAGCTTGGAAGGCTGGAGCTCTACCAATTGAGCTACTTCCGCTTTTATCATCCTTTTTTGGCCTTGTAGCTAAAAAGAACAATTAAGCTCTATTCTCCGGTCGCCTTAGCCAACCCGATGTTATTCGGTATAGGCGACCAATGTGGGGACAGGAGGATTCGAACCTCCGAAGTCGAAACAACAGATTTACAGTCTGTCCCATTTGGCCACTCTGGTATATCCCCTTCACAAAAATCAGAGCCGCTTGCCGGAATCGAACCAGCGACCTACTGATTACAAATCAGTTGCTCTACCAGCTGAGCTAAAGCGGCGTTTTTAATGCTATTTGAAAGAACTACCCCTTTTAAAGGGATGGCAAAGGTAACAATACTTTTCATTTACACAAAATAATCGTGCCAAATTATTTCAATTTCTTATCAAAAATGCAGGGATGGAAACTATTTTAAAATCCTCAGCTGAGGAGGGAGGTAATTGTTGATGCGGTTGGGAAGTACTTTTCCCCACCCAAGGCCGTGGTTTTGGTATGTAAAACACACCAATCCTTTGTGTTCTGTTGACAAAGAAAAATTTTCCTTTTTCAGATAAGCAAGGGCTGTTTCCTTTGTCAATTCCGCCTTTTGCACCTGTTCCGAAATGGAATTGGACAAAGCCAGCTCCTGTTCTGGAATCAGATCCTGATTTTTTAGCTCACCTAAACACACCCCTGCTTTTCTAAAATAAAATCCCTGAACCGGCAAATGCAAAAACTCAAAACAGCCCTTGTTTAAAAGGTAATACTTTTCATTTTTTTTCAGCAGTTCCATGCCCTCCGTTTTGGCATAACGTTCAAGCACTTTTTTTTCGGTTGCCGTGACCGTATTTTTTAAATTTAAGCGCAGTCTTTTTTCCTCCGCAGCTTCCTTTTTAACCAAAATGGAGCAAAAAAAACCTTCACTTCTAAGCATATGGGGGTAAAACCTGAACCCCTTTTCGTTTTTGACGATGTTCCAGGCCGGATCCACAACTGGATTTAGCACTTCCATGCCCATATCCATAACCAGCCAGTCAACAATCGATTCGTTTTCCTCTCTGGAATAGGAACAGGTGCTGTAAAACAAGTGGCCCCCTTCTTTCAGGCATGCTAAAGCGGAGCCCAAAATGTTTTTTTGCCTCAGGGAGCAGGAGTTCACATGTTCGGGACTCCATTCTTCCATGGCCCCCTCCTGTTTTCTAAACAAACCGCTACCGCTGCAAGGCGCATCCACAACCAAAAGGTCGAAAAATCCAGGTAAATTTTCAAACTGTTCAGGTGTGTTATTTGTGACCACAGTATTGGCTTGCCCCCATTTGCTGAGGTTGTAGGCCAGGGTTTGGGAGCGGTTTTGGATGAGTTCATTCGACACAAGAAGGCTGCCTTTGCTCATGATGGAGTTCAACACCGTGCTTTTCCCGCCGGGAGCAGCGCAGAGGTCGAGGATTTTTAGGTCTTGTTTAAAATCAAGTGTTTTACTCAGGGCGTATTCAAGAAACATGCTGCCTGCCTCCTGCACATAATAACACCCTGCCTGAAACAAAGGGTCCTGCGTGAAGGAAGGGCGTTTATCAAGATAAAAGCCCTGTGTGGTCCAGGGAATCCGATCACCCAGTTCAAATCCAGAAACAAAAGGTTTAAATGGGTTGCAGCGTACCGAGGTGATCTGCTCTCCAGATTCGTGAACGCGGATAAACCCTTCCTTATCGGGCAACTCAAGCTGTTTTATGTTGTTTAAAAATTGTGGTGATAGCCTTGGCATCTTTTAGAATTAAAACAGTTCCTTTGTTCTGAATTTTGTGAATTACAAAGAAAAGCAATTAAACAGCTCTCCAGGGCAAGAACTCGAGAAAATTAAACTCTGGTGCGCCTACCAGGAGCGTTCGCATTACGAGGTCCGCCTGAAGTTGCAAAAAGCAGGCCTTAACGAAGGGGAAATTGCACACACCCTCTCTGAACTCATTTCAGAAAATTACCTCAATGAAGAGCGTTTTGCCAAAGCCTTTGCAGGAGGTAAGTTCAGAATAAAACACTGGGGCCGCATCAAGATCAAAAATGAATTAAAAAAACACAGGGTTTCTGAGCCCAACATCAAAGCGGCTTTACAAAGCATCGACGAAATCGAATACAAACGAACACTGCATCAACTCGTTCAAAAAAAAATAAAATCTTCAGGCAGCCGGCAAACACTAAGCCTCAAAGCGTCTGTATACAGATACCTGGTGAGTAAAGGGTTTGAGCCCGATGGCGTGATGGAACAAATAAACAGTAATTTTAGTGAGCATGAATCTTGATTTAAAAACAAAAAATGCCCTGGTGTGTGGCAGCACGCAAGGCATTGGCAAGGCCTCCGCTATGGAATTGGCGCGATTAGGCGCGAATGTGACCCTTCTTGCACGCAACGAAGAGAGCCTTAAAAAAGTAAAAGCCGAATTGCCCAATACCGGTGCCCAACTGCACTCCTACCTGTGTGCCGACTTTTCCAATCCAAAACAACTGGAAGAACTTGTGAATGCCTTTGTGCGGAGAAACGGTCCGGTTCACATTCTGGTGAACAACACCGGGGGGCCGCCTGCAGGACCTATTGTGAAAGCCCGAACCGAGGAATTTGTAACCGCGTTCAGCAACCACCTTCTATGCAATCACATTCTGGCGCAAGCCTGTATTGAGGGCATGAAAAATACGGGATACGGAAGGATCATTAACGTTATTTCCACCTCTGTAAAACAAGCTTTGCCCAATTTGGGTGTAAGCAACACCATCCGCGCGGCCGTTGGCAACTGGGCCAAAACCATGGCAAATGAACTTGCAGAATTCGGCATCACGGTTAACAATGTGTTGCCTGGAGCCACAGCTACCCAGCGTTTAAGCAACATTCTCGAGAACAAAGCGCAAAAGAGCAACACCAGCACCGATGCAGTGAAAAATGAAATGATCCATGAGATTCCCATGAAACGTTTTGCCGAAGCCGCTGAGATTGCCAATGCGGTGGCTTTTCTCGCCAGCCCCGCAGCCGCTTACATTACCGGCATTAATTTGCCAGTGGATGGTGGTCGCACCTCCAGTTTGTAATGTTAACAGAATGCTGTTACTAAATGAAGGGACGTCAAGGCTTTAGCAGGCGGTAATGCCCCTATTTTAGAGGCATGATATACCCACTGCTTGTTCTGTTCAACAGCATTCTGTTTTTTCTGGTGCCATATTTTGCACCTAACGGAGAGCCTAAGATCAGCACCAATTTTCCTTCTACTCTTGTGATTGATCAGGAAGCTGTGCTTGAGATCAGGATTTCCAAAGCCCAACTGAGCGGTTTTGCCACATTTCAAATGGATCTTCCGGATGGTTTTGTTCCAAGGGAAATTGAAAATGCTGAAGCGGTTTGTGCCGTAAACGAAGGCCAACTGGTGTGGACCTGGAGCGAATTGCCTGAGGATGAAGAGTTGATCCTAAGTGTGGGCATTACACCAGGCGCTGCAGCTCACGGTAAAAAGCGAATTGGGGCAAGCTTTTATTACATTGATAACAACGATAAAAAAAGCGTGGACATTCAGACGGCTGAAATGCTGGTGTTGAATGAAGGAGAAACAGAACTGAGTGCCGAAGCCCAGGCCCCAGCTAACCCGGCTCAAAACACAAGCACCCTGGTTGAATCTTCACATTCGGAGCCAGCCGGTTGGGTTGAGGTTCAAAGAACCGTGCTGGATGGAAGGGTGTACAATGAAAAAAAGGTAGAGTTAACAATTAAAAAGGGCATTACCAGAGGTTTTGCCCGGTATAGCGATAATTTGGAACCCGGCTTCAGTGCCAAGGCGGTAAAAACCGATGGCAGTTCCTTTTCAATTGCCGATGGCAAGATCAAATTTGTATGGGTAAGCGTTCCGGAAAAAGAAGAATTAAAAGTGAGTTACATTTTAATTTGCCAATCCACAGCCGAGGAAATCTTATTAAAAGGAGAGTATTCCTATCTGGAACACAATCAAAGTAAAAAAATACTTTCTCCTGAACAAAACATTCGGTTTGAAAAGGCTCAGGGGCTTAGCCCACAGATTACGGCGGAAGCAAGTAAAGACGCGGTAAAAGCAGAGCCTATTGCCACATCAAGTGTTTCACAACAAACTGAAAACAAGGTACAGGCCCAGCTCGAAAAACAAGTGAATAAACAACAAAACACCACCACCTTTGCCATACAAATTGGAGCCTTTACCAACTCAAAGGTGAGCGTACAAACGCTAAAGCGCAAATTCAAGCTGAAGGAAAATGTTCGCAGTGAATTTCAGGAAGGGTACTCGAAGTTTATGTTTGGATATTATGGTGCTTACAAAGCGGCCAGAGACCAAAGGGAACAAACCATCAGTACCAAAGGCATAAAAAGTGCTTTTGTGGTGGCTTATAACAATGGAAAGCGGATAACAGTGCAAGAAGCACTCATGACACTCAATCAAAAATGGTTCAAATAAAAAATTTGATTATTTTTACCCCAGCAACAACCTATATGAAGAGAGTGCTTCTCCTTCTTCTTACTGTTTTATCCCTGAATGTCCGTTCTCAGGAGCCGGATTCTCTTCAGTATGCGGCTCTGGACAGTTTGTCCTATGAGCAGTTGCTTGAACATTACGTGAATGAACCTGAACCACCACGTTTTTATAAAGGCCCTGTTGAGCTTGGTGATTCCACCTATAAAGTGTTGAACGATCAGGTAATTCCAACCGATACCGTTGGAGCTGAACCTCTTTTCCGTTACGATTATTTTATGCAGAATGAGGGCGCCTACCAGGATACCAGCACCCTTGAGCTAAGTGAGTTTAAACCAAAGATTGCCCTGGGTTTTGGTAAACTGGGATTCACAGGCGACCTTTATTCCAAACATTTTCAACCGACCTTAAAGGGCCGACCGGCGTTTAACCTCGACGTCTCTCAACGTTTGTTTCGTTTTCTTGAACTCAATTTTACGGTCATGTTTGGTAAAGTGAGTGCTAGTGAGAATTTGCCTGAGCGCCACGTGAACATGGTGTCTGAGATCCGATCCGGAGGTTTAAACCTGGTATACGATTTCGGTAATTTAATCCCACAGCGCTATAGGGTGAGACCTTACCTGAGTTTTGGAGTGAGTGGATTTGAATACCTGAGTAAAACCGACATTAAAGATGCCAATGGCAATACCTATTATTACTGGTCTGACGGCAGCATCAAAGATATGCCAGAAGGCACTGCCGGCGCACAGGACGCGAAGGATTTAGTAAGGGATTACAGCTACGAATCGGATATACGTGAACTGAACCTCGACGGCTTTGGAAAATACAACGAACGTTCCATTGCCTTTCCTTTGGGCTTTGGTATTATCACCAGGGTAACCGACCGGGTGAACATGAAACTCAACTGGCAATACTATTTTTCAGGCACAGATTACATCGACGGCATCACCGAAAACAGTGTAGGCACAAGAAAAGGAAACAGCAAAAACGATAATTTCTCGTATGCCTCCTTTGCTTTTCAATACGACCTGATTACCAAACCCAAGTCAAAAACTTATACCGATACACTTAGCGATGCGTTCTGGCTGGCTTTCGACAATGCGGATAATGATAACGACAGCGTGCCAGATTTGAAAGACGATTGTTTGGGTACAGCAGCCGGTGCGAAGGTTGATCCGAACGGCTGTCCAAGTGACGATGATGGTGATGGCATTCCAAATTACCGCGACGATGAACCCAATACGCCCGCAGGATTTCCTGTGAATGCAAAAGGCGTTGCTCAAACCGATACCTATTGGAAAGAATATTACGAGGCGTATTTGAACGACACGTTAAGCACCGACAGGGAAATTCAAATTGTGTACAATGCCTTTGCCGCTAAACCAAAGAAAAGCAAGAAGGACGAACAAAAAGACGAATACACCGTTGAACTCGTAAGGTATAACGGTCCTATCCCTTCCGACGAATTGGCTTACCTCTTAAGCATAGGCGACATCATCTCAACAACATTGGACGATGGTACTGTAGTTTACACCACTGGCAAGTACGACAATTTGGCCGATGCGGTAAAACGTAAGGAAGAGTTTAAATTGTCGGGTAATTCAACGGCCAAGGTAGCCAAAGTGTCAGGCAAAAAAGTGGAGAAAATCCAGGAAGAAGACATTGATGCCTTGCTGAGAAAAGAGCTTGAGGACTTGATGAGTATTACCATCAGTGAAGATGGAGACACAATTCGCACCCAAATGGAAGGCGATGATTATTTTGCAGGCCTGTTTGGAGAAGAATTTACGAACGCCACCCCTGAGGTAAAGGACAGTTTGCGTACCCTGGGCATGAAAACCAAAGCCAAAGAAATTAAAGCCAACCGTGAACTGGCTGAAGCTGAAGAATCATTTAATCCTGAAGACGTGATTTACCGCGTGCAATTGGGAGCGTTCAGAAACCGGATTTCAACTAGTATTTTTAATACCTCAACCAATGTTCTTGAATTAAAAACGGCGGAAGACATTTACCGTTACGTAACCAAAGGCTATAAATCCATTGAACAAGCCGCATCCGTTCGTGCCGACCTCGTTATCCAAGGATACAGCGATGCCTTTGTAACCGCGTATAAAGGAGGCAAGCGCGTTCCTCTGAACCAAACCAAAGCCACCGTAGACAAAGAATACGTGGAGGACATGAACGAAGACAAAATCTTTTCTTCTGTTGACAAGAGTTTGGTAGCCTTTAAAGTTCAGCTCGGTGCTCCTCTGAAAAAACCGGGCCTGCTCGCCATCATGGAAGAAAAGATCAAGGACCTAAGCGACATTGAAAAACAAACCACTTCGGTAGGCGGTGTGCGTTACACTTCGGGAAGTTTTTCAAGTTACAGCGATGCCGAAAAACACCGCAAAGACCTCGAAGCAAAAGGATTCGCCGACGCCTTCACCATTGCTACTTTCAAAAACGAACAGATTCCGATTCAGGAGGCTATGGAACTCCTGAAATAAGGTCGCTTGCAAATTTAGAGCATGCCCAATTGTTTTAAGCACCTGTTATTGGCCTTTGGCTTTCTACTGCTCTGCCCGGTTTCAAGAGCACAGGACCCACCTAGTATCAAGGTGAGAAAGAGTTCCAATCTGGCCAAAGCAGTTTTTGATAACACACGCGATAAACTCATCGTGATGGACCGCTTCGGGAATCCAACAGAAAGTCGAATTCTTTATTACCGCTTGCACATCAAATTGAAGCGTGAAACCAAAATTTTTGAAGGGCATTCCAACAGCCTAACACCCGAAATGCTCAATTTTTTGAAGGGCCTGAGCAGCGCCACAAAACTTTTTTTTACCGACATCAAGGCGGAGGAGGAAGGGGGCCACCTGTCGGAACTTCCGGATGCAATCGAAACCTGGTTCCCCGATTGTGGCAATTGTGATAAAAAAAGAAACCGGAGATAAATCCGGCTTCTAAAGGGTTGAGTTGAAAAAAAAGACCTGGCTTAATTGTAGGTAGGCAATAAAGCGTAATTTTTGCCATACTCCAGCATTTGTGTTTTGAAATCTTTTGGGTATTCAATTTTTACATCTGAAACTTTCCCATCCACCATTACCGGAACCAGTTTGGGCTGAATAAAGCCGGCATAAGGCGCAATGTTTAGTTTTTTATACCGCTCCAGCACCTCATTGTGTAATACCGGATCGATCTTCACCCCATAAGACTCTATAAGCGATTTGCCTGCCTTGTAATCGCCTTGCGACTTAATGCGCTGTATTTCCCTTAAGAGGTCTCCGAAAAGCGATCTGAGAGCGGTGTAATCGTTCACGACAAAAAAAGTCTTTCCATTCTCTTGTTTTTTCTCAATTACCTTTTTTGTCTTGCCTTTTTCATACGCCCAGGCTGCAATCATTTGACGGTTGCGCATGTGGGCTTCTTCTATTGAATTCCCCTGTTTAATTCTCGACAACTGAACAATCAAACCTTTTGTGATGTATTCATCATAGGCGGCTTTTCCATAATCCAATGAAGGCATCACACCTAGCTCCACCAATTTTGCATCCAAAAGGTAATACAAGGCCATCAAATCGGCGCGGCCTTCTTCCAGCGCGCTGGCGTAGTTTTTAAGGGTTTCGTGTGGCTGCCCTACCAGCGTGTCAATTTTCCCGCTGGCGTGACCAATCACCTCATGCATATCGGTATGCAGTTTGTCTGCTAAGGGAGCGTATTCCTTCACCCGGCTTCTGATCTCATCATTAAAGTAAAACTCATCCACCACCGAGCCACCTGCAGCTTGTTCATACGCTTCAACAATGTTGCCCAGATTTACAGATTTACTTCCGTGCTTTTCACGGATCCATTCGTTGTTCGGTAAATTAATGCCGATGGGCGTGCTTGGTGCAGCGTCGCCACTTTCTACCACCGCATTGATGACCTTAGCGGAAATGCCCGTCACCTTTTTCTTTTTGTGCTGAGGCATAATTGGCGACTGGTCCTCAAACCATTGTGCATTCGCGCCAATTTTAGCGATGCGTTTGCTGGCCTCAAAATCTTTGATGGACACCACCGATTCAAAAGAACCTTTTTTACCCAAAGGGTCCTGATACACTTCAATAAAGCCATTCACCACGTCTACTACGCTTGCTGTGTCCTTTACCCAGGCCATATTATAAGTATCAAAATCGCGTAAATTGCCTGTTTTGTAATAGGTCACCAGAGTTTGAAGCGCCATTTTCTGCTGTGCATTCTCACTCACCTCAATTGCTTTTTCCAGCCAGAAAACCATTTTTTCGATGGCCCAGGTGTACATGCCACCCACTTTATACACTTTCTCCACAAGTTTACCATTCTCTTTTACCAGCTTGCTGTTCAGCCCGTACATGGGTTGTTCATCACTAGTGGTATCCACCTGAGCAGTGTAAAAGGCTTTGGCTTCAGCTTCATTCACGCCCTCGTAAAAATTTACTGCAGAAGAGGTGATGAGGTCTTTTTTGGAATCCAGACTTACTTTTTTTGGAGCAATCTCTGGGTTGTAGATCACATCTGTAATAAATGAAACAAATGCTTCTTTGTTTTGGCCGCTCTGTAAAGGCAGATTTTTTTCGTCAACGTGACTAAGCGTGTGGGTAAAAAACTCCTTCGAACACTCGGGCACAAACTTGTCGTTGTTGTAGTGGTGGTGTATCCCGTTGCTGAACCACACGCGTTTTGCGTAACGTTCCAACTGTTTAAACTCTTCCGTTTCGTTGTCGTGGCTTTTGGTGCTCAAAAGCGCCTCCAGGGTTTTACGAATTGCCAGATTGTATTTGTAGTTCTGATCGTAATTGATGTCTCTTCCACAAAGCGCCGCCTCATACAAATAATACAGCAGTGTTTTGGTTTTCAGGTCCAGGGCGTTAAAATCTTTTACCTGATACCGCAAGACCCTGAGGTCGGAAAATTGCTCCGCTACGTATTCAAAATTTTCAGGAATTTGCCCTGCAGCGCTACTGTCAGCTGTGTTTTGTTTGGTAGCAAGTTCGTTTGCGTCTGAATTGCAAGAGGCCAATAGGGCGGCCAAACCCATGCAAAAAAAGAGATGTTTCATAATTTTAAAAGTTCAAGTTTAAGGCTAATCCGGGTGTTTTCAAAACAGTTAAAGCTTCAGGTCTTTTGGGTAACACAAGTAGTGTTTGCTTACAGTTTTACTCAGGCTCTTCAGATTCAGCAGATCGCTGGCTGTGGCCACATCCACCAGGCTGCCGTCGTTCATCAGAATATTGATGTTAATGCTTTTTTCATCATAGGCGCTGTTGTTTACGGTACCGCTAAACACAAAATACTCTGCTTCATCGGCCAGGATGCCATATTTTTTGCAGGCCGCTTCTTTCAGGCTTTGTTTGTAGGCCGCCGGACTGGCTGCATTGCCCATTTCCACTTTGTAAAGTTTGCGGTTGAGCAGGTTGGTGCTTAAGCGGCTCAGGATGGGATCTTCGTCCTCAGCCCACACTTTAATAGAAGCCATCAAATCGTTGTCGTCGAGTTTGGCAAAATGGCCCAGCAGGTGTTTGTTATTTAAAAAATCCTTGTGTTTGTATTTGTTTTTAAGAAACACAGAGAAGGCCGGAGTGGCGAACAATTCCCTTCCTTTAGAAGAAAGCTCCTTGGCCCTCTGGAGGATTTTTACCAACAGGTTTTCGGAGCTCAATACGGTTTTGTGAAGGTACACCTGCCAATACATGAGGCGGCGGGCAATCAAAAATTTTTCAATGCTGTAAATGCCTTTGTGTTCCACCACCAGCTCATCCTTACTCACGTTGAGCATTTTAATGATGCGTTCGCTGCTGATCACGCCCTCCACAACACCGGTAAAAAAACTGTCGCGTTTCAGGTAATCCAGCCGGTCCATGTCGAGTTGCGAACTCACCAATTGGTGTAAAAACCGTTTTTTGTATTGGTTCTGAAAAACCTTAATGGCGAGGCTCAGTTTGCCCCCGAACTCCTGATTCAAACGGTCCATGAACAATTCGCTGAGTTCCTCGTGTTTAATGCTTTTTACAATGCTGTGTTCAAGGGCATGTGAAAAAGGACCATGCCCAATGTCGTGCAGCAAAATGGCAATAAGAACCGCCTCTTCTTCCTTTTCGCTAATATCAACATCTTTTTGTCTTAAGGTGTTTACGGCATCCTGCATGAGGTGCATGGCCCCAATGGCGTGATGAAAACGGGTGTGCAGTGCGCCCGAATACACCAGATTGGTGAGGCCCAGTTGTTTGATGCGTCTCAAACGCTGGAACCAGGGGTGATTGATGAGGTCGTAAATGAGTTCGTTGGGAATGCTCACAAAGCCATAGATGGGGTCGTTGATGAT
>Ga0154020_10009151_pt1 | contig 11421 bp, 8 predicted proteins | sample Klosneuvirus_201_FD_109709 | JGI IMG/M metagenome (GOLD analysis project Ga0154020, IMG submission 109709) | Active sludge microbial communities from wastewater, Klosterneuburg, Austria - Klosneuvirus_20160825_MG | ecosystem: Engineered > WWTP > Aerobic digester > Activated sludge | place... | reverse complement strand
GGTTTTCTGAACAGAAGAAGGGAAGAAAGAAGGGGAAGGAAGAGCGGTACCTTCCTTCCCCTTCCTTCTTCCCTTCTTCTGTTGAAAAGACCGTGCCCCGGGCCAGCATGACAGATACTACGAACATGAATGCCCTATTCGCCCACGTTGATCGCAATCAGGATGCCTTTATCGCCCGGCTGATCGACTATGTCCGCCGGCCGAGCATCAGCGCGCATGGAACAGGCATCGCCGAGGTCGCGGCCTTTCTGGTCGAGACCCTGAGCGGGCTGGGGCTGGAGGCGCGGGCCGTGCCGACCGCCGGCTGGCCGGTGGTCGTAGGCCGTTATGCCGGCCCGCCCGGCGCGCCAACGGTGATGCTGTATGGCCACTACGACGTGCAGCCGCCTGATCCGCTCGAGGCCTGGATCTCGCCGCCCTTCGAACCGACGATCCGAAACGGCCGGCTGTATGCGCGCGGTGTGGGCGACAACAAGGGCCAGCACTTTGCTCAGATCCTCGCCCTCGAGTCGCTCCTGGCCGTGACCGGCCGCCTGCCCTGCAGTGTCATCGTCGTGCTCGAAGGTGAAGAGGAGATCGGCAGCCCGCGCATGGCCGACTTTGTCCGCGAGCACCGCGACGAACTTAAAGCCGATCTCGTCATCACCAGCGACGGGCCCGTCCACGAGAGCGGCCGCTCGTGCATCATGTTTGGTGTGCGCGGGGTGCTGAGCTTCGAGTTGCGGGCGCGCGGCGCAAATCGCGATCTACACTCCGGCAACTTCGGGGGCGTGGCGCCCAACCCGATCTGGACGCTCGTGCATCTGCTAAGCACGATGAAGGACGCTGAGGGCAAGGTCCTCATCGACGGCTTTTACGACAGCGTTCTGCCGCCAACCCCGCTCGAACGCCAGGCCCTCGATGCGCTGCCGCTGGACGTTGCGGGCGCGCTGGGCGGGCTTGGTTTGACCCGGCTGGACGCGCCGGCCGGGCGCGGCTATTACGAACGCCTGTCAAATTGGCCGACATTCACCATCAACGGGTTGCACGGCGGCTACGGCGGGCCCGGATCGAAGACCGTCTTGCCCTCAACGGCCATCGCCAAGTGCGACATCCGCCTGGTCGAGGCGATGCGCGCAGCCGACATTTTTGAGCGGGTCAAGGCCCATGTCGCCCGGCATGCGCCGGAGGTCGAGGTCGTATTCCAGGGCAGCATGGAGCCGAGCAAGACCCCGATCGAATCGATCTACACCGAGCCCCTCCGGCGTGGCATCGTCGACGCCCAGGGCGCCGAGCCGCTGTTCGTGCCGGCCCTGGGAGGCAGCCTGCCCGATTACGTCTTTACCAAAATTCTGGGCATCCCGGCCTTCACCGTGCCGTACGCCAATGCCGATGAGGCCAATCATGCCCCGAACGAGAACCTCGAGCTGTGGCGCTTCATCGCCGGGATCAAAACCGGCGCGGCGATGCTGACCCGCCTGGGGGCACTCCCCGCATAGGTCCCCGGAAGCAATGGTTGCCGGCGGAGCCGGCGACCATTGCTTCCGGGCTACATTAGGCGAACAACGGCTCAAACTGACCCGCAGTGGCGATCAGGGCCTCCTGCTCGGCCAGACTGAGCGGTGAGAATTGCTCGCAGGCATTCAACACCAGGGGCAGCACCCGCGTGTCGCCGACGGTGCAGATGCCGGTCACCCCTGGCTGGGACAGGGTGAAGTTCACGGCGGCCTGGATGTGGGCAGGATCTGTGAACGGCTCATACCAGGTTGGGGCGGTCCGCGCCCGGGTCCCCCATGGCGCCCGAGTGATCGACTTGATGGCCATCACCCCGACATCCCGATCGCGGCAGGCCTTGAGCAATGCCTCGCCGTTCTCACGATAGACCGGGTTGGCCCATTGCACGAAGTTCACCGGGAACAGGACCGAGTCGAAGTCAAAGCGGTTGAGCGCCTCGCGAAAGACGGCCGGGCTTTCGATGCCGTGGCCGGTGATGCCGATGTAGCGGGTCAATCCCTGCTCGCGCGCTTCGCGAACCGCATCCAGCGCGCCGCCGGGCCGGGTCGCTTCGTCCAGCTGGGCCATTGTCGTCACGGCATGGAGCTGGAAGAGGTCGAAGGCCTTGACCTGCAGAAGCGCGAGCGAGCGGCGAAGCTCGGCGGCCGCGCCTTCGCGGCTGCGTTCCTGCGTTTTGCAGCCGAGAAAAAACCGCTCGCGCAGTTTGGGCATCCACGGCCCAAGGCGCTCCTCGGCCTTGCCATAGGATGGCGCGACATCAATGTGGTTGAGCCCGTGCTCGCCGATCAGCTTGACAGTCGCATCGGCGACATCCTGATCGACCTGCCCAAAAGCGGCCGCGCCGAAAATGGCCACGGTGCTCATGTGCCCGCTGCGGCCAAAACGTCTGGTAATCATGTAGATCCTCCTGCAATGATCATAGCCCCAAAACGCAAATCCTCTCGCCGGAAATGAATACCCCCGGCGCAGCCGGGGGTATTCATTTCCGGCAAAGCTACTGATCGCCGAGGTAATCGCGAAGCTTGCGGCTGTGGTGCGGGTGGCGCAGTTTGCGCAGGGCCTTGGCCTCGATCTGGCGCACCCGTTCGCGGGTGACATGCAGGGCCTGCCCGACTTCCTCGAGGGTGTGGGTCTTGCCGTCCTTGAATCCGAAGCGCATTTCCAGCACGCCACGCTCGCGTTCGCCCAGGTTGCCCAGTTCCTTGCGGACCTGCTCTTTGAGCATCTCGAGCGAAGCGCTGTCCGACGGCGACATCTCGGTCTCGTCCTTGATGAAGTCGGCAAGCATGCTGCTCTCTTCGCTGCCCACCGGCGTGTCCAACGACATCGGTTCAACCGCGGCGCCAAGGATCTGTTGCACACGCTTGACGGCCTGCTCGCGCTTGCGGATCAGTACTGGGTCAAGCGGCTTGCCGGTTTTCTCGGCCTCGAGGATCTGCATCTGCTCGCGCTCGGTGAAGACATTCATCTCCATCGCCAGATCCTCGGAGGTGGGCTCCTGGCCCAGCTCCTGGGTCATCCGGCGCTGCAGGCGCAGAATCTTGTTGATGGTCTCGACGAGATGGACCGGGATGCGGATGGTGCGGGCCTGATCAGCGATGGCCCGGCTGATCGCCTGGCGGATCCACCAGGTGGCATAGGTGCTGAACTTGAAGCCCAGCCATGCGTTGAATTTGTCCGTTGCGCGCAGGAGGCCCATATTGCCTTCCTGGATCAGGTCGGAGAATGAAATGCCGCGCCCGATGTATTTCTTGGCGATGCTGACCACCAGGCGCAAATTCGAATTGACCAGCAGCTTGTGGGCGCGGTCGCTCAAAGACTGCAGCCCGATCAGATGCTCCTCGCTCTCCTCGGGCGAAGGGAGCCAGGCCATGGCCTCGTCCCATTCCATGGATCCGAGCGCATCGTCGGGCACCTGCTCGAGCTGCTCGACAACAGGCGCGGGCAGGATCATCGCCGAGAGCATCGCGTCGAACATCGGCCGGCTGATCTGGGTGACGGTTGGGTCGCTCACCCAGCCGATGCCGCGCAGATAGGCGCGCATGTAGGAAGGCGTATTGTCGCCAAAGCGGGCCGGGGTCAACCGCGCGTCGGCGATCAACGCCGCAAAATCAGGCGGCGAGAATGGTTCCTTCGGGGTGGCTGCGGCCATGCGCCGGCGGGCCTCGACACCCATCTCGCGCCAGGCTTTGATGAGGCGATTGAAGGCGGACTCAAGCACGGCTTCCGCGCCCAGCTCCTTACGTACGAGTTCCACCAGCGACGTTGCCCGAATGACGGCGCTGATGCGCAGCTCCTGGTCGGCCGTCAGCAACGGCGTCTCGCCGATCTCACGCAGATACATTCGGACCGGATCAGCGCCCTCGCTGCCGCCGCTCCCGTCGCCCTCGCCGCCCCGGCGCTTTTCCAGATCGCTGAGATCGTCCTGCGCGTCATCATCGGCTTCGGCCAGGGCATACGCCGCCGCAAGATCGTCCTCCTCGGAGGCAAATAAATCCGGGCTCGAATCCTGGCCGCCGTCCTCGGCCATATCGTCGTCGCCAGCGTCCTCAATCGCGTCCGCATTGCCGTCCATCAGGATCTGGGCAGGGTCCAGATCATCCAGATCCCGTTCCGGCGCCGGACGCGCGCCAGCACGACCCGGACGGGTCGTCTTGGCTTTGGGGCTTCTGCGCTGAGGCGTTATCACGAGATGGATGACATGCGTTTTGAGGGGCGCGGCAAAGCAAAGACCACCCCGCGAAGCGCAGATCGAGCGATATTGTAGCGACGAATTGAAATAGCGCGTTCAAACGGAGACGGGCATGAGAGCGGCGGTCTCGGCGACCATAACCACAGGCCGCTCGAGGGACGCGGTCATCGCTCGAGATGGGCCAGCACCGCGCGCGCAATCTCCAGCGCCGCGGCAGGTCGCGCCACCCGTGCTGACGCTTCACCGGCGCGCGCAAGCGCCCGAGGATCGGCCAGCCAGGCCGTCACCTGGGCGAGCACACCATCGTGCGTGGGGCGGTATACCGCGGCGCCATGATCGAGCATGTAGTCGCGGTTTCCGTCTTCCTGGCCTGGCACGGCGTCATAGATGATGATTGGCAGCCCTGCCGCAAGGGCTTCGCACAACGATCCTGTGCCAGCCTTCGTGATGACGATGTCGCTGGCGCCCATCAGCTCCGCCACGTTGTCGACAAAACCCAGCACCCGGGTGGGCAGGGCTGCATCCAGAGCGTCCAGGGCCGCCTTCAGCGCGGCATTCCGCCCGCAAATCACGATCAATTGCGCGCGCAAGGGCGCGCGCATCAGGCCGGCCGCGGTCGCATACAGCTCGCCCATCCCCTCGCCTCCGCCCATGAGCAGCAGCACCGGCTTGTCGGCGGCCAGCCCGAGCGCGAGGCGCGTTTCCGGCCCAGCCTGAAGACGGCTGACAAAGTCCGGCAGGATGGGATACCCGGCGATGGCGAGGCGATCCGGAATCAGAGCATGCCGCATGGCTTGCGCTCGGACCTCTTCGTTGGGTACGATGATCAGGTCGGCCACCGGCGTGAAATGAAAGGCGTGCACGTCGCGCAGATCGGTCACCACGTGCATGTAGCGGGCCTTGCTCCCGGTCGCCAACAGGGCCCGCGGCATGAACGGGTTGAAGTGGGGTTGACACGAAACATACACATCGGCCCGGGTGTCGCGCTCGAAGGCGATCACCCGCCGGCCGTCGAAGGCCATCGCCCAATGACCGATGAAACGCCGCCGCAGGTCGCCATCCAGAGCGTGATAGCTCAGCCGGTGCAGCCACGGCGCGTGGCGCATCGTGTCGGCGTAAGTCGCCTCGCTCCGGTTGAAGGGGAAGGGCAGGTAGGCGATGCTATTGGAAAGTGTCACGCGGTGCGCGCCGCCGGCGAGCCCCAGAATCGCCTGCTCGATGGCCTCGGCGGCGGTGCGATGACCCCCGCCCGTGTCGGAATAGAGAAGCGCAATATGGGCCATTTTGCAGTGATTCTAGCCGCCCCGGCCCGGGAGTATCATAACCACAATTCCACCCATACGGAGATCACCATTATGCGAAACAAGATCACCATCATCGGCGCCGGATTTGTCGGCGCCACCACCGCCCACTGGCTTGCTGAACGCGAGCTTGGCGATATCGTCCTGCTCGACATCCCGGCCACTGAGAACATGCCCAAGGGCAAGGCCCTCGACCTGGCCGAAGCCGGCCCGGTGCTGGGCTACGACACCAAAGTGACCGGCACCACCGACTACGCCGACATCAAGGACAGCGACATCGTCGTTGTCACCGCCGGGGTGGCTCGCAAGCCGGGCATGACCCGCGAAGATTTGGTCGGTATCAACCAGAAGATCATCACCGACGTGGCCAACAACATCGCCGCGGCCGCGCCAAACGCCATCGTCATCGTTGTCACCAATCCGCTCGACACGATGGCGTTTCTTGCTTACAAAGTCCTGAGCCAGCACGGCTTCCCAAAGAACCGGGTGATGGGCCAGGCCGGCGTGCTTGACAGCGCCCGGATGCGGACCTTCATGGCGATGGAAATGGGCGTCAGTGTCGAGAACACCCACGCCTTTGTGCTCGGCGGCCATGGCGACGAAATGGTCCCGCTCACCCGCTATAGCACGATCGCCGGTGTGCCGATGACCGAAATGATGCCCAAAGAGCGCGTCGACGCCATCGTCCAGCGCACCCGCTCGGGCGGGGCCGAGATCGTCAACCTGCTCAAGACCGGCAGCGCCTACTACGCCCCCGGCGCGGCCGTCGCCGAGATGGTCGAGGCCATCCTGAAAGACAAGAAGCTCATCCGCCCGTGCGCGGCTTATCTTGATGGCGAGTATGGCCTGAGTGACATGTATTTCGGCGTCCCGGTTGTGCTGGGCCGCACCGGCATCGAGAAAATCATCGAGGTCAAGCTCAACGACGATGAAGCCGCGATGATGAAGAAGAGCGCCGACCTGGTGCGCGGCACCATGTCCGCCCTCAAGTTCTAGAAGCCTGAAGAACATCCTGCGAGATGGCAATCCCCGCGCGAAGCGCGGGGATTGCCATCTCGCAAAACATTCTCAGGCCGGCTTATCATTTGCGCCATGCGCACCCTGCGGGCCAGCCTGCTCGATGAACCGCCCCAGCGGGTGATGGCGATTGCCGAAGCCTGGGACATCCCGCTCGAAGCGGCCTCGCCGGCCGAAATGGCCGAGGCGCTTTCGACCGCGATGCGCGACTCGGACATCGATGGCGCCCCGGCTGCCCTGCGCGTCCGGGATGGGCTGCCCGCCGACGCCCTCGCCGCGCTCAACCAGCTTCTCGTATCCAACGGCCGACTGCCTGCCGCTGCGTTCGAGCGCCGTTTTGGCGAAATCCGCCCGATGGGCCCCGGCCGGCTCGATCGCGAGCGCCCATGGCGGGCGCCCGCCAACGCCGCCGAGACGCTGTGGTACCGCGGCTTCATCTTCCGCGCTTTTGATCGCGCCGCGCGCGACCCGGCCGAATGGTTTTTCGTGCCGGCCGAGCTGCGGGATGCGCTGATTCCCCAGACCGCGGCCCCTGCGACGCCTGCGAACCCTTCGGCAAGCTCAGGGCCCAACTCAGGGGCCAGCCCGGGGGCGATCGATTCGAACCTGCTCGACGACATCACCACGCTCCTCATCCACATTCAGACCGAGGACGCCCGGGTGCGGCGCGATGGCGAATGGGCGCGCGAGACACGCCAGGCCGCGGGCCGCTGGCTGCGCGAACCCGAGGGTGTGTCCGATGGCCGGCCGGGTGGGCGATTCGCCTTCCTGACCGGGCTGGTTGGGGCAATGGGCTGGGCGCGCGCGCAGGACGGCCGCCTGCGCCTGAACCCGCAACCGGTCGCAAGCTGGCTTCAACTCACGCCCGGCCGCCAGCGCGACGCGCTATTCGCCGCCTGGCGCGACAACCCTGACTGGAATGACTTGTGGCGGGTGGCAGGGCTGTCGTTTGAGATGACCCACGCCTGGTCGAATGCGCCTGTTCGGGAGCGCCAGTCGGCGCTGCGCGCGCTCGAGGCGGCGGCCGAGCGCGCCACGCCAGGCGGATGGCACACGCTTTTACGCGACCTGCGGTCATCGCCGCCGCCCTGGCAAGCCGTGCTGGCCGCCAGCGCGATCGTCGCGGCGGTCAAGCGCGACGCGCCGGAGTTTATGCGCCCGGACGGGCGTTACGACACCTGGCACATCCGGGATGCGCGCACCGGCGAGTTTCTAAACGGGTTTGAGCACTGGGAGCGGATCGAAGGCGCATATCTGATGGCGCTTCTGAGCGGTCCGCTGGCGTGGCTCGAGACCGATCGCCTGGGTGAGCCGGCCATCGCCGCCCCAGAACCCAGCTTGCGCCTCGGGAACGGCGCCGAAGTCATCGCGCTGCCGGGCGCGCGCTTCGCTCGCTTTCAGTTGGCCCGCATCGCCCAGCCCCTCGGCCCGCGCGAGGATGGGGGCTGGGTTTTCGCCCTCACTCCGCGCGTGCTGGGCGCCGCCGCGCGCCAGGGCATCACCGAACATCGCGCGATTGAATTCCTCGAGAAGGGCGCCGGCGCGGTCTTGCCGGCGGCGCTGTCGCGGGCCATCGGCCGGGTCACCGAGCGCGGGGCTGAAGCGCGGGCCGAGGCCGGCGTATTGCTGCGCGCCCGCGAGCCGGCCCTTCTTGACGCGTTGCTGCGGCTGGATGCCGGCCGGAGAGGGTTGATCGAACGGGTCGGGCCGGGAGTCGCCCTCATCCGCGGGTCGGATGTTGGCGCGCTCGCCGCGGCCGCGGCCGAGATGGGGATGTTGATTGATCTTGAGATGTAACGCGCGAAAGGTTTTGATTTTGGAGGCGATATCCCCCGCCCCGGCGTACGCCGGGGCGGGGGATATCGCCTCCAAAATCAAACTCAGCGCACAGCGCCCGCCACAAACGCCAGGATCGTCTCCGGATGCTGGTCGGTGGCGAGCAGGAAGCCCCGCCCGGGCAGCTCGGCCAGGCCTTCCCAATTGCGGGCTGTGGCGCAGCTCAACAAAGTCAGTTGGACAGGCGGTGTATCGGTTCGCTCGATCCGGCCGGCCGCCGCCCGCAATTCGACCAGGCGCTCAACTTGCGGGCAGGCCGCGTGGGTGGCGCCTGCGCCAAAGCGGGCGGCGATCGGGTCCGCGGCGGGCTTCAGTTTGTCGCGGTCGCCGGGAAAGAAGTAGTTGATGACCCAGAACCGGCCATCCGGCCCGGCCGGGGTGGCATCGGTCAGGCGATACTCGAGCGCCGTCATCGTCATCGATGCCGCAACGCTCAGGCGGGCCGGGCCCGGCTCAAAGACATGCGCGACCGGGCGCGGGTTGACGGCCGCGCCATTCGCCTCGTAGAAGGTGACCAACCGCCCGTCGACAATTGTCATGGCCTCGTCGGTGGTGTTGTCGAGCCCGGCCTGAGCCGGGATCTCCATCCGCGTCATCGCGCTCAGGCTCGCCGCCGATCCGTCGGGGGCGATCTGCCCGGCGACGATGTAGCCCAGCATCGCCCCGAGCCCGGGCAATCCGCGGTGGGTCTCGAGCGTCAGGAACATCTGATCGCCAATGAACGCGATTGATTCGTAGCCCTCGTAGCCGCCGACCCGATACGGAATCCCGTCTTCGTCCAACGGAACGAGCCGGGGCCTGAGCGGGCCTTCGGCCCGGCCGTCGAGCGCGTCCAGGATGGACTGGCGGCGCAGGGCGAACAGCCCGCCATATCGGTCGGGGTACTGTGGCAGAAGGATCAGATCGTCGCCGTGCCAGGCCAGGCCCGAAATCTCGGCCAGAGGGGTGTTGAGCGGCGCGGCAAGCGGGATGACCCGGCTTTGCGCCTCGGCCGGCGCGCCAGGGACGGGCGTCGCCGCCGGGGCTGCGGCCGAGCAGGCAGCCAGGGCCAGAGCGCCGATGATCAGAACACGTGCCAGCATCGGGCCGATCATACGCGCTGAATCCCAAGCACTCCGTTTGGCCGCGTTGACCGCCCGCAACGCCGGACTGATTTGACAGTCTGCGTTTGATCACTAAAATCCGCCCATCATTTGGCAATGCAGCCGGCCCCTGCCTGACGACCTCCACGGGAGAAAACAAGAATCATGCTGACCATCGAATCCATCATCCATCTCGTCATCAGCTTGCTGATGGCGGCGCTGCTCGTCGCCGCCATCCGGCAGCTCCGCCGCAAGTCGAATTCGTACGGCTTGATCATCGTCGCCCTCATCAGCGGGCTGATCTATGAAAACCTGATCCTCGGGTTGGGCGGGCTGATCGGCTACGGCGACACGCTGAAAATGCTGAACACACCCCGCTTCATCTCCCACGCCCTGTTCACCCCGATGCTGATCATCTATGCCATCGGGATGGCTCGGATGGCTGGCCTGAAGTGGGCCCAGTCGCGGGCCTGGCATATCGCCTTCTGCGTGTTGGCCACCGCCCTGATCGCGTTTGGCGCGTTCCAGGACATCCTCAACCTGAAGCTTGTGCCGTATGAGACAGGCTCGCAAGTGCTGGGCTATCGGAATGAATTTGCCCTGCTCAAGGGTCCGCCCATCCCGGCTGTCAGCGCCATTCTTGTCATCATGGTGATTGGCGGCCTGTTGCTGTGGCGGGCGCGCTGGGCCTGGCTGCTTGCCGGTGGCGTGTTGATGCTCATCGGCGCGATGCTGATGCTGCGTTTTCCACTGGGGGGAAATCTCGGCGAGTTGGCCCTCGGGCTGGCCATCGTTGCCACTTTCCGTGCGGCCGAGCGCGGCGCGCTTCGAGCATCCAAGACGGCCCAGACAGCGCCAGCCTGACATGAGTTGCGCGGCCGTGCCCGCCTCCCGTATAATTGCTTCCCGCAACCAATACGGGCCGCTTTTTTCGCCACCCCGCGACAGCGGCGCGAGATCGAAGAGACAACGAGGTAACCGACATGTCAGGACACAGCAAATGGGCCACCATCAAGCGCGCGAAGGGCGCCACCGACGCCAAGCGCGGCGCCCTGTTCACCCGCCTCGGCCGTGAAATCGCCGTTTCGGCCCGCGAGGGCGGCGGCAACCCCGAAACGAATTTCCGTTTGCGTCTGGCCATCGACAAGGCCAAGGACGCCAACATGCCCAAGGACAATGTCGAGCGGGCGATTGCCCGAGCCACCGGCGTGGGCGGCGAAGGCGTCATCCTCGAGGAGCTCTACTACGAAGGCTATTTGCCATGCAAAGTGCCGGTCATGATCAAGGTCGTCACCGACAACCGCAACCGCACCGCCGCTGATGTGCGCAAGACCCTGACCCGCTCGGGCGGGATGATGGGCGAGGGCGGCTCGGTGGGCTGGCAGTTCAAACGGATGAGCTACTTCGTCATTGAGCGCAAAGAGGGCGTCGATCCCGATAAGGTCTTCGAGGCCGCCCTCGAGGGCGGGGCCGAGGACGTCAAGACCGGGGATGCCGTTATCGAGGTCTTCGCCGACGCCGATCAGTTCCGCTTTGTGCGGGACGCCCTGCAAGCGGCCAATATCAAGGTGTCAGAGGCCGAACTGGCGATGATCCCCAACACCCAGACCGAGTTGCATGAGCAGGACGCCGAGAAGGTCCTCAACGCCGTGGAGGCTCTCGAAGAGCTCGACGACGTGCAGACGGTCTATCACAACATGGCGTAGCGTGCAGCGCCGGTTTGCGCCGGGCTCGCCTGCTCAACAGAAGAAGGGAAGAAGGAAGGGGACGTATTGTTTTCTCTTCGTTCTTCCTTTCTTCTGTTTATGGTGATGCATGACTGACGGTGGAAATCGCTCAATCCTCGTCTTGGGGATCGACCCTGGCATCGCCACGACCGGCTACGGAGTCGTGCGCGAGGAACGCGACGGCTCGCTGGTTGCGGTGGCGTACGGGGTGATCGAGACCCCCAAGGAAGAGGCCTTTCCCGCCCGGCTGCAAGCCCTGCGGGGCGAGCTGC
>Ga0154020_10009150_pt1 | contig 11422 bp, 11 predicted proteins | sample Klosneuvirus_201_FD_109709 | JGI IMG/M metagenome (GOLD analysis project Ga0154020, IMG submission 109709) | Active sludge microbial communities from wastewater, Klosterneuburg, Austria - Klosneuvirus_20160825_MG | ecosystem: Engineered > WWTP > Aerobic digester > Activated sludge | place... | reverse complement strand
CAGTCGAGACACATACGGAACAGGCGCGCACACCCTCCGGCAGGCATGTGGCCGCGCCGCCTGTGTGGCGCCGCAAGGACCTGCTCTCGCTCGAGGAACTCTCCCGCGACGAGATTTTCACGGTGCTGGAGCAGGCGGCCGGCTTCAAGGAAATCAGCACGCGCAGCATCAAGAAAGCGCCCACGCTGCGCGGCAAGGTGGTGCTGACGCTGTTCTATGAGCCGAGCACGCGCACGCGCGCGAGCTTTTCGCTGGCCGCCCAGCGCCTGAGTGCTGAAGTGCAGGAGCTTGACCTCGAGGCCAGTTCGGCCAAGAAGGGCGAGACGCTCGTGGACACCGCGCGCAACCTGCGCGCCATGGGCGTCGATGTTTTCGTGATCCGCCACCAACAGGCGGGTGCGCCGGCCTTGCTGGCGCGCAGCGTCGATGCGTGTGTGGTCAACGCCGGCGACGGCACCCATGAGCATCCCACGCAGGGCCTGCTCGACATTTTCACGATGCGCGAGAGATTCGGCGACCTTGCCGGCAAGAAGATCGCGCTCGTGGGCGACATCACGCATTCGCGCGTGGCGCGCAGCAATATCTGGGGCCTTCGCAAGCTGGGCGCCGAAATCGGCGTAATCGGCCCCAAGACGCTCGTGCCCGGCGCTCTCAAGGAGCTGGGCGTCAAGATTCACCATCACCTTGATGAAGTGCTCGACCATTACGATGTGTTCAACATTCTGCGCATCCAGCTTGAGCGCCAGGGTGCGGGGCTGTTTCCGGGCATGCGCGAATACAACCTTTACTACGGCATCGATGAGCGCCGGCTTGCGCGCATGAAGCCAAGCGTGCTGATCATGCATCCCGGGCCGATCAACCGCGGCGTCGAAATCAGCCATGCCGTGGCCGACGGCAAAAACAGCGTCATACTGGAACAAGTCGCCAACGGCCTGGCCGTGCGCATGGCGGTGCTCGCGCTGGTGCAATCCGCCCGGGAAGGGAAATGAAATTCTGGGGTCCAGGCAGCGGGATTTATGGTCGGGGCCGCTGGCGCGGCTCGCCGAGCGTTTCCGTTGCGCTGCCGCGCAAGTCGTTCCGCCGCCTGCTGGTGATTCACTTCGGGCAGCTTGGCGACACCGTGCTTTCGCTGCCCGCGCTTGATTTGCTGCGCGAGCACTTTCCCAACGATGAACTCACGCTGGGCTGCGGCATGCCCGCCCATGAGCTGATTGATCTCTGGGGCCGGGCGGACAAAATCGTGCCGCTTGATCGCGTCAAAGTGCGCGACACCAACCCGCTTCACGCCGCGTGGCTGATCTGCCAGTTCGTGAGCCGCATCTGGCACCCCACGCCCGATGCCGTGGTCGTGATGCACCCGAACGTCGAGATGTACCTTGTGGCCTACTGCACGGCCGCCAAGCGGCGTGCGGGCGTGGTGGTTCGGCCCGGTTTTTTCTCGCGCCTGCTCAATGAGCCCTATGAGGGCCTGTGGAAAGGCCTGCATGCCAGCGCCTCGTATCTCGCGTTTGTGCGCCAGTTCTGCGGCATCGCGCCGCCCGTGCATGAGGCGCCGCCCGTGCCGCGCCTGGAGCTGGCGCAGGCGCCCCACCGCAACGGGCGTATCGCCATTCACGTGGGCGGCGGGCGCAAGGCCAAGCGCGTCGCGCCGCAATCATGGCTTGAAGTTGCGCGCGGCCTGCGCGCGCGCACCGGCAAGGAAATCGCCTTCATCAGCGGCCCCGAAGAACCGGAGCTGGCGCACGAGCTTTCCCGCTCGATGGAAGGCGCGCTGCCGCTGGCCAACCTGAGCATCGAGGCCCTGGCGCGCGAAGTGGCGCAAAGCGGCTTCTTTGTAGGCACCGACAGCGGCCCGGGGCACATGGCGGCCGCGCTGCAAACGCCCTCGCTCACGCTGATCGAGCGCCACGTCGCGCCGCGCTACAGCACGCTCGGCGCGCACGCACGCCAACTGGCGCATGCCGGCATCAAGACCGTCGGCGCGACGGATATCGTTGAAGCCGCGCTGGCCCATCCCGCCTTTCCCATGCCGGAGGGCCGCTCGTGAAAGAGCCCGCCCCCGCCGCGCTGGCATGGTCCTCGCGTCTGGCGTTTGTAACGCTGGCCTTGCTTGTGGCGGTGCGCGTGCTCAACGCGGCTTCGATGTTCCCGCGCCTGCCCGCGGATACCTCCAAGTTCGCCGAGAAAGCCAAAGCGCTGCCGCACACGCGCGAGGTGCGCTTTGTGGCGACTGATGGCATTCAGCTTTACGGCTGGGTTACGGGCCGCAGCGATGCCGCGCGCAAGATCGTGTTCTTCTGCGGCAACGGCGGCAACGTAAGTGGCTATGGCGCACGCACGGCGGAGGTCGCGCAGGCGCTGAACCTGCAAGTACTGGTGTTCGACTATCGCGGCTATTACCTGAGCGAGGGTTCACCCAGCGAGGAAGGCTGCAAGCGCGATGCGCGCGGCGCCTGGCTCTTTGCCACGGGCGAGCTGGGCTGGAAGCCGGAGCAAACGGTGATCTGGGGCCATTCGCTGGGCTCGGCCTTCGCGACTTCACTGGCGAGCGATTTGCAGAACGGCCACGGCTTTGGCGATGTGAAAGTGAAGTCAGCGCGCGCACTGATTCTCGAATCGCCCCTTACCAGTGCTGCGGCCATGGCGCAGCGGCAGTTCGGGTTTCTAGGCGTGCCGCACTGGCTGGTGTACGCCGATCTGGACAGCCTTTCGCGCGTGAAGAAACTCAAGTTGCCGATTTTCGTGATGCACGGAACGAAGGACGAAATCATTCCCTTTGACATGGGCCAAGAAATCGCTGCGGCGTGCGGCGCAAGAACGCTTTGGATTGAAGGCGGCAATCACAACGGACTGTGGACATTCTGGCGAGAGTCGATGCAGACGGGGCTTGAAGAATTCCTGAAGGAGTGACATGCAGGCAATCCTGATTCGCGGCGGAAGAGTCATCGATCCGGCCAACAACTTTGACGCCGTGGCCGACGTGCTCGTGGCCGATGGCAAAATCAAGCTTGTGGGCCAGGCGCGCGAGGGCGACTACAAGACGTTCAAGAACGCCACGAGCGGCATCGAAGTGTTCAACGCCAAGGGCCTGTGGGTGCTGCCCGGCGCCATCGACCTGCGCGCTCACCTGGGCGAGCCCGGAAACGAAAGCGCTGAGACCATCGCGGGCGGTGCTTTGGCCGCCATCCACGGCGGCGTCACTACGGTTGCGTGCATGCCTGACACCGACCCGCCCATTGATACCGAAGCGGGCGTGCAATACGTGCTCGGCCAGGGCAAGGCCGCCGACCTCGCCGAGATCCTGCCCGTCGCTGCACTCACAAAAAAGCGCGAGGGCAAAGAACTGGCCGAACTGGGTCAGCTCGCGCGCGCGGGCGCAGTCGCCTTCTCCGATGAAATGCGCGCGATTGATTCGCCCTCGACGCTGCTCAAGGGCATGGCCTACGCCAGCATGTTCGGCCGCGCGGTCATCGAGTTTGCGCAAGACCCCGCCATGAGCTCAGGCGCCATGAACTCGTGCTTTGAAGCCACGCTTGCGGGCCTGCCCGGCATCCCCGCCGTGGCCGAAGAACTGGCCGTAGCGCGCGCGTGCATGTTCGCGCGCGAGGCCGGCTGCCACTATCACGCCGCCAAGATCACAACGAAGAATGCCGTGCGCGCCATCAAGCGTGCGCGCAAATTGCGCGTGCAGGTCACGGCCGCCACTTGCCCGCACTACTTTGCGCTCACGGACGCTGTGGTGCGCAAACATTACGACACGGCCTTCAAGGTATTCCCGCCCCTGCGCGGCCCTGACGACGTGGCCTGGCTCAAGCGCGGCTTGCGCGAGGGCATCATCGAGTGCATTTCGAGCGATCACACGGCGGTTCCGCCGGAGCTCAAGGAGCTTGAGTTCGGCCGCGCGCCCTTTGGCGTGGTCGGCCTGGAAACGCTCGTGCCGGTCACGCTGACGGCGCTGGTGCACAGCGGCGAGCTTTCGCCCGCACGGGCGGTGAGCGCCCTGACATGCAACCCCGCGAAGGTGCTGGGCGTGCACAAGCGCAAAGGCGCCTTGACGCCGGGCTTCGACGCGGACCTGTGCCTGATCGACCCGGACGAGGAATGGAGTCTTGACCCGTCAAGACTCGTCAGCCGTTGCAGGAACACGCCCTTTGCCGGCATGAGGTTGAAAGGCCGTGTGAAGTTCACGATCGCGCGCGGCCGCCTGTTCGATGTCGGCGCTCCGATCGAAGCCGCGCGATAGTTCAACTCAGGTTCGGTGTTAAGTTGCAGGGGCGCAGCATGCTGTGCCCCTGCGTATTTGAAGCCCAGGGGCGACCCATGGGTCGCCCCTGCAACTGCGGATCATTCCTGGAAATGCGCTAGTTCTGGAACACGGGCAGGAAGCCGGTGGGGATGTTGAGAATCAAACAGGCCATGGCGGTGGCGTAGGAGTTGTGCTCGGGGTTGTAGCCGCCGATTTCGTCGGTCCAGGCGCCGTTGTCGTGCTGCATCTTGAGAAAGTTCACGCGGTTCTGGCGGTTCCAGTTTTGCCATTCGCGCAGGCCCGAGGCCCCGCTGTACTGGTATTGGTGAAAGGCCTGCGCGGCGTAGTAGTGCCCGTAATAAAAACCATAGCTGTGCGACCAGCGGCGCGAAGGCGTGATCGGCCCGCCCTCTTCCGTTTCGGGGCGAAGGCGCTGCAGATAGATGAAGCTCTTGTTGAGGTCGATGGTTTTGGTCATCGTCTGGCCGGTCATCTCACTCGTGTACTTGAAGGTGTGGCTGGCGTATTCGCCGGCACTTTGCAGTGCGACGATGCCGGCAGCGGTGAGCGCAAACGTGTCGCGCGGGTCATAGTCGCGCTCGAGCTGGTACATGAAGCCGCCTGCGGGATTGAGGCCGTTGGAACGCACGCGATAGCTGCGGCGCACGTAATCCTTGGCGTCTTCGATGGTCTTGGTGGGCACATTCACGCCCACGTTCGCCGCGGCGCGCAGCGCCTGAAGCTGGCACACGCACACGCTCATGTCGCTTTCGCTCTGGTTGGGAATGTAGCGCCAGGCGCCGAACTGGTTCTGCGAATCAATGATGAACTTGATCGCGCCGCGCAGGTGCCGCAGCACCACTTCATCGCGCGTCATGCCGTAAACTTCCGCCAGCAGCAGCGCGCAGAACGAGTGCTCATACATGCGCGTGCCATTGCGCGAGATCCAGCCCATCTGCTGATCAACGCTGTCCATGATGAACTTCAGGCCGCGCCCGACCACCAGCCGATGCTCCCCGCGTGAGGGCGTGTGCCCCGCCGCGATGAACGCCATGCAGCAGATCGCCGTGACGCCCACGTTGGGCTTCCACTCGCCGTCGGGGTTGACCTGGTAGTCCTCGCCCAGCTTGTTACCGATGTTGTTGAGCCATGAGCCGTCGTTCTGCTGGATTCTGGCCAGGTGGCGCAAGCCGCGCTGGACGGCCTCTTTCACCACCAGGTCGTCGGGCGTGGGGCGAGGGTCTTTTTCGCTTTCGGTGTCCACGCCTTCGCGTTTGCCGTGCGGGTCGGCGCCGCCTTCGCTGTGCTGGGCCAACTGTTGCGCGGGCGCGGCGCACACAAGCGCCAGCGCGGCCAGGACCAGGAATTTGAAAAGGCGCGACATGCTACTGTCCGTCCTTGAGTTTATCGGGCTTGATGCCGCTCATGCGCTCAAGCACCACGCCGGTGAAAAAACCGACCACGGCCAGGGCCGCCATCCACGATTCGGTGCGGAAATCCCCGGCCACCACGCCGACATAAATGGCCAGCGCGCCGAAGATTATTCCCAGCAACTCCAGGCCCTTGGCAAACCAGTAAACGAGCGCGTTACCCACAGTTTCTCCGGCAGGAGATTATACGAAAGAGCCAGCGATCTACGGTACTCAAAGCCGGTGGGGCATGGGGGACTGGCGATAGGGGAATGGGGGCCAGGGATTGGGGTTTTGGGGACAGCAAGATGGGTCTAACATCTTCCAAGGTGCCCTAGTCCCTACCCCCGGCCTGACCCATGTCGATTGGCGTTGATTTTGGCGGTACGCGCATCAAGGCCGGCGTCGTTCGCGACGGCGCGGTGGTGGCCCATGCCTCCGTGGCCACGCCCAAGGGGCGCAAGGCCGTGCTCGATGCGATTGCGAAACTGGTCAAGGGCCTCGACAGAAAACCTGGCGCCGTGGGCCTTGCACTGCCGGGCGAGGTCGATGACCAGGGCGTGTGCTGGCGCCTGCCCAACGTGCCTGGTTTTGCGGGCGTGAACATTCCGCGCGAGCTGACGCGACGTCTGGGTTGCCCCGTGGCGTGTGAGAACGACGCCACCGCCTCCGCGCTGGCCGAGCGGATGTTTGGCCATGGCACGCGCGAGCGCAGTTTTCTGCTGGTCACGCTGGGCACGGGCGTGGGCGGCGGCCTGTGCATCGACGGCGTGGTGCGCCGCGGCCGCCATGGCTTTGCGGGCGAGATCGGCCATGTGCTGGTGAACTCTTCGCCCTCGGCCCTGAAGTGCGGCTGCGGCGCGCGCGGCTGCATGGAGGCTTATGCGGGCACAGCGGGCGTGCTGCGCGTCAACCGTGAGCTTGGCGGCAAAGCGCGCAATCTCGAACAGGTGGCGCTGGCCGCCCGCCGCGGCGAAAGCGCGGGGCTGGGTGCGATGGCCTCCATGGGCCGGTCGCTGGGCCTGGGTCTTTCCAGCCTGCAGAATACGCTGGACCTTGATGCGATTGTTTTCAGCGGCGGCGCGAGTGCCAGCCTTGACGTGATCGAACCCGCGCTGCGCGAGGCGCTCAAAGAGCGGGCCTTTGCGGCGCCGCTGGCGCAAGTTCGGCTGTGCGTGAGTGCCCTGGGGCAGGATGCCGGCATTGTGGGCGCGACGTTGATCGGGCCCGTGCGCTACAACGAATAGAAAACGCTACTTCAGCTTGCGCTGGTTCATCCACTCCAGCAGCGTCTTCATCGCGGCGATGACTTCACGGGCTTCGCGATCGCTGGCGTGTTCCAGCCCCAGCACCACGCGCGTAGGCCCCACGGGCTCAATGGCCTTGAGCAGCGACACGGCCTTGGGCGTAAGCCGCACTTCGCGCTTGCGCTTGTCTTCGCTGCTCTGCTCGCGGGTGATGAAGCCGTTGGCGGCGAGGCGGTTGAGCATCTGCGTGATCGCGGGCTGCGCTTTGCCCAGGAGTTCCGTCAGGTCGGTGGTGGTGATGTCGTGCTGGCGTTCGATCGCGCGCAGCAGGCCGTATTGTTTGGCCGTGAGCGCGTGTTCGGCCTCGAGCTTGCGCGACCACTCATCGTGGGCGCGTTCGTTCTCCCAATACATGCGCATGAATTCCTTGACGCGCTCGAGGGCCTGCTTTTTGTCCATGTCGGGTCTCACGCTGGGCGCGCTCATTGTAGCCGCGCCGCGCGGTTTGGCCATAGCATCATGGGGTTATGCTACTTGGCCTTCATCAGGTCGTCGTAGAACTCGATGATGTAAACGGGATTCCAGATCAGAACCCAGCGCCCGTTGACATGGCACAGCAGCGCGCCAAAGACGGCGGCCGAGGCGTCGTCTGGCGTGGCGAACTTGAAGCGATAAAACGTGAGCGAGTCGAGCACATACAGCGGCACTTTTTCGAATTGCACTTTGATCGCGGGCGGCCTGGGGTCGGCGAACTGCTCGCTGATGGGCGGGCGCCAGGCGCGCAGTTGCTCGGTGGTGGCGGCATAGACCACGACTTTGGTCTGGTCGGCGTTGCGCTTGAAGTCGGGGTTGTGGGCGAGGCCCGTCCAGAGTCTGTCTTCGGCCTTGATCGCTTTGTCGAGGTAGCCGGGCTGGTAGATTTTCGCGAGATCATCTTTGGTGGGCTTGAGCTGCGAGCGCAGCTTGAGCACGTTGGCGTCTTTGACCAGGAACTCCTCGAGCACGGCCCGGGCTCCCTCGAGCGTGGGCGGGTGGGCCAGGGAGACGTCGTCGGGGCGCGAGCTTTCGTTGCGCGGCGCGTTGCCGCTGCCGCCGGAACAGGCGGCAAGCAGCAGCACCAGCAGCATCAGGGCGGTGGTTTTCATGATTCGAGGAGTGACACGCCTGCGCCGGAGAGCCGATAAATCTTGCCCGAGATCGCGTAGGGCCGGTGCTGCGCGTCTGTTGCGACCTGGGCCGAGATGTTCTGGACCAGCTCTTCGTCCTTGAGATTGAAGATGATCATGAAGTCGCGGTTGGGAACGCCCACGGCAAGATCAGGGCCCAGCACCGCGGCGAGCTTGTGGTAGAGGTCAGGCAGGATCAGTTTGCTGGCGTCGTAGTTGTCGCCCGTGGAAACGATGGCGGCGGCGGGTTTGCCCTCTTTGTCGGTCAGCACGTTCATCTGCATGTCGCGGCACAGCGCGAGCAGGTTTTCGCGCGCGTAGAAGAACACGTCCTCGAGCGTCACGCCCGCCCAGCCTTTGAGGTCTTCGTGGCTCAAGAAGCGCAGCGTGCGGCCGGTGTCGAGCGCCATGAGCACGTCGAGTTCGCCTTTGACCAGTTCCTGGCGCAGCACGGGCACGGCCACATCGCGCGCAAAGCTGGCGGGCTTGAGCACGGGGTAGATCAGGCCGCGCACTTCGCGGAAGTCAGTCAGTTTCTCGGTGCTCGTACCCCAGAGGCGTTCGAGCCAGTTCTTGAGCAGTTCTTCGGCGCTGACCTCGGGGTTGGCGTCGTGGGCGTCGAGGTAACTGATGTAGGCGTTTTCGAGGCGCAGCAGCGAGTTTTCGCCCGTGGCCAGTTCCAGCGGTTTGCGCACGCTCGCGGTGGCGCCCTTGATGACCGTGCTGTAAACGCGCGCCGCGAGCTCGGTGAAATCCTCGGCGGGAAAGGGCGCGTGGGTTGTGACGCTCACGCACTTGACGAATTCATTGAGCGGGTCGCGCGAGATCGAGTCGTCGTCGGGGTTGCCGGTGAACGAAACCACGACGCAGATTTCGCCGCGCTGCAGCGTCCACCAGCGCCAGAGTATCGGCTCATTCTGGAACTCGCCCACGTACTCGCCGTAGCCGCGGCGCAGGCTGCCTTCGGTGCGGCGCTCGACGTTTTCCATTTTGTCGCGCGAGGGCAGTTTCTCGAACAGGTCAGGGGCTTCGCCGCCTTCGGGCGCCTGGGCGCGGTAGCAGCTTACGTTGATGCGCGCGGGAAAATCTTCGTGGCGGAACATCAGGGCTTCCGCGCCTTCGACGCGCGAGAAACCGGCGGGCAGCGCGATGCGGAACAGCCGGTTGGGATCGACATAAACGCTCATGTCAGTTCCTGCCGACGACCAGGCGTGAACGCACGAGCTCAGCGCGTTTTTTGTCGCGCTCGCCGGGCGTCATTTCGCGGCCTTCCTCGCGCTGCAGATGCGAAGGCTGCCCGAGGATGAATATCTCGTTCAGGGTTTTGGCGCTGATTTCATTCACAAAGCCAAGGTCGATCCCCAGGCGCAGCAGCGAGAGGTGGCTCATCATCTCCTGCACGTTGAGCATGCGCGCACTGCGCAGCGTGGCCAGCGCACGGAACACTTTGTCTTCCACCAGCGCGCGCTCGTCGCTGAACAGCGTGCCGCGCATGCGCCGCTCATATTCGAGCACCTTGGGCAGGATCGCCTTCACGCTTTCAATGATCTCCTCTTCGCTGCGGCCAAGCGTGGCCTGGTTTGAAATCTGGTAGAAATCGCCAAAGGCGCGCGTGCCTTCGCCGTAAAGGCCGCGAATCGCGTGATTCATTTTCTCCGCGGCCTTGAACACTTTCTGTACGTGATCCTTCAGCGTGAGCGCGGGCAGGTGCACCATCACGCTTACGCGAATACCCGTGCCCAGGTTCGTGGGGCAGGCCGTGAGGTAGCCGTACTTAGGGCTGGTCACATAGGGCAGCCGCGTTTCCAGCGCCTTGTCCACTTTCACCAGCGCCTTGAAGGCGCGATCCACGTCAAAGCCCGATTTGATCCATTGCAGCCGCAGGTGATCCTCTTCGTTCACCATGATGCTGAGCATTTCGCCGCGGCCAAACACAACCGCGCGCGGCCCTTCGGCTGTGGCCAGCTCGCGCGAAATCAGGTGCCGCTCGACGAGCACGTCGCGGTGAATCGCGTGCACATCGTCGAGCTTTAGCGCGACCACGCTCTTCTCGAGACGCGCGGCTTTGAGCGCCTCGGACACTGCCAGCATCAGCTCATCGCGCTGCTGCGGCGTGGCGCGCAGCGTGAACGGGTAGCCCTTGAGGTTGCGCGCCAGGCGCACGCGCGTGGAAACCACGATGTCACTCTCGGGCCCAGTTCCCTTGAGCCACTCGCCCAGCAGGTGCGGAAACAGGTTGAAGGCGGGCAGGGTCATTTTCCGCCCTTCTTCGGGCGCGCCGATTTCAGCGCCGGCTCGCCCGAGATGGCGGCGATGCGGTCGCGCAGCGTAGCCGCGCGCTCGTAGTCTTCGGCCAGTACGGCGCTTTCGAGCTGATCTCGGAGCGCGGCGAGCTCGCGGGCCTTGTCTGTGGCGCTGGTGTCGGCCTGGCCAAGCGGCAGACGGCCCTTGTGCTGGGGCGGAGTGACGTCGTGGATGCGCTCAAGCAGCGGGTCAATGTGCGCGGCGAACAATTCGTAATCGTTGGCGCAGCCAAAGCGGCCACGCTGCTTGAACTCGGAAAGCGTCATGCCGCAGGTCGGGCAGGCCGGTGCCTGTGCCTCGGGCTTGGAGGCGGCCACAGTCAGCGCGCCCGGCGCATTGGGCAGGGCCAGGTTCTTGTCCTTGCTCGAAAGCATGGACTGCACCTGCTTGAGCGCATCGGCGGTGGGAATCAGCGGCGTGGCCGGGTCAAACACCAGGCGCTTGAGCAGCGTCATGCAGTCGTTGCAAACGGCAAACTGGTGCGCGACGGCGTTTTGCTCGACGTCGCATACCTGTATTTTCGCTTCGTTCTTGTGGCAGCAATCGCAGATCATCGGTCAACAAGCTTAACAAAGGAATGCGCCGGGGGCATCCCGACGGTTGTGCGCCACGCGAAACGGGCTAAAGGAAACCGGGGTATCGGGTATCAGGAAGTCGCGCTGGTCGAGTGACTTTACCTGATACCTGATACCTGATACCCGATACCTGCCCCATTACTTGAACGAGAGCTTCTCAATCCTCGACGCGGCTTCCTTGACTGTGTTCACATCGGGAACAAAGGCAAAGCGCACGTGGCCGGCACCGGGGTTCACGCCGTCCACGGCATCGCTGAGCCATTCGCCGGGCGTGGTCACGATGTGGCATTTCTCGATCAGCAGCGTGGCGAACTGTTCGCCGGACATGCCCTCGGGTGCCTGCTGCCACAAGTAGAGGCCGGCGGGGTTGGTGCATTTCTTGAGGCCGGCCTTGCGCAGTGCGCTCACGATCAAATTGCGCTTGCGCTTGATCTGCTTGCGCAGCTTCTCGACGTGCTTTTCGTCGGCCAGCGCT
>Ga0154020_10009148_pt1 | contig 11422 bp, 16 predicted proteins | sample Klosneuvirus_201_FD_109709 | JGI IMG/M metagenome (GOLD analysis project Ga0154020, IMG submission 109709) | Active sludge microbial communities from wastewater, Klosterneuburg, Austria - Klosneuvirus_20160825_MG | ecosystem: Engineered > WWTP > Aerobic digester > Activated sludge | place... | reverse complement strand
GAAGAGAGATCTCTCGGAGCCCCTTATACAAAAATGAAAGAATATATTCATTGATTTAAATCGCTCTAATTTACATAAAAAGAACGAGACGAAAATTCATGGAGAAGATCCTCGAGGTAACCTGATGAGGGCCGAGGACAGAGAAGGGTGTTGAGACGCCACCACAGCGCCCAATCAACAAAATCTCCATTAAATTTATATATATCGATTTTATGGCGCGGTGGGGAGGCGAGGATTCGAGGAACCTTTCTCGTCAATGTCGGGCGACATGAGGTCGACGTTGAGACCCCATTCCCTCACGAGCCGCTGACGCCACTTAGAACTCGACCCGAGGATCAACGGAAGCGCCGCCATGCCTAATATCTGATAGTGATAGATAACTATAAACTATCATCGAGAGGGATGAGTGATTGCCGACGACGGAGGCAATCATCGCAACGGAAATACGGATTAGGGTAGTAAAACTGAACGCATTTGATGCAGTGGGTATTGCTGCTCCCTTTGGTCAGCGTTGAGCTTGGAACATATCAGTGATATAACTCATTATTTACAATATAATACCAAATCTTGAGCATGCTAGGGAATCTCAGGCGAGCGCTGGCGAGTCGCCCGCGAGTCGTCGGCGTCTTCCTCTTCGCCTTGGTTCTCCTCTTTGGTGCCGCCTCACTCGTCCCGCCCCTCTGCAGTTCCTTATCATTATCATTACATTTTCTCCATAACTTTTGCCCTCGTTCGTGGATGGCCTTGCTTTGGCCTCGTCCAAAGGGCACGCTTTCCTCGACCTCACCCTCCCGTCACCTTGATGCTACGAAACATTCATGTCCCCGCGATCCTCTTCTCGCCATTCATTCTCGCTCCACTATGATTTGATTTTGTTTTACATTTTTGTATAGTATATTATCTGAACGGGCCGTCGGTCGCGGAGATCACCAAGGCGGCTCAGGCCCTTGCAGGGAAGGGCGACGTGCTCAACGTCCCACTCGTCTTCGACGACAAAGGCAATCCGCGCTATCGGAGCGGCTCCTATCGACGCTTCTCATCTTACGACAATTACATTCTCTCTGAAAATCTCATTGGGTAGCTGTCTCTTTGACCCCCGTCCTCCGAGTTTCGCTTCTGACCTCTTCTCCGATCCATGTAGCCAAGTGACGCGAGTGAATCGATCAGCGTGTTCGACGGTGAAATCTCTCGGCGGCGATGTCGACAGCTTTTCAAGCAGTGATGGAAAGCGATTGGACGGCGCCTGGCCTATCTGCGAGGACGCCAAGTTCCGCTCCAGGGTCCTTCCCCTCCTTCCCTCCTTTGGATTTTTGATTTTTTGTGATCTGATATGATCATCCAATTGCAGAAGTGCACGGCGATGACATTCGGAATCAACGAGGACTCGTCATTCGAAGAAGCTCTGATTGAGAAATACGGCTGTGAGGTGTTTGCTTATGACCCCACGATCACGTGCGCCCAATCTGCTTTCAATGCTTCCGTCCGATATATATTGAGGTTTCGTTGGTTCTGACATTGATGTTTAGACGGATAAAATCTGAGACAGAGTATGCCAAGCAGATCCACTTCTTCCCTCAGGGCATCCACGGCGACGACTCGCGCGACAAGTACAAGACGCTCGGCCACTTGATGAATGCGAGTCACCTCTCCATGGTGGATGTGCTCAAGGTGGACGCCGAGTACTACGAGTGGGCCATGTTGCATTCGACCCTCCCCTTCAACATCATGCGCGATAAGGCATTCATCATCTCTTCTTACCACGACTCCTTTCCATGATATTTCTCATCTACTCCCTTCGCAACAGGTCCGCCAGTTTGACGTGGAGATCCACATGCTCCCTGAGCAGTTCGGGGGCTACCAAGATCGATGCGCACCAGACGACCAAGACTGCGTCGGCGATATGCTCACCTACTTTACATCGCTCATCACTTCGCTACAGGAGCAAGGCTTCGTCCTCTACGACTCCCATGAGAACCCTCACTCGGCGCGGTGGTGGGTTTGGTCTGGCCTTCGCCTTCGCCGCTACTCATGCTGCTTCGAGCTCAGCTTCGTCAACACGAACCTCTTCCCACAATCATAGAAATCATAGAGAGAGATGAGAGATCGCTTAAATCACTTGGACACTTACAGCTATTTCGCTGCTTGATTGTCACATGACTCAGAAAAGGCTAAAAGCCTCCGAGGCTCACCTCAATCTCGAATTTAGCGCCGCGGCTCCACCAACGTCACGCTCGGCCGCCCTGTGGCATGTGGCCCCTGTGGCCCCGTGCCCTGTCTATATCATTCTTGTCATATCGCCAATGTGTCGCGTTCGCGCGTTTCGGTGAGCGCTCGAAGGCGCGCTTGCCTGACATGGCGGGGTGTCGGCGCTCAGCTCGCAACCTTGACGCCCAAAGTCTCTGGTATAGCCAAGATATGTTTTGGAGATATAATTGTGGTGATTTCTTTTCGCGCGGAGCTTCTCTGGCCATAAAGATCGAAGGCCAAATGTTGAATCACCTTTTACTCTCCTCCCCTCCCGATTTCCTGAGTCTAGAACCTCGTAATATAGATCTTTGTGCCTAATATTATCTATTATAATGGCCTCTGTGCCTGGCAAAGGATCGAGTTCACGTGTCGGTCGAATCTTTCGCTTCCTCTTCTGCCTCCACCTGACCTGGTCTCCCGCTTTCTTGTCCGCCCCCTTCTCACCATTCTGATCCATTTTTCTTGTCTTGTTTTTATTATATTGTTGACTGTTTTTGTCAAGTTTGCGTGTTTTGAGGCGATGCACTTCCCTCCCTTCCCCCTCGATCGCCCTCGTTTGCTTTTTTGGCGTCGTTTTGCCTCCCCTCGTCCACAACAGGTCGAAATTTTCTCTTTTCTCCCTTTTTCCCTTTTTTTTTGGTTTTTTGTGTCTGTTATTTTGTTCCGTTTCCGTTATTCCCTCTTTCTTTTGTCCTGGCCTGGTCCTCTCCGCACAGCCGTGATCCTCGTCACTCTTTGCCCTCACCATCAACTTTTCGCTTTTGTTCCCTTCTGTTTGCTTTCACTGTCCTCATTCGCTGCCTTTCTTCAATGTCGCCGACACCTCTGCCACCATCTTTCTTCACCCCTCTCCTCCTCTCTCGACTTGCGTCTTCTTGTCCAGGGCCCTCGCGGCTTCTTTTTTTCTCCCTCTGGGTCGCTCACAGCTTGCTTAGGTGCTCTCAAAGCTTCAAGAGTCAATCGCAATGATCGCCTTTAGTCACTGATATGGGATGAAAGCTGTTCAGTTCGTCCCCGACGGCGCTCAGTCCCTTCAAAGTCGATGTCGTGTGATATCGTGCCCCCCACCTGCCAATCTGAACCGCGCTTTGAGGTCCCTAACTGCCTTCTCTGCTTCTTACTTCTTTCTTTGTTCACATCATGATCTGAGGCTCGTGTTTATAACTTGTTAGTCGTCGTCGTGTACGTTGCTGGCGAGTTCCCAATAATGCTGCTCTCGTTTTTTGCGCTTGTTTTCTCCATCTCGATTGATTTTGGTTGGAGCAGCGAGGCTGTGATCACTTTAGTTTGAATCAGCGCAGTCCATTTGACTTGCTGTGTTATTACATTGCGATTTTGTTTCTGTCATTTGGATCAAGTCATAGTTGCCAATGTCCGATGTCCTGAACGTTGTCTACTTCCTCCTTCGTTCCCATCTTGTTCAATTGCGCTGTAGATTTCATATTCGTTTTCTACGCAATATTTTGGATTAGGGAGTCATGCCCGTGATGTCAATATTCGATTTGAGTTCGGCTGTCAATGTCTGTGCAAACCATTGTGAATCGTTATGATCAAGGCTTGAGTTCATCAGTGATATTGTGCGTCCTATCCGACGGTCACTGTGCGGTTTTCGTATTCTACGGCCGTAACTTGGGGATGTATATACTATTTCATGCGTATATTCGAATGATACCCAAAATATGACTTTTTTACGACAGGATTCCTATAGGACCTAAAAATAGATCATTCCATCTCAGTTGTAGTCTTTCCATGACCTTCCCCTTCGTTCATTCCCCAGTCAAAAAATGCGTTTTCATTATATTCTGATTCAGCGTCGTTTCTTCTCTATTCTCATATTCGTAAAACGCTAAGCGCCCGAGGTGGGGAATTTTGATGATTTTTTTTCGTACGTGCGCTCTGCTCGGTGGATGGTGTCCCGTCAGGGTCATTCTCGACGCGCTCAGTGTTCGTCTTGATTATTGCGTCTCGCAACTTTACTTTCCTACTTAAAATATGCTACATTATGACCTCTTGCAAAATTTATGACATTTTTACGACATGGTCGTCATAGGGTGCGCTCTGGTATACTCATCTTGACCTTCCCTAACGTTTGCTCCTTCCCCCCTTGCCTTCATTCCCCGTCATTAATGATCGCCGATATGATAGCCGAATTCAGCGCGTCTTCTTCTGTGATATTGGTGGCTATTTGAGCTTGTTTTCTGGTCGGGTCGACTTACGATCTGTTTTCTCGTTGATGTCGACCCTTTCGTGGGTTTGGTTTTTTGAATCGTTGGTGCCATGGTCCCGGAGCTGATTTATCCCGTTCTAATATGGGATTATGCTTATTTTCCTATATTATCCACGATATAGTATGGTGCGAATTTCAATTTATGACCGAATTACGACCTATTAACTTGACTTGTCTTTTTCCTTTGCGGCTTCGTGCCTCCATCGTTCTCAGCACAAATTTTTACGTGGAAGCATATGGATTGGGAGATCATGGATTATTTATGGCAAAAATTTGAAGAGCAATCGAGTTAATGACCCTTTTCTAGGTGTAGCGTATTGTTCTTCGAACGAGAGGTGGAGCGAGTTTCGACTTAAACCAAGAGGGCGCGCCACTTTCGCGTGGCGAACGTAGTGGTGAGAAAAGCCATGATAAACCGTTCTATGTGATGTGATAAATAATGTATTTTTTGTGGTGCCGACAGTTCCGTGGCCCAGTGAGGATAGGCTGAGAGGCAAAAATGATTGGGGGAAGCCGGACTTGAACTCGTTCCACAGGGGAGCTCTTTCGCTGTCTCGTATTCGCACTGAACCTGAAAAACCTGAAAGCGACTAAACTTTCCATCGTTTGATGCTCCGATTTAAAATGTTTGCTATTATGTTTGGTCACTTTCAGACAAGAAAATTGGAAAGCAGAGGGGGTGGAAGTGAGGAGTATGAATGCCCAAACTATTTACACCGCGTCCGAAAAGTGAACACTACCGGAGTCGCTTGATAGAATGACCTTCGAGCGAAATGGAAACTCTTGATATCTTGGCGAATGTTGGTAGATATCATTTTAAACTCATTGAGCGGGGAAAATCACGGAGCAATCTCGCAGAGAAGTTTGGGCAGTGAGAACACCCTCGAAGTATGTTGAAATAGTGCTACTAGTCCCCTATATCTCTCATTTTTTGAACAGACAATGTGTCATACAAAATCGAGGGTCCAGAGCAGGCTCGTATCGCCACTACAAGTTCTCTAAATGACCGCCGTTTTCCACACCTGGCGGACTAATAGGAACTGTAGAATCTCGAAGTTTTATAACGCCGACGCCTGAATCAAGAATTTCGCCGGTTTCTTCTTCCAATGCATTGGAAATAAATACTTCTTATGTGAATACTATGGAGCGGTCGCGTCTCTCCTTGCGCTCAATTGCAAAGCTTAAGAAAAGTATATCCATTTGGAGTTGGACGATCTACAATAGATTACAGAAGAACACTGGAATTGGCATTAGCTGGAGGAGGAGTTCGAGTCGTCGCTGCTGGCATCGTCCGAGGAGGACCTGTCGTGCAAGGAGCTATCCCTATAGTGGCTACTACAATTCAAGAGAAAGAATCAAGATTCGGAAAGCAAAGAAAAGAAAAGGGGAAATTAAGATTCCAAACCTTTCGCTAGAGGCGGAGTAGTAACCGTCAGAGGGCTCACCGCGACGAAGTAGGGGGTAGGGTTCGTCGGCAACTAGGCCTTGGCCGTCAGCGCTGAGTCGCACCGTGACATCGTACGGCCTCACGCGCTCTCGGACCCACCACTCACCCGTCTTCTTCTTCGCCTCTGGATTCCTAAAAAAACGCAATGTCTTTCACAAAGGAGTCCATGATGACGTGAAGATAAGGGTTGGGATGAGGCAAAGGTACGTGAATCGATAAGCGTAGTAAGTCATTCGAATGAACTTTGGAGGTGAAGTGGGGTCTGGGAAGGGATTGTAAGCGAGCAAGGAGTGGACTTGACGCGAGCCCTGGAGGAGGCGCAGGGCAATGTTCCTCGTCCACGCCTCCTTCCTGAAACCGCAAAACCAAAGCATCCAATCCAACCTGCTCATAGAAAGGAAATGAAAATGAAAAGTTGCACAAAGAGCAAATTCGGTAGATATACCTTGGCAGGTGGCCAGGCCAGAGGAAGGTGGGAGGGCGCTTGACATCGCCAGGCTTGTAATGGAGCTGGTACTCGAGCCACTGACCGCCCTCGACCACAATGCCTTCTTTCCTCATCGGCTCCTTCCATCCCTACAAGATTTTACAATCATAAAAAAGTCATTAAAAGAGAAGTTGCTATTGCTTATGAACCTCAATGATGATTTCGTCGCGCGTCGTAGTCATGCGAGCAAAGACACCATAGTAGTTGATCACATCGAATGATGACACCAGCTTAGAGATCTGATTAGGACAAACGACTGATGAATGAATACATTGCAGAAAAAGAGAAGTTAGGGAAGGAAACATACACGATCATTTCCAGCGGCGTCGACGATGCGAGTGCGGTCAATGAGCTCCGCTACCTTATTCGTCATCTCATCATTGTGCGTGTCAAAGAAGCGCCACATGATCGGCAAGGAGAGGTAGAGCACTAGGAAGAGATGGCAGAGGGCGATGAGGGAGAATATGATTCCCGTAAAACTCCAATCCATATTGAGCGTAATCGCATCGAAACCAAAGAAGTCGAGGATGAAGGAGGGGAAGGCCGAGTCGTCCAAGAAGGGGAGCGAGCAGATAACAGTGAAGTAATTGAAACTGCCAAAGTTTCCAGTCGAGATGATCATTCCTTGGAGCACCTACCAAAATAGTATTTGATAAATGCAAACTTTCAATAATTGGAGTGGGATTTAGAGAGTTACGGTGATAAAGAAGACAGCGGTGACGCGAGTGAAGTTGGTCGGAATGAACACCAAGAGCGTTGTCAGGAGCTCAATCGCAAAGTGACTATGGGCCTACAAGATCAACATCAGACGATGGCCACCAAGATCGACCAACATCTTTTGGGGGGAAATATGTTATCGAGATGAAGTAAGCGCGTACGGAGAACCAGTGGATAATGAGCGGCATATGGTGAGCATACCAACCGGTCCAGTTGGGGATGGGCGTGGTCCAGTAATGGTACGTCAAGGCATATCCACCATTCCACGTCTTATCATCTTAAAAGGAAAAGATAAGATGAAAGGAAAGAGGATGGGAACTGAGCGAGGGACGATCGTACTTGAGGTGACCTTGCAGGCACCTGCACCAATGTGCAAGCGGATGATGAGGACCCAACAAATGAAGATCTCAATATAAGAGTAGAGACCCACCGAGCTATGCGAGCTCAACAGCTCGAACGGGTACATGAGCATAGCTGAGTAACCCTAGCAGACGAACGGTAACCGTCAACATTCTCGCAAACTTGATACATAGAGGAAAAGAGGTACAGCCTCGAGGATGATATTGTCGAACTGGAGCTGGAAGAACTTGCGACCAATCTCCTTCCATGACAGATAAATGATCATGGAGATGAACATGGTGACATTCGGCAACACTCCCAAGGTGAAGAGAACCGACGCGCCGATTCCCACGTAGATCCTACGTTAACAGAAGACATCAGCATGGATGACCCAAGACGAGAAGAGGAGTGAGAGAATGGAGGAGGCGTACTTCAGTCGTAAAAAGTCGTCGGTTGCGGATATCCAACATAAGGTGGGGAACTTAAGGTATTTCTTCCACAGCGGCTTCTCTTTCTCGAAACCGTTCTGCTTGAGTTGCTCCATGAACTCCGAGGCGCTCAGGATTCCTTGGGACCCGATCAATCCCATGATCTGTGAAACAAAACGAAATCAACTCAAATGAAATCGAATCCGAAAACAATATCAGATCAAATAGTAGAGAGAACAGAGAGAACAGAGAGGAGAGAGCAGAGAGCCGAGACGAACTCGGACGATGTAACCGCATGAGGGGTAGAGGAGTAACGATCACCAAGTGGGGGATTCAATGAGATCGGATCACCATCTTGATAATACAATGATTATGAGTGAGGACCTGAACAGCGATGCTGAGGTGGGCGAGAGTGATCATGGCGCCGAAGATGCGCTGATAGAGCATCAGAGTGAAGGTGAAACGGGCGCCATCCAAGCCCGAGATAAAGACGAGGCAGGTCACCAGCGTCATCGCAACCAGCGCCACATATGTATACCTACAAGAACGCAATAAGATAATAATATACATATTATATAAATTTTAGATCATGAAAGTGATTTTTTCGATTTTTCATTCGCAGTAACTCTGGAGACGGGTGAAACGGAGTTGAGTAGAGTGCTTCATTCCCAGGCGATCCTTCCATCCAAGGGATCTCAAAAAATAAATATGATGCAATATTTGTATACAATTTTCACCTGAAAATAGGCAACGAAGGGAGCAAAGTGCTCAAAGAGGGCGAGGGGAAGGGAAGGGGCGACGGAAGGGTCGAGGAAAGTGAGGCCGAGGTCGTCGAGAGTCCGCCCTCACAAGCCCCCTCATTCCTTTTCTGCCTTTCAATATTTATATTTGCTAAGATTTAAAGATTATAAATTATCATCAAATGGTCACGAAAAATAGAATTCCGTTTCGAGGACAAACATACATGATTCTTGAATGCAATGTGAATGAAATTCAGAAGGAGCAGAGATTTTCCCACAGAAAAGAGGAGATCAAACCAATTAGAATATAATATCATAAAAAATGTGAATGTTTGGCAGCGGTGACAGAGGAGACAAGGAGGGACCATCGGAGGAAGCGCTGTCGGAGCCACGGCACGAGGACCGGCGAGGCAATGAGGCGCTCAGCGAGCGGCTTGGTGCGCTCCTCAGCAATCTTACACCATGTAAGGTACTGCTCAGCGAGCCACCATGATGTCGACATGGCGGAGGCACAATGAGCCACTAGAGGACCAAGAAGAGGGCCTGATCACTGAGCCGCTTCATGAAAGAGCATGTGGGTGAAGCTAACTGACATCACTGGTGGGGAGGACTCGGACGGCCGTTTAACTTACTTTAAAATCGTTGAAATATCGTGGAAATATGACTTATTTGCATGAAAAGATGAGGGGAGCTGGACAAGAGCGGAGCTCCACCGTTGACTATCGCACTTCCTGAATTTATAACATCTGCATACAGTATAAAATGCATCCTAATCGCTCATCACAGAAAGTCAATCTAATAAATATAGAAATGTTAGAGATAAAGAGTATATCAAGGTGGCAAGATCACAAAACCCTCGCCAGCGCTCTACTCCTCCTCCTGAAACCGTTTGAGGGCGCCGTTGACTTGGTCCCACTTGTAGAAAGCGGCCAGCAGACCGTCAACCGTCTTCACTTCGATCTTATGTGGTGGATTCCAAGGCAACCTAAATATGAAAGCAGCGATTCAAATGGGATGCCAAAAACCCCGAAAATTTACGAAATCTCCCATTCAAACGAAAACCTCAGGAGAAAACTTTTGGAAGGAGGACAGGAGAGTGGGAGAATCGAGACATCAAGTACGCCTGCGAAGCGAGAAGGAAAAGATATTCTCTTGGTGAGATATAAAAAAATCACACAAAATGTTAAAACATCAAATCAGTTAGACGAGGAAAGAAAAGGCAGGCGGGACCATTCAAACCCGACGTGCTCGGTCATCTTGATCTGGTGCGCATTGTCCAAGAGCAGCGCAGCGAAGAAGCGCACCGTCTTCTCGGTCGGTACAGTCGACCCATCGTAACGCCTCGACCTAATGAGAAATACGCAAATCACATTGAATGTAGGGAAGCGAGTAAGGAATGTCTCGAAAAGACTCAAGCACCACCCATCATCAAAAAGGGAATAACTAGAATCTAATTAATGTGAATAGCCATAATAGGTCTATAGTTATGCGGGTTGAAGACGCGGACGTGACGGTGTAAGTGATGGAGTAGTCGAAGCCGTCGATGACCTTGAGCTGCTCGGCCTTCATGCCTGTCTCCTCCCAAAGCTCGCGCAGCGCCGTTGTCATATCATCCTCGCCTAAAAAGAGAGGAAAATCATTGCAATTCTCTTCTTATTCTTGCTTTCCAAAAAAGCAACATAGGGCAGAAAGGTCGTCGCTGGAAGGAAAGACAAGTCGAGGTCAAGGACGAGTTCGACGACAACTACGAGGACGGAAAGGCCTCCAAATCAAAAGAAAACAATAAGTACCAGCTTCTTGATGTCCTTTAGGAAGATCATAGCGGTCTTTGAGCTTCATCAAGAGGAAGCTGAAGGATTTCGGCTGAGTTGGCTGACGGCGAAAGACGAGCACTCCACAGCCGCGCGCAGTCCGAGGGGCTGACGCCATGTCTGTGTCCGATATAAGCCAAACAACAGAGTGATAGGAGATCAGGCACGACAGGAAGTGAAGGTCACTTCCTCGGCGATCTAGACAATGGCTCGCACCCCGTCCGCCGGTTACCTGATTCATACGAACCAACTTGACGAGCTCCATGAAGTCGGAGCCCTACGGCATGATGCCTCAATGCTTCGCCACCGGCAAATCGTTATAAGCCTTGTTGCCTTCATGATACCCCCGGGTGGGCATAGTCCTTTGACGTTTGAGTGTATAAATAGGGATGCCCAGTGATACCGAGCAATCGCCGAGGTCCCCTCCGCCCATACTTTCGTCAATCTCAAGTACATCAGGAAATATAACAATGAGAATGGGATCGGATGGTCGGAATGGTAATTTACATTCTTGAAGGATTCGAGTCCAATGGAATCATAAAGCCAAAATGAAGCAGAGGAGAAGGTCACGAGCACAAGGTCCAATCGATGTATGCAGAGGAGAGGCGAAGGCAGGTGACAGCTGACCTCCATATGAAGATCCACCCGAGCGAATATCACATACCGTCAACTAGAGAGAGAATTCAATCATCAATATGGGAAGGAACATTTTCAATGTTGAATGTCAAAGAAGATCAGAAGAAAGCCGAGAACGCACGGAGAATGGCAAGAACGAGGAGCCAGAGAAAGGCGTCCTTCACAGACCAGACTTTCCGACTAAGATTTCTAAAAAGAATCACTTATATCAAGGACAAAAGGAGGAAATGGAGGCCGAGGCGCACGCGACGACATTGTTAAAGTCGAGGTCGATGGTCTGCGAGGGCTGAGCCCGCCGAGCAGCAGCATTTCCCACCATGAGATCATTATTCACATTATTTAT
>Ga0154020_10009147_pt1 | contig 11423 bp, 9 predicted proteins | sample Klosneuvirus_201_FD_109709 | JGI IMG/M metagenome (GOLD analysis project Ga0154020, IMG submission 109709) | Active sludge microbial communities from wastewater, Klosterneuburg, Austria - Klosneuvirus_20160825_MG | ecosystem: Engineered > WWTP > Aerobic digester > Activated sludge | place... | reverse complement strand
TAAAAACTCAGCCATTCTGGATTTCTTTAGGATATAAATTCATGATAGAAACCACGCTTAGTGCAGAAAAAGATTGGCAAAGTGGCAGGACGAAATTACTTACTGATACTTTGTCGCGGCGTAAAAAACTAAACGGATTAACCCTTGCAATTGGACCTTCCGCAGCCTTTTATTTGAAAGAATCCGTCCATAATGAACAAGTTGCGCCATATGCAGATCAACATAAGAGCGCTGACATTTTTCCAGAGTTCGCATTAGGATATTATTTTCATAAACCGGATATTCACTTTGGATTAGCTTACAGAAATATAAAGAGCGAGTTGAAAGCATTTAGTTTTAGTCAGAAAGCATCGCGCCAAGCGTATACATTGGAGGCATATAAGTTTTTTGCAGATTACCATGGGTTTGCCGTATTTGCAGGGCCCGCTTTGAGTTATGAGCAGCTTGAAGTTACCGAAACCAACAAACAATTGCCAGACAAAGGCTTTTTTAATGGTTTTAAACCCGGATTAACTTTTGGTTGGGACATCAGACCAAATCGATTGCAATCGTGGTACCTGCGTACTAATTTGAGATATTTCCCAAATTTAAATGTGGAGATGTCGGATGGGAAAAATGTAGCATTAGATCAACTGGAGTTTAATTTTATACAATTAGTGGTATTTCCGGGTAGGATGTTTTAGGGTTTATATGCCCAATTCTTTTGTTGGAATGGAGCTGCCTCACTTGGTTACGTAGTTGACTGAAAAGGTAAGCACAATTACTTTATTGACATTAATCAACTTCCCTGTTGACATATATCATATACCTTCCCACTTTTAGTATATAGTTTTGAATAATGATTTGGGGCAATTGGTTGAGGTAGTAACCATTGTTGGGGTGTGGACTTCTAGTTTTTATATGCTAAAAATCGGACTAAGTGTTACGCAAATTATTTTTATTTACTGGGATTGGATTTCTGTTTTTAGTGTCTCTTTTAGGACAGGGCAAGCAAGATACCATCAGACTCAAATATTTTGTTAACACCTCATTGTTGTAATTAATCATCTTAAACATAAAATCATGAAAAAGAAAAACATTTATTTGATGTCAGTGCTGCTCATGTTATTTCTCAGTTCCTGTGGAATAAACTCAGCAATTATTCTGAACCACAATCAAGCTGGAACAGAAGTTCAGTTGAGTCAAAACAACTTTAAGGTAATTGATCGGGTCAGTGGTAGTGCTGAAGTGGTTTACATTTTTGGAATTGGAGGGCTAAATAAAAGGCAACTATTCAGTAACGCCTACTCAGAAATGATGAAAAATGCTAATTTATCAAATGGGTCCAAAGCTATAGCCAATGTGATTACAGAAGAACACATCAGCGGCGTTCCTCCTTTTTTTATGAGAAGAACTGTAACCGTGAGTGCCCATGTAGTTGAATTTACAAGGTAATTTCGGAAATATGAAAGCTGTAACAAACACATACTGTTGGGCGTCTTCCTTTTATCAGTTGTAGTTCTTGCTATTATACTTTGGCGAAAAGAAAATCATAAGTACTGCAATATTTATATAACTTAAGTTATTAGTAATTATGAAAAAAAAGAAGATTAAATCCAAAGTATCAAAATTGAATAAGGAATGGCATCTATCCCATGTTATGCCAAAGAATGCTACCATTGAACAGCGAATAGAATGGCATTTGGCGCATAAGGCCAATTGCTCATGTCGGGGTATCCCTGAAAAACTTAAAGAGGAAATGAAGAAAAGGCATATTGCTTATTGATACATAGCAAAGGCAATGCAGATCTTGTGATTTATTAATGAGTTTAATAAGTTCATAAGTGGTTTCACATAGGGTACTGCTTCCTGAAGGTATGATATGTTTTTCTACATCATCTCTACATTCAGTTTGCTATATAAAATTAAAAGCAGAAATTATGAGTAATATTTACTATTTATTGAAAACCCATTATTTTAAAATGAGAATTGCTTTCTCCTTTGTGTACCTGATATTCATTTGTAATAGTTCACAGGCGCAATGGGTACAAACAAATGGGCCGCATGGTGGTGAAATTGTTTGTTCGGCAGGAAGCGGAAATGTTTTAGTTTCGAGTTATACCGGAGATGCAACCTGGTGGGCACAGTTATTTAGTTCCACCGATTCAGGAAACACCTGGACTCCTGTATTAGATGTGAAATTTACTACATTTACAGGAATAGTTTTTCATGACACATCCATTTACGTTTGTGCTATGGATACCGGCATATTTATTTCAAATGATGATGGATTAAACTGGTATAATAGCACGTCTGCTTTAGCGAATCATAAATTTTATGATGCAACAGTTTGCGATGATAAACTTTTTGCATGTGGAAATGGAGTTTACATGACGGAGGATGGGGGAGTAAGCTGGACTTCGGTATCAGCGGGATTAAGCACAACAGAAGACATACTTGACATCACTTCTGATAGTTTGGATTTGTTTGCTATTACAGCACAGGAAGTTTATCATTCATCGGATTTCGGTCAAAACTGGCAGATAGCAAACAATGGAATTACCGGAATAGATTTTACACATATTGGAACGCACGATTCGACTGTAATTATTGGAACATTTTCTGATGGTGTTTATGTTTCTAACGATTTGGGCCAAACATGGTTTAATACTTATTTTTCCGGTAACATAATCCGTAATGTTGGCTTCCACGGTGATACTTTACTGGTACTGATTGAAGATTCGGTGTATCACTCAACAGATGGAGGGTTAAGTTGGAGTAGCATAAATGCAGTTGCTCCCGGATTAAGGATTAACCAGATAACTGATTATAACGCACAATTACTAATTAGCACAGACGGTGGATTATATACTACATCATTTCCCGGGGATTCATGCACACTGATTGGATTACCGGCTGTGGATGTAGTAGAAATGGGCGGTTTTGGTGACGTAATATTTGCTGGTACTATATATGAAAACGGACCGAGTGCAGGAATAGTAGTATCCAAAGACAATGGCGAAACATGGTCTGCTGCAACAAACGGATTGCCTGGACAACCCCATTATGCAAATAAGGCCCAATGTTTTCTTGGCTGGGACAACAAAATGTTAGTTTCCTGGCGTAATGATGGTTTATTTTTATCTGCAGACACTGGCAGCACATGGTTACCAAGTATAAATGGTATTCCAGCAGCACACATTGCTGCTTTGACCATTTATCAGGGAATAATATATGCAATAAACGATTCAGGACAAATTTATTCATCAGTTGATTCGGCTCAAAGCTGGAGTCTGTTTTCATCAATTCCACAAATTTTATCCACTGTAAATGTTTCAGAAATTGAAATCAGGGATTCTGTTATTTATGTAGTAGCAGGAGCTGTTACGGGAATGTTTAAATCGATAGATTTTGGACAAACTTGGTTTACCAGCAATAATGGCTTGACCTGCTTGAATGTATGGGCAATGGCAATTAAAGATAGTATTATAATTGTTGGAACACAACCTGATGGTTTGTTTATCTCATACAATTTGGGAGCGAATTGGTCTTTGATTAATTTTAATAATCCCCTTCCATTAGTTCCAGATGTTGCAATTGTAAATAGTGTGCTACTTGCTGCAACCAGGCAGGGAGTCATGAATTCTACTGATATAGGAGTTACATGGAATTCATTTAACGATGGGCTTTATCAAAGATTTGAAAGCTACGCACTCAGGAAGTTTTATTTAAACGATGACTACTTGTTTGTAAGCACAGGAGGCGGATCGTCCAGGTTTTCCATATACAAAATTCCTGTCAGTCAATTAACAGGAATTAGTGATGCACCGGTAATCACCAAGGAATTGTTAGTATTTCCTAATCCAAATAACGGATCGTTTACAATTACTGCTCCTTCTGAAATATTTGGACATGGAACAGTTAAATTAGCAGTTTATGATTTTGCCGGAAAAATGATCATAAATAAAGATATTTTTACAGATGTATCATTTACTTCTAAAGCATTAGAAGGCACGACGGGAGTGTTTATACTTTCACTTACATCCGGTAAAGCAACACGATCCGGCAGAATTGTGGTGAATGGGAAGTAGAATTTTGATTTAAGCGGTTTTTACCTGGTATTTCTGATTTATCGTCTCTAAAGCAAATTTAATTCGTTTCTGGCATTCAGCGAGAATTTTTCATTTGGATTGCTTTCTGTCAGGTATTTAATTGCTAAAGAATTGATGATTAATTAATTATACAAACAATTCGTTTTGTAATTAATGGATTAAATTCTATCTTTAGAGCAAAATAGGGTAGATTAAAATTGAGCCACGGTATCATTTCTGAATAGATATAATTATTGCCTTTATTTATTCAGTTATGGTACATACAACCTATCAATCTCATGCAATATGTAAACTGATAACATTATGACAACTCAACATTATTGGCATCTTATCATTTTCGGTTTAATGGTTCTTTTGTTTTCAGGATGTGCTCCTGAATATTCTAAGCTTAATCAAAGTGGCTTCCGAAAAATTGAAGAAAAAAACTATGAATTGGCATTAAAGGATTTCAATGCTTCTATAGCTTTGAACGACAATTATTGGCGGGCATATCAAAACAGAGGTGCTGCCTTTGCTTTTTTGGGTAATTTTAAGATGGCATTAGATGATTTTGACAGGAGTATAACTATGCATCCTAACAACCCCAATGCATACGAGGTTAGGGCAGTGTGCCGGATAGAATTAAATGATTACAAAGGTGCTATTGAAGATTTTAAGGAAGCGATTAAGCGAAATTACCGGCTTGATAATTCATATACCCGTTTAGGAATGCTTTATGCTAAAATGGATTCCTGTGAACAGGCAGTTCATTACCTCAAAATTGCAGTTGAACGCAAAGCTTATGATGCATGCAATGAAGAACTAAACGTAGTTCAGGCCTTTCAACATTGTGAGGCAAAGGCAGGAAATAAATGAAAAATTCCAAGGTATAATCACATTATAATTAGATATAGGTTTAAAGATAACAGAAGCAACTCTATAATTGAAGAATCCAGACAGTACGAATAAAGCCTAGAAAGCCATTACATAATTATAAATTCCGACGGGTTCAATCTATTGATATGAAAAAAATAGTATTCATTATTTGTTTAATTGTTTCGGCCCAAACGGTATTTTCACAAAGCACCGAAACCGAAATACAAAATTGGTATGAAATATTGAAGCATGCTAAAACACCTGAAGAGCAGGTGACGGCATGGAGCAATATTAGTGAATCCTATGGTTATTTGGGTAAACCTGATAGTTGCCGGTACGCAAGTGAGCAAGTACTTAGGATTGCAACTGAATCAAATCAGGATTTATTATTGTGTCGTGCATATCTGTATTTAGGAAATTATTTCAGCAATGTCAGTGATTATAAACAAGCTTTGGAGTATGAATTTAAAAGTCTGAAACTGGCCGAGAAACTGGATAGTTTATTTGATATTTGGATCGCCACAAAAGAAATTGGAGTCAATTTTAAAGAATTAAAAAATTTTGATGAAGCCTTAAAATATTTATTAAAAGCATCAAGCATTGTTCAGCGATTAGGAAGTGAGGGAGTTTCATTGTCAAACCGAACCTACACCCATTTATCTGAAATATATCTGGAACTAGGTCAGCCTGATTCAGCTTTACGATATATCCAGATTGCTAATGAAAATACTGACAGGAAATCGGATGATTATGGATATGCAAGAGTACTGTACATTTTTGCAATTGTTCATCAGGCAAAAGGAGACCATGATCTTGCGGAGAGCTATTTTAAAAAGTGCCTTCAGTTCAGTGACGAACAAAATGTTTATTCCCCTTTTGTTACATCTGCTACACGGTATGGTAAATATTTGTATGAAACAGGGAATTACCAGGAATCAAAAATGTATGCGTTAAGAGGATATTTTAAAGCAGTTGAGGCAAAAGATAAATTACTAATCGCCAATGCGGCATCCTTACTACGAAAAGTATATTATGCAAGCGGCCAAAAAGATAGTTCTTACTTTTACTCTGAAATAAAGGAAGCTTATACAGACAGTGTGTTTAGTGAACAACAAAGAAATCAGATACAGAACCTTACATTTGGCCGACAACTTAAAGAACTTGAAGATCAGGAATTATTGTTGGAAGCAGAAAAACAACGAAGCCAGAACATACAATATGCCTTGATCGCAGTCAGCATTCTTGTATTACTCATTTTGTATTTGATGCTTAGTCGCAGTTTTATTACAAATACTAAATTGATTGAATATTTTGGGGTCGTGGCATTATTGATTGTTTTCGAATTCCTGAATTTATTACTCCACCCATTTCTTGAAAAAATTACACACCATAATCCCCTTTTAATGTTGCTTTCGCTGGTCAGCATCGCAGCATTGCTTGTTCCCATGCATCACAAAATCGAAAAATGGGCAACCAGTAAGTTAATTGAAAAGAACAAAAGAATACGACTGGCTGCTGCAAGGAAAACAATACAGCAATTGGATGGGGACGGAAAGGATGTTGTAGGTTGAATTTATTGAGTTAAAGCTTGAAAAACAAAGAGAATAATTCAGATGAATCAACAATAGCAGTTTGATCACATTAATACCTTTCTAATGCAGTTTAAATATGCAATTTGTTATCCCGATAAGGAAGAAATTGATTTCAGGAATTCTCCAATTTCAGGGGATCAAGTAATTCATATTGCCCAAACTTATCCATGGATTGAACAACTGAATTATAAAGAGACTTTAGATCGGGATGACATGTTTTACAGTCCATCACTTGAATTTACCTGCATAGAAAATAACAGGAGCTTTACGCTGACAGCCATCTACAATGAAAGGGGAGATCTTGAATTTTCACTCTGGTATTACAGACCTAAGATGGTTAGAAATTCAGTAGGTGCATTTGAGAAAATGGAAGTTGACGATATTTGGGCAATAAAATTTGATGACGCAATTAAGTATCTTAATATTTTTGTGAAAGGTGATTATTCGATAATAGAAAATCTTTATAGATAAAAAATAATCCTAAAATCAGGAACCAAACTTATTTGCCAATGATTATTAGATTATTTAACCATTCCGGACATTAGCCACCTTGCGCTCCCTAAATTTTGTATTGTCGAATTAATTTATTTAATTTGTATAGAATATTGAAAATACAAGCTAATTAGCTAGTATTTAAATAATTAGCTACATTTAACGAGCTTATAAACATGAAGAATCGACTTTTTATTATTTTGTTGACAATCATTATAACTTTTTTGTCTGGAGGTTTTGAGAGGTTATTAGCCCAAAACTACTGGAGTGAATATCCAATTTCCATAGTAACTCAAAACAACGGATCACAGCAACGATTAGAATTATCGACTTACGATTCAACTTTGCAAACAACAGTCACGGCTTACACCCAATGGATAACCGGTTATTATTTTTTTTCAACTGCAAATGGAAAGCTCACATTCATAACCTATTTAAATCCCGGACAGCAGACAAGTCGGTATGGTTTTGGGATTTATGATTTTGTTTTACATCAGTTTAATATTAAAGAGTTGGATATTCCAATTATTACCAACAGAACCTTAAATGTCGCGGCAAATCAATATTGGGTGGTATCTGCATATGAAGATGAATATTCTTCCAACAGTTTTTTTCTAACACCTACATATCATAAATATAGTATGGTGACTCATCAGTGGAGTAGTGTCAATATGGGATACTCTGAATCTACCTATACACCTCAGATATGGAATTTGGGGGCGCCAAATAATATTCAATGGATTTATTACATTGAAGATACTGATGAGGGGGAATTTTATCATTACAATCCGTTGGCAGGAAGATTTGCATTTTTTTATTCCGGATGCGCAGGATGGTACTATGAAATAGATGAAGAGCACTTTGCGGTTGATGGCAGCTGTTCGGATAATTATTCTTATGTCTCATTAGACCCTGAATTAAATTGGCAAGGAACACCATTATTTCAAACGACAGGAGAATTGAGAAATGGTATTTTTACTGCGAATAACCAATGGCTCCCTCATTTCCCCCAATACATTTTTACTTATGATATTGGCATTCATCAGATGATCTACGATTCAACCACAAATTTAACAGCCGGTCCCTATGTAGTTAAAGATCGCGTTGCTTCTTATAGTGTATCGAGTAACGGAACTTCCCCAATGATTTATTTTTTAGTCCATGATCCTTTACAGCATGCGTGGGTTAAAGATTCGGCAGTAACTACAGGGTTAGTTATTCCAACTATTATTAATGGAACTGTTCATTGGACAGATGCAAACGGGCCGCATATCAGAGGTTATGATGTAACAACAGGCTGGGGGAATTATACTACTCCATTATTTATGTATTTTCATTTATCAGATTTTTCTAATACTGAGGGTGTTCCTTTGGTCCATGTCAGGAATTACTCCATTGGTAAAGAGCAATTTTATTTCGACATGGGTGATGGTGTTGTATCAACGGTAAGAAATAATTTATGGCATTTATATGACCAACCTGGGCCTTATAATATTTGTATGTATGAAGCATCTGGAGTACAAAGTGTTTGTCAGAATGACACTTTCAATTTATGTGGATTACCTGGGATAATATCTGCAAATGTTGATTCTGTTTGCATCGGTGGCCAGGTGGACTTAAACTTGTCTGGATTTCAAGGTGATATACAATGGCAATTCAGTACCAATTCAAATAACTGGCAGGACATCACAACAACTGGCTTTGACTCAAGTGCAATCAGTTTAAATCCCGTTTCAAGCTCATATTACAGAGCAAAAGTTATTGATGGAACATGTAATCCGATTTATTCCGCTTACAAATTTGTATTTGTATCAACAAGCACTGCCGGAACAATAGCATCGGCAACAACGGCAGCTTGTATCGGTCAAGAAATAGTATTACATGTTGCAAATTATAACGGAACATTAAGATGGGAAAAAAACTCCGGAGTTGGCTGGACAGTTATTCCTAATGCAACAGGCGGATTTTTAACAGATGTATTGTCTGTAAATACAGAATACAGGGTTTTATCATCACCAGTATTAGCAAATTGCCCTGCAGACACATCTCAGATAATACAAGTTAATGCCTTGCCTTTAGGTATTATTTCGCCTTTAACCGGGGTGAATATATGTGGGCAAGATACAGTTTTGCTTTCGGCGAATGGAACAGGAGTTTTCCAATGGTACTCTTCAAATGTTAACGGAGCACCTATTATAAATACCGGATCCACATACTCACCATTTGTTTCAAGTACTACTACATACTATGTAAGCTCGTTGGCAGGTGCTGTAGAAACTGCAGGTTTAGCAGATACTTCTGTAGGTGTAACATCAACAGGACCGATCACTGGCAGAGGACTTAGAGTTGTATCTTCAGAGCCAGGATATTTGGAATCAATTACTCTTTATCCAATGTCTGCAGGAAATATAACTGTTTCATGGAGTCTGGATAATCTTAATTTAGGTTCAGTTTTATACAATATATCTACACCGGGTATAAGTGTAGAAATACCCCTTGGATTTAAATTAAATGCAAATCAAAATTATGATTTAAAGTTTTCGTCATCATCAATAAATTTTGTTAAAACGGCCGGTGGCTTTTCTTACCCTATAGTAAATCCACTGTCGAGTCTGATCATATTGGGAAGGATAATCAACGGATATTTCTACACCGACAGCAGTTTTTATACCGGATATAACATTGTTTTTTCGAAAGGATGTAAGTCACTCAGGGAGCCTGTTACAGTACAACACACTCCTGAAATTGTAGGCACGCTAACAGCATTGGGGCCAACAACTTTTTGCCAGGGGCAATCGGTTGTTTTGGCTGCAGCACCAACGGGTAGTGGAAATGCATACAAGTGGTACCGTGGCGATTCTCTTATTAGCAATGCAACAGGAAGCAATTATACAGCAACAATTTCCGGGCTCTACAGTGCACAGATTTATAATGCCGTATGCAGTGACACTACTTCCTCTATTCGTGTCCGTATTCCTTGCATATCCACGTTTGATCCGGAAGAAAAATCAATTACTGATGAATTTGCAGAGAGTAATTTCAATGTTTTTTATCAGAGCATCCACCAGCAATTGGTATTGAAATGCGAGGCACTTTCAAACAGTATCAGCAAAGTAGTCATTTATGATTTAAACGGTCGATTAATCAAACAGCAGAACTGGACAATCATTGAAGGCTCTAATAGTATCAACATTGATGTAGCCAATCTCAATGCAGGAAGTTACATTGTAAAATGGATTAATTCAGAAAGAACAGTCGTTACTAAATGGGTAAAGCATCAATAAATGTTCGATTAGGAAAGGGTTAACAAATGACCTTTTTGTATGTAATAAATAATATTGAAAATTTAGAATGAAAGAAAATAATAACAATGAAAAAACAGCCGGAATGGAAATACTTCTATATTTCATTCCTGTTATTGGGTTGTTTCTGCTGTGGAAAGACCGAAAAGGCCTGAGCAACTTATACATGATTTCCGGAACTGTTTTTGGAATTGTTAGTTTAATAATTTTGATAAATGAAATTGTTAAATATAATTTAATTTAATGTCTCACTTGTTTTAAGTTAACATGCTCTGCATGAGAAACATTTTGATTTTTATTATATTGTTGTTTCCCTTTTCATTAAATGGACAGGAAGTCATTGACAGTTTAAAGAAATCGGGCAAAAACCAAATTTCTGTGGGCCTAGTATTTTCTCCGGATTACTGTTTTCGTACTTTGCATAACAATGATGGAAGTACCAGCAGTGCTGTTATTAGCGATTTGCGCAATAGTGACGAAGAACCAATTATGGGATTTACTACGGGATTGGATGTTTTCTATAGGATTACAAGTAAAATTGGATTTGAAACAGGATTGCAATACTCCAGACAGGGTTATCAAATTCAAAAGAATGATTTATTTTTTGGATACCCAATTGACCCAAGATATGGTTATGCTTACGATACCTCCTCTTCAATGATTCCATCAGGTGTCAGATTTATTAGTAACTATAATTATCTTGATGTTCCCCTCCGGGTGGTTTTAAATTTTGGTAAAAATCGGATGCGGTTTATTACAAGTATCGGGTTAACAACCAATATTTTGGTTAGTTCAGGACAAATCAGTATTTTGAAGTACAAGGATAGTAGAGATAAGCGAAGCAAAAACGATTTTTTGCATGATATTAAGACGGTGAATGTCACAGCAACTTTGAGTGCTGGAATCGAATATAGTTTAACTGACAAATTATATTTCAGAGGCGAACCAACATTTCGCTATGGATTACTCGAAATTAATGATGATCCAATTACTACGTTTTTGTGGAGAGCAGGATTGGCTTTTGGTTGTTATTACAATTTGAGGTAATCCCTTAAAGATCTTATTCGGTAAAAATTAATCGGATTTTGTGG
>Ga0154020_10009146_pt1 | contig 11423 bp, 16 predicted proteins | sample Klosneuvirus_201_FD_109709 | JGI IMG/M metagenome (GOLD analysis project Ga0154020, IMG submission 109709) | Active sludge microbial communities from wastewater, Klosterneuburg, Austria - Klosneuvirus_20160825_MG | ecosystem: Engineered > WWTP > Aerobic digester > Activated sludge | place... | reverse complement strand
ATACAAGGACTTCAAGGACATACAGGAGCCAAAGGTGATATGGGACTACAAGGACTTCAGGGGATACAAGGACTTCAAGGACTTCAAGGACACACAGGAGCCAAAGGTGATATGGGACTACAAGGACTTCAGGGGATACAAGGACTTCAAGGACATACAGGAGCCAAAGGTGATATGGGACTACAAGGACTTCAGGGGATACAAGGACATACAGGAGCCAAAGGTGATATGGGACTTCAAGGACTACAAGGACATACTGGAGCCAAAGGTGACCTCTTTACTGGGGACGATATTAACCAGATAACAAGCATAGGTATACGTACAAGTCAAGTGGGAAAATCTAATGTATATCTAGGTTTTGAAGCGGGATTTGGCGAAAATAGTATTGAAAATGTTTATATTGGAGCGAGAACAGGAACTCTTCCGTCTGGAGGTTTAAATACACTTGTAGGTTCAGAAGCGGGAAAATTCTGTTCTGGAACTCAAAATACTTACATCGGAAATAATGTCTGTTCAGAAAGAAAGTCTGACGGAAGCTATAACGTATGTGTAGGTTCAGAGGCCGGTTATAGAAATGATAACGGGTCTGGTAACGTTTTTATAGGGGCTGTATCAGGTTCTGCAAATAAAAACGGTTCTTGGAATATATTTTTAGGACAGGCCTCAGGTTCTGCAAACGAGAACGGTACAAATAACATATTCATAGGTTCAAATTCTGGACTTTCAAGTGAAAACGGTATAGGATGTGTTTGTATCGGAGATGATTCTAACACGACAACTTCAACACCTATTAATCAAGTTGTTATTGGACAAGGTGTGATATCTGCTGGAAATAATACAGTGACATTCCCAAACAATCTCAAAACTTTCCCTCACGGAACAGAAGTAAATTTTTCAACTGCAAACGGAGGGTGTATATATCCAGTTTCATCTTCGATAAGATGGAAAGAGAACGTCGAGGATATCTGTAACAAAATAGATACATCAAAACTTTATAACTTACGCCCTGTAACTTTCAACCCTGCGATAGACAATAAAAATCCTAATGGATCTGCAGACGAACTTTGTATGGGGTTAATAGCAGAGGAGGTGGAACAGTACTTTCCACTATTGGTTCCGAAAGACGAGAAAGGAAGACCGTCAAGTGTTCGATATTCCCTTCTTAGCGTTGTTATTTTAGAAGAAATGAAAAAACTTAAAAAAGAGCTTGATTTTCTTTCAAAACAAATCCAATTATAATAAATGGCAACGTTGAAAACTGTACAATGTGCAAACTTCAAACTTACAGGGTGTCAAAATCTAGTTCTACAAAGAGGGAGTATACTCTGTGAGGAGTGTTTGGAGATAAGAAAAACAAACTCTAAAATAAAGGTCGAGTGTGAAGTTGGAAACCTTGAGACAACTATACATTCTCTAAAAAATGAGAAAAAAACACTTCAAGCTACAATTGAAGCTCTTGAAGATAAAGTAAAAATATTAGAAGCTGAACTGAAACAAGAAAGGGAAAAGAAGGAGAAGAAGGAGTCTTACGACGGGTACAAAACTCAGCTCGAGAAGGAAATTTTTCGTATGAAGGATATGCTCTCTAAACAGTATCAAGAGAAGGATACACTTGTGAAAGATAAAAACTACTATGAGATGACCTTCAACCAGCTTAAACTTGACAACGAAAGACACTCTATTGAAAATGAGAGAATAAAGCTAATAAACACAGATGTGAGTATAGAAAACTCCGCCCTGAGAGATGAGAACGAAAAACTTCAAAATGAAGTTGCTAGACTTGAACTTCTTCTCAAGGTGAGTTCTAACGTTTCTAATATAGGTGTACCGCCATCTTCCCTTAAAGATACTATAAAAATTCCTCCAAAGGTGAGTGTACAGGGTACGAATGTACAGGGTACGAATGCACAGAGCTTACAGAATAAGAAACCTATCGAACCTCCTAAAAATGTAAAACAGAACTTAACCTTAAAGAAGGTCGTTAAAAAATAAAATTGATTTTTAAACTTTTAAACTCCAAGTTTAAAAATGACTACAAAACTTTATAGCACCGAATCAGACTTTAAGGAGCTTTTTGAAGACAAGAATTTTTTGCGTTCAATTGAAATCGGAAAGTATACCAGAAACCTCTTCGAGGAGAGACCTGAAGAGCTTTTCAAACTGATTCAGTATGGACTTTTTACATGTTTTGGCAAGCCTGATTACGATATTGTAGATTTGGCTGAAAAGATGTATAAAATAATTAAGAAATATCCATACCTTCATCTTGATATTGAAACATTAATTTTTCCTAGAGATACTGTTGTTATGCCTCTAACAGCTAAAAATATTTACGATATTGTCTGGAATATGGGAGAGTTTGATAGATGGCACATTTCGATGAAAAAGTTAGCTCTAAGCGATTATCAGGGTGATATGAATTCAGGTTCAGGAAGATGTATTTTAGCCTTACGAAATCTGGTTAAATATTTCTCAACAAATAACCCAGCGTTTACTACCCTTCCTTATACAAGTTTGGCTTTACATGTGGAAGATTTAGGGGATGAATAAAAATTTATTTTTAATTTATCTACGACCTCTGCCTCCAAATGGAGGTTTTGTTCCGGCGTGTATAATGTAATATTCTTTTGGCTCTTGTTTATCGGGCCATAATAACCACACCAAAATTAATAGAGGAATGATGATAGGTCTAGCTTGTATATTATATGGAAACGGATAATTCATGCTGATTGGAGTTGATAATATATTGAAATTTTTATTAGTATAAGGTATAGGTCGAATTTGGTTGAATACCGTACACAAATTTCTATTTTTTAGTTGCATTTTATATCAGTATGATATAAAGTTTAAATTTCAATTTTCTTAAGGAGACGACCCTGAAGATGAATCGCTTCTTCGAACCTTCTTTTTCTTATCGTGTTTATCCCCTTTATCAGTCTTCTCGCTCTTATCCCCTTTTTCAGTCTTCTCAACCTTCTCACTTTTTTCACAAACACCCTTTTCTCGTCGTAGCTGTTTCAAAGAAATTTTGAACTCCTTCATAAGCTTCTTCTCTCTTTTCAAAATCAAATTTCCAACCTTTCTTCTAATATCTTCAAAAGCTTTTGAAAAAATTTTGTCTAAATCTGCATCCTTAAGTTCCTTTTCTGCCATTTTACCTTATGAAATAGCGCTTTAAATATTTTTACATAAATAAAAGATGGACATTGAAATGTTAAAATGTATATCGACCATCCCTGATATTGATAAAGAGCTTTGTGATTTTATGTTCAGTATTTGGATACTGAAGAACGACTATGCCAAAATTTCATTTGCAGACTTTTCGGAACATAACTTAAAATTTATGGTCTTTGTGATACTATACCATAGTTTTACCTATAGTACTTTTGGAGATAAAATTGTCATAGCTAATAAGGACGTGAAACTACCCTCCTTTTTCTTTGTAAAAAATCTTATGAAAGATACAACACAAATATACAGAACCGCTGAGGTTAAAATAAGAAACCCAAAAAAATTAGATAGTACAATCGTAGGTACAGCCCAGCAGATATGGGCTCTTGAAGAATTTCTTTATGATGTCACTTTTGAAAGAAAAATTTTTCTTCCGTTGAACGATATCATATGTGAAAACTGTGGGTATATCAAGTCTTCAAAAACATACTTTTGCGGAGAACAAATTAAGCTCTGTGATAGATGTAAAAATTATATAGAATCAGTTGAAGGTAAAAAGGTATGTCAAGATATCTTGACAGATTTCAAAACAAAAAAGAATATAGTTGGTCCAGTATCTTACAAAGAGTTATCGAAGGGCGATACTACTATTCTTCTGTTTGGAGATAGACACGTCAAAGAGTCTGTGTGTTCAAATAAAAATTTCCAGATTTATATTTGGGAATGGGTTTCAAAGCATGTGTTTTCTAATGAAGGGAAAAACTATGATATATTTGTAGAGGAGGAGTATCGAACTAAAGAATATAGAAATTACGGGGTGAAAGACTGTTTTATAAAAGATTTTGGAGAATATTTTGATGGGTGTTTTAAGAGAAGCAAAAACCCTTCGGAGTGTCCATATCCTAATGCAAAATTTCACTACACAAACATCAGGCTTCTACCAGATTGGTCAAAATGGATTTTAGGAATAGAAGAAACAATGTCTAGGAACAGTAAAAAATTTCTGAGGTACGATAACGACGGTGTTCAGATGAGAACAATTGTAAAGAAAATAAAGGCTTTAACTCTGCTTGAATGTATAAAAGATTTCAAGATAGATAAGCAGTTCAAGGAGACATGGCTTACACCTGATGAAGAGAAGGAGATTACAAGCTATTTTATGACAAGATTAAGAAAGCCTGATTTAGACGTTGTAAACAAAATCGGCAAATCTGGTCTTCCGCAAGATAAAAAGGATGAACATATTCATGAGATACTTCAGGTTAATTTTTTAATTCTTCTCATGGACTGGTACACTATAGGCAGAATGTTTAGAAAATTTTATAATAAAAAAGGGAAGCTTGAACCGATGTCAAAAAATATGATAGTATACGAAGGGCAGACTCATATAAATAACATCGTATTTATATTGGAAAAAATATTGGGGTATACAACTAAAAAATCTATAACGTCGGTTGACGTGGGAAAATCTTTCCAGTGTATAGAAGAGTAAATTACAACCCGCATATTGTACCCTGACTACACGGCATGCCTCCATATCCGCCAGATATATCAACCTCATAGTTTTCGACCCCGCTTTCGCTAGGAATATCTTCATTCATCTTTTGAATTTTTCTGTCAATCTTGTGAAGATACCCCAGTACTAAGAAAAGGAGGAATACTATGATAACTTGGTATACAATGTTTTTGTTCACTCTCTTTGATGAGTTTTTCATTTATTATATTTACAACTATAAAACTTTTGAGATATTTGTAAAACACGGTTCGTACAAGATACAGAGTCTCACATTTCCAAATATGAGAAGTGTAATAATCCAGCCGAGAATCACGTCTACTGTGTAATGATTCCGCGTATAAGTAATAAGAAACTGAGATATAACGTTGTACCAGAACAGATTGAAAAAGGATATCGACCCTACTATATATAGGTACGCAAACGAAACGGCTGCCCACGAAGCGTGTCCGCTAAAAATGTACTCGGTGCCACTTCCGTTCACACCTCCGAAGCGGAACTTTTCTTCGTATTTTTTCAACGGAGGAAGAATCGTGGTCGTAAAGCATGCTAAACGAAAAATTTGACATATCCCCATTATTAGAAGTATTTCAGATATGGTTTCTTTTCTCGCTATGATGACTATGCTGGTAACTTGTAAAAAAACCATAAAGTCGCTGACGTAGTGAATTTTCGAAGAAATGTTTGGATTTTCAAAATTTGTATGTACAATATCTTTTACACGTTCAGAATCGTTCTTTATCAAATTTGCAAAAATACCACAAGATAGACCTGAAAATAGAAAAATTAAAAGAGATAACATTTATATATAAATGTTATGGTTATAAATGAATTATACCGGAACCATAAATGTAGCTACGCTTATTCTAGGTTCGCTTTTGTTTACTCTTGGAACCCCATGAACCGTGCTTCCGAAAATAACTGCATCTCCAGAGTCCATTTCAAAACTTTTTTTACCTACGGTCAATGTTCTTTTTCCGCCTAAAGAAAGCACAAGTTGGTGAGTTCCCTTGTGAGAATGGTTGGGAGTCCACATATTTCCGTCCTCGTATAGATTGAGATAGATACCTAATATTCCGTACTTGACAGTTGTAAGTTTATTTAGGCACGTTTCAATATATGGAATAAGAAACATGAACATTTCGTCCTGTATACCCAGCTTTTTTGCTTTTCTGGTAAACCCTCTTTTTGACCGGATTCCATCTTCCCATTTTACTTCTTCAAGTAGAGTATTAAAGAGCCAGTCTGAGACGTCAGAATCTATAACCTTCTTTTCAAATACGGTTTTACACTTCATGATATCTTGTTGTAAATTTTGAAATGTAAAATCAATTTACATATAATAATTCTATAAAAATAAATAGTATGCTTGCCTTTTGCTTCTTGGTTTATGATAAAGTAGAACACCATACTTTATGGGAAACTTTTTTTGCGCAAGATTTAAAAAACAGGCACTCGATAATATCACATCCAAAAACTATAACTGAAAATACACAATTATGGATAAAAAATAATGCCGTCGAACCGGTTAATACAGATTGGTGTTCTGAAGGATTAATTAACGCTTTTAATGTTATGCTTAGAAAAGGGTTGAAGAATAAAAAAAATAAGTATTTCTGCTTGGTATCAGGTTCTTGTATACCCTTATACCCTTTTGAGGAAACTTTTAAAAAAATAACATCTAGTGATAAGGCTCGAATCCCGTATGAAAAAGCAGTCGATGTTTTTGAGGACGATAACTACGGACTTTATAAGTCTCATCAATGGGTAATTTTAAACAGAAAAATAGCACGTGATATGATAAGACTTAGCGACCCTAAAGATAAAAAGGCTCAAAAATTTTTAAATAGAATGAGAGAATCTTACCTGAAAAACGGGGTTAAAACTGGAGATTTTAAGGCTGTTGTAGACGGAGAAGGGTGGCTTGGAGGATGTCCTGATGAAACATACCCCATAAATTGGATTATTGATCTATATGGTATTGATGGGATGAAGAAACTTGTGAAAAAACAGCTTACAACTTATACTCAATGGAACTATAGAATAGACCCAGACCATCCAAGAATTTTTGATATAAAATCTGTGAAGAGATATAAGAAAGAAATATGCGGAACTGGTCATATTTTTGCAAGAAAGTTTACACCTGACGCAGCGAATTGGATATCACAGTGTTGCGGTATCAATAAACCTAACTATATTAGAAAAGAACTAGTCGGAAGGCTTGGAAATCAGATGTTCCAATGGGCTTCTATGTTAGGTATTGCAAAAATGAAAGGGGGAGAAGCTTGTATCAAAAAAAGTACAATCTACGATGAAGATAGAAAAGTGAAGGACGATATGGTTAACGTATTTGATGGACCATTCCGGACATGTAGGAAAAAGGTTGAGTTTAAAACTGTAAAAGAACCACATTGGTCTAAGTACGATATTTCCCCTTTTTTGAAATATTCAAATATAGAAATAAAGACGACTATGGATACAGGTTTCTTACAGTCTTGGAAATATTTCGAAAATATTAAAGACGAAATTAAGAATGTTTTTACTTTTAAAATTGATATAGCAAAGAAAGCTCAAAAAATTATAAAAAAGGTAAGCGGTGAGAAAAAACACGTTGTCGGAATTCACATAAGAAGGGGAGACCATATTTCATTGGGGTATTTAAGGTTTCCAACTATGAAATATTTTACGACCGCTATGGATTATTTTATAAAAAAATATAACGGAAATGTTTCTTTCATCATTGCAACGAACGACAAAAAATGGGTAGAGAAAAATTTTAATTATGATAGTGTAATTATATTGAAAGATAATACACCTGCCGAAGATATGGCTGTACTTTCTTTGTGTGATGATATGATAATGTCCATAGGTTCTTTTTCATGGTGGGCTGGGTACTTAAATAAGGGTGAAGTTATATACTATAAAAATGAAATTGTAAAGAACCATAAAATAAACAAGGGTTTTTCCAAAGGGGATTATTACTAGCCAACTTGGATAGGAATGTAAGTATATACAAAGTTTACTAGGAATTACCTGATTAATCAGGGTAATCAGGGAACTCTAAATTTTGAGCATCAGCTTGGGTCTGCTCAACCTTTTCTAAAATGTTGATACTCTCTTTAATTTTATTTCTTTCATCTCTGTTTTCGGTGGTCTCCAGCTTCTCTACAAGCTGGTCTAGCTTCATATTTCTAACTTCAAGAGAAGTTCTTCCAAGCTTCATTTCTCGAAGTCGATTTTTAAGCTTCTCTTTCAGTTCATTTTTGGATTCTTTTGGAACAACCTTTCTTTCCTTCTTTTCTTCATGTGTCTTTTCTTTCTTATTTCTTTTCGAAATTCTTTTTGGAGGCATTTTATTGTTCGTTTTAATTTTTAAAACGTGATTTAAAAATTATTTAGGTTTTAAAGTTTTCCATGTTTTTAAAAAATGAACAACGATTCAGAAAATACACCTCTATTGGGAAATGAGGACAAAAAGGAGAAAGAGGAAAAATATACTTGTTCTGGTGGTGTATGTATGTTGAACGACATGGAACATATGGGAACACCCCTACAATCTTCTAACAGTTTTAATTTATTTATTCCAACATTAGCCGAAATTTCAGCCTTAGAATCACCGGTCATAAATATTCCCGAAGTAAAAGATAGTCAACTCACTATTAAAATTAATCCTGAAAAAGTTCCCCAAAAATTCACAAGATATCGACACCCCTCCCATCAACATAAACTTTTTATGTTGACAGGGTTGATAGACCATAGATGTGATAACCTACATTGTAGAAGATTAATTTTGGGAAGAGAAACTATATTCAGCTGTTTTCGCTGTAATTTCGACTTATGTGATATATGTTTTCAACTCAGTGGAGATGTCGAGGTTCCATTATCGAGAGAGGATAAAGATGTCGACGAGAATACAGTCAGACCCCTTTCAACCTTCCTGAATGTTGTTCTGGATAGAAGGGAAAATAATGTAGCCCACGATGATGATTGTGACAGCGATGACGATACTGAGAACGGGTCTAATTAAAAACTTCTGTCCCAGCGTAACTGTTCACACTTTCAACTATCATTTTTAGAAGGTCGTTTTTGGATTCATTGCTTCCATACTCCTTCAGCCAACAGAGAAGCTTATCAGAAACTTTTAAACGTATAAATTTTATATAAGCATTATTCTGGTCAAACATTCCATTTATAACATTTTCATCTTTGCAGTTTTTTAGCTCAGTTTCAATATATTTTTTTACTACCGTTCTTATCTGTTCTTTATCAGAAATTCTGATACAGAAATTTTTATCTTCAGTATACCCCTGAATAACATTTGTAAGTCTTGCAAGATGGCCTGTTGTACATAGTCCGTCCATCTCTTTGAATTCTTCTAGAAGCCTTAATTCAAGTTCTTTTGAGTTTTTATTATTTATTAACCAGAACCATACTGAAATAAAAACTTCTTGTATAGAAAATTCTGTATTTTTATAAGAAAATCTAGATATATTAGAATTAATATACTTTTCTGTTTTTAGAATAATGTCCTTCTTTTCTGGGTACTTTTGAATAAGGATACAACAGATACTTTCAATAATATCATTCTCGTTGTATACTGGATTTGGCGGTAATGTTTTTACAAGATTGTAAGCTACCGATAACACACTCTTGTTCAGAAATGAATTGTGAACGTTCTGACCATCTTCATAAATAGTCTTCTCTCTTTTTTGCGGGACGCCTTGCGGAACTTGTGTAGCCCCTTGCGGAACTTGTACAATATCCCTAACAATCTCTGTCAGAGTGTCCATATTTCCCAAATACTGTACATAAAGGTCTTCAAGCTCTCTGGCATTTTGGATATCATTTTTTCTTATTAAATTTTCATATAAATCTAGCGTTCTTTTTGAGAGTTCCTGTATCGACGGATATCTCCTAAATTTTTTTACATATTTGTAATTCTGAAGAAGGTACTTCAGAGAATTGATATGAAAAGATGTCCTGTTATACTCAGAAGGAAAATTAAAAATATTAAGAGCGTGTGAATAACCTTGAGTCGTAAATTTTCCTTCTAACTGTTTTTGCATGTGTATCTATTTTCTTATTAAAGACCGAATCTTTTTTGGAAAATGAGTTTACATGAAACCCGTGAAAAATATGTCTCAAGAGAAAAATACGAAAAAGTAAAGGAGAATAACAAGGAACTTTCTCTAGAAAATAAAAGGCTGAAAAGATATATAGAAGAGCTTAAAAAAGAGTTTGAAAGAAGTGATTCTGAAAGCGGTAGTGAATCTGACAATAAAGAAAAAAATAGAGAGAATCTTCAAAGTATTAAAAATTTGAAGATGGAAATAAGGGAACTTAACGATAAGATTAATTTGTTAGAAAGAGAAAAGGTTCTTTTAGAGGCAAAAAATCAAAGCTTAGATGAAGCGAAAAAAGATTTACAAGAACGTTATAAAGAGATTAAGGAGGAGTGTAGGTACTACAGGGATAAAAGTGTAAAAAATTAATCGTACTCAACTTCATCTTCATCTGGATTTTCTTCATCGTAATCTGGATGTTCCTCCTTGTATAGATATCCCTGTTCCCTCCAATTTTCTATTTCACCGTCGCCATCCCCAATTCGTTCCTCATCCCCAATTCGTTCCTCATCCCCAACTCGTTCCTCGTAATAGCTTTCAACCCAGTTCTCGCTGTACAAAGTATCGTGAGAGTACGGGATAAAAGCCTCTGGAGCCGAACCGGTGACCTTTAGGTTTTTTATTACAGCACGACATATTGGGCATTCAGGCTTGAACTGTTTTTTTACACATTCGAGATGCACTGTATGTCCACATTTTAAAGGTTTTTCATTTTCGATAGTTTCTGTACAGATAACACAATCTATTGTAGTATTTGACATATTTAGAGTATTCAACATTCTGTTTTAAATTTTTCAATTTACTCCATCCCCAGATAGTATGCTATAATGTATATAGGAGGGAATATAATGGCAAGCGTGAGGTGTTCAGTCTTCTCTGCTTGACTTAATGAGGGAATTTGCATGGCCAAAACGATAGCCCATACAGCCAGCACAACATGCACTATCATATAGATTACACGCAACGTATAAGAAGGTCTATCTTCTTTTTTCTTGTATTTCAAAGCCTGTTTAAGAGACTTGTTAAAGGCATCTTGATTTTCGCAAGGGTACTCTCCGTTTTGCATTACTTTTCTTTTCTTAATAGAATTATTAAGAATTTTTTATTTACAAATCATCAACAATGGTGGCATTGGGAAAATTAGTCTTCAAGTCATTGTAAGCTATGGTCGAAATATTTCCTGCCATATTAATATCTCTAATACTTCTCATGATTAAATTAATAGAGCTGTTTGGATTATCAGTTCTATCCTGAAGAGTTTTGTAGACGCGGAAACAAGCTTCAAGGTTATAGACAGAAGGAGTTTGCATATCTCTGCGGATTGTGATTGGATTATTTATGTCAAAGCATATGTATGCAGTTGTCGTAAATTCTGGAAAGTTTGGAAAAGGGACGTAAGTGTCGATAGTTATACCCATGTTTATTTAATAAAATAAACTCTTTTTTAAATATCTTCAAAAGATATCTGAACGTCCTCTTCGGCATCGTCATCATTCCGTTCTATAATCTCTTCGGGAAGTTGACCGTCTTTTTTCAGCCTCTTGACTTCGTCATTATTATAACAGTATGTAATATCCCCTACACCGTCTTGAAATTCTCTCAAACCTATAAGAACT
>Ga0154020_10009145_pt1 | contig 11423 bp, 6 predicted proteins | sample Klosneuvirus_201_FD_109709 | JGI IMG/M metagenome (GOLD analysis project Ga0154020, IMG submission 109709) | Active sludge microbial communities from wastewater, Klosterneuburg, Austria - Klosneuvirus_20160825_MG | ecosystem: Engineered > WWTP > Aerobic digester > Activated sludge | place... | reverse complement strand
TTCCCCGGTGTTGGTTCTTGCAGGAGAAAAGGATGTAATAAAAGAAAACCATACAAGAAGTATTGCACAAAATATAAGAAACAGTAAGTTGATAATTGCTACAAAAGAAACACATTATTACCCGGCTGAAAACTCAAAAGCATTTAACGAAACCGTAATTGAATTCTTAAGGGAGAATTAAGTTAGCGAACGCACAAAGCATTGGCATACTTGTTTCTGAAATTTGATATTTGCAATTCTCAGTCTTGGTACGTGGCACACGCAACAATATATCAACCCTGTTATTTTTCTCTGGCTGAATGTAGTGCGTAAAAAGGAAAAATTTTCTTTATACTTTTATTTCGTTTCGTGTGCGAACCCAGGCGAAGGGCTTGACATTATCTATTTAGCTTCTTGTTGTTAACTTCACCAGCAGTTTTTCAATCATCATCGGTACCGCACGGAATACTAATATCCGTACTTCGGCAAGCCCTGTCCGTTGTGCGCCAGCTTTAAGAAGTTCAAAGGCCAGGCAGGCTACCTTATAAGCAGACACTGATTGCAACAGTGGAATTAAATTGATTAACAGTTGCTAACACGCATGAAGTATACTGTAGAATTATGGAATTGTGTGATCCTACAGTTTTTTTACAGAACTTGTCTGCCCGACCAGGCGTTTGCAGGCGGAAAATTTCGATTTCAGGTTTTTTTATTTAAGGCCTTATACCCAGGTAAACCAATGTTACATCGAATGTAGCTCTGTGCCCTGCTATTCCTGTTTCATCCATAAAGAATTTGACCCGTATATTCTTGGTTACAGGATCGATCGAATTAGCCCCCGTAAGATCAAGAATTGCAGAACGCCCGGTTGAGGAAGGTTGACCATAATAGTTAGTAACTGAAGTGACTTTATTGGTAGCCGCATCGAAAGCAATTATCAATCCAAATTTACCGTAGAAGGTTGCATTTGTGATACCGCCTCCAGTATTTCCTATAATGATACCCGGCATAGCGAGATCATTTGAAACCAGGCTGTCTGTTGCAGCACCGCTGGTTTGCAAAGTATATTGATAGGTGTTATCCATCCATCCAAAAGCCGCGTTAGAATGATCTGTCATTGTGCCTTCCATACGATACCGACCATCCCATTGATTTCTTGTAGAAGGTGCCGGATCATCTTTCTTTTTTTTACAAGCTCCGATTGCAAGAACAATTACGGACAACAACAATAAACTTTTGATTTGCATAACAACATTTTTTCAGGTAAAAATCGAATTAAGAAACGGAGTAAAATAAATAATCTTTCGTTTTATAGAAATACTCCATTTGGATTAGCCTTTTTAAACCTGATTTGTTTAATTTGATCGGCGGCTGCCTGTCCGCACAAGGTTCCGCCCGGCAAATTTATATTTAATTAAAGCAATTAATGGTAAGCACAAATACTTTTTGAATCTCTATAACAGCGAATGCACAACATGTGCCGCAAGCCAGGGCAGACGGAAGTACAATCAGCTTCAAAACGCTATTTTTCTTCAGTTCTGGCTTGACCGTTAATTAATTAGCTTTTGTATTTCAAATAAAAATTAGTTCCTTTAATCAGCATCAGTACCGGGTGGACACAGAAACAATCCCAGGCCTGTTGGCAATGCCGGTCGTTATAGGTAACTTGGTGGCCGCTTCAGAAATCTAATAAGACTAATCAAACTTTGTTAAATAAAAATGAAACGTAAAATCTTAAAATGGACATTTCGATTTACAGTATTGATCATTTTACTATTTGGGGTATTGATATTAACTGTTTTGAATCCCACTTTATTGTATGCAAATAGGACAGTATTTGAAAATTTTACAGTTTATCACAATAAGCCTCTTGACAAAGATTTAAAAACCCGCCTTGACAATGCAAGGGATATTATAAAAGAAAATCAGTTGTTTGATTCTGGTTTAAAATTTGACATTTGTTTGAATGACGGCTCACTATATCCTTCACTTCTCGAAATCTTTATGGGACAAGCTTTTGCATTGGGCTTTACTTCCAACAAAGTTGCAATATGTGGTAATGCAAATTTCCAGGAAAATTATGTTGAGCGTAATGGTTACAAATGGAATTTAACCCAACTGCTTGCACATGAAGAAACACATTGTCTGGTTTATAATAAGATAGGCTTTTGGAAATCCAACCCTATTGCAAATAACCCAAAATGGAAATGGGAAGGTTATCCTGAGTATGTTTCAAGAAGAGACCAGGATCAATTAAATTTAGTTAAAAACATTAAACAACTTGATGAGGCATTAAAGTTAAATAAAACTCAATGGGGAATTAGTTTTGCAGACAGTACAGTTACATCAAGAGAATATTTTAATTATCGACTTCTTACTCAATATTGTCTTGATATCAAAAAAATGACATTCGAAGAATTTTTAAATGATACTACAAGTGAACAGACAATCAAAACTCAAATGAGGAAGTGGTACAAAACCCGGGAATAAATTGAACTTAGTGTAAAGCTACCTATAACATGGCTGCTACTTTGTTTGCAGAAAGCCTGTTCCGGGTCTTTGGGATTATATTCTCAGTCCTGGTGTGTGGCACACACAACAATATATCAATCCTGGTGTTTTCGCTGGCTGAATGTAGTAGGTTAAAAGGAAAGCTTTTCTTTATACTTCATTTCGTTTGCCACAAACCCTGGCGAATGGCTGCACATTATCTATTTAGCTTTTTGTTATTATCTTCAACTTCAGTTTTTCAATCATCAGCGGCACAGGGCAGACGGATTACTTTTCGTATTTCGGCAAGCCCTGACCATTGTGCTTCACTTTAAGAGTTTACAAACCATCTGGTTACCAAAATTAAATTAATCTAAAAGACAACTAAATGAAAAAGTTTTGTTTAATGCTCAAGTCAACACTACTAAGTCTTTCTCTGGTTTTCACTTTTTCAATTACATATGGACAAAACACAGAGTCTGCAACAATTGACTTGCAAAAAGCAAGAATAATAATCGACAGTCTTGACAAAAAATTCGCACAGCACTTTTTTAATGGAGACTCCATTTCATTATATAACATGTATGCTAAAGGTGCCAGTTTAGGAAATAAAAGCGGCAAAGAAATTCTTTTATCCTGGGGTAAGCAGATTAGAAATTCAATTAAGAATGACACTCGAACCATAATATATACCACAACTTCTCTTTCTACTGACTCAGAATTTCTCGTCGAGTTAGGCACATATGATTTTAGGGACAGTAAAGGCAATTCAAAATATAAAGGAAAATATCTTGTAGTCTGGAAACAAGAAGATGGTAATTGGAAACTATATCGTGACATGAGTTTATAGAAAATCGAACAAAAACCTACATATACTTTAGATACTTAAAATTAAAGATAGAAAAGCGAACGCACAACAGTAGCATTGCCGCAAGACAAGGACGGAAGTTCACTCAGCTTTAAATCGCAATTTTTTTTCAGTTCCGGCTTTACAGATTTACAAATTGCTTTTGTGGTTTAATGGAAATTTCGCATCTTTAATCAGCATCGGCACCGGACCGACACAGCAACAATCCCACGCCTGTCGGCAATGCCGGTCGTTGGTTGTAATGCCCAAACATTATATTCATCAAAATAAATGCACATGCACTTTAGAAAATACATTTTATTCTTTTTGTCTCTCTTTATTATATCTGCAAGTATTGCTCAACAAAATATTACTGCGCAATTAATGGGGAAATGGGAAGCAACAGATAGTGATGGAATTACAGGAAGTTTAAATTTTATTGACAGTGTGCATATAATTGTCAGCATTCCGAATCAATCTTTAACTGAAGGCACTTATTTGGTTGATACTTCAAAAGATCCAATGTGGTTTGACATAACATTTAAACAAGGGAAAATTGTACTGGTAATGAAAGGTCTTATAAAAATCATAAATGAGCATGCTATAAAATGGCAAATATCTACCGAAGGTGAAAGATCTGAGACATTCAGGCAAGCAAAAACCGATAATGTAATTGTACTAAAAAGGAAAGTTTGATTCTTGCATAAAGCACTGCAACCAAAATGTTATTTGGATAATGCGGTGCTATTCTACTTTACAGAATCAAATTTCAACAGTATAGATTGCTTCGTTCCCCGCAAAAACGGAAGAATATATTTATTTCAAATCCTACTAATCCCCAAATCCAAAAAATCCTAATGCAGACATTCTTTACAAACTCACCGGGCACCTCAGTTTCTGCGATGAACTGTTTCGTATGTTTAAAAAATCACGGTAAGAAACGGTTACTTCAAAACCACCCCGCATGCGGGAAGCAGCAGAGAGTTTACTGATATTAATATCATAGGTCATTCCAATGGCCATTTTATACATGTCTAATTTTATCACGGGAATAATGGCATCGCCCCAGCGAAGAAAACTGCCGGCAGAAATGCTTACCGTTTCATCATCTTCTGCTTCAACCATATCATGTCTGTACATGAAACCTCCCTGTGCCTGGCGGTTACCACCCTGCATAAATACATCCACATATAAGATCACGCGGTCTTCAGGGCTGGTGGGTGCTGACAATCCGCCGTTGAAAATGAATTTCCGGTTCAGCCTCACTTCATTGTTGGTATTAAAGGCAACTTTGGGTTTAAAAATATGGAAAGCTGCAGCTCCTAAGTAATACTTTATTCCGGATCCAAATTCACCGCTGTATAATAAGCCCATCGAATAATCCCAATAGGTTACATTGGTACGGGTAAAAGTTTGTTGTGTTGGATTTGTTTCGCTGTATTCCCCATTTACAAACTGGTCGTCGAATTTTAAACCGGTTGGATCAAAGCGTTGCTGTACAATACCACCAATGGCTCCCAGCGTGAGGTAAGAATCCTTTTCATCACTCAATGATTTATGGAAAGTAAATGCGGGCATTACCTGCGTTTTTCCCATTTTGGAATCACCGGCCTGGTCGTTGGTTACCTGCAGGCCGATCACTTTGTAATCGTAGGTGCTTTCTGAAACACCCGATTTTAACTCTACGCCAAGGGCTTGTGTACGGTAAGGCACACCCGCCGCACTGATCCATTGTGTTCGGTATGCGCCGGCAACACGCATATCTCCCCTGAAAATTCCTCCCAATGCAGGGTTTCTCAACAAAGGCAATTCATAGAACTGCGAGAAATTGATATCCTGTGCCCCTGCCATGATAACAGGCAGTAGCAAAAAGACGTTTAAAATAATTTTACGAAACATATAATATCTTTTATTTTATTAATGAAACATTTCCTTTGTACGTATATGGGGTACCGTTATCACAGATCACTTCTGCTGTATATACAAATACATCCGGCGGCCCTTCAATACCTTTTATTTTACCATTCCAACCATAGGCCGGGTTGTTTGGCGGGAAGTTGATCTTCTCAAAAACCACTTCACCCCAGCGGTTGAATATGCGGAATGATTTCACACTCAAAATTCCTTTTCCCCTCACCATCAGTATATCGTTGATGCCATCCCCGTCAGGCGAAAATCCATTAGGGATAAACACCTGGGCATCGGTACAGAATACTTTGATGTTGATACTGTCGGAAGCAGAACATCCATAGATGTTAGTTACATTCACCACATACCGGATATCATTTTTTATCAACGCATTCGGTAATGGGCAGTTATTACAACTCAGGTCATTGTCTGGCGTCCACAACCAATCCCTGATGGGACCATTTGTAATGGTAGTTGTTAATGGCAGTATTGTTCCGGTTGACAAAGTTTTGTCTGGCCCTAAGTTAACCGTTGGATACTGGCCAACAGCAACAACGATAAATGCAGTATCGGTAAAGCAGCTAAATCCGTCATATCCAACCACCCGGTATGTAGTTGTAACAACCGGCGAAGCAGTAGGATTGGAGATGCGTGGATTGTTCAGGCCCTGTGCCGGTGTCCAGATATAAGAAGCGGCGCCACTGGCCTGCAGGTTTACCGACTGGCCGATGCATAAAGTATCATTACCCGAGGTTGTCATATTCAATGGTTGTATCACGGTAACCACTACGGTTGCCTGCGAAGTACATCCAAAGCTGTTGGTGCCTGTTACTACATAAGGTGTGGTTATAACAGGTGTGGCAACAGGGTTTGCACAAGTAATGCAACTCAGTCCCTGGCTGGGTGCCCAGTCAAACTGGGTTGCACCCGATGCATTCAGCTGTACTGAATTTCCAAGGCAGATACTCAGTGAAGGTGTTACGGTAACAACCGGTGAAGGGCTGATGGTGATCGTATGTGTAGCCGTATCGTAACAGCCGTTAACCGTTCCTGTTATAAAACGTACCGTGAATATGCCGGGCGTGGCAAAAGTATAAGTGAAATCCTGCCCGCCGCTGTTCACGCCGTTTGAAATGGTCCATTGATAAATATTGATCGGGTCTGTACTCTGTACCAGTCCGGAAAAAAGTACCGGCTGGCTGGTACAGCCATTGGCTACAGCCACAATACCGGCTACCGGCAGGCTGTTCACAAATACATTTACCAGTTGGGTAACCGTATCGGTACATCCGCTAATACCGATCACGATCATTTGTACCGTATAGTTTCCGGTGATGCTGTAATTGTGATTTACGGTGATACCTGTTCCGGTATTGCCATCACCAAAATCCCATTTAACCAATGCTTTGCCAAAGTACACATTGGAAGTATCGCGGAAAACAACATTCGTACTGCCACAATATTTTTGCTGGGTTACGGTGAAACCGGCATCAATCTTGTCAACTTTAATGGTATCAATGCCGGGTATGAAATAGTTACATCCTGCTGCATTTTGCAATGTGAGCGTAGGTATATAGATTCCCGGGTTTACATAATTGTGAAAAACTACCAGTTGAGTTGTGGTGAGTGTATTACCATCGCCAAAATTCCAGGTTAGGTTACTGGTATTGATGGCAGTTGCTTCAAACCTAACCGGATCCGGGTAGCATTTGAAACCACCGGTATATTGCAAGGAACCGGAAGGTCCGTTAACCGTAACCGTATTTTGCGAGGTATACGTGCAACCACCCGGTACCGTTACTGTTAGGTTTACGGTATAGATACCTGCAGTCTGGTATGTATGCAGTACGCTGTCACCAGAACCGGTATTGCCATCACCAAAATCCCAAACGGCTGTAACCGATGGCCTGTTCTGGTTTACAAAAGTTACTGTAAACGGAACGCAGGTGCCTGTTGTGGCAGATAAACTAAAGGCGCCCGGTAAGCTGGATACGATCTGTACCTGTTGGGTAGTGCTGTCAATACAGGTGTTGCCAGGTGCATTCACCCTGTAAATGATCAGTTTAACGGTGTATAAACCGGGTGCACTGTAACTGTGCGAAGGATTTAATAAAGTAGATGTGTTCCCGTCTCCAAATTGCCAGAGATAAGATGTGGCAATATCTGACTGGTTGGTAAATTGTATACGGTCACCGATACAGGCTGTATACCGGTCGGCAATAAACGCAGCCGTTGGTTTTGGGAATACCGTTATCTGTAAAGTGGTAGTTGTGTCTGTGCAACTGTTTTGTGCAGTGAGCGTAACCGTGTATGTTCCTGCCACCAGGTAGGTGTGGAATACGGTATCTATATTCTGTGTTGTATTGAGTGTATTGCCATCGCCAAAATCCCAGGCAAAGGAAGATGCTCCTGATGTATTGTTAAAGAATGCCACCGTATGTGGAGCACAGCCATAAATATTAGGACCATTCACCAGGAAATTCAGGTTAATGTTGTTGGGTGCGGCAACTATCGAAAATGTTATACTGTCGGAACCGCATTCATTTACGGCCACCAGTTTTATATAGAAAGTATCCTGAACACCGGTGTTGTAAATATGCTGGATGGGAAGCAGGTTATTGGTTACAGCTGTTGCGCCATCACCAAAATCCCAATAATACGTATTGTTCAATCCGCCGGAAAGATTTGCAAATGTTACCCGCATAGGAGAACAACCGGATGTGATAGATGGCTGAAACAATGCCTTGGGTTTTGATTTTACCCTAACAGTTTTTGTAATGGTTATCGTATCGCATATAGAAAATATCTGCAGGGATACCTGGTAGGTTGTATCATTGAATGTAGGGTTGGGAAGGAAGCTGATACTGCCCGGTTGCTGTAAAGTTGAAGTCTGGCCATTTCCAAAATTCCAGAAATAAGTGAACAACCCGATATCAGGCGTTGTATTCAATACCTGCACTGTAAGCGGGCCGCATCCCACCGTATCTACCAATTCAAATGAGGGATGTGGTAAGATATATGTATAAAATTTACGGCTCATGCTGTCTGCCTTGCAACCGTAAAGGGAAATCGCTTTTAATTTAATGGTTACCGAATCGTTTTCATTATTAATTGTGTATCCTGGAAAAACAGCACCTACACCTATCTGAACATCATTTGCATACCATACATAATCGATATTATTTGCAGGGAAAACCTGCAGGCCGATAATGGATGGCGTAATATTGAATGCCGGGCAACCTATTGTGTCTGTTGGTGTAAACCGTGCAATGGCATCCGGGTTTACATGAATGGTATAATTCGTTGGTAAACCCGGACAGGTACTAACAGTAGCGGTTACGGCATAGATGAGAGATGCCTGTGTTGTACCTGTATTTATTAAAGACATAGCAGGTAAATTACCGGTACCACTATTAATAAACCCGGAAACGCCTGTTGAACTTACAACAGTCCATGTATAAGTTGATCCGGCCGAAAGCGAAGACCATGTAACAGGCAATGTGGTATTTCCGGTACATACGTCCTGTACAAGTGGACTATTGTTGATGGATGCACTTGGGTTAATGGTAATGGTTACGCTGATGGATGCACCAGTACAATTCACCGCATTGTTCGTATACGAAGGTGTTATTGTATATGTAACCGTTTGTGGATCGGTACTGCTGTTTATTAAGGCTTGTGAAATTAAATTTCCATTTCCGTTTGATGCACCGGTTATGCTTCCTGATGTTGCGAACGTCCAGCTAAAAGTAGTGCCACTCACCAACGAAGCCAATGAAATACTCGTGGATGCACCGGAACAAATTGTTTGCAATGCAGGGTTTGCACTTACCATAGGTGTTGGGTTTACCGTAATGCTGTAAGTAGCTGTATTACCCGGACAGGCAGCGCTACCGGTGGTAGTAGCAGTTGCAATATAATTTAATGTAATCGGTGAATTGGTTGTGTTGATCAAAGTCTGTACAGGGATAACGCTTGTTCCATTTGTAGCCGCACCGGTAATACCGGGAAGAACAGTGCAGGTCCAGGAAATATTTGCAGCAACTGTAGTGGTGGAAAGGTTTACTGCAGTTGTAGCAGCACCCGAACAAATGGTTTGATCCGCTGATGAGAATTGTACGATGGGTGATGGGTTCACTATAATAGAATATATGGATGACCCGCCTGAACAGGCATTGCCCCCGGTAGTAGTTGCCACCGCAATATAATTGACCGTTATGGGTGCATTGGTTGTATTGATCAATGTTTGAGAAGGAATATTATTTGTACCGTTTGTAATGGCACCTGTAATTCCTGCAGGTGGCAAGCAGGTCCAGCTAATATTCACGCCGGTTGTTGTGGATGTTATATTAACTGCTGCAGTTGCTGCTCCGGAACAAACCAGTTGATCCGGTGCAGAGAATTGAACAGCAGGAGAAGGGCTGACCGATATGATGTAGTTGACAGGGTCTCCGGGACATCCATTGATGAATGGATTGATCACATAAGTTACCGTTCCAACAGAAGCTATTGAATTGATCAGTGTCTGAACCGGTATCACTCCTGTTCCGCTACTGATAAAACCGCTGATACCGGCAGTAGCCGTTGCTGTCCAGGTAAAATTAGCGCCAGTAACATTTGAAGCAATCGTAACAGCCGATGTGCTGTTTCCCGAACAGATACTTTGGGTTAATGGCGTATTGGTTACTGCCGGCTTGGGATTTACAACGATTGTATAATCCACAGGAGCACCCGGGCATCCATTTGCAGAAGCAGTAACGGTATAGGTTACAGTACCCTGGCTGGTTGTTGAATTTACTATTGTCTGGGCAGGAATTGCTGCCGTTCCGGATGCAGTAAAACCGGTTAAACCTGCTGTGCTTACGGCAGTCCACGTATAGGTGGCACCCGTTACATTTGATGTGAATGTTACCGGTATAGAAGTGCCAGCCGAACAAATCGTTTGTGTGAGTGGCGTATTGGTTACTGCAGGTTTTGGGTTAATGGTAATGGGTACATTTACAGGAATACCCAGGCAGGTTAAACCGTTATTCGTATAAGCAGGTGTAATCGTATAGGTTATTGTTTGAATCGTATTGCTGTTGTTGATCAATGTTTGGGCAATGGAATTTCCTGTTCCATTGGAAGCACCACTTATATTTGGATTGGGAGTAACAGTCCAGTTAAAAACCGTTCCGCTCACCGATGAACTTAAACTGATATTGGTGGATGCATTTGAACAAATAGATTGTAAAGCAGGATTGGCCGTTACGTTGGGTGTTGGGTTGATGGTTATATTATACGTAGACGTTATCCCCGGGCAGGCTGCAGTACCCGTTGTGGTGGCAGTAGCAATATAATTTAATGTGATGGGCGAATTGGTCGTATTAACCAATGTTTGTGCAGGTATGGTAGTTGTACCACTTGCTGCAGCACCTGTTATTCCTGCCGGAATGTTACAGGTCCAGGCAATGGTTACGTTGGATGATGTTGAAGTTAAATTGACAGCCGCTGTTTGTCCGCCGGAACAAATGGTTTGATCTGTTGCAGAGAATTGAACCGATGCAGCCGGGTTTACCGTGATGGTAAAACTGGCCGGCGTTCCACTGCAGCTATTTGCTACAGGCGTTGCCGTTATTGTTGCTACAACAGGTGCAATACCGGTATTGATGGCCGTTACGGAAGGAATAGTATTGGTACCGGTGGCTGCTACGCCTATGGAGCTGTTGTTGTTTGTCCAGTTGTAAGTTGTTCCACTCACTGTAGAGCCGCCAAAAGTTACCAGGGTTGTAGGTGCACCATTGCATAGCACCTGGTTGGCTGGTGCGGTAACAGAAGGAGTTGGATTCACCGTAATATTGAAAGTTACAGATGGCCCGGTACAGGAAACACTGGCGTTTGTATATCCAGGTATTATTGTGATGGTTGCTACAACCGGGGCATTGGTACTGTTCGTAGCCGTAAATACCGGTATGCTTCCTGTTCCACTGGCAGCAAGCCCAATAGAAGTGTTGTTGTTTGTCCATGAATACGTTGTGCCCGTAACAGCACCTGTAAAACTTATCACAGCAGATGAAACGGCATTACAAAGGGCAACATTTGCCGGTTGTACAACAGTAGGTGTCGGGTTTATAGTAATGGTAAATGTTTTAGGCAAACCCGGGCAGGCTGTTCCACCATTTGAATAGGTAGGCGTTACCGTAATGGTAGCTGTTATTGG
>Ga0154020_10009144_pt1 | contig 11425 bp, 11 predicted proteins | sample Klosneuvirus_201_FD_109709 | JGI IMG/M metagenome (GOLD analysis project Ga0154020, IMG submission 109709) | Active sludge microbial communities from wastewater, Klosterneuburg, Austria - Klosneuvirus_20160825_MG | ecosystem: Engineered > WWTP > Aerobic digester > Activated sludge | place... | reverse complement strand
GCGCTATCTGGTCGAGCCCCTGCACGACTTCTGGAGCGACCACGTCGGCGACCTGGCTGGCGCGGCGGCCGCGGCGGCGCCGGAGCTGGCGCGTGATCGTCTGCGCTGGAGTCGCGACGTCATCGACCCGCATGGGCTGTGGATGTACCCGCGCTGGCTGGGGCTGCCGGTGCTGCAGACGCCCGAGGATCTGGTGCTCTTGCAGATGCTGATGGCCGAGCTGCGGCCGCGCTTCGTCATCGAGACCGGGCGCTTTCGCGGCGGCGGCGCGCTGTTCCTGGCCTCGATGTGCGAGCTGCTCGGGGTCGGCCAGGTGATCTCGCTGGAGCTGCGCGGTGACCCGGCGGTGCGCGCGGCGCTCGAGGCGCACGCGCTGGGGCGCCGCATCACGCTGCTCGACGGTGACAGCGCGGCGCCCGAGCTGGTCGCGCGGGTGGCCGAGCTGGTGGGCGGGTCTGGGCCACACCTCGTGATCCTCGACTCGGATCACGCGCGGGCGCACGTGCGCGCCGAGCTCGCGGCCTATGCGCCGCTGTGCAGCGGGACTGGCAAGCTGGTGGTGTGTGACACCTCGATGAGCCTGTGCGCACGCTTCGCCGACGACAACCCGCACCAGGCGGTGCGCGACTTCCTGAGCGCGCAGCCGGAGTGGCGCATCTCGCCGTGGGCCGCCGCCGGCTTCGTGACCTGCGCCGAGGACGGCATCCTGGAGCGCCTGCCCCCCGCGGCAGAGGAGGGCCGCTGATGCGTCGGCTGCGCTTCTGGCTCAAACAGGTGCTGTACGACCTCGGCGCCGGGCTGCTGCTGCGGCCGGCGCTGATCACGCTGGCGCTGGCCGGGCTGGCGATCGGGCTGGTCGACCTCGAGGTCCGGCGGCCCACCGGGCGACCCGAGGGGCGCTTCGCCTGGATGCTGCTCGCCGAGCCGTCGTCGGCGCAGGCGGTGCTGGGCACCATCGCGGGCTCGATGATGGCGGTGGTGTCGATCGTCTACTCGGTGCTGGTGATGGCGCTGTCGCTGGCGTCGATGCAGTTCTCGCCGCGCATCCTGGGCGGCTTCATGCGCGATCGCATCAGCCAGACCACGCTGGGCGTCTTCATCGGGACCTTCACCTACTGCCTCATCGTGCTGCGCTCGGTGCGCGCCGAGCCGGCCTTCGTGCCCGCGGTGGCGGTCTCGGGCGCCATCGTGCTCGCGCTGCTGGCGCTGGGCTGGCTGATCTTCTTCATCCACCACATCGCCTCGGGCATCCAGGCCAACAGCCTGGTCGAGCGCATCGCGCACGAGACCGAGCAGGTCATCGACGAGGTCTGCCCGCACCCGGCCGCGGCGGCGACGGCCGCGACCGCCGAGGCGCTGCCCGAGGCCCCCGCCGACGCTGTCGTGGTGACGGCGCCTCGCGCGGGCTACATCCAGCTGATGTCGGAGGACAACCTGCTGGCGCTGGCGGTGGCGCGCGGGCTCACCATCCAGGTCACGCGCGCGATGGGCGACTTCGTGCCGCGCGGCGGCGCGCTGGCGCTGATGTGGCCGGCGGCGGGCTCCGACGTCAGTGCCAGCGCCAGCGCCCGGGCCGCCTGCGCGGCGGCGTTCGACCTCGGCACCGCGCGCACCATGCAGCAGGATCTGGAGTTCGGGCTGCGCCAGATCGTGGACATCGGCCTGAAGGCGATCTCGCCCGCGATCAACGACCCCAGCACCGCGGCGACCTGCATCGATCACCTCGGCCACCTGCTGGCCCACCTGGCGACGCGCCAGTCGCCGGCGGCGCTGCTGGAGCGCCCCAGCCTCGGCGGCGGCCCGGCGCGCGTCATCATGCGTCGGCACAGCTTCCAGCGCGCGCTCGATCTCGCCTTCAACCAGCTGCGCCAGTACGGTCGCACCGACATGGCGGTGTCGATCCGCATGCTGCGTGCGCTGGAGGAGATCGCGAGCGCCACCAGCGCGGCGGAGCGCCTGGCCCGGGTCTGGCACCACGGCCGCCTGGTGGTGGCGGCATGCGGCAAGGACTTCCAGCCCGAGGACCGCGAGGAGCTGGAGCTGCGCCTGGCCAGCCTGGCGTGCGCCTGTGCGGTCGAGCTGCCGGCGTCAGGGTAGGCCGCTCAGCGCGACCTCCAGCATGCGGCTGCTGGCGTCCTCGGGGGACAGTGGCTCGAACGAGGCGATGGCGTGGCTGACCCAGAGGTGGTCGGGCTGCGCGGGCAGCTCGGGGTGCACGGCGAGGCCGGTGCAGAAGCCGCCGGCGCGCGGCAGGGCGCAGCGCGCGACCACCACGGGGGCCGACCACGGGCCGCTGGGGCTGAGGCCGCTGCGGGCCTGGATGGCGTCGCCCAGCGGGGTGACATAGAGGGCGTAGTAGCGCGCGCCACGATGCAGCACGGCGAGGCCGCTGCCGCCGTCGAACAGCGGCCAGGCGTCGCCGAGGTCGGGGCCGAAACTGCCGCCGGCGCGGTAGAAGGTGTATGCGGTGGCGTCGGCCAGGCCGGCCTCGGGCGCGCGCGCCAGGTAGCAGGCGTCACGCAGGAAGCCGACGTTGCGACAGCCATAGGCGTGGATGAAGCCGTCCTCGACCAGCAGGGCGTCGCCGAAGCCGGCGCGGTCGCCGGTGAAGAGGTAGCTCGGGGCGGCCACGAAGACACCGCGGCCGTCGTCCCAGGTCGCGGCGGCGATGCCGATGCGATTGATGATGGCGAAGGTCTCGACCAGCGCGATGGGGCGCCCGGCGGAGACCGCGACGCCGAGCAGCTGGCCGGCTCCGGCGCCAAGCGGGCTGACATCGAGCGCGCTGCTGGTCGGCAGCGTGGCCGGCAGCGCGGGGCTCAGGCAGCCGGCGGCCTCGGCGCGGGTCAGGGTGATGACGACGGGGCCGAGGCTGTGCTCGCCGGCGCTGTCGCGGCTCTGCACGGCGTCGGCGATCAGGCGCAGGGTGTCGTCGGGGAAGCGCAGCGTGCGCACCCGACCGCGGGCGCCGACCAGGCCGCGCGCCGGGTCGGCCAGCAGCGTGCAGGCGGGCGGCGTGGGCACCGCGGCGTCGATGCCGGGCGCCTGCAGCGGCGCGGGATCGTCGAGCGACCAGGCGCAGCCGCTGCTCGCCAGGCTCGTGGCCAGCACGAGCGCTGCCAGCGCGGCCGTGCGCATCCAGGTGTCAGCGCGCAAGACGCACCCCCGCGGCGATGCGGACCTCGTGACGGTTGACCAGCAGCCCCTTGCCGCTGCCGAGCTCCAGCGCGACGAAGGGCAGCGCCTCACCACCCGGCGCGGGCAGGCCGAGGCCGACCAGGGTGCGCAGCAGCCAGCTCGGGTCGGCGTGGTCGTCGTGCGGGCGCAGCGCCTCCACGAACAGCGACGCCAACGGCCGCAGGCGCCGTGACAGCCGCCAGCGCAGCTCGAGGTCGAGGCTGGGCGCGTGTGACAACCCCTCCCCCACCGTGTCGGCCACCACGTTGGAGGCATCACGACCGCCGAACAGCTCGGGCAGCGCGTTCCAGAACACGCGCTCGCGCAGCCGCGTGGTCAGCGTGAAGCGGCGCCCCAGCGGCAGGCGCAGCGCGGCATCCAGGGTGACCCAGCCACCACCGGCGCCGAACGGGATGTCGCCCGGCCGCGGGGGCGCCACGATGACCTTGGCCTCACTGCCGCGCAGCTCGCGGGCGCGCTCGAAGCCGAGGCCGGTGCCGAGCTCGACCGCGGCACCGGCGCCGAGGACCCGCGGCGCCCAGCAGTCCAGCGACCACGAGGTGTCGACGTCGATGACCAGACGGCCGAGCTCGTCGGGCAGCGGGCCGTCCTGCTGTGCGTTCTCGAACGCCGCCAGTGCGCCCAGCGCGAGGTGGAAGCTGACCGCGCGGTGCACCCGCAGCAGGCCCACGGTGCCGCCCAGCGACAGCTGCGCCCGCGGGCCATAGGCATACTCGATCACAGGGGCGTCGCGCGAGGCCGAGGCGCTGCGCGAGATGGCGTGAGCCTCGGCCGGCAGTGCCTCGGCGGCCTCGGCGGCGGCGCGGCGCGGGACCAGCAGCGTGGCCAGCAGCAGCAGCAGCACCAGCGCAGACACGGTGCCCATGCGGTGACTCATTCGCTGAAGACCCGGACGAAGTGCGGGTGATACAGCGTGGCGTCGAGCGCGGGGGGCTGCGACTCGAACGCGCTGGGCACATAGGTGATGACCAGGCCGCCGCCGGGGCCGGTCAGCTCGGGGTGCGCCTTGCCGGCATAGTTGAACGAGCCGTCGCGGAACGACTCCGCCGGGCGGTAGACATCGCGGATGCGCGACCACGGCCCCTCGGGGCGCGGCGCGCTGCGCCAGCCCAGCCCGGTCGAGCCATAGCCGGTGCTGGCCACCATCAGGTACAGGCCGAGGCGGGCGTCGTGGTGCACCGACAGCTCGGGATAGCCGGTGTCGATGATGTCGGTGGGCGCGCAGCCCTCGGCCCAGGTGCCGCCACAGTAGTAGGCCGGGCGGGACAGGTCGCCGGCCTGCATCGCGGCTGCGCTGAAGCGGGCCACGAAGACGGCGTGGCGCGCGCCGTGGGTGCCATAGACATAGACGGCGTCGGAGCTGGGGTCGGGATCGCGCAGCACCGCGTCGCCCATCGAGGCGTCACCGCTGGTGTCGGCTGGCAGCAGCGCCAGCCGGGGCCGCCACGCGCTGGGCTCGGCGTCGGGGTTGTCGATCACATGTGCGGTCCAGCCCTCGTCGGCGAAGCTGCTGGGGCCTGGCGCGCCGTCCTGGCGCAGGCGGCCGTAGAACAGCACCAGGGTCTGGCCGAGGCGGATGCCCTGCCCTGGCCAGTACCAGTGGCCGCTGGCGTCCTCGGGCAGCCAGGACAGCGGCGCGCCGTCGTCGTCGTGGCGCCAGTAGAAGCGCATGAAAGCGCGGCTGGGATCGCGCCCGGTCTGGATGGCCACGGTGTTGCGCAGGAAGGCGGCGCTGCGGTAGTTGCGCGTCTCGTCGCGCGCCACCAGGGTGTCGCCGAACAGCCACAGCACGCGGTCGCCACCGAGGTCGACCGTGTAGGCGCCGTCGGCGCCCAGGAAGCGGGTGTCGATCTGGAACAGCACGTCGGCGGCGAGCCAGGCCTCGCCGCGCCCAGCTGGCGCATCGCCGGGGCCGCACCCGGCGCCGCTGGTCGCAGCGACGCCGAGGCACAGAGCCAGCATCCAGGGGCCGAGGCCGCGCACCATGGCGGCAGTCTACCCCGCGCGGCCCGGACCTCGGGGCGACTGCCGCAGTCTGCCTGGGTACGGCGCGCCGCGCCGTCACCGCCGGGCGTGAACCGCCACCGGTGCTCGCCCGGTGGTAGCATCGGCGCATGCCGCGCCTGTGCGACGTCGTTTCGGCGTCACCGCCGCACCAGATCGATCAGCCGGCCGCGGCGGCGTTCGCACGCGACATGTTCCACAGCCACCCGCACCTCGAGCGGCTGATGCCGCTGTTCGACAACACCGGCATCGAGACGCGGCGGATCTGTCGCCCGCCGGCGTGGTACCGCGACGAGCACGGCGCCGCCGAGAAGAACCAGATCTACATCGAGGCCGCCACCGAGCTGTGCGCCGAGGCCGCGCGCACCCTGCTCGAGCGCCGCGGGCTGGATCCCGGCGCCATCGATCACGTGCTGTTCGTCAACACCACCGGGGTGGCCACGCCGTCGATCGACGCCCGCCTCATCAATGTCCTCGGCCTCGGCCACAACGTGCGACGCACGCCGATCTGGGGCCTCGGCTGCGGCGGTGGCGCGGCCGGGCTGTCGCACGCGTTTCACCACCTGGTCGGCCATCCGCGCCAGCGCGTGCTCTTGTTCGCGGCCGAGATGTGCAGCCTGACCTTCCTGCGCGGCGACATCACCACCAGCAACCTGGTCGCCACCGCGCTGTTCGCCGACGGCGCCGCGGTGGCGCTGCTGTCGGGTGACGACACCGGCGACGCTGGCCTCGACATCGTCGACACCCGGTCGACGCTGTATCCCGACTCGCTCGCGGTGATGGGCTGGAACGTGGTCACGCACGGCCTGCAGGTGGTGTTCGATCGCCGCATCCCGGCCATCGTGGACGCCCACGCGGCCGGCGAGCTGGACGGCTTCCTGGGCGCCCACGGCCTCGGGCGCGGCGACGTGGTCGAGTTCCTGTATCACCCCGGCGGACGCAAGGTGGTCGAGGCCTATGCGGCGGCGTATGGCGTGGGGGTGGAGGCCTTCGGCTGGTCGCGCCAGGTGCTGCGCGACTTCGGCAACATGTCCTCGGTGACCGTGCTGTACGTGCTGGAGCGCTACCTGGCGGCGCACCGGCCCGGGCGCGGCGGACACGCGGTGATCTCGGCGCTGGGGCCGGGCTTCTCGTCCGAGTCCCTCCTGATGAGGCTGTGACCATGGCGGAGCTGGTGCTTCAGTATTCGTGCTGCAACGAGGACGCGCGCTCGGAGCTGGCGGCGCTGGGCGTGCGCGGGCGCCGCGTGCTCAGCATCGCAGCGGCCGGCGAGCGCGCCTTTGGCCTGCTGCTGGGTGACCCGCGCGAGGTCGTCGCGGTCGATCGCAACCCGGCGCAGATCCACCTGGCACGGCTGAAGGCTGCGGCCATCGCGCGGCTCGAGCGCGCGGCCTACCTCGGCTTCGTGGGCATCTCAGGCGGATCCGACTCCGGCTCCAGCCGGCTGGCGACCTATCGCAAGCTGAAAGGCGAGCTGCCCGACGAGGCGCAGAAGTTCTGGGACGGCCGCCAGGGCGACCTCGAGCGCGGCCTCATGTTCTCGGGCCGCACCGAGGTCGGGATCGCGCGCGCGGCGCCAGTGTTCCGCCTGCTGCTGGGCGGCCACGTGGCGCGGCTGCGTGCGTGCAAGACGCAGGGCGAGCAGGCCGAGCTGGCGCGCTCGATGCTGCGGCGACGCCGGGTGCGCGCGGTGCTGGCGCTGATCTTCAACCCCATCTCGGGGCGCTTCCTGCTGCGCGACCGGGTCTACTACGGCGATGCCCGGCGCGACGCCGCCAGCTACCTGCAGGACCGCATGGTCGAGACGCTGGAGCACCACCGCTTCGATGACTGCTTCATCCTGTCGCTGTTCTTCGACGGCGATCTCAAGAAGAGCCGCGCGCTGCCCGAGGATCTGACCGAGGACAACTACACCCTGGTGCAGCGCCGCATCGGCCGGGTGCGCTTCGAGACCTCGTGCGTGATCAAGTATCTGGAGCGCCAACCCGCCGCCAGCGTGGACGCCTTCTCGCTGTCGGACCTGGGCGGCTACCTCAGCGTGCCCGAGTTCCGGGTGCTGCTCGGGCAGGTCGAGCGCGTCGCCAGCGCGGACGGCGCGGTGTGCATCCGCGAGTACATCTCGCAGCCGACGCAGCGCGTGCCGTGGCCGGCGTCGCTGACGCGCGACCATGCGCTGGAGCAGCGGCTGCAGGTGGCCGACCGCTCGGTGGGCTGCACCTTCGTGTGCGGACGCAAGGGCGCAGGCACGAGCGCAGGTGCCACGGCTGCTGGAGCTGCGCAGGCGTGAGCGTGCGCTTCCAGCCGGCCGACCGGCGCGCCGAGGTGGTGGTGTCGCCGGCGCGATCACTGCGGCGCCTGGGGCTGGACTTGGTGCTGTTCGCGGGCGTCATCCTGGGGCTGCCCTGGCTGTGGCTGGGGCGCTGGCTGCTGCCGTCGGCGCGGCAGCGTCGGCGCGGCGCGTGACGACGTGGGCGTGGGCGTGGGCGTGGGCGCCGGAGTGAGCGCGTGCTGACCCTGCTGTGGGTGCTGGCCGGCGTGCTGGCGGCGCTGCTGCTGGCCTTCGTGTGGTGGCGCTTTCACTTCTTCCACCGCAACCCGACGCGGGTCATCCCACCCGGCCGCGGCGTGCTGGCGCCGGCCGACGGTCGCGTGCTGTACTGCGAAGAGGTCGACCTGGACCGCGGCGCCGCGCTGCAGCCCTACCACCAGCGGGTGCAGGAGGCCTTCGCGGCCACCGGCCCCTGGACCGTGGTGGCGACCTATCTGTCGATCTTCGACGTCCATGTGGTGCGCGCACCGGTCGCCGGCCGGGTCCGGCTGCGCCAGATCGCGCCCATCGGCGCCAACCAGTCGATGGGCGCGTCGTTCCTGTACAGCGCGCTGCGTCGTCCGCTGCCGGTGGGCAAGCGCGGCTATGCCGACAAGAACGAGTTCCTGGGCGTCGAGCTGCTGGCACCTGGTGACAGCGCGCCGCGCCTGCTGCTGGTGCTGATGGCGGACTGGTGGATCGACCAGATCGTGGCCTATGTCAGCGATGGCGCCGAGGTCGAGCGCGGCCAGGTCATCGCCAAGATCCAGATGGGATCGCAGGTCGATCTGTGGGCCACGGCCGGCAGCCTGAGCGTGCTCGAGCAGCGTGGCGATCGGGTCAAAGCCGGCGAAACCGTGCTGGCCGACCCGCGCTGACGCCGGGGCGGAGATTCGTCAGCGCGATCACGATGCCGATTTCTGTTGCCCCGCGCTGCGTCAAAGGAACAGAAGGGGGGGTGTAGAGCTTCGCGTGGGTGGTGGGGAGGTGCTGACATGTTCGGCAAGATGATGAGGCTGGCGAGCGGCTTCGCGGACTACACGGTGGGGACGGCGATGGTGCTGGGGCAGCTCATGCTGGCGGAGCGTGGCCAGCGCAGGGCGCGGCTCAAGGCGCTGATGTCGCCGGGCGCACAGACCGGCCAGCCGCGGCCCGCCGAGGTGCGCCCGGGTCACAGCCAGCGTCCCTTGCAGGTTTGAACCTCGGCTCCTAGGATGCGGCGCATGAAGCTCATGCGCGCGCTGCTCACCCTCTCGATCGTCGTCCCTCTGGCCGCCTGCGGCGGCAGCAAGAGCGGCGGCAAGGCGGCGACTCCGCCCTCCGGGATGCTGGAGATCGCCGGCTTCGCCGCGCCCGAGTCGGTGCTGGTCGTGCCGGGTGCCGACTACTACCTGGTGTCCAACGTCAACGGCGGGCCGGGCGATGTCGATGACAATGGCTTCATCAGCAAGCTGGGCGCCGACGGCAAGATCGTCGCACTGAAGTGGATCGACGGCGCAGCGGCCGACGTCACGCTGAGCGCGCCCAAGGGCATGGGCCTCCGCGGCGGCAAGCTGTATGTCACCGACATCGATCATGTGCGGGTGTTCGATCTGGCGACCGGCAAGCCAGCTGCGACGCCTGCCATCGCGATCGCCGGCGCCACCTTCCTGAACGACATCGCGACCGACGGCGACACCCTGGTGGTCAGCGACACCGGCGTGGACGCCAAGTTCGCGCCCACCGGGGCGGCGGCGGTGTGGTCGATCGACACCAGCGACGCGCCGACCAAGCTGATCGGCGGCGACCTCGAGGCCCCCAACGGCGTGGCCATCTCGGGCGGCCAGATCTGGGTGGCGCCGTTCGGCGGCAAGCGGATCTACCGCGTCGATGGCGAGGCCCGCGCCGACCTGACCGAGCTCGGGGTCGGTTCCCTCGACGGCCTGGTCATGCTGGCCGACGGGCGCATCCTGGTCTCGAGCTGGGAGGCCAAGGGGGTCTTCCAGTCCAGCGCCGGTGGGCCGTTCATGCAGATCGTCGGGGGGATCGGGTCGCCCGCCGACATCGCGGTGGACGTCGCGCGCAATCGTCTGCTGGTGCCCAACATGATGGGCAACAGCGTGCGCTTCTACCCCCTGAAGTAGGCTGGATCGGGCGCGCCTGCGCCCCGGGATGACTACTTGGCGGTGGTGTGGCAGCCCCCGCAGCCGAAGCCGCCGGCCTCGGGGTGTTCGTGGTCGTACTCCGGCACGCCGAGCAGCTTGGCCATGGCGGGCTTGACCTGCTTCATCATGAACTCGACCGCCTTGGCCTTGTCGACCATCAGCGCCTGGAAGGCCTCCGGGGTGGCCGGCAGCGGCATGATCTCCGGGTTGGGCATCTCGAAGGTCGAGTCGGTGGCGCCATCGCCGTGACAGGTCAGGCAGGTGATGGTGGAGAACTCGTCCTTGTCATAGGCCGCGAACAGCGGCTGCATGGTCGGGATCACGACCTTCTTCATGTAGGTCTGCTTCTGCTTCTTGGTCATGTCCTTCCACGCCACCTGGGGCGGGCCGACCACGGCCTGGTCCTGGTCCGACGTCTTCTGTCCCCCACCACACCCGACCCCCAGCAAGCACAGCGCAGCGATCACGGTCGTCTTCATGGTGTCTCCTGTTGGGGCGGCAATATACCCGGAGTGCATGAGACGATGAAGCGTGGCCGCAGAGCTGCGTAGCCTGGCCAGCCGGTTCCCGGCCCAGGATCGCTTCACCCTCCAGTACGTCATCGGGCATGGCGGCATGGGCGTGGTGTTCGCGGCGCACGACGGCAGCCGCGGCACCGCGGTCGCGCTGAAGACGCTGCAGGTCACCAGCGCCGCCGCGATCGCGCGCCTCAAGCGCGAGTTCCGCATGGTGCAGGGGCTGGAGCACCCGGGCCTGGTCCGGCTCGGCGAGCTATGGGCCGATGGCAGCCACGCCTACTTCACGATGGAGCTGCTCGAGGGCGTCGATCTGCTGAGCTGGTTGCGTGGGCCGGAGGGGCCGCGCCTGGCGCGCTTCGCACCCGCGCTGCGCCAGCTCGGCGACGCGCTTGAGCACCTGCATGCGGCCGGCGTGGTGCATCGCGACGTCAAGCCGACCAACGTGCTGGTGCGCGCGGACGGGCGGCTGAAGCTGCTCGATTTCGGCATCGCGGCGGCGGAGGGCGCGGGCAGTGAGCGCGCCGGGACGCCGGGGTATGTGGCGCCCGAGCAGCGCCGCGGCGAGCCGCCGGCGCCGGCGGCGGACTGGTACGCGGTGGGCGTCCTGCTACGGGAGGCGCTGACCGGGGCGCGGCCGGATCAGCAGAGCACGGTGGAGCTGGGCAGCGCAGGCGGCACCGGCACGGGCGCGGGTACCGGCACGGGCGCGGGTACCGGCACGGCGCGGAGGGCCGCTGAGCGCGGGCGCATGGAGGTGGAGGGCGAGGCGCTGGGGTTGCTGCTGGGGCTGGCGGATGATCTGCTGACCGGGACGCCGGCGCGACGGCCAGGGCTGGCGGGGCTGCGCGCGGGGCTGGACCAGGTGGAGGCTGTGCTGGCGACGCGGGCGGCGACTCCGACGCCGACGCCGGTGCCCGTGCGCGGCGCGGTGGTGTCCACCGCGGCGACCACACCGCTGCCGGTGACGCCGGGTAGCGCTGGGCCGGGGACGGACGCGCGGCCGGGGGCCACGCGCGGGGCCTTCGTGGGGCGGGCGCACGAGCTGGCCGAGCTCGCGGCGGCGCTGGCGCGCGCGCACCGGCGCGGCACCGTGGCGCTGGTGGTCGGCCCCTCGGGCAGCGGCAAGACGCGCCTCGCGCGCGAGCTCCTGGCCCGGCAGCCGGCCGCGACCCAGGTGCTGGCGGCGCGCTGTTTTCCGCTGGATCGGGTGCGCTTCAACGCGGTCGACGCCATCGTGGATGCGCTCGCCGATG
>Ga0154020_10009143_pt1 | contig 11425 bp, 10 predicted proteins | sample Klosneuvirus_201_FD_109709 | JGI IMG/M metagenome (GOLD analysis project Ga0154020, IMG submission 109709) | Active sludge microbial communities from wastewater, Klosterneuburg, Austria - Klosneuvirus_20160825_MG | ecosystem: Engineered > WWTP > Aerobic digester > Activated sludge | place... | reverse complement strand
GGCATTCCTTCAACGTTGAGTCTCTGAAAGTCCTGCGAGCCGGGGTTCGACGTCAAGGCAAGAACGTAGACCATACGTCCGGCCGCCTCGAGGAATGGTCCAACAGAATCACGACCCATGTACGGCGACACGGTGATCGCGTCGGCATTGAGGTCTTCAAACACCGCCCGCGCATACGCCGCCGAGGTGTTTCCGATATCACCGCGTTTTGCGTCAGCGATCACATAGGCCTTTCCGCAATGTTCACGGATGGCATACATCGCGTCCAGCCCCACACGTCCATATTGCTCATAGAACGCAAGGTTGAGCTTGTAGCACGATGCTACATGGCGTGTGGCATCGATCACATCACGTCCAAACGCCGTAAGTCCGTCAGGACGATCTTGGTAGGGGGCGGGCAGTTTCGCGAGGTCGAGATCAAGCCCGACGCAGAGTCCGGTTACAGGGATCATGGGCGCAAAGATAGCCCCCTCAACGACCTACGTCCATTTCTACCCCTCTTTTTCCGTGCCGATGTAACATTTCCACGGGCTCATCGTCCTTACTCATGTCCCTCAATACATCGTGTGGCCGCTCCCCCAATCCGGTCCCCCAACCCCGATCAGGCCACACGAACACCACAGATGCCCGAGCTAAGCAGTTCCCTCCCCGATGCTAGCCGGGCATCTTTATTTCAGGTAGGAAAAACGGTAACTTCAAGATCCTGCGTTCACCACTCCACTACTGTTAGCGTATGACCTCTCTTCGTTGGTTCTCGGGCATTCTTATGAGTGCTTTCTTCGTTGCCGCATGCAGCTCAAGTCCTAGCTCACAGCAAACGGCTCAGGGTGGTGAAAAGCCCCCTTCCGACAAAGACAAGAAGATCAAGCCGTACGATAAGGTGATCACAAAGGAAGCGGTGTCGGATTCCGGACTCTTTATCGTGCACCGGGTCGACGATAAGTTCTTCTATGAGATTCCAAAATCACAGCTTGGCAAGGAGATGCTCTTGGTCTCCCGCATCTCAAAGACGCCACAGGTTGGATATGGTGGTGAAGAGAACAACACCGAGGTGATCCGCTGGGAGCGCAAGTACGACAAGATCATGCTGCGTACAGTATCGTATGTGAACGTTGCGAGTGATTCTGCGCCGATCTCGCGTGCTGTGAAGGCTGCCAACTTTGAAGAAGTGATCAAGGCTTTCCAGATCCAAGCGTATAACAAGGACTCTAGCACCATTGTGATCGACGTAACGGACATGTTCGTTGGTGACGTGTCCATCCTCACACCAAATCGTGGAGTACGTCAACAGTACAAGATGGGACCGGTCGATAAGGACCGCTCCTACGTTGAATACGCCAAGAGCTTCCCATCGAACATCGAAGTGGAGAACGTCCTTACGTTCTCTGCCGAGTCCCCTGCACAGAACAGTGCCTCGCGCACGATGACCTTCGGGATGCACCACTCAATGGTGCTTCTTCCGGAAAAGCCGATGCTACCACGCTTGGCAGATCCACGGATCGGATTCTTCTCGTTGGATCAAACAGACTATTCACGTCCGGAGCCTGAAGCGGTCAGTCGGGAGTACATCCTTCGTTGGCGTTTAGAGCCAAAGGATACAGCGGCCTTCCTCCGTGGCGAGCTCACCGAACCGATCAAGCCGATCACATATTACATCGACCCTGCAACGCCGATGCAGTGGCGAAAGTGGCTTAAGAGGGGAATTGAATCGTGGAATCCGGCATTTGAAGCTGCCGGATATAAGAATGCCGTTCGTTGCATCGAGCCACCTACGCCGGAAGAAGATCCCGATTGGTCGCCTGAGGACGCACGCTACAGCGTTATCCGCTACTATCCGTCGCCGATCGAGAATGCGTATGGACCGAACATCCACGATCCTCGTACCGGTGAGATCCTGGAGTCCGACATCGGATGGTTCCACAACATCATGAAGCTTCAGACCGGTTGGTTCTTTGCTCAAGCCGTCAGCGATCCAAAGTCTCACCGACTCCCCTATTCTGATTCGCTCATGGGAGAACTCATCTCCTTTGTTGCGGCGCACGAGTTTGGTCACACCATCGGCATGCCTCATAACATGAAGGCATCGAGCTCGTATCCGGTTGACTCCTTGCGTTCGAAAACCTTCTGCGCAAAGTATGGCACCGCCCCCTCCATCATGGACTATGCGCGATACAATTACATCGCTCAGCCGGGTGATGATGTAGATGTAATGCCCAAGGTTGGGCCGTACGATTACTTCTCTGTGATGTGGGGATATCGTCCGATCGTTGGTGCCAAGACGTCAGACGATGAGCTCGACACTCTCGGGAAATGGGCAAGGCAAACCGAGACCAACAAGATGTTGCGGTTTGGTCGACAACAATGGGTAACCGTGGATCCATCGTCACAGATGGAGGATCTTGGTGATGATGCTGTGAAAGCCACCACCTATGGTATTGCCAACCTCAAGCGCATCATGGGGTATCTCTATGACGCAACCTATGATCAGGGTAAGGACTTCAACCAGCTCTCAGATGCCTATGATGATGTGGTTGGCCAATGGAGCAGAGAAGTTGGTCATGTAGCAAACATTCCCGGTGGTGTTGAGACCGAACGCAAGGTCTTTGGCTCACCTGGTCCGGTGTATACTCCGGTCTCAAAGGCCCGTCAGCAAGAAGCCGTTGCCTTCCTTGGAGAGAATGTCTTCACTACTCCACTATGGCTGATCGATGAACGGATCGCGCAACTTCTCACACCAACAGAGGTTGCCCAGCGACTCAGTAATCAACAGACTCGCGTGTTGCGCACGTTGATCTCTTCCGACAAACTCCTGCGTCTTCTCGATCAACAGGTACGCTTCGGTGCAGAGGCCTATAGCGTAGAACAGCTCTTCGACGATGTTGAGAAACTCGTTCTCACCGAGATCACATCCAAGAAGCCAGTGGACTTCTATCGTCGCAACCTCCAGCGTGCCTACGTACAGTCGCTCATAGAGAAGGCTGCCAAGCCAGCCGACGGCAACGACCCCTTCGCAGCATTCTTCCGCGGACCGAACACCTACAATACAGACGTACGTGCGATCTCCCGTGCACGTCTGAAAGCCATTCAGAAGAAACTGCAAGGGGCTAAGGGGTCCGACCCAATGACCACTGCACATTTCGAAGATCTCGACCTTCAGATCCGTCAAGCACTCGACCCAAAGAGCTAACGTGAAGCCCCATACCAGAGTTGTTTGGCTTGCCTACGCAAGCATCGTCCTCGCCATCATCTGGGGTGTTGGTATCATCCCGGCGATCTATGCCATCCGTACGGCAAAGGCACATCCCGTCGGCGCAGGTGCAGAGCCCCATATACAACGAGACCTGCGTGGCGGGAAACTTCTCGCGCAGGCAGGTCTCGTGTTGAATTGTATCGTCTTAGCAGTGGTCGTGTGGAGTCTGGTTACGACCCAGTTGTGACCGATGGACCCTGATACTTGGCATCACCGAACGCCAACATCGGCCATCCGATAACACTCACAAACGCGATCAAGAGTCCCCACACCGCATCCTTTCCGAAGGACTTTGCAAGGTCAATGCTGACCAGGATCAGGATCGCAACGTTCACGAACGGAATGAGCAGAAGGAGAATCCACCAGGTTGGTCGCCCAACGATCTCCAAGATCAACAGGTAGTTGTAGATAGGAACGAATCCTGTCCACAAAGGCTTGCCGGCCTTTTCAAGTACCTTCCCTATGCAGAACCCAAAGAACGCATACATGACGACGAAGAAAAAGAAGTACGCTCCAAAAAAGAGCGCAAGAAATCCCTCTTCCCCGCCAACAGCATCAAACTCATTCATCATGAACCCCACGCAAAAGTGAAGAACCCCGATGCGATCCGTACCCCTTGCACGGATCATTCGATGTAATTTACATGCTTATGGATGCAATTCGACCCTGGATCGGTTTGGCTCTGCGCGTCTTCATCGGCGGCTACTTCGTGTATGCTGCCGTCCCGAAGATCATGGAGCCCCTTGCCTTTGCTACTTCGATAGGTCACTATGGCCTTATGCCGAACTGGCTTGTGAACGCCTATGCCCTTGTGATCCCCTGGCTGGAGCTTCTGGCAGGGGGCGCCTTGGTTGCCGGTTATCGGGTGCGGACCAGCGCCGCGCTCTCCGGGATCATGCTCGTGATGTTCACCGTGGCCGTAGCCTGGGCTGTTTCATGGGGATTGAAGATCGACTGTGGGTGTTTCGGTGCTGAAGGGGGCGAAGAAGTGAGCTGGCTGAAGGTGCTCAAGAACACGGCCATGATCGGCATGTGCGCCTACCTCGTATGGCGTCCGGTAACAGCTGTGTCGCTCGAGAACGGACTCTTGGGTACAAAGCAATGAGTCTAACGCTTGCTGACCGACTAGGGCTTGGACCGATCGTTACCGACGGATCAATGGCCATCGAACTTGCCCGACGCGGGTTCACGGAACGCCCGTGCGACAGGTATAATCTGACGTCTCCGGTTGTGATCGAACGGATCTACCACGACTTCCTTGATGTTGGGTCCACCCTGCTTCAGAGCAACACGCAGAACGCAAACCGCTACGCACTCGAATCATCGATGTTATCAGCGCGCGTCCACGAGATCAACCGCAAGGGCGTTTGGCTTGCACGGGCCGCCGCCGGGTCACGCGCCGTGGTTGCCGGAGTGGTAGGTCCGAGCGGACGATTCCTTCGTCCACTTGGTCCGCTCGAGCCCGACGATCTCCGCGCCTGCTTCACGGAACAGATCTCGGCCCTTCTGGCCGCCACGGCTGATCTCATCATGCTCAAGTCGTTCATCGACCTTGACGAACTCGAGATCGCCATCGATGCCGTGAGAGCGCTAAGTAAATCCATCCCGCTCATTGCACTCAAATCATTTCCGGAAGATGGGTCGGTCCTCAGCGGATCTTATCCATCCGACGTAGCGCATCGCCTCACCCGTCACGGCGTGCAGGCTATCGGTTCCAACGGAACCGTTGGACCGCAACGCATGCTTGGCATCGTTCAGTCGCTCCGCGTGAGCGAGGTTCCGCTCGTGGCCATGCCCGACGTGGGCATTCCCACCATTGTTGACGGCATACCGCTCTACAACGCCGAGCCATCCTACGTTGCTGCAGCATCGCGCAGGCTTGTCGAAGCAGGCGCAGCGATCATCGGAGCAGATGGCGGTGCTGATGTAGAACACATTCGTGCGATCGCCGAAGCCGTCTCCGGTGCAGTGGTAGGCAACACACCTGTTGTTGTGAAGAAGGTGAAACACGACGATACGGCAAACCACCTGCCCCCTGTCAAGACATCATTCCACGAGGCATTCGGCAAACGTCTGGTGACCACCGTGGAATTGGACGTTCCGCGCGGCCTGGATATGTCCAGTGTGATCGAGGGAGCGCGCTATCTCAAGCAACATGGTCTCGACGCGGTGAACATCAGCGATGGTGCACGCGCTCGACTGCGCATGAGTCCGATCGCCATCTCAAAGCTCGTACACGATGCAACAGGGATGGAGTGCATCTCGCATCTGGCGTGCCGGGACCGCAACATGGTGGCGCTTCAGAGTGAGCTTCTCGGAGCTCATGAACTTGGCGTGCGGAACATCCTAGCCGTTACCGGAGACCCAACACACATCGGTGATTTTCCGTCGGCTACCAGTGTCTATGACGTAGACTCCATCGGACTTGTCCGCGCCTTGGGCAGGATGAATACCGGTCGGGATCTCATGGGCAATCCTCTTGGCACACCTACCGGGTTCTGCATCTCGTGCGCCGTGAACCCTGCCGCCGAAGACATGGAACGCGAGATAGACCGTTTAGCGATGAAGGCCGAGCAAGGGGCTCATGTGGCATTCTCACAGCCCGTGTTCGATGAAGAGTTGCTTGATCGGTTCCTTGATCGCATTAAGGGGATCGACATCAACTTCATGCTCGGTGTTATTCCGCTACGCACGATCCGTCACGCAGAATTCCTGCACTATGAAGTGCCGGGTATGACCATTCCGCAATGGGTGCGCAACAGAATGGCTGAGGCCGGTGATAACACCGATATCGCAACGGGCATCGGTATTGAGATAGCCGTGAACTTCCTCTCGCGAGTGGTTGACGTGATCGATGGCATCTACCTTATGCCCCCTTTCAAGAAATATGACATTGCAGTTCGCATTCTCTCCGACGTACAATCATCACAGGTGAACCGTGCAACAACCTGACTATTCGTCCAATCCTTTCGGCGCTCCATCTACACCTCCCATCGAATACATCCGTATCGGTTTTGGGAAACGACTCGTAGCATTCCTGATCGACGGCTTGATCAGTCTAACCGTGATGCTTGGTATTGGGCTGCTGCTCATGGCCATGGAGGTACAAGTTGGCGGTCCGATCCAAGAGCAGATCAACGAGGTCCTGTCGATCTACGACATGATCGGCATCGACTCCAGCATTCAAGATCTCGTTCAATCGATGATGGGCGGATTGATCCTGGCAAGTCTTGTCGTAAGCGTATGCTACCCACTCATCGAAGGCATCACCGGCGCCTCTCCCGGCAAGCGCATTCTTCGGATCGTGGTTGCTCACCAAGATGGCCGAGCAGGCAACATTGCTCTCTTCCTCAAGCGGTATGGCATCAAGAATCTCAGCGCCCTGCTTCAAGTGGTCGCTCTACTGCCGGCCCTCGGTTTCTTTGAAGGCATCGGTTCCTTTGCAAGCGTTGTGATCTTCTTCGGATGTTTCGCTGCGCTCTCTACGGCCCGACTCGCACTTCATGACCTCATCGCACAAACAGCTGTTTTTGACACTCAGGATGTGCACTGATCATGGCCTACTATTCCGAATATCTGGCGCTTGATACGTTGCTGGATTCACAGCATCCTGAAAGCGATAAACACGGACATCCCGCCCACGACGAGATGTTGTTTATCATCACCCATCAAACCTTTGAGCTGTGGTTCAAACAGGTCTTGGTGGAGGTTGGATCGGTGATCTCGCTGCTTGATCGTGAATATGTTCCGGAATCCGATGTTGCCCTGTGTCTTGCTCGCGTTCAGCGTGTGAACCGCATCATGGAACACCTCGTCAATCAGTTCACGTTGATCGAGACGATGTCTCCGGGCGACTTCATGGACTTCCGCGCCTACCTCAATCCGGCAAGTGGCTTCCAATCAATGCAATGGCGCGTGCTTGAACGCACACTCGGTGTACCAGAGCAAAAGCGCGTGTTGAAGCACTACACCGAGGCCCTCTCAGAAGCACACCGTCAACAACTCGATGCAGCCACCAAGGGCACAACCTTGTTTGGAGCCATCGAACGTTGGCTGGAACAGATCCCCTTCATGGAGAGTGGCAAATACGCTTTCTGGGATGCTTACAAGACCGCCGTACTGTCGATGTTGGAGAACGATCGCTCAGAGGTTCGATCACTCAGCGCTACAGAAGGCACCGATCCTACAGATGCTCTTGCACAGATCGATGCCAATGAACGGGGCTTCTTGGCCCTGTTCGAGTCGGACAGTTATGCCGAACTCGTTGCCAACGGAACACGCAGAATGTCACAAAGAGCCACGCTGGCGACACTCTTCATATCATCGTACCGTGATAAGCCCCTTCTTCACACTCCGTATCGATTCCTCGACGCCATCATCGAGTTGGACAAGCTGGTCTCACTCTGGCGGTTCCGCCACACCTTGATGGTAAGCAGAATGATCGGGATGCGTGTTGGTACAGGGGGCTCCAGCGGTCACGACTACCTAATGCAGACGGCTATCCGCCAACGTGTGTTCGATGACCTCACATCTCTTTCGTCCTTCCTCGTCCCGAGTGATGTAACGCCGGAGTTGCCTGCAGAGATCGCCACTCGACTGCAATTCGTTAACGAAGCTCGAGGATGAACCATGCGCGCTCTCGGCACGGTTGTCCGAGGCGCACATGACATTCTCAGCGCACTCGGTCACGTCTGGTTTCCGCCCCACTGCCTGTTGAGCGGACGGTATCTCGGTACAGAGCCGCAACTCATACGCGGCATCGCAGACTCAGAACTCCTGCATCACCCTCCTGCCCCGTCGAGCACGGAGTTGGCGGTATTGCTGCTTCGACATTTCGCCCCGGATGACCTGGCCCTCTCGGCCGTTCATGCACTCTGGGCAGTGGGTACCGGCACAACGATCGACAATGCCATCTATGCCGTAAAGTATAAGGGGCGAACCAGACTCGCCCGCGATCTTGGTGCTTGGCTGGCACGTCACCCGGAACTGGAGAATCTCCCGCCGGATGCACACATCCTCGGCGTGCCCATTCACGCCGGACGCCGACGAGAGCGCGGGTACAATCAGGCGGAGCTCATTGCTCAGGGATGGTCGGTTGCATCATCTCGCCCCCTACTCCCTCCCGATGCCGTTATCAGACAACGATACACGCCAACACAGACGTCCCAAAACGAGCACCAACGACTTCGGAACATGGAAGGGGCTTTTGTGGTCCCCAAGCCCGAATTGGTTCGCGGACGCCACATCGTATTGGTGGATGACGTGCTCACCACGGGGGCTACGCTTAACACCTGCGCCATGGCCCTCCTGGAGGCAGGAGCCGTCCGGGTGGAGGCCGCAACGCTCTGTGCAGCCGTGTGACGTGTTGAGCGGTATTTTGCGACAATGAGATCGATCCTTCTTCTGTTGTCGATGATGTTCGTGATGAGCGCCGTGGATGCGCAAACGTTTCGGTACGAGGTCTACGACACGGACCTTATTCCTCCGCACGTCTACAAGGAACGCAGAGAACGCGTGCTAACATCGATGTCGGCGCAGAACATCGCCATCGTTTTCTCTGCAGATGTGCGTAACCGACAGAACGATGTTGATTACGAATACCGACAGGGTTCCGACATGCTCTACCTCACCGGAGTCACGGTACCGGGTGCAACGTTATTGCTCGTTCCACGAGGTGTTCAGATCGGACAACGCACATTCCGCGAAGTGCTCTTCATCAAGGAGCGCAATCCGTCGAGAGAAGTGTGGCAAGGCGTAACGATGGGACCGGCAGAGGTCATGGAACATCTCCGTCTCGATACGGCACTGCCGGTGTCTGCCATGTCAGCCATGTTGGATTCCCTTCTTGGTGGAACAGACACCGTCCACGTTGCAACACTTCCTACAAAGGCACTGAACATTCCTCTCGTTGGTCGAAACGTCTACACCGATGTTGACATCAAGAAGTGGATGAAGGAGCGCAACAGCTCCATCGTTCTCAAGACCCCGATGTCCGTTCTCGCACGTATGCGTGAGGTGAAGGACACAGCGGAACTCCGCCTGATGCAGCGCGCCATCGACATCTCGATTGAAGGTCACTACTCTCTGATGCGTGGCGCACGTCCGGGCATGAAGGAGTATGAACTCGAAGCCCTCATGGAGTATGCATTCAAGCGACAAGGGGCTGAGGATGTTGGCTATCCGTCGATCGTTGGTTCAAGCTACAACGCCTGCATTCTGCACTACACCACCAACCGCAGAACAACACAGAGCAATGATCTTGTCCTTGCAGATTGTGGTGCGGAGTATCATGGCTACACAGCCGATATCACGCGAACCATCCCACTCAATGGCACGTTCTCTCGTGAGCAACGTCTGATCTACAATATGGTTCTCGAAGCGCAAGACTCCGGAATCGCTGCATCTCGTATGGGTGAAGCGTTCCGTGCACCACATGCCGCTGCGAAGGCTGTGATCGCACGGAGAATGATGGAACTAGGGATCATCGACAGTCTTGAACAGGTTGGTCGATATTTCAACCATGGCACATCCCACTACCTCGGACTTGACGTACATGATCCGGGAACAAGCGGTCCGCTCAAGGAGAACTCTGTTATCACCGTTGAACCCGGCGTCTACATTCCGGAAGGTTCACCGTGCGACCGAAAGTGGTGGAACATTGGCGTGAGGATCGAAGACGACATTCTCATTACAAAGAACGGTCCGGTGAACATGTCGGAGAAACTCGTCCGCACTGCTGACGAGATCGAAGCGGTGGTTGGGAAAGCCCCTTAACACAACCTTTACGAACTGTACCTGTATTCCATGTCCTTCATCCGCTCGATCTCCGGTCTGCGTGCAACTCTTGGTGATGATCTTACCCCATCTCTTGTGGCCGACTATGCCCTTGGTTTTGCTGCCATCCTGCCACCTGGACCAATCGTACTTGGCAGGGATGGACGTCCAAGCGGCCTGTGGATAGAGCACGTGGTTGTTGGTGCCCTACGTGCCGCTGGACGCACAGTGCGTGTGCTGGGTATGGCCACCACACCGACAGTTCAGCTGATGACCGAACATTCCGATGCTGTTGGTGGCATTGCGATAACGGCTTCGCACAATCCTGCTCCGTGGAATGGATTGAAGTTCCTCGATGAAGGGGGCGTCTTCCTTGATGCTACTGCTAACTCAAAACTTTGGTCGGCCGTCGATCAACGATCCTTCCCTCTCTCCGCCGATCAACAATCGGGCAACCTCGAACTTGTTGATGATGCAGCAGAGTTGCACATCGACCGAGTTCTCGATCTTGATGCTGTTCGTTCTGCGCCAAAGGCCAACGGAGAACGTGTTGTTGTTGACGCCGTGAATTGCTCAGGCTCATTCATCGTGCCGGCTCTCTTGGAAGCTCTCGGATACACTGTTATCAGGTTGTTCGCCGATGGCTCGGGAGTATTCCCACACGTACCGGAGCCGATCTCGGAGAATCTCACGCAACTCGGTGATGCCGTTCGGGAACACGCGGCTGCATTCGGAGTGGCTGTTGATCCCGATGCCGATCGATTGGTTCTGTTCGATGAAACAGGCACGCCAATTGGAGAAGAACGCACCATCACCCTTGCAACGGAGGCTGTGATGGCCCTTGGAACACGAGGCGACGTGGTGGTGAATTATTCCACGACGCGAGCTGTGGATGACATTGCCGTCGAACATGGATACGTTACCCATCGCGCGGCTGTTGGCGAGATCAATGTTGTACGTATGATGCAACGCGTGAATGCCGTGATCGGCGGAGAAGGTTCCGGCGGTGTGATCTATCCGGCGTGCCATGCCGGACGTGACAGCATTGTTGGTCTCGGTCTTATCTCGGCCCTGCTGCGTCACCGCAACACCACGCTTGGTCAGGCATGTGCCAAACTTCCGCAGTATGAAATGGTCAAGACCAAGATCGACCTCCCTCAGGGCTTCGATCTAGAGTCACTCCGTCTTTCCGTTGTTACGTCATTCTCTGATGCTACACTCTCCACGGATGACGGAGTACATGCTGCCTGGCCCGACCGTTGGGTCCATGTGCGTGCGTCCAACACCGAACCCATTATGCGCATCATTGCAGAAGCCCCTTCTCGAGATGAAGCCAATGAACTTGTTTCCCGCGTTCGCTCCCTGATCAATGGATAACACCGCACATTTGAGAGGCATCGT
>Ga0154020_10009142_pt1 | contig 11427 bp, 7 predicted proteins | sample Klosneuvirus_201_FD_109709 | JGI IMG/M metagenome (GOLD analysis project Ga0154020, IMG submission 109709) | Active sludge microbial communities from wastewater, Klosterneuburg, Austria - Klosneuvirus_20160825_MG | ecosystem: Engineered > WWTP > Aerobic digester > Activated sludge | place... | reverse complement strand
CGCGCAACGTGAAGAGCGAGCCCGCGACGCCTAGCCGGTACTGCCACATCCGCTCGTCGTCGGCGGTGTAGACGTGGAGCCAATCCTGAGAAGAGCACGAAGCAGCGATCGCGTTCCACGTGGCGCAGCTGCGAGTCATCTTGTTGAGACGATCATATTCGTAGTGCTGCCCGTTCCAGTCCACGAGATTCCCTCGTGAGTCGTAGAAGACGCCGCCTCCGTTGAGGCGGTTCGTAGCTGAATCAGTAGGAATCTGGGGCCCGGAGCCGTTGGTCTTGATGTCCGTGACGTTCCCCACCAAGTCCATGGTGAAGTCTTGAGTCTTGTTGTGCGCCCCAATTCCCATGAAGGCCTTGATGAGTCTCGAACCCCCGTCGTAAGCAAAGTCGTTCAGCCCCTGGGTCTTCAAGTTCCCTTCCCCATCATAGGCGTAGACGCCGATCGAACCGTTCAAAACAGGGCTCGTCAATGTCAGGTTTGTCCGCCGCGGCAGCCCGCTCGGATCGACAGCAATCGTTTCGGTCACCGCATTCGCGTGCCGCAGCGTCGTCATCATCCCGTTCTTGTGATACTCGATCGGATCCGGCGGACCCGCGGCCAACGCGGTCGTGAACGACGGAATCTCGACGAGAAATCCTTCCTTGTAGTTGTAATCGACCAAACGACCCGCTACGCCACCGGCGCCGCATCCGCCCTAGAAGCAGCCCGGATAGGTCTGCCGGTCAAGGGTTCCGTCCCGATTCCAGCTGAAAGTCTGGTCATATCGTTCCTGATTCGCGTTCGAAACATAGAGCGGGGTCGAGCGCGCGGTAGGGAGTCGATAGACCCCGCCGTAGGTATAGGTCTCGGTGACGATGGCTGTGTTGTTAATCGCCGGGAAGTAGTTGTACCGCTTCGCTGTACTCATCTTTCCGAGGCCGGCCCCGCTGGTCCCATAAGTCCATTCCTTGAGAACGCGACTGGGTGCGGACCCCTCCCAGACTTCCTTGATGCGCTCGGACTTGTCGTAGACGTAGGAGAGGCGCCCGGTCGAACCCGAGTCGCTGACGATCAGTGCGTGCCCCCGGGCATCGATGGAGGAAGCGACGACGGCTCCGCCCTTCTCCGGATGAGTCTCCTGGGTCAGGAAGCCTCTCCCGTCGATCGTCATGGTACGAGCCTGAATCGGCGCGCCACTTTGTGGGCCCTGCGCCACCGAGACGAGGTTCCCGATAGCGTCATAGCCGTAGGACGTCTTGAGGTTCCCCGAGCTCAGGGGTTGCACGACTTTGATCAGGCGACCCTGCCGGTCGAAGGTCTGTGTCGTCGTGAATGAGGCCTCTGTTCCATTGACGTCGATCGCGATCGACGTCGCCCGAGTCGCTTCGCGATCTCCCGTATAGCTCAGAGTGAGCATATGGCTGCCACCCAAGTAGTCGGCTTTGTCGGGGAGGTCGATCTTGCGTGGCCTGCCGAAGGCATCGAAGTCGTTGAACACCCAGTTGCGATTGCTTCCAGAGTTGGCTCCCAGAACACTTGTCTGAGTCATCCATCCAAGAGCATTCCAGAAGGTGTCCCGCCGGGCGTTGGTGCCATCGGGCTGAAGAAACTTCTCCCGCGTCAGCCGCCCAAACCCGTCCCAGGAAAGCACAGTCTGTCCGAAACTGGCCCCCGCTGAGCAATCGCCGACACCGGAAGGGCATGCCGTAGAAATTGTCGCTTCGAGACCGACAACACCCGATCCCGCAGTCCAGGAGTAGTTTGTGACTGCGCCCTTCTCGCTTCCGCCATTTCCCACCGGCTCCGCTTTCAGAAGCCGGCCGATGGCATCGAACTCGTAGTTCGTCTTGTAACCGGAAACGTCGTAGCTGGACTTGACCATTCCGGTCGATGCGTCGATGTCGACGTAGTAGTCGCGATGCGGGACGAAGGTCGTATCGGTTTGGCGATGCTGGCTCCAGGCGCGCTGCCCGAAGGAATAGCCGTGGTCGATGCGATAGGCCCAACCACTCGGTTCAGTTGCTCCACAGGCAGGAGTCACCCCGGACAGCGACTGATTGTCACCACCATAGTAGGCCTCACGGTCGACGAACCTGGAATCCGAGTCGAGGCAGAAGAACACAAGGGTGTCGAAGTTCCCTAGACTCCCTGCTGTCTTTCGCCGGCGAATCGAGTTGAGAAATCCGGTCGTGGCGTTGAAGGAATAGTCACCTCGGAAGGAACCCGTCGAATCGCTCACCTGCTGGAAGTCGAAGCGATCGAGGACCCAGGCGTTTCCTATCGGAAATTTTGCGTAGGAAGGCGGCGAGCCGCCTACGTTCGCGTCCCACGAATAGGTCTGGGTGGTGGCGTTGAAATTCACAGTGGTCGTGGTGGCGTTGCCGCTGTCGAAGTTCCCACCCGTAGTGGTCGTGCGGTAGTGGCCCAAGCCATCGAAGCCGGAGAGCGTCGTGTCCGCGTAGTAGCCCGGGTCGTCGTTGTACACCAGCCGGGAGCTCTCGAGGCGCTGGTTCTCGCGGCCCGTGGCATAGCCGGCATGGTAGTCGGCGTTGTACCGCACCCACTCCGTGCGAACCAACGCGGCACCCGAAACGGATGGATCGCCCTCGTACCTCCGTTTCGAGAGATACCTCCCTCCTCCTCCGGGAACCTGGTCGGTGAAGGGAAGACCGTTCTTCCAGGATCCGTCCTCGGTCGTGAAGTAGCTGACCGACACGTCGCCATGCTCGGGAGTCTTGACCCAGGTGCGGCGCTCACGAGCCGGGTTCGCAGGGGCGGTCCCGTCAGGGCGCGGGCCTTGCCAGTATTCCCAATCGCCAAGCGGCGTTCCGTTAGCGCTGAATACGCTCTTCATACCGAGCGCATCGGACTGAGCCGTCCAAGGCGCACTGCTGGGCGGAGTGCCGAACGAGAAGGTCCTGTACTTGTACTCGTACTTCCCTTTGGTCGGTAGCCTGAGTGACTTCAGAGCGCCCGAAGGGCTCATGTAGGGCGGTGCGCTCTCGTTTGTCTGGTAGTAGGTCATGTCATAGGAGCCGCCGGCGGGCGGCGCAACGGAAGTCAACAACTGCACCTGAACGTCGATGGGGAGCCCACCCTTGACGTCGTCTGAGGAGTGCTTCCAGTGGCGGGAGATGGTTGTCGGCGCGTAGGTGAAGTTCCATCTCGCCCGCGTCCCACCCCCGAACTTGGGAAGATCCACATACTTCACTCTTTCGGGAAGTCCCTGAACGGTTTCGAATTGGACTGAGATCACTCGGCTCGGACTGCTCGAATCGGTCAAGTCCCAGTGAGTGGGGGTCTCTCCAGGGTGTGTGTCCACCGAAACGGTGTTCGAAAATCGGTCGCGAATGGCCTTCGGCTCACCGGACGCGTCAAAGACACGAACGAGGCCGCTGGGCGATTCGACCTCCCAAGTCGAGCCGACCTTCTTGATCCTCAGATAGCTCGAGTCGCGCGTATAGCATGCGGTGGTGACTGTGTCGCTAGCGTGTAATCTGTCGAAAATCTGTCGCCGCGACCCGTCTGCTTCGATGAGGACCCAGTTCGTGCAGTTCGAGGCAGAGGTCCCAACCTGTTTCATCCGGGCCAGGCCAAGATTCCAGCCAAGGCCCGCGTTGCCGTAGAGCTCCGGGAGCGCGTTGACCGAGTCCTCAGGCCCCCAGTCAAAGTCCCAGACGTTGGAGTTGTATTGGACGGAAAGCGCATACGAGAGCGCTTCCGATACAGGATAGGCGTCGCCGATCGGAATGACGAAGGAGTAGTTGCCGTTGAACAAGTTCACAGCGTCATGTTGATCGGAAGCGTAAGCGGTGGGTGCACCGCGGCCGCGGCGGAGATTGGTCGGATCTTGAGCCTCGACGAATGCCGGCGCGAACGCGAAAGTGAGGGCTAGAGCGATAGCCCGAACTGCCGGGGCAGGGATCTTCATCGCGCGACCTCCTCTGCTTCGAACACCAGGCGGCGCAAGTCGAAAGTGCGCTGGTCGAGGGCGAAGAGCGCGTCGCCCGGCAGGAACTCATCGAGGGGAGGGTCTTCGACTCCGAGCGATTCGAAGGTCGTGGGCGGGAGCAACAGTCGATCAGGGAGCTGCGGGTCGCCAGAAGGCACGACATCGGCACGCCCCCTCCAGACCCAGGCGCCGACCTCCCGGCGAAATAGAACGACCAGCTGTTCGCCCGAGAGAAGAAGCGGACCCGAAGGGCTCTGAGTGAGATATTCGTCCTCCAGAAGGCGCGGAAGCGCGCGTGGAAATTTTCGCGGCACAGAGTAGAGGATCGGTCCACCGGACCGATTGATCGCCGCCCAGAGCGAGTCTTCGGGGACTCCCTCCTCGATCTCCAGGGTCAAGATGCCGTCGCCATCGGAATCAGTCGAGCCTTCTAGACGGAAGTACCTTCGGGTCACCTCGGGGCCCTCAGTTCTCCTCCCGAGGCCGATTAGGTAGTAGGTGGCGCCCAAAGGAGCGCCAGAGATCGTGATCGTAGCTTCTCCGACAGCGATCGTAGGGCGGCCGGTCGCGGCTGTTGCAAGGCTCTGAGTTTCCTGTGCTTGACCTTCCGATGCAATCCCGACAGCTACGATCACCAACTTGAGCAAACTCCGATAAGACATCGAACCTCCAGTGTTGGACTGCGTTTCCTTCTCGACCTCTCCTCCTGCAGAGAGTCCTCGAGGAAGCACGGAGAATGGAACCTTGTCCTTCAAACCGACCGCACTCGAATTTCCGGGCACCCTATAGCAGACCTCGAGTGCTCCAGCCGCGGGTCCGGCATTTGAGTCGGTTCTCAGAAATCTGTGGTAGAGGAGCCGGAACCGGCACCTTCGTAGCGCGAGCGTGCCAGGGGAGGGATCGATGGCCGACATCCTGCATGACTTGCCGATCCAGACTTCTCTCGAACGGCTGTTCCTCGCCGTGAGCACGCCGGGCGGGTTGGACACCTGGTGGACCCTGCGCTGCACCGGGGAGCCGCGCGAAGGAGCCGAGTACGGACTCTGGTTCGGGCCCGACTACGACTGGCGAGCCCGGGTGTCCCGGTACGTTCGAAGCTCCGAGTTCGAGCTCGAGATCGTGCACGCCGACAGCGACTGGCTCGGCACCCGCGTCGGGATGCGGCTCGAGGCCGGTGATGGTGTCACCTGGCTGCGATTCCGCCATACCGGTTGGCCGAACCCGAACGAGCACTTCCGGGTCTCCTCCAACTGCTGGGCGATGTACCTGCGAATCCTGCGCCGGTCCCTCGAGCATGGCGAATCGGTGCCGTATGCCGATCGCCTGACCGTCTGAGCCTCGCTCGCCAGCGCGCTGCGGCAGTTGACGGCTCGGCGTACGCCGGGGACACGCTCCAGCCCGGCAGGTTCAGATGGGCGAACGCGGCGGACTCGACGGGCTTCAGCATGTCCCCAGCGCGGGGAGCATTGGCTGCAGATCCCCGCGTTCCGAATCAAGATACGCGAAGGCCTCGAGGTACGCCGGGGACACGCTCCAGCCCGGCGGGGTCAGATGGGCGATCGCGGCGGAATTGACGGGCTTCAGCATGTCCCCAGCTGCGGGGAGCGATCGGCCGCAGGTATCCAGATTCCGTCAGCGTGAGATGCGCTGGGATTTCGGCTGACACCTTCGTTGGAGCCTCTGCAAGGTGGCTCGACAGGTCACCCGCTCGGGAGTAGTCTGCCGCGCAGCTTCTCGCCTTCGAACGGAGTCTGGATGCGATCGCGTTGCCGCCGATTGGGTTTCCTTCTGCTTGTCGCAGCTCCCGTTTGGGCTCAATCGCCGCCGCTGCCGGTCGGCGGGCAGTTTCAGGTCAACACCTACACCACGGGCTTTCAGGGTTATCCCTCGGTCGCGTCGGATGCCGAGGGGGGTTTCGTGGTGGTCTGGGATAGCGACAGCTCGAGCGGCGATACCTCGTACAGTAGCGTCCATGGCCAGCGCTACGCCGCGGGAGGCGCCGCTCTCGGCGGGCAGTTCCAGATCAACACCTACACCTCCGGCACACAGTTTTCTGCTTCGATCTCGTCGAATGCCGAGGGGGATTTCGTGGTGGTCTGGAGTAGCGACGGCTCGAGCGGGGGCGATACCTCGAACAGCAGCGTCCAGGGCCAGCGCTACACCGCGGACGGCGCTGCGCTGGGAGGGCAGTTCCAGGTCAACACCTACACCACCAGCATTCAGTTCAATCCCTCGGTCGCCTCGGATGCCGAGGGGGATTTCGTGGTGGTCTGGGCGAGCTACGGCTCGAGCGGGGGCGATACCTCGTACGGCAGCGTCCAGGGCCAGCGCTTTGCCGCGGGAGGCGCCGCGCTCGGAGGGGAGTTCCAGGTCAACACCTTCACCACCAGCCGTCAGCAGTATCCGTCGGTCGCCTCGGCTGCCGATGGGGATTTCGTGGTGGCCTGGCTGAGCAACGGCTCGAGCGGGGGCGATACCTTGGACACCAGCGTCCAGGGCCAGCGCTACGCCGCGGGAGGCGCCGCGCTGGGAGGGCAGTTTCAGGTCAACACCTACACCACCAGCTATCAGCGTGCTCCGTCGGTAGCGTCGGCTACCGGGGGGGATTTCGTTGTGGCCTGGCGGAGCAACGGCTCGAGCGGGGGGGATGCTTTGAACTACAGCATCCAGGGCCAGCGCTATGCCGCGGGAGGCGCCGCACAGGGAGGGCAGTTCGAGGTCAACACCTACACCACCAACAATCAGTCTTATCTCTCGGTCGCGTCGGATACCGAGGGGGATTTCGTGGTGGTCTGGCAGAGCGACGGCTCGAGCGGGGGCGACACCTTGAACTACAGCGTCCAGGGCCAGCGCTACGCCGCGGGAGGCACCCCGTTGGGCGGGCAGTTCCAGGTCAACACTTACACCACCTCCGGCCAGAGGCGTCCGTCAGTCGCGTCGGACGCCGAGGGGGATTTCGTGGTGGTCTGGCAGAGCAACGGCTCGAGCGGGGGCGATACCTCGGGCTACAGCGTCCAGGGCCAGCGCTTTCGCGTCACCGGCGATCTTCAGGGGCGGGTCTTCTTCGACGCCAACGCGAACGGGCTGCAGAACGCCGGGGAAGCCGGGATCGCGGGGGTGACGGTCGAGCTCTTCGACGACGCCTTCGCCCTGCGGCGGACCGTGGTCACCGATGGCGTCGGCGTCTACCGATTGCGTCCCAAGGAGGGGAGCTGGCTTCTGCGCTTCGTGGCACCGTCGGCCTGGTTCACGAGCCGCGACGTCGGGGGCGACGACACCCTCGACAGCGATGCCGAGCCGGCCTCCGGCGAGACCGCGTTCTTCCCCGTGACCATCAACGTTCTCGACACGACGATCGACGCCGGCTTCGTGGTCTTTCCGCTCTTCGTGGACGGCTTCGAAACGGGCAACACGATCCGCTGGTCGGCGACGGTACCGTAGGCGGCGAGGGTACGCCGGGGACACGCTCCAGCCCGGCAGATTCAGGTGGGCGGTCGCGGCGGGATCGGCGGGCTTCAGCATGTCCCCAGCTGCGGGGGGCAGCGGCTTGGGATTTCGGGTGGCACGTTCGCGGGAAGCGCCGCAAGGAAGAAGGAAGCTCGACAGGTCGGTTCGGCGGGGGTAGGCTGCCGCGCAACTTCTCGCTTTCGGAGGGAGTCGGCATGCGACCGCGCTGTCGTCGATGGGGTTTCCTGCTGCTCTTCGCAGCTGCCGCATGGGCTCAGTCGCCGCCGCTTCCGGTCGGCGGGCAGTTCCAGGTCAACACCTACACCACCAGCGGGCAGGGCTATGCATCCGTCGCGTCGGATGCCGAGGGAGATTTCGTGGTGGTGTGGCACAGCTTCGGCTCGAGCGGCGGCGACACCTCGGCCGACAGCATCCAGGGGCAGCGCTACGCCGCGGGAGGCGCCGCGCAGGGAGGGCAGTTCCAGGTCAACACCTACACCACGAGCTACCAGGTCTCTCCGTCGGTCGCGTCGGATGCCGATGGGGATTTCGTGGTGGTCTGGCAAAGCACCGGCTCGAGCGGGGGCGATACCTCCACCGTCAGCGTTCAGGGCCGCCGCTACGCTGCGGCGGGCGGTGCATTGGGTGGGCAGTTCCAGGTCAACACCTACACCACCAGCTACCAGAGCTATGTGTCCGTCGCGTCGGATGCCGAGGGGGGCTTCGTAGTGGTCTGGACAAGCGTCGGCTCGAGCGGCGGCGATACCTCCACCACCAGCGTCCAGGGCCAGCGCTACGGCGTCGGAGGCGCCCCGCTGGGGGGGCAGTTCCAGGTCAACACCTTCACCACCTTCTATCAGAGCTTTCCGTCGGTCGTATCGCAGGCAGGGGGGGACTTCGTGGTGGTCTGGGAGAGTCTCGGCTCGAGCGGCGGCGATACCTCGAACTTCAGCGTCCAGGGGCAGCGCTTCGCCGTGGGCGGCGCCCCGCAGGGGGGGCAGTTCCAGATCAACGTCCACTCCACCGGCTATCAGCGTTTTCCCGCGATCGCGTCGGATGCCCGGGGCGATTTCGTCGTGGTCTGGCAAAGCGACTCTTCGAGCATGGGCGATACCTCGTCCGAAAGCGTCCAGGGTCGGCGCTACCCCGCGGAAGGGGGCGCGCCAGGAGGCGAATTCCAGGTCAACACCTACACCACCAGCGTCCAGCGTGCTCTGTCGGTGGCGTCGGATGCGGAAGGGGACTTCGTGGTGGTCTGGCAGAGCTTCGGCTCGAACGGCGGAGATACCTCGCTCTTCAGCATCCAGGGCCAGCGCTTCGGCGCGGGGGGCGCCGCGGTCGGAGGCCAGTTCCAGGTCAACACCTACACCACCTCGGGTCAGTATCTTCCATCGGTCGCCTCGGATGCCGAGGGAGATTTCGTCGTGGTTTGGCAGAGCAACGGCTCGGCCGGAGGCGACACCTCGCTCGACAGCATCCAGGGCCAGCGCTTTCGCGTCACCGGCGATCTTCAGGGGCGGGTCTTTTCGGACGCGGACTTCGACGGCATTCAGGACGGGGGCGAGCCGGGCATCGCGGGGGTCGCGGTCGAGCTCTACGACGACGCCCTGAATCTCCGGCGGTCGACGCTCACGGACGGCAGCGGCAACTATTTCCTGAAAGCGAAGGAAGGGAGCTGGCACCTGCGCTTCGTGCGGCCCTCGACCGACTCGTTCACCGGCCAGGACGCCGGCGCGGACGATACGCTCGACTCCGACGCCGATCCCGACGGCGAGACCGATCCGTTCGACGTGGCGATCGCCGTCCTCGACGCGACACGCGACGCCGGCCTCACCCACGGCATCGGCGACAAGGTCTGGAACGACCTCGATCACGACGGAATTCGCGAGGGCGGCGAGCTGGGCCTCTCCGGCGTGACCGTGCGGCTGCGCGACAAGGTCGGCACCCTGGTTCTCCAGACGACGACGGATGCCGCCGGGAGGTACCACTTCAACAGCCTGACTCCGGAAGGCGAGTACTACGTCGAGTTCGCAGCGCCGGCCGGCTTCGCCTTCTCACCTGCGAATCAGGGCGGCAGCGACGAGACGGACAGCGATGCCGACGAGACGACCGGAACCACACCGATCTTCGTCTTCGACCTCGCCGAGGTCGACACCTCGATCGACGCCGGGCTCTTTCAGCTCTCGTCGATCGGCGGCCGGGCCTGGGACGACCTCGACCGCGACGGCGTGCGCGAGGCCGGCGAGCCGGCGATCGACAACCTCCTGGTACGGCTCCTCGACTCTGCCGGCACGACGGTGTTGGCGAGCCAGGCGACCGCCGGCGGCGGCTTCTATGCCTTCGGCGAGCTCGCCTCGGCGACCTACCTCGTCGAAGTCGTGCCGCTCGGCGCCCTCGACCTCTCGCCGCAGGACGCCGGCGGCGACGACGCGTTCGACAGCGACTTCGATCCCACGACCGCGCGCACCGAGCCGATCGTCTTCTCCGCCGGCACCGTCGTCGCCAAAATCGACGCCGGACTGCAGATCGTGGTCGTCTTCGTCGACAACTTCGAAAGCGGCGATCTCGACCGCTGGTCCACGCAGGCGCCCTAGCGCCGGGGGCGGAGGTACGCCGGGGACACGCTCCATCCCGGCGGCTTCAGATGGGCGAGCGCGGCGGGGTCGACGGGCTTCAGCATGTCCCCGGCTGCGGCGGGCAGCCGCCTGGAATTTCGGCTGGCTCCTTCGCCGGACTTTCCATTCTGAGGCTCCAGAGACGTCGTCTTTGGTGGAGCCCCTCATGACCGTCGCATGGATCTGAATGCCCTTGCCTGGAGCACAGGTACTTGGAGCACGGGTGCCAGGGAAACTTCATCGGCTAGGTCTCGGAAGGGGCAACCGCTCCCTCCGACGCCGCGTCGACCGGTGCCAGCTCGACAGAAATGGTGAGCGACTCGGCATCAAGGAGGCCCTCGGTCGGCTTGTCGAACTCCAGCGAGAAGAGCACACCGTCGACCAGCCAGATCCTTCCTGCAACCCTCTCGCCCCTTCCGCAAGTGACCGAGAAACTGGCGAGGAGACTCTCGCCGCTTCCTGACCGCAAGGCGGTCGATCGGTCCAGATTCGGCCGCCCCCCGACCATCTGATAGCTGTTCACCTCCTCGCCGCCCTCGAGCCGCTGCACGAGATTGACCTGCTCCATGCGGCGCTGCATTCTCTTCGCGGATCCCGGGTCGAGCCGCCTCATCGTTTCGCGAAGGACACGCAGCTCCAGCGAGTTGAAGTGAAGGGTTCCACGGGAGAACAGCGCCCTCAGGTTGGCGAAGACGCGCATGGGTCAGAGTCTACGCGCTGCGGCGTTCCACAGCGGTGGCCTTCCACGGCAAAACTCCTTCACTCCGAGGAGACGGGTACCTCGAGCTGCCTTGCATCGAGGACGTCCTCCTTCCGACTTCCAACCATCACCGTCGTGATGATCGATATCGAAGACGGAGGCGAAAGGCGAATGGACTCGAAGTCGTAGCGATCCTCGTTCGAGACAACGACTTCCAGGGTGTCGTCGCTGCGCCAGAAGACGTACTTGATCGGTACCCCATACGAGCGCCAGGCAAACGAGAGTTCCGTTCGATAGTCCAGGGGCGTTGCATCCGAAGCGATGACGATTCCGTACCCTGTGCCGACTGTCGCTCCACCTCCGGAGTACCTCACGGCATGGGCCCTCAGACTGGAGTCTGGCGAAGGCACGCTGACGATGGGTTTCCAGTCGTCCTCTCGGCAGCCTGCCGTTGAGATGAGCACCGCGAACATCATGGATACCAGACCCGCTCTCGATTGCATGGCGCACTCCCGGACCTGGCATCTTCAATTCGAGCCGAATCTCGTCGCATGTCGCGATGGGACCGAGCGCCCCAAGAGATGCATGCTCATCGACGAGCGCCGGCCTGGTTTGACAGCGCACAACGTAGCACGAGCGAGTGGTTCGCGAAGCAGGGGTCGGAAGGCGAACGAACGAGGGCTCGTAGCGGGTGGTACGCCGGGGACACGCTCCAGCCCGGCCGGTTCAGATGG
>Ga0154020_10009140_pt1 | contig 11428 bp, 9 predicted proteins | sample Klosneuvirus_201_FD_109709 | JGI IMG/M metagenome (GOLD analysis project Ga0154020, IMG submission 109709) | Active sludge microbial communities from wastewater, Klosterneuburg, Austria - Klosneuvirus_20160825_MG | ecosystem: Engineered > WWTP > Aerobic digester > Activated sludge | place... | reverse complement strand
TCGCCAAGGACCAGTTCGTCACCTTCTCCGACGAAGAGCTGAAGACGCTGGAGGAGAAGTCGACGCAGTCGGTCGACATCACCGAGTTCGTGCCCCTCGACAAGGTCCCGCCGACGTACTTTGAGAAGTCGTACTATCTGGCCCCCGACAAGGGCGGAGAGCGGGCCTATCACCTGCTCTGCGAGGCGATGAAGAAGACCGGCAAGTCCGCCGTCGCGAAGTACGCCGCCCGGGGCAAGCAATACTTGGTCGTGGTCTTTCCTCACGAAGAGGGCCTGCTCCTCCAGCAGCTATATTATTCTGACGAAGTGCGGCCCAGCTCCGAGGTCCCGGTCGGAGAGTCGGACGTCAAGGAGAGCGAGCTCAACTTGGCGCTCCAGCTCATCGCTCAGATCTCCAAGGACAGCTTCCGGCCTGAGCAGTACGAGGACGACGTCAAGAAGCGCGTCGAGGCCGCCATCGAGCAGAAGGTGAGCGGCAAAGAGGTGACCGTCGCTGGACCGGAGCCCAAGGCCCAGATCATCGACCTCATGGCCGCGCTCAAGGCCAGCCTCTCCGGCGGCGCGCCCGCCAGCGCGCCCCAGTCCACCGACACCGCGACGCCCGGCGCCGAGGCGGACGACGCCGCCGATCGCAAGGGCCCCAAGCGGGCGGTCAAGGCCGGCGAGAAGAAGAAGTCCAAGGCCGGCGAGTAAACGGCGCAACACAGAGCTTTTCCCGGCCCTTCATCCGTGCTGATGCTCAGCCCCGCGATGCCCGGCTACTCCGTCCGCGAAGCAGCGCGTCTGCTCGAGATGTCTGAGGCCCAGGTCCGGGGCTTTGTCCGCGCGGGCTTCCTGACCCCGGAGCGCGGGGCGCGCGGCGAGATCCGCTTCAACTTCCAAGATCTGGTGCTCCTGCGCACGGTGAAGTCGCTGGTCGCCGCCAAGATCCCGGCCCGGCGCGTGCACGCGGCGCTCAAGCAGCTCCTCCGGCAGCTCCCGGCCGATCGCCCGCTGTCGGGGGTGCACGTCTCGGCGGAGGGCGATCGGATCGTCGTCCGCGATGGAGATGAGATGTGGAACGCCGAGAGCGGCCAGCGCCTCTTCGACTTCGAGGTGGCCGAGCTGGCCGAGCGGGTCGCGCCCATCCTGCGCCGCCAAGCCGCCGAGGCCCGCCGCGATGAGGCCAATATGACCGGCCACGACTGGTTCGAGCTCGGCGCTGAGCTCGAGGCCTCGGTTCCCGACCACGCCCGCGACGCCTACCGACGCGCGCTGGAGCTCGAGCCCGGACACACCGACGCCCGCCTAAACCTAGGGAGGCTCCTCCACGAGGCCGGCCAGGTGGCGGCCGCTGAAGCGCACTATCGAGCCGCGATCGAGGCACGCCCCGACGACTCCACGGCCTGGTTCAACCTCGGTGTAGCGCTGGAGGATCAAGAGAAGGACGTGGAGGCCGTCGACGCTTACCGGCTAGCGATCCAGCTCGATCCCCAGAGCCCCGACGCGCACTACAACCTCGGTCACCTCTACGAGCGGATGGGGCGGCAAGCCTTGGCGCTGCGCTACTTGAACCTGTACCGAAAGCTCGTCGACGAGGGCGCCCGACGTTAAAAAAAAACGGCGAGCAACCCATGGGGAGCTGCTCGCCGCTGGCTTTCTCCGTGAGGGGAGAGGCTAAGCCTTCACGCACCTCCAAAAGATGCCGTTGCTTTGACTCACGCTGGTCTCCCTCCTCCGGCCAGGCCGGCGCCCCGAGGATTCGCCGCTTGCGCAGCCGACTCAGGACGTTCTACGCGGCGCCGCGAAAAGCGACATACCGCTCAGGGCGGATGGGTAGCGGTCTGAGAACCACCTCGACGCGACCAAATCCGACGTTTCTTGGAGGATAGAACGAACCTGCCCCTCGCGCTACTCCGCCGATTTTACGGTCGGGGATCTCCGACCTCAGGCCAAAGTCTCGTTCAGCAGGTCGAGGAGGCTATCGATGTCGATCGGCTTGGCGATGAAGGGCTGACCCAGCTGCAAAAGCCCGCGCACACGGGCCTCCTCCGCCGTATAGCCCGACATGAAGATGACCTTGAGGCCCGGACGCTCTCGCGCGAGCTCGGTGTGAAGGCGCAGCCCTCCACCGCCCGGGAGGTTGAGGTCGGAGAGCAGGAGGTCGATCGGGCCTGGATGGGCCTTGACCAACTCCACGGCCGCCGCGACCGTCTCGGCCTCCAGCACCACCATGGCGGCGGAGCTCAAGATCAGCCGCAGCGCGCGCCGCGAAGGCGCATCGTCCTCCACGACCAAGACCACGCGCCGGGCCACCGAGGTCGACCGGGTGGGCCGCAGCTCCGTCGCTGGCGACGGCCTTCCCTCAGCGGCGAAGGACAGCTCGAGGCGGGTGCCCGCCACGCTCGTCGACACGCGGACCTGCGCCGGCCCGGCGGCGACGCGGATCGACTCCACGCGCTCCGGTGCAGGACCTTGAGCGTCGTCATCGGAGATCGTGAGGACCAGCTCATCGCCGCATCTCTGGGCCAGAAGCTCGATGGTGCCGAGCCCGGCCATCCGGTCCCGCGCGTCGAGCACCGCCGCGAGCAGGATGTACTCCATCATCGGCCGCTCGATCTGCACCGCACCGAGATCGGGCCCCAGCTCCACCCGCAGCGCGACGCTCCGACCAGCGACCCGCTCGAGCAGGGGCCGCAGGCGCGTGATCAGCTCGCGCAGCGGGGCGGGGCGCCCGTCACCTTCGTGGCCCAAGGCCATGAACTCTCGGGTCAACGCCGCCACGCGCTGGATGGTGGTCTCGATCTCCGCCAAGTAGGCCTGTGCCGGGGAGTCGGGGCTCAGCTCGTCGGCGGCCAGGCCCGCGCTGCAGGCCACCCCCATGAACGCGTTGTTGGCTTCATGGAGAACTTCGCTGGCGACACGGTGAAGGACGCGGGCCCGATCAGCGTCGACCACCGAGGGACCGGGCTGGTCGCTGCTTCCCACCTCTGCAGTATGTATCGGATCGCCGAGGGGGCCGCCAGGGCACAGGGCATCTCAAGCTGGGGCAGAACGGGACTCGCCGGCTTCGAGCGGCGCAGCGGGGAGCACGAACCAGAACATAGATCCATGGGGCTCCCGCGGCTCGAGCCCTACCGTCCCGTCCATCGCCTCCACCAAGTGCTTCACGATGGAGAGGCCGAGGCCGGTACCGCCTACGTCGCGCGAACGTCCCGGATCCACCCGGTAAAAGCGCTCGAAGATCCGGTCCCGGTGGCGCGCCTCGATCCCCGGCCCATCGTCTGAGACCTCGATGTGGATCCCTTCGGCCACCGCTTTGGCCCGGACCTCGATCTGCCCACCCGCGGGCGTGTATTTGACCGCGTTGTCGAGGAGGTTCCCCACGACCTGGTCAAAGGCTCGAGGGTCGCCTTGGGCGCTCAGGGCTTCGTCGAGCTCCAGGGTCAAGCTGAGGCCCTTCTCTCGCGCGGGGCGCTCCACCAGGTCCACCGAGCGCTTGAGGGCCGGCTTGAGGCGCAAGCGTTGTGGCTTGATCGGGTAGCGGCCGGCCTCGATCCGCGACAGGTCCAAGAGGTCCGTGACCAAGCGGGTCAACCGATCCGCGTGGCGCATCATCGCCTCGACGAACTCCCGGGACTTCTTTTGATCCTCGAGCGCGCCGTCGAGAAGTGTCTCGGCATTGGCGCGGATGATGGTCACCGGGGTCCGCAGCTCGTGGGAGACGTTGGCCACGAAGTCTCGGCGAACCAGCTCAAGCCGGCGAACTTCGCTGACGTCGTGGAGCACGATCACCATGCCCCCACCCGAGCGCGGACGCGTGGCTCGCGCCAGGACACGCTGCTGAGGGTTCCTGGGCAGATCGAACTCGACCGACGTCCGCTCCAGTGACTGCATCCGCTGCACGAGGTCGCCCAGCTCGGCGATGCGAACGGTCTCGAGCAGCGTCTGGCCGGTCGGTGGGGTTTCGAGGTTGAGCAAGGTCAAGGTCGCGCGGTTTACCAAGGTGATGCGCCCGGTGGCGTCCAGCGCGATGACGGCCTCGCTCAGCGCGTCGAGCACCGTCTCGAAGCGGTTCTTCTCATCGGCCATCACGCGGACCGATCCCTCCAGGCGCGTGGCCATCTGATCGATGGATCCCGCGAGACCGCTGATCTCGTCCAAAGGCGGAGAGGTGCGCCGATCGCCGGCGATCGCCTGGGCGCGCTCCATCAAGGCCCGCAAGGTCCGCGACATGAAGTACGACGCCAGACCGGTCATGACGATCGCGGCGATGAGCCCGAGCGATCCGGTGACCAGCGTCAAAAGCCGCAGCGCCGCGACGACCTCGTCCACGTCGTGGAGCGGCGCCGACGCTTCGAGGGTGCCGCCGCGCCCATCGGAGGTCTGCACCGCGATCTGCCGCTCGGCGCCGCGCAGCACCTCGGGGCTCAGCAAGCGGACCTCGCTCGCCTCGACCTCCCCCAGACTAGCCTGCGAGTCCGCGATCAAGCGCCCCGCGCCATCAAACCAGCGCAGGCGGGCGGCTAGCCCGGTGGCCAGACGATCCAAGGCCGGATCGGCGGCGGTGGCGGTGCGGGTCACGGCGCTCAGGGCGATCGCTGCCATCGACGCCTGAGCGTTGAGCTCGCGCTCCATGCGGCCGGTCGCGAAGCTCCGCAGACGCGACTCGAGGTACAGCGCCGAGACCGATCCCACCGAGACGATCAGGACGACCGAGATGAGGAACAGCTTTCCTCGTACCCCCACGTCAGTCCTCGTCGGGACGAGGCTTGAGGCGATAGCCGACGCCGCGCAGGGTCTCGATGTAGGCTCCCGCTGCGCCGAGCTTCTCGCGCAGCCGCTTCACGTGCGTGTCGACGGTGCGGGTCGTGACCTCGGCTTCGATGCCCCAGACATCCGAGAGCAGCACCTCGCGCGTCTGTACTCTCCCTCGGCGGGCCAAGAAGGTGATGAGCAGGCGGAACTCCAGCGCCGTGAGGCGGATCTCCTCGCCGCTGACCCACACCCGGTGCCCGCCCTCGTCGACCTTGAGCAGGCCGAAGTCGATCGTCGAGCCCTCGCTGACCGGCGGCTCGGAGTCGCTGCTGCGCCGGCGCAAGATGGCCTTCACGCGCAGCAGCAGCTCTCGCACCGAGAAGGGCTTCACGACGTAGTCGTCGGCGCCGACCTCGAAGCCCACGACCCGATCGATCTCTTCGCCCTTGGCGGTCAGCATGATCACTGGGACATCGCGCAGCCGGTCCATCTGCCGGAAGCGGCGGCAGACCTCGAAGCCGGAGACGTCGGGGAGCATCAGGTCGAGGATCACCAGATCGAGCGCTGCGCTGGAATCCGCGGCGGCGTCTAGCGCGGCCCGGCCCGTATGCGCCGTCACTGTATCGAAGCCTTCGCGCTCGAGGTTGTAGGCGAGCGTGCTGGCGAGGTCCTTTTCGTCGTCTACGATCAGGATCCGCTGAGCCATTGGCTTAGCCATTACAACGGTGTCGGTGGCGCTCACGTGACGAACCGGTGGCGATTCGACCCTGAGCAAGCGCCGCGGACAAGGGTTATTGGCGCGAAGATGACTTCGCAGGCCCTCGTGCTTTCTCGAGGACCCCTGGTTGCCGCAGGAATGGCACGCGAATGGCATTCCGTCTTCGGGGTCGGATTGACCGGAGGCCGTATGAGCAGCGCTTGGTTCGTTCTTGGATTGTCGACCGCCTGGATCCTCCTGGGGCTCCGGGTGCTGATCGGGGCGACCCGCCGCAGGGGCGAGCCCGCAGGATCGCCGGAGGACCTGCCCGGCGTCTCCGTGCTCAAGCCCCTGGCGGGCGCCGATCCAGAGCTCGAGGCCAACCTCGAGAGCTTCTTCCTTCAAGACCACCCGCGCTTTGAGCTCCTCTTTGGCGTGGAGGACGAGAGCGATCCGGCGATCGCCGTGGTCGAGCGCGTGCGGGCCCGGCACCCCACGGTCCGCGCGCGGGTGATCATCCACGGCGGCCTGCGCGCCCAGAATCCCAAGATCTCAAACCTGTCGGGGATCATCGGCGAGGCGGCCCACGATCTGGTGCTGGTCAGCGACAGCAACATCCGCGCGCCAACCGACTACGTCCGTTCGATGGCTGCGCTGTCGGTGACGGCCGGCCCGCGCTTTGGCCTGGCCACGAACCTCTTCGTCGGCAGCGGTGAGCGCAGCTTGGGGGCGGCGCTGGAGGCGGTGCAGCTCAACGGCTTCGTCGCGGCCGGGGTGGCGCTGTCGTTTCGGGTCGGCGATCCGGGGGTCGTCGGCAAGTCCATGCTCTTTCGTAAGAGCGTGCTCGAGGAGCTGGGCGGCTTGGCCAGCCTGGCCGACGTGATGGCGGAGGACTACGTGCTCGGGAAGATGTTCCACCACGCGGGCTATCGGGTCGTCCTCTCCCCGCTGGTCCTGGAGAATATCTCGAGCCGGATGGCTGTTTCGGCCTCTGTGGAGCGGCAGCTCCGCTGGTCGATGCTCAGGATTCGCCTGAATCCCTGGGCTTTTGCCCTGGAGCCGCTGACGAGCCCGCTGGCGATGTTGCCCTTGGCCTACGCGCTCAGCGGAGCGATCGCGCCCGCAGGCTGGGCGGTGCTCTGGGTCGTGGCGATGATCCTGATCCGCGACGTCGGGGGGTGGATTCGGCTGCGCGGCTACTCGCGGCTGTATTTGCCGCTGCTCCTCGCGCCCCTGCGGGAATTGCTCGCGCTCAGCATCTGGGTCGTGACACCCTTCGTGAAGAACCTCGCCTGGCGAGGACATCGCGTGCGACTCGGCGCCGGGACGCGCGCCTTCAAAGCCCGTGAAGCTGAGCTCGTCGATCCGCGTCAAAGCATGGTAGGAGTCATGAATGGCCAAAGAGCAAACCCCGGCCAAAGAACCTGAAGCCCCTCAGACCCTGGCGGGTCGCGTGAAAAAGGTGTTTTCCCAGATGGGCGGCGTCATCGTCGCTGCCGTCTTGGTGATCACCGCGCGCGCCTCGCTGGCCGACCACTATTACGTCCCGAGCGGCTCGATGAAGCCTACGGTGGAGATCGGCGACCGCATCATCGTCGACAAGCGCGCCTACGGGATCCGAATCCCCGCCACCGAGACGTACGTCCTCAGCTTCGACGGTCCGGCGCGCGGTGATGTCGTCGTCTTGTCCTCACCCGAGGACGGGCGCGTGCTCCTCAAGCGGGTGGTGGGCCTGCCCGGCGACAAGATCGAGGTCAAAGAAGGCCGCGTCTATCTCGGTGGGCAGCCGGTCGAGGTGGAGCAGAGCCCCACCAGCACCATCGAACGCCTGGGCGAAAAGTCGCATCGGGTGTCCTTTCAGCTCGGCGGCGGCCGTGACTTCCCGACGACCGAGATCCCGAAGGATCAATACCTCGTCATGGGCGACAACCGCGGTGATTCCAAGGACGGCCGCTACTTCGGCTTGGTCGATCGCGGCTCCATCCTCGGCCACGCGGTCGGCATGTACCTGCACGCGGGCGATTGGCTGTGGGAACCCCTGTAGCGGGCTTGTCGTTCGAATTCTTCCTGATTCCAATAGCTTGGATATGGGGCTGCACAGCATCCGCTGCAAGCGATGTTGACTGTCTACCTTTGCAGGAGTAAATGCCTGACCGTCTTATCCCGGGGGAGGGATTTCGATGGTGCTCAAGTACATGGCCCGATGGGCTTCGGTCTCTGCAACCCTCTTTGCGTTCTTCGCGTGCGGTGACAGCAGCAGCGGGCGGGACGCTTCTGCGGGTCTGGACGCGCGTGCCTCCGACGCGATCATCACCATCGATGCTGCCGGCGCGGATGCCGGCTTCAACGCGGATGCAGGATTCGACGCGGACGCCGTTGCTGGCGCGGACGCGACGGCCGGAGCGGATGCCACGCCAGCCGCAGACGCGACTCCTGCCGGGGACACCGGCGTCGGCGGCGCGTGCGTCTCCTTGGGGGCGTGCTGCCCGACCTTGCCCGGTCCTCTTCAGGGCCCGTGCACGCAGGCGTCGCAGGCCGGCAACGAGGGCAACTGCAGCACCGCCCTCACGACCGCGCGTGGTCAAGGGTTCTGCGGCGGCGGAGGCGCGGACGCGGGCCAGCCGCCCGACGCGGGCTCCGCGAGAGACGCTGGACCGGCCGGTGACGCGGGGCTTGTGGGGACTGGCGCGACGACGCAGCAGACCATTGGCGCAGCCGGCGGCACGATCAGCCTCGAGATGTTTACGCTGACCATCCCCGCGGGCGCGCTCGCGGCAGACACGGTGATCACGCTCCGGTCGCTCCCGACCGCCGCGCCCGCGCCGTTCTTCCAGACGAGTCCGTTCTACCAGATGACGCCCGCTGGCTTGACCTTCAATGCCCCCGTCACTGCGACGTTCACGTTCCTAGGCACGCCGCCTTCCAGCGACATCTACTGGAGCCTCCCCTCCTCGACCCAACTCGAGGCGCGGACGACGACGACCAACGGAAACTCGCTGAGCACGACGAACACCCACTTCAGCGGAGCTGGGACCGGCCAGTGTCGGGCGGAGATCACGCCCTGCGAGTGTCCGCCGCTCCCCTGAGTGGCACTGCACTAAGCCAGCGGCTGCAACACCTGCGTGCGCCAGCGCTCGGGGCTCGGCTCGTCGCCGGGATCGGTCAGATAGATCTCCAGCGACGGCCCCTGAGGGCGTTGCTTTGAAGCTTTGACCCACGCCGCGAGCTTCTCGTGCACCGCGGGCAGACCTTCGTACGGACCGACGTGCTCAAGGCTGGCCACGGAGCCCCCGCCGATCTCCCCCGGGATGATGTCCCCCTTCTGGGCCAGCGCCTTTTGCACGGGTAGCCCGGCCTCGATGTCGAGCACTTCTGCCGAGCGGCCCCAATAGCGCACGTAGGGCTGGCCGGGGCTGGCCCCTGACCCGGCGGCGTAGGCGAAGACGCGCGGGAAAATCGAGGCCAGCACCGCGCCCAGCTCGGCCGGGCTGGTCTTTACGCGGACGCTGAGGGTCGCCCGCTTGGCGAAGGGTCGCACGTCGATCTCGCTCATGGATACAGTCTACGGCCCCACGTCGGCCGGAGATAGGCCCAAGGAGGCCAACAGGGCCGTGTCGAGCTCGGCGATGATCTCCTCGATCTCCTCGAGGGGCAGCACGTGCACGCCGGTGGCGAGGGCCGGGGCATCGATGTTGAGGGCCAAGGCCAAGACCGGCCCGGCCAGGGTCACCGCCATCGCGAAGACGAAGGGCAGAGGATTGTCGCCTTCGATCAGGTTAGTGCCCGTCGGGATCAAGAACAGGCCACCGATCGGCACGCTCAGCCAGCCGAGCTCCCACCAGTTACCGCTGCAGGCCACCTGGGTCGCGGGGGGGATCGGACGGTGCGCCAGCGCGAGCAGCTCGCAGTCTCCGACCACGGTGCCCTGGTGGACCAGGAAGCTGCGCCCCTCGTTGTCGCTGATCAGGCGCACCGACTCTTGCCGATAGCGCTCCAGCGCGGCCTGGCGTTCGAGGGCCGTCAATGATCGCGAGGGGGTGCTGGTCTTGGGCGCGTCGATGATGGTGAGCCGCGGGATCTCGAGGCTCGGGACCGCGAGCGGCGTGAGGCTCAGGGTGGCTTGGGGCCTCCAGCGGGCGCCTTCGGCCGCGCGATGCCCGAGCACGGCACCTTGATGCGCGAGCTCGGAGCTCGAGCATGGTTGGATGTCATCTTCTCGAGCTAGCTCTACCCGCTGGCGCTCGAGGTCATAGACGGTCACCCGGGAACGGCACAGCGTCGGGCCGGCCCGGACCAAGACCCCCGAGACCCAGGCGGTCGCGCCGGTCTCGCGCACCAGGCGGGAGACGCAGGCCGCCGTGGGGCAGCGATCGAGCTGACCGGCGGCCTTGAGCGCGGCCTTTAGCTCGTCGAGGCTCACCACCTCGAAGCGACGAAGCTCAAAGCGCGCGGTCGCGGCGGCGTAAAACGCCCCCCAAAATACTTGGACCCCATCCTCCTCCAAGGCCTCGGCCTCGGCGCCCTTGTTGACGGTGAGGGTGGGCAACAGCAGGACACGCGGACGCTTCGGGCTCCCGTCCGCGCGCGCCGCACCCGTGGGTAGGAGCGAGGCGAGGAGCAGCGTGGCGAGGGCGGTGCGCATGACGGGGCCGAGAGAGTACAGCGCCAAATCGCCTGGACACGCAAGCCAGACGGCCTCGCGTCGGGCGGGAGTTGCTCTGGGCTCAGTCGAAGTCGAGCGGCAGACCGGCGCCCCGGACTTGGGCACCACGCGGTTGCTGCTGCACGGAGAAGTATATGGGCCAGTCTAGGATCGAGGTCCCGATGACCGCCCGCGCCGCTGCGTAGTCCGGCACCGTATCTGCGTCGATGATGCGGTTGGCGGCCGTGAAGCTCCCCAGATCCGCCGGCGCGACCGCGGCCAGCTCGACCGGGAGCTCTGGATACAAGAAGGTCGTGGCGTCGCCGCGGAGGATCACCGACCACTTGACGCCCTGGGTGAAGGACAGCACCTGAAGCTCGATGAAATCGAGCCCAGCGATCGCCGGCCAGCTCGCGGTGGGGCGGCCGACGACCGGGCTCGCCGCCAGCGTGACGGGGCCTGGGAACGGCAAGAAGTCGACGCTGAGATCGTAGGTCTGGGCGACCGGCGCGCGGGCGGTCTTTTGAAGCCACGAAGAGCCCCCGGGGCCGCTCATCACGTAGCGCGTGTTGAGGCCTTCGCCGAACGGCGGGCGCACCAGCGTGAACGCGCCGGCGCCGCCATTCAAGATCAGGTTGTCGAGGTCGTAGTCATACTCTCCACCGTTGGAGTTCACCGCGACCTCCAGCCCCACATAGTCAGCGCCGGCCGGGGCGTTGCTGACGGTGATGTCGACGCGGGCGAAGTCGGTGCGCCAGGGACTGGTGATGGTGACGGTCGAGTCGGCGACGACCGGCACGTCCTCGAGCAGCTTGAACGCGAGTCGGCCGAGGTTGCCATCTCGGGCGAGCACCGCATAGTCGATCGTTCCGCTCGGTGAGGTGCACTCGTCGGTGATCGAGACGGGCGAGAGCTCGCTGGGGTCGGAGACCAAGGACCTGTAGCAGCCGGTCTCGAACCAGTAGGTGGCCGCGCCGGGGTAAGGGTCGCCGATCGCGAAGGTCATCACGGCGAGCTCCGGCGGACTGGTGTACGCGGCGACGCGATAGGTCTCGCTTGGGGCGACTTCGGTGATCGTGAAGAGATAGCTCGGGCCCTGGAGGGTGTTGGTGATGGTCACCATCCAACCTTCCTCGACCTGCTCGACGATCTGTCCGAGGGTGGTCGTGCGGGTCGCGCGAAGCGTCCCGGTCCCGTCGTGGAACAGCGCGACCCCGGACTGGCCGAAGCCCGAGAGTTCCTCGAAGATGACCGTGAGAGGGCCGGTCCGAGGCCCGCTATCTCCGGGGGTCGCATCGCCGGGGGTCGCATCGCCGGGGGTCGCATCGCCGGGGGTCGCATCGCCGGGGG
>Ga0154020_10009138_pt1 | contig 11429 bp, 7 predicted proteins | sample Klosneuvirus_201_FD_109709 | JGI IMG/M metagenome (GOLD analysis project Ga0154020, IMG submission 109709) | Active sludge microbial communities from wastewater, Klosterneuburg, Austria - Klosneuvirus_20160825_MG | ecosystem: Engineered > WWTP > Aerobic digester > Activated sludge | place... | reverse complement strand
GGTCGGCGGGACCGGCTCCGAGAAGATCCGGAAGGAGCGGTTGTCGATCTCGCCGTTGATCCCCTCGATGTTGCCGATCATGTCGTTGTTCAGCACCGCCTCGACGGTCCAGCCGGAGTCGGCGAATTCCTTGGCCAGCTGTTGCCCGCCCCAGAGGCCCTGCTCCTCGCCGCTCAAGCCCGCGTAGACGATCGTCTTGCCGAAGCGATGCTTGCTGAGGATTCGCGCGGCCTCGATCGCCCCGGCCATCCCGGTGGCGTTGTCATTCGCGCCTGGTGCGTCCTTGACGATGTCGCTGTTGCTGCTGTTCCGCGAGTCGATGTCGCCGGACATCATCACGACCCGATCGGGCGCGATGGCGCCGCGCTGGATCGCGATCACGTTGACGACGGCCACCTCTGGCGTGGCGCGCGCGCCGGTGCCGGCGGCGGGCACGATGCTGCGGGTGTAGCGAACCTCGAGGCAGCCCCCGCACTCGGCGCTGATGCGCCGGAACTCGGCGAAGATCCACCGTCGCGCCGCGCCGATGCCGCGCGTTTGCGAAAGGGTATCCGAGAAGGTGTTGCGGGTCCCGAAGCCGGCGAGTCGGCGTACGTCCGCTTCAAGGCGCAACGTCGATGGAGCCCGGGCGATCGAATCGAGTCGCGGATCGAAGGCGGGGGGGACACCCTGCGCCCCGAGTGGTGCAAGGGCGACGGTGGCGCTGATCAAGGCACCCAGCAGGGGGCAGCAACGCATGGCAGGGGTCCATCGCGTGGGGGAAGGATTTCAAGCTAACGCCTCGGAGCGCCTGCTGTCACCCGGGCCACCCTCCATCGGAGGGAGGAGTGTGTCTGCCTCCGGCCGAAGGAGCGTCTCCCCGCGGTGACGAGGCTACCAGCGAGACACGGGGATGGAGATGAAGAGAGTCCGGAACTGGAACGGCCACGCGTGACGCACCCGCGGCTGCTCCTCATCCCCGAAGCGCGCGAGCACCACCCCCGTGCAGTCGATGCCAGTGGGTACTCGACCGATGATGCGCTGGTGAACGGGCGTGGTGCCAAGGGAGGCCTCGCTGTGTTCACGCCATCCGACAAGGGCGGCGCCGGCCCGAGTTACGTCGGGCCGGCGCCGCGGCCGACCAGGTGGCAGCGGTGGCGCGCCTGGTGGCGGAGCGTGTTCGGAGGGTGACCCCTAGCCGAATACTCCGAGCGGTTTGCCGGCGACATGGCCGGGGAAGACCGCCGAGAGATCGGTCGCGCCCAAGTGGCCGGTGAGCACCTCCCCGAACAGCGCCCGGAAATCGGTGGTGACGGCCAGGTCGCGACCCTCGTGACGCGCATCCGGCGCGAGACCAGGCCAACGCCCCAGCACCTGTCCGCCCCGGACGCCCCCGCCGATCACCATCATCGCCGTTCCATGTCCATGATCGGTGCCCCCGGTGCCGTTCTCCTTCACCGTGCGGCCGAACTCGCTCATGGTCAGCACCACGACATCGCGCATCCGCTCGCCGAGGTCGGTCGTGAAGGCCGACAGCGCGGTGCCGAGGTCGTCGAGGCGCGTGGCCAGTTGCCCCTGTCCGCCGCCCTGGTTCACGTGGGTGTCCCATCCGCCGATGTCGACGAAGGCGATCTGCAGTCCGAGGTCGGCGCGAATCAACTGCGCCACTTGCTGCAGGGAGGTGGCCAGCTTGCTGCGTCCATACTGCGCGCCGTTGGAGGGTGGCAGCGCCGTGGGATTGGCGGCCTTCAGCATCTTGATCGCCTCGAAGCCCTCGGCCGACGACGACGCGACGAGCCCGGTGGCGGCACCCTCGTAGAGCGACTCGAAGGCCCGCGTCAGACGGTCATTTCCCTCGGCTCGCGCGGTGCGCACCCCGAATGCACGGAGATCGTCGATGGCCAGCGCGGGAGCGCTGCCCGCGAGGATGCGCGGGAGCTGCGGACCGAAGGCCACGGCACGGAAGGCGCTCTCGGTGTGCTCGTGCGCGTGCTGGCAATAGCGGTTGGCCCAGCCAGTGGTGGTGGATTTCCGATCGGGCGTGCCGCTCTCCATGTAGTCCTGCGCATCGAAGTGCGAGCGGGTGGTCGACGGCGAGCCGACGGCGTGCACCACCGCCATTGCGCCGCGATCCCAGAGCGGCTTGAGCGAGGCGAGTCGTGGGTGGAGTGCGAACATGCCATCGAGCGAGACGAGTTCGTTCTTGGCGACCGCGATCCGCTGGCGATCTCGCCAGTACCAGGGGTCGCCGGCCGGCACGATCATCGAGAGCCCGTCCACGGCGCCGCGCTGGAAGAGGCAGACGAGCGTCTTGCCGCCGGCGATCGGTCCGAGCTGTTGCCGCAGCGCATAGGCGGCGCGATCCACGAAGAGGGGATCCGCCCCGAGTGAGACGAGGGCGAGACCGCCCGCCTTCATGAAGGCACGTCGGGAGATGGTCATCACTGCCTCTGGAATTCCGGACCGCCGAGCGCAAGGCCCACGGCCATGGCGCGGGCGGTCCGCGGGTCGGTGAGGTCTCGCAGCTCCTGCAGGATGGTGCGACGGGTGCGTTCCGACATGCCGCCGCCCAGCACGGAGCGGTTCACGGCGTCGAGGAGCGCTTCGTGGTCGGCGGTGGCCGGCACCAGCTGGTCCAGCTGCACGGTGACGCCGGGGAGTCGGTTCGAGGCGAGTGCCACGGCGAAGGTCATCCGCGCCAGCAGCGCCCCGCTGTTGACCCACTCCGCGGACGTCTCGGGGTAGCCGTTCGGCGTGACCATCTGGAACAGCGGTTGACCGAGCCGCTGCAGCTGCGCCGCCAGCCGCGGGGTGTCGTCGGGCGTGCCACCAACCGCCCGCACGGCGCTGACCACGAACTCGAGCGGCGTCTTGGTCTTGGCCTGCATGGTGGACATCGCCCAGAAGTCCGGCGAGTGCACGATGGCGCGCACCACTTCACGGATGTCGCCATCGCTGCGCGTCCACGCGCGCACGGCGTCGTCAACGCACCCGTCGGGGGCCTGATCGGCCACGAACCGCGCACAGAGCTTGGCGCTCACGTGGTGCTTCGTCGCGGGATGCGACGCCAGCATGCGGAGCAGCGTGCGCCCCTCATCCTCGCCGCGTCCCGCGGGGAAGCGCTGACCCAGGACTACCTTCTCGCCACGGTCATGCGCGGCGGCGAGGAATTGGAAGTCGTGATCGCCCCGCCGGTTGATGGTCCACCCGGTGAGAATCCTCGCGACGTTCACCACGTCGGCCTGCGTGTAGCCGCCGTCCACGCCGAGGGTGTGGAGCTCCATCAACTCACGGGCATAGTTTTCGTTCAGGCCGCGGGGCATGCGCTGCCGCAACTGCTCCGCCATCGCGGGGTCCATTGCCGGAACGCGATTCCCAGGGCGCGCCGCCGCACGGCGGCGAGCGGGGGCGGCCACGCTGGTGTTGTCGGCAACGCTCTGGGCGTTGTCGAGGTAGAAGAGCATGGCCGGCGACGTCGCGGTGGCGACCAGCAGGTCCTCGAATCGCCCGAGCGCGTGGCCGCGGATGGTTCGCTCGAGGTAGTCGGCGAAGTAGGCGCGGTCGAAGCCCTTGGTGATCAGCACGTTGAAGTGGTTGAGCCAGAAGTCCGCCAGGACCTCGGCGAGCTGTCGCTCCGACGCGACCGCGCGGAGGATGGTCACGCTGCCGAGCTCGGCATTCAGTTCGCGCAGGTCGCGCTTCCCGGCAACATCGGCCTGCCGGCGCTCCGCTTGCAGGGCGCGCATCGTGGCGGAATCACCACCCTGCGCCTGCGCCTTGAGGGCCTTGCTCAGCTGGTCGGTGTGCATCGCCACCATTTCGCGCAGTGGGGTCCGCAGCACCTCGAAGCCCCGCTCGTGCTCGGCCAGGGCGGGGTCGCGCACGGCGTCGAAGGCGAGTTGGCGATCCACCCAGCGGAGGACGCCCTCGCGGACGACCGCGTCAACTTGGCCGGGGGTCGGGCCGTATCCCAATCGGTTCAACGCATGCCGCGCGGAGTCGCTCGCGGTGGGCGGAGCCTGACTGACGAGGGGGGCCGCCGAGAGCAGCGGCACGAGGCAGAGGGCAGGGGAGAGGCGCATACCCCGAGGACGCCAAGCTGCACCCGCCGTTAAGTCGCAGGTGGACCTCGCCGCCCCACTAGCCCAGATTCCGTTCCTGCGCATTCGCAGACGCCATATTCCCGGGAGATCCCCGCATTGCCGAGTGCCACCACCGTTGGTCGTCGCCTCCCCCTGGCGGCGCCTCTGCTGCTCCTCGCTCTCTTCGGCTGCACCAGGGTCGGCCTCAATCTCCCCTCGGATCAGCCCGATCCCATCCCGGAAGGCCGCTCGTTGCGGGCCACCTTCGGCTGGATCACGACCCGCAAGGGTGACGGCGCGGAGCGCGCGCCCGATGGCTCGATTGCCATCGAGGCCACCCGGCACGAGGGGCGCGCGGCTTGGCGCCAAGTGCGCCGCTGGCAAGAGCCCGATGGGGAGTATGCGGATTCGATCCTCCTGGAGCGCTCGACCCTGCGCCCGATCGTCACGTTCCGGATGACGCCGAAGGGGACCTACGAGGCACGTTACAATCTGCGTCAGGTCGATCGGCGATTCCTCCCGACCGGCGGCGTCGGCGGCTGGAAGCGGAGCGAGCTGGTCGACAATGCGCCCTATTCCGCCTTGGGCATCGAGCTGGTGATCTCGTCGCTGCCGTTGACCGAGGGGTGGAAGGGGATCCTCCCGGTGACGGTGGACACCCTCCAGCGTGGCTGGAGCTGGCTCCGCTTCGAGGTGATGCAGCAGATGAGCTTGACCGAAAAGCCGCGTTGGCTGCCGAAGAACTCGTGGGTGGTGGACTACACCCTCAACGGCGAGCAGACCCGGCTCTGGATTGCGCAGGAGGGTCGTTCGATCCGACGCATCGAGCGGATCGGCGCCGACAACGAAGTGCTTCACGCGATGCGCCGGGTGCTGCTGGGCCAATAGCGGGCTACAGCAGCAGCTCGCCGCGCAACGTCGTCACCGCTCGGCCCGCGAGTTCGACGCGCGCTCCGCGCACCCGACAGCGCACCATGCCGCCTCGCCGCGACGCCTGCCACCCGGTCAGCGTGTCGCGGCGCAGTCGTTCCGCCCAGAAGACGGCCAGCGCGCAATGCGCCGAGCCGGTGACCGGGTCCTCGGGGACACCGAGTGCGGGAAAGAAGCAGCGCGAGATGAAATCCACGCCGGGCTGATCGCCCGCCGCCGTGACCAACACCCCACGCAACGGCCAGCGTGCCACGGCTCCCAGATTCGGGACGAGGTCGCGCACCGCATCGGCGCTGTCGAGCTCGACCAGCAGGTCGAAGTCTCCCATCCGAACGCTTCGGGGCGGCACGCCCAGTGCCTCGGCGAGGTCGGCCGGGCCGGCGACCTGCTGCGACGCGATGGCGGGAAAGTCGAGGGTGATCCAGCCGTCGTCGCTGCGCGTGGCGGTGAGCAGGCCGCTCCGGGTGTGAAAGCGCGCCGTCGCGTCCGCCGCGAGGTGGCCCCCTTCCCAGAGCATGTGCGCCGAGGCGAGCGTGGCGTGGCCACAGAGATCCACCTCGTCGAACGGCGTGAACCACCGCAACGCGAAATCGCCTCCCTGCGGACGCAGGAAGGCGGTCTCGGCCTGGTTCATTTCCATCGCGACGCCCTGCATCCACGCGGCGTCGCGCTCGTTCGTCAGGAGCACGACGCCGGCAGGATTGCCGGTGCCGGGCCCCTCGGCGAACGCATCGATCAGGTGCAGCGTGGTCACGGCACCGGGGCAGGCTTCGCGGGCCGGCGCGCCTTGAGGTGCTCGTCCATCTTCAACCGCGGCACGCCTTCCTTGTACCAGTCCGGCGCCTCCTTCCCGAGCAGCTTCGCGTCGAAGAATTCGTCCATGCGGCGAGCGTAGTCCTTCTGGTTCGCCGCCTTGGCGAGGCCGTGGTTCTCGCCCGGATAGGAGAGCATGATCACTTCCTTGCCGAGCTCGCGCAGGGTGTTGTAGTACGTCACGCCCTGGTTGAAGTCGACCGCACCGTCCTTGTCGTTGTGCAGGATGATCACCGGCGTCTTGACCTTGTCGGCGAAGCGGTTGGGCGAGTTGCGGACGTAGGCGTCCATGTTCTCGATGAAGTTGCCCTTGAACCGACCCTGGCTGCTCTCGAAGATCGGCTGGTTCGCACTGCCGGAGTTCCAGTACACCGAGCTGTACATCGAGATCATGTCGGTGAGCGGTGCCCCGGCCACGGCGGCCTTGAAGAGGTCGGTCTGGGTGACGAGGAAGGCCGTCTGGTAGCCACCCCACGAGTGGCCTTGCAGCCCGACCTTGTCGATGTCCACGATGCCGGTGGCCGCCGCGGCCTTCACGGCCGGGATCACCGACCACACCGCGCTCATGCCCGGGTCATTGATCTCGTAGACGATGTCGGGCATCAGCACCGCGTACCCGCGCGAAGTGTAGTTCGACGGATTCAGCGCGCGCGTCTCGTTCGGTGCCGAGTACTGGTGCAGGCCCTGCGAGAGCTTCTCGTAGATGTACACCACGGTCGGATACTTCTTCCCCGGCTCGTAGCCCGCCGGGAGGAAGAGGGCGGCCTGCAGCTTCTTCCCCTTGTCGGAGGTGAAGTCCACGAGGCGCGAACCCGCCGACCAGGCATACTCCTTCTGCTGCGGGTTGATGTCGGTGAGACGGCGCGGCGACGCCAGCGTCGGCCCGGCCACGTACCAGTCGGGGAAGTCGCGGAAGGTGCCCTTGGTGAGGAGGTACACCTCGGCGTCGCGCGCGCGGGTGACCCGGATCGCGGCGTCCTCCCAGATCAGCGGCGTGGCGCCCGGCTTGGCAGGGTCGACCTTGGCGAGGCCCTCCTTCTTGGTCCACTCGCCGTACATGCCGATGAGCATCGGCTTGGAGAGGTCGATGCCGCGCTGGCGGAAGTTGCTCACCAGGATCTGGCGATAGCGGATGCCGTCGCGCTTGCCGTTGACCGTGAGGTTGGTCGGCGCGCCGCCGCGAACCGGGAAGCGATAGACATCCCAGCCATCGGTGAGCAGCAGCGTCTGGCCGTCGGTGGACCATCCCACCGGGAAGCGGGGCGGCTTCGACACGTTGTGGTCGTCCTCGTCGTTCCAGAACGTGGTGTTCACGCCGGCCGTGAGGTTGCGACTCGTTCCGCCCGCGAACTCCTGCACGAAGTAGTGGCCGTCGTCCATGTAGGCAAAGCGCTGGCCGTCGGTCGAGGCGGTGAGCGACGCGGTGGTGGCGGTCAGCACCTTCCGGCGCGAGCCGTTGGTCAGGTCGATCACGTAGGCGTCGCGCTTCCGCACTCCGGAGAGGCTCGCCTCGAGCTCGAAGGCGCGATCGTCATAGCCGACGGCCCAGCGGTCCATCGGCGCGGGCATGACGGTGCGCACGTCCTCGGTGGCGAGCTGCACGAAGCGCTGCGTCGGGAGCCAGTACACCGAGAGGAAGTTGAACGACTTGTCGGAGTTCTCTTGCACCTTCTGCTGCGGCTGGAGGCGCGGATCCTTGCCGTGCCAGATCTCCACGAGCGGCTTTTCGTCGTCCTCCCACTCGGGTCCCTTCGGCTTGGGCGGGTTCACGTTGCGGATGCCGAGATAGACGCCGGTGAAGTCCTGCGTCCAGCGCGGCGCACGATCGGCGGCGATCTTCATCTTGATCGGGAAACCCGTGGCTGCAGAGGGCTCCCACACGGTGCGGGTCGGAGCGCCGGCCGCAAAGTTCTTCCACGTCACGAGTGAGTAGAGCGTGTCGGTGTTGGTGCTGTCGGGCATCCCACGGTAGACGGCGAGCGCCATGCCGCTGTCGGCCCAGGTCAGGCGCCGATAGAGCCCCTTGCTCGCGTCGGCCGAGCGCACCACGTCCGTCTTCATGTGCCGGAGCTGCACGCCGTTGCCGACGCGGCTCGCCGTCTCGACGGTGTAGGCGAACCACTCGCCGCTCCAGTCGAAGCCGAACTCGCCAACGTCCGCGATGGTGAGTGACGTGTTGTTGGCGAGGTCGTGAAGGATGACCGCCGTGGCGGCAATGGCGGGCGCGGCACCGGGCGCTGGTGCCGGCGCCCCCGCCGCCGGGGCCGGGGCATCCGTGGCCGTGTGCAGGGCGACCCACGTCGGCTTCTCGCCGGCGAAGACGATCCGGCGGATTTTCTCGACCTCACGCTTCTCCCCCGTCGCAAGGTTGAGCAGCATGGCCGTGGCCTGCACCGGCTTCCGCTCCTTGCGGAGCTTCTTGGCGTCCTTGAGCGCGGGCCACGAGAGCCAGGCCGCCCACTTGCTGTCACCCGACATGGTCAGCTGGGCCGACTGCGTGCCGTCGCCCGTCCCGAAGCGGTACTCCTTCTCCGTCGTCGTCGAGCGGATCACCACTTCACCATCACCTTCCGCGGGTGCCACGGCGTAGCCGAACCAGGCCCCATCATTGGACGTGGCGCTGCCGCGGATCGACTTCCAGCCGTTCATCGCCTCCGTGGTCAGCGGCTTGAGCGCGGTTGGGGCAGCCGCCTGTTGGGCGCCGACGAAGGCGACAGGGAGCAGGAGCAGGGCAGCAGCGAGCCGGACGAAACGGCTGGACATCGAGGAACCTCCGGTGGGGACGAGCAGGCAGGGAACCCTTGAACATCGTGCGGGGGGGTGGGGGGCGCAAGCGGAGGGGCGAGGGGAGGTGAAGTGAGGGGTGAGGGGTGAGGGGGTCGACGAACTCTCATCCCGAGCGAAGCGAGGGACCTGCGTAGGCGCGAGTACGCAGATCCCTCACGTTGTTCGGGATGACGCACCCCTCACCCCTCACCCACCTCCCGACTCAGGACTCACGACTCGGCATAGTGACACGCCACCTCCCGGTCCGCCACCACCCGCAACACCGGCCGCTCGCTGGTGCACCGCGCATCGCGCGCGGGGTGGAAGCAGCGAGGCGCGAAGGGGCAGCCTGGCGGCGGGGCCGATGGCGAGGGTGGGTCCCCCTCGAGCACGATGCGCGCTCGACTCGTCGAGGGATCGGGCGAGGGGACGGCCGAGACGAGCGCCTGCGTGTAGGGATGGCGCGGCGTGCTGATCACGGTCCGGGCCGGCCCGATCTCCACGATGGTGCCCAGGTACATCACGGCCACGCGATGCGCCACCTGACGCACCACCGCGAGGTCGTGCGCGATGAACAGGTACGCCAGCCCGCGCCGTTCGCGGAGGTCGAGCAGCAGGTTGAGCACCTGCGCCTGCACGGAGACGTCGAGTGCGGAGACCGGTTCGTCGCAGACGATGAATCGCGGCTCGACCGCGAGCGCGCGCGCGATGCCGATCCGTTGCCGCTGTCCGCCGGAGAACTCGTGCGGATAGCGTCCCGCATAGGAGGGATCGAGACCGACTTCGGCGAGCAACTCGGCCACGCGGCCCGACAGCGCCGACGATGCCGCGAGGCGATGGATCACCAGCCCCTCGGCGATGGAATCGCCAATGGTGCGGCGCGGGTTGAGCGAGCCGAACGGGTCCTGGAAGACGATCTGCATCCGGCGACGGAGTGCGCGGAGTGCTGCCGCGTCCAGGGTCGCGAGGTCGTGTCCCTCGAAACAGACCGTGCCGGCCGTCGGCGGCTCCAGGCGAAGCACGGCCCGGCCGATGGTGCTCTTCCCGCTGCCCGACTCACCGACCAGGCCGAGCGTCTCGCCTGGGGCAACGTGAAAGGAGACGCCGTCCACGGCCTTGACCGGGGGACGACGCGGTCCGAAGAGACCGCCGCCGCCCGGGTAGTGCTTCACCAGCCGCTCCACCTCGACCAGGGGCGCGCTCACGAGAGCACCCCGTGCGCCACCCAGCACGCCACGTCGTGGCCCTCGGCAATCGGATCGAGTGGCGGACGATCGGTGTGGCAGCGGGCGATCGCCATGGGGCAGCGGGGATGGAAGCGGCATCCCGCGGGCCACTTGTCCGGTGGCGGCACGGTGCCGGCGATCGGCACCAGCCGTTCCCCGTCGCTGTCGATCCGTGGGATCGAAGCGAAGAGGCCCCGGGTGTAGGGATGCTGTGGGGAAGCGAAGAGCGGTGCCGTGGCGGCTGCCTCCACGATGCGACCCGCGTACATGACCATCACGCGATCGGCACGTCCGGCAACAATCCCGAGGTCGTGGGTGATGAGCAGGACGCCAAGGCCGCGTTCCTGCCGCAACCGGTCGAGCAACTCGAGGATCTGGGCCTGCACCGTCACGTCGAGCGCCGTGGTGGGTTCGTCGGCGATGAGCAGCTCAGGCTCCCCCGCGAGAGCCATCGCGATCATCACCCGCTGGCGCATCCCGCCGCTCAGCTGGTGCGGGTAGGCATCCACGCGCTCTGCCGGATCGGCGATGCCGACCTCGTCGAGCAGCGCGATGGCGCGTCGCCGTACCTCGGCCGAGTCCACCCGCTGATGGGCGGTGATCGCCTCGCCGATCTGGGCGCCGACGCGCATCACGGGGTTGAGCGACGCCATCGGATCCTGAAAGACCATGGCGATGCGCCGACCGCGCCACTGCCGCATCGCCTTCTCCTCGAGGTGCGCGAGCTCTTCGCCGTGCATCGCGATGGACGTGTCGCGCCCGAGGCGCGCCGTGTCGGGAAGGAGTCGCGGGATCGCAAGCCCACTGAGGCTCTTGCCGCATCCCGACTCGCCGACCAGGGCGACCATTTCGCCGCGGTGCACGACCAACGACACGTCGTCGACCGGCACGAGCGGCGAAGCGCCGTCGCGCGGGAAGGTGATCCGAAGGTCGCGTACCTCGAGGAGCGGGGTCATTGCTGGTCGGGATTGAGGGAGCGGCGCAGGGCGTCGCCGAGCAATGTGGCGGTGGCGGTGGCGAGGACCAAGGCGAGCCCCGGCGCGAGCAGGAGCCACGGTGCCGTGCCGAGGTAGTCCCGCGCTTCCAGCAACATGCCGCCCCACGAGGGCGCCGGCGGCTGGATGCCGAGGCCCAGGAAGGAGAGTCCCGCCTCGAGCAGGATCGCGTCGGCGGCGCCGAGGGCCGAGGCAACGAGCAACGGCGGGACGGCGCCGGGAAGGATGTCGCGCAGCGCAATCCGCCGCGGATCGGCGCCGAGCGCACGTGCGGCCTCGACGAATGGCGCGTGACGCAGGCGCAGTGTTTCGCCACGAACCAGACGGGCGAGCGGCGGCCAGCCCGTGAGCCCGAGCACCAGGGCGAAGAGTGGCAGCGGCAACGTCCCTGCCGTCGCGAGCAGCACGAGCAACACCACGACGCGCGGCAGCGCGAGGCTGATGTCGATCAGCCGTCGCAGGGCGCCACCGATGAGTGGCCCGGCCATGCCGGCGAGGAGGCCGAGGAGCATTCCGAGGGCGGCGGCGACGCTGACGGCGATGGCGGCGACCGTCAGCGAGGCCCGTGCGCCGTGCGCCAGCCGCGCGAACACGTCACGGGAGAATTGGTCGGTGCCGAGCCAGTGCGCAGCGGACGG
>Ga0154020_10009137_pt1 | contig 11430 bp, 4 predicted proteins | sample Klosneuvirus_201_FD_109709 | JGI IMG/M metagenome (GOLD analysis project Ga0154020, IMG submission 109709) | Active sludge microbial communities from wastewater, Klosterneuburg, Austria - Klosneuvirus_20160825_MG | ecosystem: Engineered > WWTP > Aerobic digester > Activated sludge | place... | reverse complement strand
CTATGAAATGGAGTTCGTTCCTGTAGAATCAAGAGTTTTATATAATTTCCTTGACAACCGTTGGGTTTATTTAGATTCTCTATCAAACGATACACAGATAGTTAAACCCGTTATATATTCTTCCAATGCTCCTGCTGGGAAACATTTATTACGTTTTAGAGTAGATATGCAATATGTTTCAAGTGTTTCTCCACTTGGAGTGCATGTTGCGGGCAATTTTCAAGGATGGAACCCAACAACGAATTATATGTACAGTTTTACTGGAAAGATGTATGAATACATTACTTATGTTGATACAGGAAACTCAACTTTTGAACATCAATATATGTATTATAATGGAGAAGCTAACTCTGATAAAGAAACAGTTCCTGTGGCATGTGCAAATATAAACGGTAACCGTAAAGTGTTTATTAGTAAAGATTCAATTCTATCTATAGTTTGTTTTTCACAATGCAGCCCATGCTCATTAAGTTCCATGAATGAAGTTTCAATGATGGATTTGCCATCTATATATCCCAATCCATCAAATGGAAGTTTTGTTATTTCTAATCTAAGGTCTTATAATAATAGTATTAATATATATGATGTTGTTGGCAATTTAGTCTATACTGCCCCCGTTAAAAACCAACAGGAGGTGTTGTATTTGAATCTTCCCACAGGGTTGTATTTTCTTAGAACACAAAATGGATTAGCAGCAACTTCATCAAAACTTATGATAGAGTAAATTTTATGAGCGCCAAATCTTACTTACTATTTCTTATAGCAAATTTTTTTTCTTTTTGCCCTTTATTTTCTCAAACCAATTTTTATGCTACTGATACTATTCAGGTAATTGAAATTACCTTTTCTCAATCCAATTGGGATTATATGCTTGATACCGCTAAACATGGATCAGAAGGGTATTTGATGGCATCTAAAATAAAAATTAACGGTGTGTCTTTTGATAGCGTTGGAGTTAAGTATAAAGGGTTTAGCTCTTATGATTCAAGTAGAGTAAAGAATCCACTGCATATCAAACTAGATTACTATTATAAGACTGCTAATTATAATGGGGTTGAGGATATCAAGCTTTCTAATGGATTTTCCGATCCTTCTTCTGTAAGGGAAGTGTTAGGATATGAGATACTTCGTAATTACATGGATGCGCCACAAAGTAATTTTGCTAAAGTTTATATCAATGGTATTTACTATGGTGTATACAGTAATTCTGAAGACATAGATAAAAAATTTCTTACAAAGAAATTCTATTCCTCAGAAAATAGTTTCTTTAAATGTAACCCTGCCAATTTAGTGAGCGGACAAATACCTAACCTCCTTTACTTTGGTGCAGACAGTGCGAATTATTATAGTCGATATGAAATAAAATCAAAAATCAAATGGAAAGATATAATTGATCTGTGCGATACACTATGTAACAAATCAACTCATATAGATTCTATTTTGGATGTAGACCGAGCATTATGGATGTTGGCATTTAATAATGTGCTCGTTAATTTAGATAGTTATACAGGTGCCTTTTCTCAGAATTATTATTTGTATCGGGATGATAACAGAAGGTTTGTTCCTATTATTTGGGATCTTAATATGTGTTTTGGAGGATTTCAAAATACCGGCAGTGGTCAGCTTTCTATTGCGGGGATGAAACAAATGACTCCGCTCCTGCATTCTACCAATGGTGCCCGTCCTTTAATTATGAATCTTCTGGCGAATGTGACATACAAAAAAATGTACATCAACCATATGCGCACTATTACTTCTGAATTTTTGTCTAATAGTAAATATCTTTCAAGGGCACAAACCTTACAAGCACTTATAGATTCCTCTGTTAAATCAGAAACTCATTCATTGTATTCCTATTCTCAATTTCAATCTAGCCTTACTACAAATATTGGAGTTATACCCGGTATAGCTAGCTTAATGGGAGCAAGAGATACTTTTTTAAGAAACACAACACAGTTTCAACAAGCAGCACCTGTTATAGCAAATATTGCAACTGCTCCGTCAGTCATTAATCTTAATGATACCATATGGATTGCATGTAAAGCAACCAATCAGGATTTTGTGAAAGTAGGATGGCGTGATCAGCCTTTCAAACGTTTCAGAAGCATTCAAATGATGGATGATGGTAAACATCACGATGGTATTGCCGGGGACAGTGTTTACGGTGCAAATATTATTGGTTCATCCAATCAAATTCAATATTATATATATGCTGAAAACGTAAATGCAGGAATATTTTCACCTGCACGTGCTGAACATGAATTCTATTCTGTTAATGTAAATGTTATTACACCTACAGCCGGACAAATTGTATTTAATGAGTTCCTGTCGCTTAACGTAAATGATGCTATTAATGAGTTTGGAATGCATGAAGATTGGATAGAGCTTTATAATACCACAGGAATGCCTTTAAATGTATATGGATTATACCTAACAGATGATACTCTTTTCCCGGCGCGGTTTGCTTTACCAAATAAAGTCATTCAGCCTAATGGCTATCTTACCATATGGGCGGATGGAAAAACATCAACTACTTCTTATATACATAGTAATTTCAGTTTGTCTTCTGCAGGCGAAAAAATTGTTCTTAGCAATGGAAAAGGTGTTATAGTAGATAGTGTAACTTACGGATTGCAATTACAAGACACCTCGTATGGAAGATGTCCGAATGGAACCGGAGGCTTTAGCAAACAGAAACAAACCACTTTTCACTCTCAGAACAGCTGTGGAATTAATGTAGATGAATATTTTTTACCTACTGTTTATATAAAATCATATCCTAATCCTGCTGATAGCAGAGTAACTATTGTAACAGATAATAAATCTCCTATGAATGTCATTGTTATAAATTCTATTGGAGAAATAGTTTATAGTAACGAGATAAGGCGCCAGTTGACTATGAATGTTGAGACGTTTCCTTCCGGACTTTATATGATTCATTGCGGATTAGCGAAGAATAAAATTCTTATTCAACATTAATCAATTGCTTTTTCATAGGAGAAATCAAGCCGTAATAATTCCATAAAAAAATATTTTTAAAAATGTTTGGTGGAATGAAAACTTTGTTACTTTCGCATCCCTTTTCAGATAGGAAGTTCTTAAGTAAAGATGGTAGTGAAAATATAGCCCTTCAAAAGGCAAAAAAATATTTTCAAAAATGTTTGGTGGAATCAAAACATTATTATCTTTGCGTCCCTTTTGAAATAAGTTCTTTTAAACGACGAAGTAAAAAAATCAAATCTCACAGGAGATTGGATTAGAAAATATAAATCACGAAAAGTTTGTTTCGTATATAAGAAACAAATCATCCTGATAACGTTCTTTGAAAATATTGAAGGTTAAATTGAAGCAGCAAACGGCCCTTAAGTCTTGAACTTTAGTTCTCGATCAATAAGTGGAAGAAACAAAAACTCAAATTTTTATAAAGCAGCCCTCTTTTAGTCCTAGGGTTATTTAGCAATAGATAACCTCCTCCGATTTATCGGGGGGATAGAAGATGAGGCCTTAAAGATCAAATTTACTACGGAGAGTTTGATCCTGGCTCAGGATGAACGCTAGCGGCAGGCCTAATACATGCAAGTCGAACGGCAGCACGGTGTAGCAATACATTGGTGGCGAGTGGCGCACGGGTGCATAACACGTATGTAATTTGCCCATAACTGGGAGATAGCCTTCCGAAAGGAAGATTAATACCCCATAACCCAGCGAGGTGGCATCACTTTTCTGGTAAAGCTCCGGCGGTTATGGATAAGCATGCGTCCGATTAGCTAGTTGGCGAGGTAAAAGCTCACCAAGGCAACGATCGGTAGGGGGTCTGAGAGGATGATCCCCCACACGGGTACTGAGACACGGACCCGACTCCTACGGGAGGCAGCAGTAAGGAATATTGGACAATGGAGGCAACTCTGATCCAGCCATGCCGCGTGAAGGATGAAGGCGCTACGCGTTGTAAACTTCTTTTCTACTAGAAAAAACATTTGGTTTCGTACCGAATCTGATTGTACAGTAGGAATAAGCATCGGCTAACTTCGTGCCAGCAGCCGCGGTAATACGAAGGATGCAAGCGTTATCCGGATTTACTGGGTTTAAAGGGTGTGCAGGTGGGATAATAAGTCAGTGGTGAAAGCCCCCGACTCAATCGGGGAACTGCCATCGATACTGTTATTCTTGAGTGTAGTTGAGGCGGGCGGAATATGACATGTAGCGGTGAAATGCGTAGATATGTCATAGAACACCGATCGCGAAGGCAGCTCGCCAAACTATTACTGACACTGAAACACGAAAGTGCGGGGATCAAACAGGATTAGATACCCTGGTAGTCCGCACTGTAAACGATGATCACTCGTTGTTGGCGATATACAGTCAGCGACTAAGCGAAAGCATTAAGTGATCCACCTGGGGAGTACGACCGCAAGGTTGAAACTCAAAGGAATTGACGGGGGCCCGCACAAGCGGAGGAGCATGTGGTTTAATTCGATGGTACGCGAGGAACCTTACCTGGGCTTGAAAGACAGATGACCGTCTCTGAAAGGAGATTTTCGCAAGACATCTGTCTAGGTGCTGCATGGCTGTCGTCAGCTCGTGCCGTGAGGTGTCGGGTTAAGTCCCATAACGAGCGCAACCCCTATCTTTAGTTGCTAACAGGTAATGCTGAGAACTCTAAAGAAACTGCCTGCGCAAGCAGTGAGGAAGGAGGGGATGACGTCAAGTCAGCACGGCCCTTACGTCCAGGGCTACACACGTGCTACAATGGCCGGTACAGTGGGTTGCTACACAGCAATGTGATGCTAATCTCCAAAACCGGTCCCAGTTCGGATTGAAGTCTGCAATTCGACTTCATGAAGCTGGATTCGCTAGTAATCGGATATCAGCTACGATCCGGTGAATACGTTCCCGGGCCTTGTACACACCGCCCGTCAAGCCATGGAAGTTGGGGGTACCTGAAGTTCTCTAGCAATAGAGACCTAGGGTAAAACCAATGACTGGGGCTAAGTCGTAACAAGGTAGCCGTACCGGAAGGTGCGGCTGGAATATCTCCTTTTTGGAGTAGTTTTTTGTTTCGGCGATAAGATTGATTCTCTTATTTACCAACCGTTTGCTGCTTCTAATTTCCTTCAATATTTTTATATTATTTATGCAAGCTTTAGGGTGGCACTGCCCAAAAGCTATGAGATGTACGATATACGATGTACGAACTATCAACTCGTCATTCGACACTCGTCAGAAACAGTCTCGTAGCTCAGTTGGTTAGAGCGCTACACTGATAATGTAGAGGTCGGCAGTTCAACTCTGCCCGGGACTACTATAAAAAAAACTGGGGGCGTAGCTCAGTTGGCTAGAGCGCCTGATTTGCATTCAGGAGGTCATCGGTTCGACCCCGTTCGCCTCCACTGATAAAAATTTTAGTTATTGTTCTTAAAAATATTGAATTAAGTTCCAAGTACGGAATACTCTTTTTAAAAGAGTCATTGGCTCGAAACCAATTTAATTCACTTCTCAGTTGTAGATTTGATTTTCAAATCTTAATTGATCAAGTTCTTTGACATATTGAAGAAAGAAAATACGAGAAAGTAATCTCAAATTAATTGTTTTTTTAATTAAACTACAATTTTGACCTAGAAAGTAATTAAGGGCGTATGGAGGATGCCTTGGCTCTTGAAGACGATGAAAGACGTGATAGGCTGCGATAAGCTACGGGGAGGTGCCGAATAACCTTCGATCCGTAGATTTCTGAATGGGGAAACCCGTACTAATGAAGTTAGTACATCGAAAGATGAACACCCGGAGAACTGAAACATCTAAGTACCCGGAGGAAGAGAAAACAAATCAGTGATTCCCTCAGTAGTGGCGAGCGAACGGGGAACAGCCCAAACTTTATCGGTTACGGCCGGTAAAGGGTTGTAGGACTGCAATGTGGACTGTAAATTGAAAGTAGAATTTATCTGGAAAGATAAAGCCATAGAGGGTGATAGCCCCGTACACAAATTCAATTTGCTACCTAGCAGTATCCTGAGTAAGGCGGGACACGTGAAATCCTGCTTGAATCTGCCAGGACCATCTGGCAAGGCTAAATACTTACAAGAGACCGATAGTGTACCAGTACCGTGAGGGAAAGGTGAAAAGAACCGCGAATAGCGGAGTGAAATAGACCTGAAACCATACGCCTACAAGCGATAGGAGCTCAGTTAAGTAGCAATACTTAATGTAGAGTGACTATGTGCCTTTTGCATAATGAGCCTACGAGTTACTCCTCCCTGGCAAGGTTAAGCCCCTAAGGGGCGTTAGCCGCAGCGAAAGCAAGTCTTAACAGGGCGAATAGTCAGTGGGGGTAGACGCGAAACCTTGTGATCTATCCATGGTCAGGATGAAGGACCGGTAACACGGTCTGGAGGTCCGAACTGATTGACGTTGAAAAGTCACCGGATGAACTGTGGATAGGGGTGAAAGGCTAATCAAACTGGGAAATAGCTCGTACTCTCCGAAATGTTTTGAGGAACAGCCTTGCGTATAGTATCACAGAGGTAGAGCTACCGATAAGACCAGGGACCTTTACCGGTTACCGAGTCTTGACGAACTCCGAATACTGTGATATGTTTACCAGGAGTGAGCCCGCGGGTGCTAAGGTCCACGGGCGAGAGGGAAACAACCCAGACCATCAGCTAAGGTCCCCAAATGTATGCTAAGTTGATTTAATGAAGTCCAATGGCACTGACAGCCAGGATGTTGGCTTGGAAGCAGCCATTCATTCAAAGAGTGCGTAACAGCTCACTGGTCGAGCCATTGGGCGCAGACAATAAACGGGCATCAAGCATACTACCGAAGCTATGGATTTTATATTAATTTATAAAGTGGTAGGAGAGCATTCTGATTGCTGCGAAGGTGAAGCGTAAGCTTTGCTGGAGCGATTAGAAAAGCAAATGTAGGCATAAGTAACGATAAAATCTGTGAAAAACAGGTTCGTCAATAGTCTAAGGTTTCCTGATCAACGCTAATCGGATCAGGGTTAGTCGGGTCCTAAGGTATACCCAAACGGGGAAGCCGATGGCCGGCCGGTTAATATTCCGGCACTAACGTATACTGCTATGGAGGGACGGAGAAGTGAAAGGTCTGCGCCGCAACGGATGTTGGCGTTAAAGCCCGTAGATATATCTTTTGTTGGCAAATCCGCAAGAGATGTCGAAGGTGATAGTACAGAGAGGCTTCGGCCAATCTGATAATGACTCTAATCAGGCTCCCAAGAAAAACTTCTATGCTTCAGGTATACGCTACCCGTACCGCAAACCGACACAGGTAGACAAGAAGAATATTCTAAGACGCTCGAGTGACCCTTGGCTAAGGAACTAGGCAAATTAACACTGTAACTTCGGGATAAAGTGTCCCCTGAATTAATACTCAGGGGTTCAATGAAATGATCCAGGCGACTGTTTATCAAAAACACAGGGCTCTGCTAAATCGATCGAAAGATGATGTATAGGGCCTGACACCTGCCCGGTGCCGGAAGGTTAAGGAGAGAAGTCAGACGCAAGTCGAAGCTTTGAACCGAAGCCCCGGTAAACGGCGGCCGTAACTATAACGGTCCTAAGGTAGCGAAATTCCTTGTCGGGTAAGTTCCGACCTGCACGAATGGTATAACGATCTGGATACTGTCTCAGCTAAGCGCTCGGTGAAATTGTAGTCTCGGTGAAGATGCCGAGTACCCGCAACGGGACGGAAAGACCCCGTGCACCTTTACTGCAACTTTGTATTGATTTCGGATAAATGATGCGTAGCATAGGTGGGAGACTTCGAAGCCCTGATTCTGGTTGGGGCTGAGTCACCAGTGAAATACCACCCTTCGTTTATTTGAGATCTAACTCCTGAACAACAGGAGGACAGTGCATGGTGGGTAGTTTGACTGGGGTGGTCGCCTCCAAAAGAGTATCGGAGGCTCCCAAAGGTACCCTCAGCACGCTTGGTAACCGTGCGCAGAGTGTAATGGCACAAGGGTGCTTAACTGTGAGGCCTACAAGCCGAGCAGAGACGAAAGTCGGGCATAGTGATCCGGTGGTTCCGCATGGAAGGGCCATCGCTCATAGGATAAAAGGTACGCCGGGGATAACAGGCTGATCCCTCCCAAGAGCTCATATCGACGGGGGGGTTTGGCACCTCGATGTCGGCTCGTCACATCCTGGGGCTGGAGAAGGTCCCAAGGGTTAGGCTGTTCGCCTATTAAAGTGGCACGCGAGCTGGGTTCAGAACGTCGTGAGACAGTTCGGTCCCTATCTGTTGCGGGCGTTGGAAATTTGAGGGGGTCTGACTCTAGTACGAGAGGACCGAGTCGGACAGACCGCTAGTGTACCAGTTGTAATGCCAATTGCATAGCTGGGTAGCTATGTCTGGTTGAGATAAGCGCTGAAAGCATATAAGCGCGAAGCTCGCCCCAAGATGAGATTTCCCTTAAGGGACGTGGCAGATTACCACGTTGATAGGTTACAGGTGTAAGTTCAGCAATGAATTCAGCCGAGTAATACTAATTCTCCCGTGAACTTTCAGGTTCAACAAGATTTACTACTTGTGTTTTCTTTTTCAATTTGTCATAGGTATTAAAACCTGGATTGCCAATTCGTTTTTTACGATTGCAGCAGGCAAGACTTATGGCGACTATACCGTGGGTGTTCACCTCTTCCCATTCCGAACAGAGAAGTTAAGCCCCACAGGGCCGATGGTACTAGCGTAACAGCTGGGAGAGTAGGTTGTTGCCAATCTTTAAAAAACCCCGTTTGAGAAATCATTCGGGGTTTTTTGTTTTTATCCTACCTTAAGATTGTTTGTTATTTTAGTAATAATAATCACCACGAATATTTATAGAATAATGTAGTCTTATAAAAAGAATATATTCAATCAGATAATTTAAATTAGTATTAGTAATAGATAAATAGAGTTTATTTTAACATAAATACTACCTGAATAATGGATAATAGTTTAAAAATATTATTGGTAGAAGACTCTGATGCTGATGCAGATTTGCTAATACGATCCCTGAAAGGAGCCAATATTAATTTTACACACTTAAGAGTCTGGCATAAGGAAGATTATATTGCAAGGATAAACGACTATCACCCTGATTTAATTATAGCCGATCATACGCTTCCTCAATTTAATGGTATGGAAGCGTTCCGTTTATTGAAAAATGAGAAAAAGAATATTCCTTTCATCCTTGTTACCGGCACATTATCTGAAAGTTTTTTAGCGGAGTATGCGAAAGAAGGCATTGATGATTATCTTCTGAAGGATAATCTATTGCGTCTTCCATCAGCCATTGAAAATGTGGTTAATAAAAAAAGAATTGAAAAATTGTATACAGATTTAGAAGGCGCTTATAAAGAGATTAAAGACAGTATTAATTATGCAAGAATAATTCAGGATACTATGTTTTCTGATGCGTCTGCATTACGTGAGACTTTTCCTAAATCATTTATTTTATTCAAGCCTAAAGATGTTTTAAGTGGGGACTTTTATTGGTTTAAGAAAAAAGAAAATAGATTTTTTATTGCAGTTGCCGATTGTACGGGACATGGAATTCCGGGTGCGTTGCTTTCCATGTTGGGGTTTAATATGTTATATGAAGCGGTGGATACTAAAAAAACAATACACCCTTCTGAGGTTTTAGATATATTGAACAAACAGTTCAGACGGATCAGTAGTAGCAATAAAACTAAAATACACGATGGTATGGATCTATTGGTTTGTTCAATTGATCTGGAAAATCGTACCCTGATGTATGCAGGAGCTAACAGACCATTATTTATTGTAAGAGATGAAGAATTACTTGAATTTAAACCGGATAGAGTATCAATTAGTGGAACTGAAAACTTGGAAACAGAGTTTACCAATAATACTATAAAGATCAAAACAGGAGATAGAATTTTTCTTTTTTCGGATGGCTACATAGGTCAATTTCATTTTAAAACAAACAAAAAAATCACAAGCAATCGTTTTAGAAAATTACTCATCAGGTCGTCCAGCTTACCTGTTGATACGCAGGAAAACCTCATCAATGTTTTTTTTGACGAGTGGAAGGGAGATAAAGAACAGGTTGATGACGTATTGTTAATTTGTATTCAAATACTTTAAATTCTCTCCGTTCATTCTCTTTATCTGATTATCCACATCAAGCAAATGCACAAATCATGATTCTATTAGCAGAGCAATTGAAAATAAAGACGTGTTTTTTTCTTGATGCTTCAGAATAAATATACCTTTAAAACTTAACAACATACATTCATATAAATTTAACCTTTAAAACTAAAATACTATGGCTTTACGATTAGGGGACGAAGCTCCCGACTTTACCGCAGAAACTACCGAAGGCACTATTAAATTCCATGAATGGATTGGCAATTCATGGTGTATTTTGTTTTCGCATCCTGCAGATTATACACCTGTTTGTACTACAGAACTGGGTATGGCTTCTAAAACAAAATCAGAATTTGAGAAAAGAAATGTAAAAATGCTTGCCATTAGTGTGGATCCACTATCGGCTCACAAAGGGTGGATTAATGACATTAACGAAACACAACATTGTACAGTTAACTTTCCCCTTATTGCTGATCCGGACCGTAAAGTATCCATGCTTTACGATATGATCCATCCTAACGCAAGCATGACCGCGACAGTTCGTTCTGTATTCATTATCGGGCCCGATAAAAAGGTAAAACTTATGATTACGTATCCTGCTTCTACAGGAAGAAACTTTCATGAACTGCTTCGTGTCATTGACTCTTTGCAACTTACTTCGCAGTATAGTGTTGCTACTCCGGTTAATTGGGAATATGGTCAAGATTGTATTATTGTTCCAGCATTAAGTGATGAGCAAGCAAACGAAAAATTTCCTAAAGGATATAAACGCATTAAACCCTATTTGCGTGTAACTCCTCAACCGAATCTCAATTAGTCTACTACATGTTTTTTAAAAGCACAGGTTATGCCTGTGCTTTTTAGTTCTGCTACAGTCTTTAAGAAACTATTCTTGTTGACATACGGCTCGGCATAAAAAAACTCCCGCCATGATGAGGCAGGAGCTTCTTGATTTTGTTCTTTCCTTTTTTATTCTACGATAAATTTCCCGGAACCCATTTGTTGTTTTCCAGCATGTATTTTATAATAATAACTCCCTGATGCTAGGCTCCCTGTATTTACTCTTATTAAGTTTTTGCCTGGTTGATAAGCATTTGCTGGGTTTCTATATATAAGCTTTCCGCTTAAATCGTAGATTGATAATTCTAACGTAGTAGTTTGTTCAAGTGTTAGAGAAATATTGATATGATTTTTAGTGGGTACCGGAAATGCTGTATGGTTAAAGGTCTGTTTATTATTTTCAATAAGTGTTGTAACGATAGATGATTTCCATTCTAAATCATCAATAATTAATTGACTACCGTTATTAGAGGG
>Ga0154020_10009136_pt1 | contig 11431 bp, 9 predicted proteins | sample Klosneuvirus_201_FD_109709 | JGI IMG/M metagenome (GOLD analysis project Ga0154020, IMG submission 109709) | Active sludge microbial communities from wastewater, Klosterneuburg, Austria - Klosneuvirus_20160825_MG | ecosystem: Engineered > WWTP > Aerobic digester > Activated sludge | place... | reverse complement strand
TCGCCGTGTCCGCACCCTTGCTCGATTCCTTGGACGGTGTGCAGGCGCTGATCGCCAACACCACCGCCGTGATGAGCAGGATGTACTTCTTGGTTGACTTGTTCATGGTTACTTGCACTCCTCGTTGTAGAAGGTGACGATGGATTCGTCGCGGTATGAATCGGTCAGGCGCGGGATCAGACCACACGCCTTGTTGCGCAGGGCACCACGGGCGGCCGTGTTGGCCGGGTCCACGAGCTCGAAGTCGGCGATCGTCTTGATCGCTTCGTCGTGCCACGCGGTCTGGGTTCCCTTGTTGCGGTTGTCGATGTTGACTTGACGGTCTGTGTTCTCTGCCTTGAACCACCAACCGACCTGCCAGCCGATGAGGCTGAGGGCGATGATGGCCAGGACGGTGAATGCCGTCCACTTCTTGGCCGTGTGGGCAACCTCGCGGTCACTCATCGGCTTCAACATTCCTTGTTCGTCGTAATTCACTTGATCCCCTTCGGGGTGAGTGTCACTCCGCGGGTGCGGATTCGTCGACTGGCGGTGTGCCTGTGTCGAACGCGAGAGGTACCTATCCTCCCCTGTTCGACACACGCACCAGCAAGACTTTTCGTAGACCACTACTGCCATAAATCGGCGTATAATGTAGATGGCTACGAAGATTCGTCTTGCATTCTTTGCCAAGTCGTCGTTTTCATAGTCAAAACCTAGGTGATGCATGGGGTAGCCTTAGAAAGAGACATGTTAACGCATATCTCGCTTCCCCTGCTTCATCTTTTTTTCGTCTCAAACTAGGCTACTTTACTAAGTAGCCTCCATCTACGTCACCATACACACACAAAATTTGTTTCTAAGAGTTTTTATGGGTCTAATCGCAACGTAGATGCTTTGATAGTTAGCAAACTGATTGTTAATGTTCGGTCAGGATTTGTTTCTCCCGTCCTATATCCATCATATATCAACTGGGTGTGGCGTCAATACCCATAGAACTAAGTTGCATATATGGCAATTAAGTTATATCGTGGTTGATATAAACATTAGCATTTAACGGGCTTATGCTGTGATAATTTTCTGTGATATAAAATACGAATATATTTGATTTCTGACGATAGATCATTTATCACCGAAGTAAAAATATCAGCCATGCTATATTATATTGTTGTAATAAATAGTACGTTCTGAGTATCCCAGATGTTTAATTAGCAGTTCTAATGGTGATCCCAATGAGAATACTAGGGTATATTGCGCCGTCGCAAGCAAGCTTGCCGGGCAATAGCGAACTCCCCTAGATAGTAGGAGGATAACGAATATGAATCTGGTGATCCCGGCGGGGTTCGAACCCGCGATCTCCTGGATGAGAACCAGGTGTCCTAGACCGCTAGACGACGGGACCATGATCACCAGATGCATATTCGCTACTAGGTAGATTGCATTGTTAAAAGAGTAAAATAACAGGGGTGATTGTAGCAGTATATGTACAATCGGTCAATGCTAGCCACCTAGATTGGTGATTTGCTCTTCCATTTGCTTGACGATTGCGACGAGCTGTTTTGGAGTGATCTCTGCTTTGATCAGGTAGCCATCGGCCTTTTTTTCTAACTCTTCGCGCATAGATTCTTCCTGGTCGAGATTGGTGGTGATGATAATTTTACTGTGTAGTTTAGGAGTTTGCTTTGGGTCTTTGAGCACACTCAGAATCTCCATACCTGTTATACCTGGGGTCATTAAATCTAGGAGAATTAGATCAAAACGGTCAGTTTTTGCGGCTACTAGCCCGTCGTCTCCGCTGAGCATAATTGTGACTTCATAACCTTCCTTACGCAAAGCCCTCGCGTAAAGTTCGCTTATAAAATGCTCATCCTCGATACAAAGTATGGTTTTTAATCCAGCCATGTGCGCTTCTTTCTATTGCTTTATTATCTGATGAATTCGCTTCTGATGCAATGCTTTCGTACGTTGGAACGGTAAATCCGAAAGTGCTACCTACACCTTCTTTTGTCTTGACCCATATTTCACCTCCGTGTGCTTCGATAATGGTCTTGCTGATGTAGAGCCCAAGCCCGGTTCCGCCGACTGATCTGCTCGTTCGATGTGAACGGTAGAATTTGTCAAATACATGGCCGAGTAAACTGTCTGGGATTCCGATGCCGTGGTCCTGTATGGTAGTTTCTACCCAGTTGTCGTCCTTTTTGTAGGTGCTGACTATAATGGTGGCGTCTGTATGGGTATACTTTATGGCGTTTTCGATGATGTTGACCAGTACTTCGTAGATGGTCGTACGATCGACACCAACCATAGGGAGATCTTCGTCGATTTTGCGTATAATTTCTTTATGTCGTACTTTTGCACGCATGTCCATGTCATTTAATGCCGAGTTTAAGACTTCTGCCCAATTATCTTGCTTGAGCTGAAGCTCCAGAGCATTGGCTTCGATGCGAGCTAAATTTTGGATATTGCCTACAAACGATCCAAGTTGCTGGGCCTGTACGCTGAGGTTGCGTAGAAATTCTTTTTGCTCGGGGTCCAATTTATCGGTGATTTCTTCTTCAAAAACTTCGATGTAGCCACGCATGATAGTGAGAGGTGTGCGCAGTTCGTGAACCGCCATAGACACGAAGCTTGCTCCCCCATCATCGCGTCCATATTTTTCGCTGTGGTCGAAAAGTACTATAACAATCTCATTGCCTGATGAATCGTTCTTGCTAAATCTTGCGGACATGTCGACCTGTTTAGTTACTTCTGCAGGTGTCAGGATTTTGACTCTGTCCCATGAGCGCATCGAGGTGACGGACTTCTCTGCAGAAAATCGAAGCCAGTTTTCGAGAGTGTCGTCGCTACTAAACGAAAATTTTAGTACATCGTAGATGTTTTTGCCGATTACACCGTCTGCGTCTACTCCGAGAAATGCCATGGCAGTTTGGCTGGCGTTGGTAATCACGTTGTGACTATCGATCACAAAAAAAGGCAACGGTGAATCTTTTATTGTAGCCTGGGCCTGTCCATTGGGTGCATTTTTGTTTACGGCATCGCTTTTTGCCGTTGGGTAGCTACTCATAACGCTACGGCTCGACATGTCATAGACATATGACGCCAATCTCTCCATGAATTCCCTGCCGGCCTTTATCGATTTGGGATTTGGGGCTGGTGTGTCGGCACGTTCGCTAGAAACGTGCAAAATCGCTCGCGCCAGAAACTCGGTTGCCGATACATAGGGTTTTGAGAGTACAAAACTAGCAATAATAGTAAGTAGCGCTAAAGTACCCAGGCCGATGAAAATCGCAATTCTTGGCTCCATAATGACGCTCAGAGCATAAGCAAGCGTCGCCGATGCTGAGATAATCAAAATGTGCCACACAATTGACAGGACGCTGACGTAGTTTCTGTAGGCCTTTAGGTTATCCACCCTAGTTTCTTTCTGCCTGATTAGGGCGTAAATATAATGTCCGAAGTGCTTCCAAGAAGAGTCACCCAGACCTGGCCCTTGTTATATTTGAACTCAAGTCCATTTTTGTCCTTGAAAACGAACTGTGCAGTGGCTGATTCTTTTGTCCATGTACCTTCGCTGACAATGCCGTCTTGGAACACACGGATGTCTCCGCTACCGGTCAGCCTATAGGTTGAATAAATACCGTTTTGGCCTTTTGAGGTGATAATTCCAACTACAACTTTTGGGTTGAGTTGTTTGCCGGAACTTTCATCGGTATGGGCTTCTCCTGCTTGAGAACGAAGATAGCTGTTGGTCGCCGGGTCGTAGCTAAAGGTCGGGTTGAAGTTAAAACTGCTGACTGCAAAATTGATAGTTGACGCAGTCGGCGTCTGAGGTGTTTCGTTTTTGTGGCCCCAACTAGTAAATGTCGAAGTTGTATAGCCGAGCTCTGTTTTGCGGGCGTCGAGTTGCCCAGTAGAGGAGTATAGGTTATGAGGCGCCGACTTTGAATTGACTCGAATATATGTACCATTGTTTTCAAAGGCACTCATGTCTTTGATTCCAAGTTCAGGAATGCGTGCAAGTGCATCGTCGCTACCACCGGCATGAACGTAAGCTGCATCGAATGTACGAGCGAGGTCGACGTAGTATGGTCGAGCGCTTCTGATTGGTCCGATGGAGGTCGGTTGGCCTTCTTGGAAGAAAGTCACAAAGCGACTTACTCCACCTTCGGCAACTGCTTCGACTACCATGTCGGCCTCGTAGAGCCCGGCTTGGGGGCGCGCATCAACACTATTTTCGATCATTACCGCTGTAACACTTCTGCTTGCAATTTCTGGCGCAACATCTCGTCCGGTAATCGGAGCCATGACAGTAGTTGGTTTTTCGACTGCCTTGACCTCGGCATTTGAAGTTTGGACTTCACCTGTTTTTTCTTTTTTGTCGAGAAGTCTTTGGCTTACAATCCAGCCGGTCGCCCCGGCAATAACTACCCCGAGAATAACCAATAGTATAATTATCTGTTTTTTCTTGTTCCTGGGGCTTTTACTTTTTTTCATATCAGTGGTTTCGGTGTTTAGAGGCTTTTCTCTTTCAAGCGTAAGATCGGTTGGGTCTAGTTTTTCGCTATCTGAACCAAATGCGCTAGCCAGTGCTAAGTCGTCAATCTCAGACGAAACAGGTGAATCTTCTGAGTGTTCTGGAAGTTCAGAAGTTCCACGAAACCCGGGGAGGTTTTTTGGCTTTTCTGGTTCGTTACTTGTTTTTGGCTTATTTGTACCCTTAAAGTCCATATCCATAAGCGTTATTATAACAAGTGATAAGGGTTTAGGGTATAGGGTTAAGATTAATGTTTCTCTGCACGGAACATATTATTATATGCTCTATGTTGAGATGACAAAAGTATGATGCTGGACGCGGCGACGGGTATTGCTACCCGTCGCCGCTATGTCAGCAGTCGTCGGCCTGGCCGTACTTGATGGAGACGCAACTGCCTTCCGTCAAGTACACGCCGTACCACTGGTCGCCGCTTCCGTCGAGTACGAACCAGGACGAGATGGCCATGTCAGCGGTGACCACGTACCACTCGCCGTGATCTCCCCTTTCGTTGGTGCAGCTATCGCCGAAAGCGGTGGTGCCTTCACCGTCAAACGGAACGGGGTTGTCGGGTGCAGGCAGAAAAGCCATCCTGACATTCTCGCTGACGGGGATGATGTAGAAGTCGCAGGTGAGATCCCACTCTTCCATGACTTTCGCGGCCTTCTCCACCTGCTGGGCAGGTGTGAGGTTGTTCACTGCGACCATGGTCGTGGTATTCGGTGTGCCGATGGTTGTGTCGTCACCGGAGCATCCAGTGACCAGGGTGACCGCAGCTGTGACCAGTAAAACGCCAAAGTTCCGGCGCATAGGTGTTCCTTCCTTGGAGCCTAAATCTGCGCCGGTGATGGGCTCATTCATCACAGGTACATCGAATTTGGCTAAATTAGATGTACCTGTGATGATGAATATTCATACTTTTGTCAAAGGACGGTTTTGGACATAAATCTACAAAACCTAGCAATATTATAGCATAAATATGGTAATAAGACAATACAGAGCAAAGCAAGGTTAGGGCTTTGACAACATCGCTAAGGCGCTGTTCAGACGACGGAGAGTCGTTTCTCTGCCTAGCGCGTGCATAGTCTCGAACAGTCCAGGAGCGTTTTTGCCTCCGACAAGAGCAATTCGGATAAGTTTGAATAGAACGGCTGGTTTGGTATTTAACGGTTCGCATAGGGCATAGATTTGGTCGTGTAGTGCTATTTCCGAAAAATCGGTATTTGATGATATCTCAGCAACTTCTTCGATATAACTACCGGCAACGCTTTGCTCTAGCCCGCTTTCACTGAGCATTAGAGCTTTTAGCTCATCTGTCTGGCTAGGGTCTTTGAAAAAATACCAGGTAAGCCCGCTAAGTTCGCTTAGCTTTTTAAGCCGTTCTCGATTGAGCCTCAAGACTTCTTTTTTGTACTCTACGGGATAATTTTCGGCTGCTGGGTGCCACCATTCGTTGGAGCGGTCGTACAGCTCGTCGATAGACATCGCACGTATATGTACACCGTTCATCCATTCCAACTTAACTGGGTCGAATTGGGCTCCTGATTTTTGGACTCTACTTAGCTCGAACGCTTGGATAAGCTCGTCTTTTGAGTAAAATTCTTTTTCGGTGCCATCGTTCCAACCAATAAGCGCTAGGAAATTCATGAGCGCCTCGGGTGTGTAGCCTTCTGAGATATATTCAGAAACGTCTTTTGCGCCGTCTCGTTTGCTGAGTTTTTTCTTGCCACCTGGCGCCATAACCGGAGGTACATGGGCATAGATAGGTTTTTCCCAGCCAAACGCTTCCCACAGCCAGAGGTGTTTTGGGGTGCTTGCAAGCCATTCGTCGGCTCTGATGACATGGGATACTTCCATAGCTTTGTCGTCGCAGACATTTGCAAAATGATACGTCGGGAATCCATCGCCTTTGATTGCCACGAAATCGTCGACGTCTTTGCTACTCCATGTTTGCAAACCTTTGACAGCGTCCTCCCATATGAACTGCTTATCGCCGGGGATCTCGATGCGAATTACGTGCGGAGTTGTGATATCGCCGTCTAGATTGGCCATTGATTTTCGGTAGATAAAGGCTCGTTTTTCGGCAATGGCAGATGAACGGAGCGCTTCAATTGCTTCGGATGTATTGTAGTCACGATATGCGATACCTTTGCCGAGGAGTTCTTCTATTCGTTCTTGGTAAGTCATAAGCCGATGCGACTGAGTGCATGAACCAAAGGGGCCAGGCTTGTTAGGACCGTAGTCCCAGTCCATACCTAGTGCTTCTATGCTACTCAGGATTTGCTCAGCTGCGCCCTCGACTAGCCTTGCACGGTCGGTATCTTCGAGTCTAATAATAAACTCTCCACCATGTTTTCTTGCCCAAAGCCAGCTAAAGAGTGTGGTTCTTAGGCCACCGATATGAAGCATGCCGGTTGGGCTTGGAGCAAACCGTGTGACAATTTTTTTGGTATTTTCCATAGATGAATATAAGTATAGCTATTTTGATCTGTTGACGCTAGTCGATTACTACAGTGAGCTGGCAATTTGAGCAAGCTGGTCTGGCGAGAAGCCGGTTTTGCCGGTGATGTTGTAGCGCATTCCGCCGTCCATCCAGTCGGCACGGTTGTCGCTACTTAGAAATAGCGTTATACCACCCGCCTCATAGGTTTGATACTGGTTGTCGCTTACCCTAGCGATGACGTCTTTGAGGCTTTGGACAGTGGTGTCTGCTTTGACTTGGGTAAGAGTAAATGACCTATCGTCTACCCTTGAGTTAAAGCTCATAACTACTTGGCCGGGTGATCGATCTATTTTGGGGCTGATTGCAAAGTTGCTGGGTACACCTTTTGGAATTTTTGCGCTGATACCAGCATCTTTATTTGCCAGAGCTAGCGTAATAGTCGGTAGATTTTGATATGTAATAAAGCCCCCGATAAGTAAAATTGCAAGGCTACTGAGTGCTACGGACTTTAGTTTGTTGCTCTTTAGTTTGCTAGACACTCTTTTGTGTAGAGGTTTTTTCTTAAAAGGTGCACTTGGTTCGTCATTTGCAACTTTTGATAGCTGAGAGTCTACAAACTTAGAGGCCGCCGAAGATTTTGGCACTGCTTGCAAAGTAGGTGCAGACGAAGCCGACGGCTGTTGGGCTACTCTGGGTGTAGAGGGTGCATGCACAGGCATGTTGTGGACGACGGTTGGTTGTAGTTTGGCGTTTTGATGGGCGCTGATATCTGTAAAGCGACTGACTTGATTGCTCGTGGGAGTGGCCAGTGCTTTGTTGAGCCGGATATCGCTAGACGCAGATGATGTATAGCTCATTGAACGAGCAATTGGGCTAGGGCTTCCAGTTACCGCAGGTTGAGCTATGCCTGGTTTTTTGACTATGTTACGCATCAGGGTTTTTGCTTTTTTACTTCGCCCGGCATGGACGACGCTAATATCTTGTACCCGGCGTTGCTTGGACAGTTCTTCTTTGGTGCGAGGCACTAAAATAGTAGGTTTTTGGGGTTTTGGAGCAAGAGGTTTTAACTCACCAGATACGATACCGTCAATATTGCCGTTTTGATTGACGCGTGGGGTATGTTGGGCAGACGGAACTACTACTACTCGGCCGGTTGTAGCGTCATACTTCGTACCGTTGATTACTATTACTGATTGCCCCATTGAAAATGTTTACCCTTGGTTTATATTGCCCGCCGTAGGATTTTATTTTTTATTATCATATGTAATTGTAGCTTGTTTTTTAGAGGTATGCAAGAAGGGCCATTTCCTGCTATAATTTCGTCTAGTGGGTTAAAAAACAAAAAAGCACTTTGAACAAACTATCCAATGGAATTCCTCACTACTAAGCAAAAGAAGAAAAAAGCCCAAAGACTGTACTTTGGGTATGTTTTGTTGTCTATTTTAGTCCTACTGGCCACCTATGTGCTCATCTCAACGGCTCTTGGATTTGAGATTTTTTCTAGCAAGGGAGAAGTAGTGCAAAATGGCCTTCTTTTCGTCGATAGCCGTCCCGATGGTGCAGATATATATATGAACGGCAAAAAAGAATCAGACCGAACAAATTCTAAATTTACTGTGCCTGAAGCAGAGTACGCCATACAACTAAAGAAAGCAGGATTTCGTGACTGGGAAGGCACTGTATCGCTCATGGGTGGTACGGTCGAGTTCCTTACATATCCGCGTCTTATGCCGGTCGTGCCCAAACTAATCACCTCTCGCGTTGTTTCGTCCCCTCCTGCAACAATGCAGAGTCGTGATAAACGATGGGTCGCTAGTTACTTTACACAGTCTCCGACAACAATCGAAATAGCTGATCTAGACAACCCTCTTGATCCGATAGTTACGGTGGCAGTTCCGCCTGCCATAACGGCTGGAAAGTCGATACTTTCACTGAAATTTATCGAATGGGCTGGCGATAATGAGCATTTTATGGTTGCCCTAGAATTGTCAGATACATCAGTCACGCAGTATGTGGTTATGCATCGTTTGAAGCCAGATCAAATCATAAATGTTACGGCACTATACAATCTTGCGAACGGCGATACAGTTGGATTTTGGGACGGTAAAAAAGATCGAGTTTACATACGTCAGGCGAGCGGAACAATATTGGTCGGTAATCTGAAGGACAACTCCCTTGCTTCACAACCTCTGTTTACTGATTTGACTGTTGAATTTTTCCCGATTAGTAAGGAGCGAGCGATCTACACTACAAAAGCAGGTGCAGATACCGTTGTGAGGTACTATAGCGATCAGAAAACTTTTGCCATTACTACGATGAAAGACCCGTCTAAGCCAGTCATCGCGAAGTCTTTTGGATTTAACCGTAATGATTATATTTTGCTGGCCGGAGAAGGCTTTGAGAAAACGATGATATATAAAAATTTCGAAAATGCCGTGACCAGTTCAGTCACTGGCCGAGTCGCTCCATTTTTCATTTTTCCGGCACAAAGTATAATTGCTGATGCATCAAGAAGCAACAGATTCGTACTAGGTTCTGACGGTGTAAATGCGCAGGTTTATGATATTGAGCAAAAAGAGCTGTTTCGCTACGAGCTTCCCGCATCGCGCCCTGCGGACATTGGCTGGTTTGACGATGCAAGGCTTTACAGTATAGGGACAGACCAAAAGTTGAGCGTTTTTGACTTTACCGGCAGAAATGTCTATGAAATAGCCATGCCTACGTTTGGAAAACCGCATGTGAACACTGCTGTTAACAAGGTGCTTTACGTAACAAAAACCGAAGCGTCCTATACGGCTAATATCGTTGATATCGAATCACCTACCGAATAAGCTATAGCCCAAATAGTCGGCTGAGAAGTGACGGAGCGTTTGATGGAATTTCTTTTGCTTGATCTGTTTCGCTTGGCTTCGCAACGGCTGATGCCACGTTGCCTGTTGGGCTTGGGCTGATCTGTTCTCCGACTATTATCAAACGGTTATTGGCCGTTCCAGGTGGGTCGCAGGTGATTAGAGTCGAAACGGCTGGCTTGCCTTCGGGTTGTCGATATAAAACGCTTACCTCAGTAGGTTTGACGACTTCGCGGATTATTACCCTGTAGACGTACTGTACGCCGTTGTAGTTAATTGCATAAGTATCCCCTACTTCGAGTTGGTGAAGCCTGACAAATACAAATTTATGGGCACCACGGTTAAATAAGTTGCTAGATGAATGGCCAAATACTACGAAGTTACCGAGCTCGCCAGGGTTCGGTGTGCCCGGGTATTGGACTACACCAAGTTCTAGGGCTTCTTGTAGGACTTTCTCGGCATTGTCGCTTACACTCGTAACTATTGGTGCCTCTAGGTTCAGCTTGGGGATAATTATTTTAGTTTCAGGTCCTACTTTTGAGCCGTCTGTTATGAGTGGTGCAGCGGCTACGCTCTTAGTGGGTTGGATAAACGGCGTGATGAACCGTTCATTATTTGTGATGAAAAACAGTACTCCAGTAATGAGGCTAGCAAACGCTAGTGAAAAAGCGACGGATTTGATGTGATGTTTGGCTTTTAGTTTGCCATTTGCATTGACGGTATTTAATAGCTTTTTGTGGAGTTCAGACATGCTTTGAGTATGTTTCTCGGGGGTCTGCGTATTTAATACCGGCAGATCTGTAACTACTGTGCTAGGTTCTAATGGTTTGCTTTGGGCTGGTGCTTTGGCGTGTTGTTCGTAAAATTCCTGCCATACTTCGTGTTTTTCAGCATCGCCTAGGCTTTGGTAGTATTCGTGCCAGGAGGTTTGTATGTCAACAAGACTCTTGTTGCTCTGCATCAATGATTCCATGAATTCCTGATGTTTGCTTCTGGGACCTAACGACGCTATTTCTTTTTCTTCTTCGATTGCAGATGGTTCGTCGAAGTATATTGCCTGTAATTTGGCGCGCACTAAATTTACCGCCGGATTATCATCCGGACCAACACCAATAACTTCCTGCCCACCTGTATCTGTGCTCATGCTAGTTCTAATTATAGCAATAACTAGTCTGAATGTTTTTATACTTCTTGGTGTCGCTATGGCGGACTTGAACCCGAAGAGTGCCAGTGGCACTATGAGTTTACGCTACACAGACCCTCATGTTCGTAAGCTTTTCTATTACGGTTGGAATATCCACTTTTACAGACGTTGAGATTTGATGAATCAAATCGATCACGAGGTTGGTCACATCTTGCGACCCCGAAACTTTCTTACTACAGCATAGCTGTAATCAGTAAGGTTTCCTTGCAATCTGCCACTGGCAGATATCACTCACAGGATTTTGCCCGGCCTACGAAGTAATATTATGTTCGTGTTGAGTATAAGTGGTGCCGCGGGTGGGACTTGAACCCACAATCCCGAAAGAACGCGATTTTGAGTCGCGCGCGTATACCAATTCCGCCACCGCGGCATCAGCTAGACTCGTTGTCGAACAAATTTTGAAGGTACTACGTCGGAGTGGGCAG
>Ga0154020_10009135_pt1 | contig 11431 bp, 10 predicted proteins | sample Klosneuvirus_201_FD_109709 | JGI IMG/M metagenome (GOLD analysis project Ga0154020, IMG submission 109709) | Active sludge microbial communities from wastewater, Klosterneuburg, Austria - Klosneuvirus_20160825_MG | ecosystem: Engineered > WWTP > Aerobic digester > Activated sludge | place... | reverse complement strand
GGTGTAGCGGTGTTTGTTATTACTCCGACCTGCGCTGGTCCACGAACTGTTTGTCGGAGCGAAGGTGGTGATTCAACAGTGCTGGGGGATTTCTTTTCGTCCGAGGCCAAGCTGCGTTTTGGCTCAGACATCGCCGCAGGCAAGGTTGGCGAAGTGCTGCCAAGATTGCGGCTCCCACGCTGTGCCCGCCAAAGACAAAAAATCGCGAGTGGCAGGATGATGATCAGGACGAAGATTCTGAGCGCCTTCATATCAGCGAAAGTTTGTAGTGCATCCTCAATCTGCGGCTTTCCCCGGGTTGTATTCTTCTGAGACTTGTTTGCGATTACATACTGACGAGCGACCAAAGCAACAAAAAAGGCCGACACAAAAGGGCGGCATCCGCTCTACTACGGATGTGAGCATTTTCATGCCAGAGTGGTTCAAGTATTTACACCCGCCCCGCCGCATTTTGACCGTTGGGTTCGTTTGTATCGCGACGTCATGTGCCAACGCTCTGCAGTTTACTTGAATTCCGCGCGTCGCAGGATTGTGTCTTCCCGTCGTTGATGATCGATTTGAGGCTATCAAAAAGCCCTCTCCGGCGATGGAGAGGGTGAGAAGTCAGTAATCCTCGGGGAGGAGAACTGTGGTGACGGAACGATCCGCCTCCGTGATGATCCAGAACTGGGTGCCGTTGGCGGCACGATAGACCGACAGCAGGCGAAAGCCCTCTTGCAGGGACAATTCGTTTTCCTGCCGGTCAGGTTCATCCACCTCGCCCCAGTCACCACATTGATGCCGTTGAATCCCGGTGAGGATGTCCTCGTGGGTCAAGTGCGCCAATGCGTTCGGGGTGGTGACCGTCTGGCCAAGCGGGAACTTGGCAACCGGAATAGTCTGGGTGCTCATAGGCGGTAATCCTCGAAGGTTGCCGCCAATCCGTCCTCGTCATCGCCCATCAGGTCTTCCAACGCAGCCTTGGTTTGCAAACGGTCTGCATTTGGTTTCGCATCTTTGGGACAACAGGGGCAACGGATGACGTTGATGACGCCGTGGCCGAATTCCCAGCCGGCGGCCCGGAATTCCTGTCGGTAACGGTCGTTGAGTTTTTCGGTGCGCGGCAAAGATCGCCACGCCTCCGCTTCCTCCGGACTGAGGCCCGTCTCGAAGATGGCCTCGTGCCAGAGGTGATAGACATCCCACGGCTCGCCGCAGGTGGTGCAATGCACGTCCATGATGCGCTCCTTTCAGGGGAACAACTGCGCCACCTCGTCGGCGGACAGTTGATCGGGTTGCGTGCCGGGTTGGTCGAAGGTGTGAACCTTCACGAATACGAAACGTGCCAGCCGTCCCGCAATGAGTTCGCGGGCATCGCGACCAGCTTCGTCTTCGTCGAGCATGACAATCACCTGGCTGTGACTGTTGGTATGTCGCCGGATCAATTCCTCGTGCCCGGGAGACAGGTAGCGGCCCATGAGGGCAACGACCCGCCGCAGCCCGTGCTGCCAGAGGTTCATGACATCGAAGAATCCCTCAACGATCACCAATGGCCGGTCGGCGGATTCCGCGATGGCCCGGTGAAAGTTGAAAAGCTCCAACGACTTTTTGAATCCCTTGGGGAACTGATATTTCTCTGGCGCATCATCGCTCAACGCCCGTCCGGCATAGGCCACTAACTGGCCGGCCGCATTGTGGATGGGGATGGCGATGCGATCCTTTTGAATCCCCTTGGTGCAAAATCCCAGGCCGAACGTCTGGATTGTCGTGGGCGACAATCCGCGCTGGCTGAGATAGGCATGGTCGGGTTGCAGATTCTTGAGCGTGAATTCGAGGGGCTTGTTTTCGCCCGTCTCGACCACGCCCGGTGCGGGCTCCGGCTCACGCTTCGATGCCGTGCTTTTATTTTGAACCCGTGACTCGGGCTTGCGTTCGCGGGGCGAAGGTTCTTCGCTCTCGGGCGTTTCAATTTTCAGGTTGAACCACTCGACGAGCAGGTTCGCCGCTTTGAGCAGCGAGATGTTCTCCTTCTTCGCGACGAAGTCGAGGACGTTGCCGCCGCAACCGCAGCGGCTGAAACAATTCCAGCAGTTTTTGCTGAGACTGACACGGAAGGCGGTTTTGTTGTCACCGCCGTGGATCGGGCAGACGCCCGTGAGGCTGTCACCGTTCCGGCGCAACTGGTCAACAAGACCATAATGCTCCAGAACCTGTTGCATGGAGACTTCGGCTTTAACGGCACGAAAGTCCACGAATGTAGATTTTGACATGGGAATACTCCTTTCAAGGTGCAGGTGTGGGAAGAACGACTCCGTTTATCATCCTACCAGACCAAGGGCTGACTTTGCAAAGGCGTCAGGCAATGCGACACGCGAAGCGATAAAGCGCAAGAATCCGGGAAACAAAAAGGGGGCTGTTTAATGGCACAGTCCCCGAAGCCACGAACTCAGGCAGTTTATCTGGCACGCCGGCTCTCCGGTGGAGCGGCGGTGGCGGGTTGTTCCTCGTGGGGCTGTGAGCAGATCCACGAGTGCGCCTGATCGGCCACCTTGCCGAGCAACAGCAGGTCATCGCGACCAAAGCTGTCGGTGGATGACCACTGGTCATCTTTTTTATAGATGCGGCGGAAGGTCACGTTGTGACGGGCACCGCCGGGCGTGTTGTTTTTCCAGACTGCGGCCTTGATGGAACCGAGTCGGACCTCATGAACGGGTTTTGACTTAGGCATAGATGCACTCCTTTCCGGGTGCGGGGTTAACGGACACAGAAGCCGGGAAGTCCGGCAGTCCAAATGCATCATACCACGGCAGGGGTGCGGAAGGGAAGTGGGCCACCTATTCCGTTAATGTGACGGACTCACCGCGCCCGTTGAGCCACGGCAAATCGAGCGCACGGGTTTTGTCGGTGAACGCGTCCTTGTGGGTGAACAGGAACACGCCGGAACCTTTGCCCTGATTGAAACGCTGGTGCGCCTCGATGAGGTGTTGCACGCGCGCTGGTGTGGTGGTGACGGTGAGCACGCGGAAGCGCGGGAAAGAATTCTTCAACACGCCCTGCCGCCAAGTTTCGTGATAGGCGAGGAGTTTGCGAGCAAAAGAAGTCTGTTTGAGGCTGTGCCGTTCGACCGGCATGGTGGCGCGGTCGGCTTCGAGAAAATACCAGACAACCTCGGCGGGTTTGCTCTTGCCTCGCAATCCGAACACGCGGTCGGGAATCACGCCTATGGAATGCACCTGGCTGCCGCGACGCACTTCGACATTCCACTTCAGCAATTCTTCTGAGTGGGTGAGGAGTTCGATGTCGTTACGCTCGCGACATGCAATCTCCAGCGCGACCATGAACTCGGCGACAGCTAGCGTGTGTTCAAGAAAGAACCGTGTGGCGTTGCGATTCTTGGCGGACCAATCCACTTTGCGCTGCGGCACCGCCAGCCATTGCTCAAGGAACTTCACGCCGCGATGGCCGATGCCATATACCATCGCTTGTGAGCCATTGCGGTAATGTTCAATTTGCGCGCGCGGGCGATCCAAATAGCCATGATGAAAAAGCCGGTGCAATCGGCGAAGCACCTGTTGCTTGCTGCCACCAACCAACTTCACGATCTGCGTCGAACGGAGAAAACGGTGGCGGTGGACGTGTTGAATTATCCGCGTGTCACGGTCGGTAAGTTGAAGTGGTGGCGCGGAAGGAATTCGCTTGAAGCGCGGACTGCGAAAAACTCTCATCTTTTCATTTTAGCACGCCTGAACAAAAGAAACTCCGTCCGGTCGAAACCGTCCGCCCTCACTTCGACTTCCAGCCTGCAAATGAATTGCAGAAAAACGAAGCTGTTAGTATGGTAGGCGGCGTCACTTGCAAAATTTCGGTTAAGCGCTTGCTAAGCCTGCTTGCGTGAAGTTGGGATTTGTTGGTTTCATTCGTGGCCAGACGGAACAGGATGGTTGGGCATGATTACTTTTCTACATCTTTCCGACATTCACTTTATTGATCGAAATCACGGAACCGCATTCGACCGCGACCAGCAGATTCGTCGCGCGCTTTTGGACGATGTGGAGCAAAAGCCTGCTGATGGAGCAGCCTACGACGGGGTTCTTATCACGGGAGATATTGCATACGCTGGCCTGCCTGCTGAATATTACCGTGCGGCAGAATTTTTGGACGAACTATATCGCAGGAGCGGCACGTCGCGGAAGAACACATATGTAGTTCCCGGCAACCACGACGTTGACCGCAAGTTTGTTGAGCCAGACTTGCCACTATGGGCGGCTCACACAAAACTGCGGGAAACGGTCGAGCCCACGCAGTGGCATGGTCAGATTTACACACAGCTTGTGAAGGATCCGCAGCGTAGCTTGCTTGCACCGCTTGGAGCTTACAATGATTTTGCTCAAGGATTTGACTGCTACACTGGAATGCTGCCATCAAAAGAGACTGGGCAACCAGATATTCCACGGCTCGCTTGGCAAAAGGTTTTCGATAAACCCCTCGAAGACGGAACGCTGATTCAGCTCCACGGACTCAATTCGGCGTTGATTTCCGACGAGGGAGACGCGGCCGGTAATTTACTAGTGTCCGATTACCAAAGGTCGCATTTCCAAAACTCATCAAATGCCGTGAACGTAGTCATGTGCCATCATCCCCCCGAGTGGTTGATGGACAAAGCAGACATGCGAAAATCATTGCGCACATATGCGCCAGTTGCGCTCTTTGGGCATGAACACGATACGCGCATCACTGCGGATGCCAAAGAGGTTCGCCTGTTCGCCGGCGCGGTGCAACCTTCGCGCCGCGACCCTGCTGGTTGGCTTCCCACCTACCACATACTTCAGCTGGCTGTCGAAACCACACCTGCCCAGCGCAATCTGGTGGTGCGCATTCATACGCGTGAGTATACGACAGACCCCCCAATGCGTTTCCGGCCCCGTCGAAATGAAAAAGAACTTGCCGTAGAGGAGCACCGAATCGAACTGCCGAAGCTTAAAGCCATGACCAGCACAATTTCGGTCGCGTCAAATGCTGTTCCTGCACTAGATTCGGGTGTGGTGATTGCTATGCCTGCACCCGAACCTAATGCGCCCAGCCCAGCTGAAGTTGCCCAGCGGGAGTTGTTAACGTTCTTTTTCCAACTCCGCACGCCGCATCGCTACGAGGCAGCATTCAAGGCACAACTGCTCAAAGATGGCGACGACGCCCTTGATCCTCAAATTATGTGGGCTGAAGTGTTCCGTCGAGCGTCAGACGAGCGTAAGTTCGCGGCGTTTTGGACGGCGGTCGCCGCCCATACACCGGCAATGAAAGATAGAACAAACCCGTTTATACAGGACACACATGCACAAAAGCACGCTTGATTGGCTACGCCAAACCAACATTACAGCCGACAACGCGCTTGCAGAAAAGCGCTGGAAGATTGCGGAGAAGGCCGTTGAGAAACTCACTCGGCCACGCGTTGTTGAGTTGCTCAGATTGTTTTTATTTCCCGCCTCCGGCGCGGATTTTGAGCAGAGCTTCACGGACGAACTGCAGGCGGCGGATAAAGAGTTCCCCGGGGATAGCGTTCAAGAACTCCGCCTTGTGGCTGGCTTGATCATGTTAATCGCGTTCGAAAAGGTCTTGCATGCCGGCGACGCGTTCGCCCTGGGTTTAAGAGCCGCCAGTTTTCCAGTAAGCCGGATCAGCCCGGTCCAACCGGCCATCTTGGCTGAAGCGCAGCAATATCTTATCGGGGAAGCGGGGAGGTTACGATTGGATGATTTCACAGACGACGCTTCGGACATCACGAAATCGTTGGGCTCAAAAATGAAAGCTTTATCCGAAGCAACGGCAAGTGCGGATCAAGTAAAGATTGCAGGCGCAATCGAGGCATACGGAAAGTCGACTGTTTCAACAATCTCTGATAGCCACAGCAGGCTTGCAAAGCGCTTAGAACAACTGGCCGAGGAAACCGGCTTGCTCTGGTGGATAATCAATGAGCACAGCGACGAAATGGAAAAGCGCTTATCGGACCTAACCCAAGATGAATATGCGTTGGTGTGTGCTGTTGAAGCGACAAGGCGCACAAGAGTTTTGCCGCCGCCACCTTCGATGAGGGCTCTGCTCGCTCGTGCTTTAAAGGCCTGTAAGCCTGGCAAGGAACGGCCAGTGCTGACGGATTACTTGGAAGCCACCGAGGCGGGCTGGCGTGCGGCGCAAGTGAAGGCATTTGCGGTTACAGAATGTCGCGACCTCGTGCCGATTTGCGCAGCGCTCGAAAAAACTGAAGAACTCGGCAGCGCATCGTTGGCGGCAGCAGCATTAAAGAAAGTTTGCCCTGGGGTCGCGGGTGATTTGGAACTCCAACCGTCGCAGGCGGCCGAGCAATTCTACACAGAGCTAGCATTTCTCCGGGCACTAGAATGTATTTAAAGAACCATGCCGCGCTGCAAATTAGCTGATTGCCCAGTTGCAAAAGACGGTCGCTGTCTAGAGGGTCACGGCGAGTCTTGCCCTAACCTGATCGTCGAGGAAGTTCCCCTGACCAGCGCAGCCAATGCACCTGTGCCAACTAGAAAGCGGGAAAACGAATCTGCTTTCGAATCTTTACCCAGTGTTTCGCCGTTGGAGTTGGCTGAAGCTCGGTTCTTTTCACGTAGGGGACGCGCTGTTGTCGTTGCGCTCGCTGGCATGCCTGAGTGTGGAAAAACGTCGCTGCTCGCTAGATTGCATCAAATGTTTCAGTCGGGCCCAGTTGCGGGTTTTGATTTCGCTGGGAGCAGATCGTTACCGAGGTTTGAGGAACTTAATTGGATGGCGACTTTGGAAAGCTGCGAGGGACGCCTTAAAATGATTCATAGTTCGGCCCAGTTTGACAACTCATTTCTCCAATTGACCGTCCGTCCCAGTGGCGGCGGTTCTCGGACAGACGTTCTTATGAACGACATTGCCGGCGAAACATTCAAGACCGCGATAAACTCAAAATCAACTTGTGCGGGGTTGTGTTCTCTTAGTCGCGCTGACCACCTTGCCGTGCTAATCGACTGTGCTGCTTTGGCATCTAATCAAAGAAACGAGCACATAGTTCAGGCGGGCGATTTTCTCGAACGGGTTACGCAGGATGGTCAATGCGGGTCACATACCGCATTGCATATCGTGATTTCCCAATTGGATTGCATTAAGGATAAGATTTCTGTCGTGGAAAGATTGGAGACGGATTTACGAACGAGATTCCGACATTTATTTGGCAGTATGAACTTTTGGCGAATTGCCGCGAGACCACAAGACGGGTCTTTCCCGACCATGGAAATAATTTCCAAAATGTTTGCGTCGTGGGTGCAGACGACGCATCGCTATCCCGTGCCAACACTAAATCAAGTTCCTCGCGCTAACTGGGCGCGCGATTTTTGCCGGTTCGGGGCCTAACCACTTGAACATGGAACCTATCGAACACAGAGTGCTGGTGCTGGGTTTGCCAGAAACAGGCAAATCAAGCTTCATCCAAGCATTGGACGAAGTTCTCAAGCATCCGGCGACGCCAGAATCTCTCTGCAGGGACGGTTTGGCCGATGACCGCAGTTATATTCACGCCGGAAAGCCCAGCTTTTTGGCTGGCGAAGTGCCTGGCCGCACTGATCGGCAAATAGATGATACTTCAGTTGAGCTACGGTTTAAGCACCCGCCGACCGGACAGCGGGGACGCTTATTTCTGCCCGACGAAAAGGGCGAGAAATTCCGAGATCAATGGATAAATCGGAGGTGGGAAAAAGAATACCGGGAAAGTCTAGCGGGCATTGCTGGGGTTTTGGTTTTCGTGCGCGCAGACGCTAAACCGCGAAACGAAGAAAGATTGGGCGTCCTAGCAAAAGCAATTGTCAGTTCAGGACAAGAACGCCTATTCGAAATGAAGGAGGCTAGCGCGCAAGTTCAACTTGTTGATGTGCTGCAATTCATTGCGGAGTTCAGCGCGGCCCCGCAGCCCCTTCGAATGGCAGTCCTTGTGTCAGCTTGGGATACTGTTGGCGGGCCGGGAGATCTCCGACCGCGAATCCCCGGCAAGTTTGTTGAGAAAGAATGGGCGCTTCTGGCGCAATACCTGCGGTCAAATCCTGGCTCGTTCACTCCGAAAATATATGGGGTAAGTGCGTTCGGTGGCGTTCCTGGAGAACTGAAACCATCGGAAGTAGATAAGCCGGCGCATGAGAGATCTCGAATCGTTGACGACGTCGATGTGTCAAATGAGTCAAACGACCTAACACGTCCCTTGGTCTGGCTACTTCAACTCAATTGATTTCGCAGCTGTGGAATTCACGATTCAGCAAGCGCTTTTTGGTTACGAGGGCGGCCACCAATTGTTGGCGGCTTCTGTAAAACTGCCAACAGAGGCCCGCCATCTTTTAGCGGTTGCAACAGATTTGTCGGGCTCGCCACCAAACAGTGGATTTGAGCAGGCTTATACGGGCATGCCCGTTCCAGGCACCGATTATTACGCCCTATTCTCAACATGGCTTGCACCCGAAATGCCCCGCCCTGGTTGCGTCTGGAGCCATGTGTTACTCATTGAGTTGGCAGATATGGCGCGGTTTACAGACTTGGGCGAACTGCGAAACTGTTTTCGCAGACCTTTAGCGCCGGACGACCAGCAATGTCGAAAGGCACTGCAATTTCATCAATGGCGTGAATCAGCTCCAGCAGTAGCGGTTGGACAGAAGGATGAATCTCTTCAACTCCTTCGGGCGCTCTACGCATCGCCAAGTGAATCAATAGTAATAGCCGCGCCGGACGTTGATGCTTACGAGGATATTGTATTTTCCGTATGGTCCCAGCAATGGCCTCGATTGCGTCGCAATTTTAGGTTTTCCACGGGGTCATTTGCCGACCGTGGCCGAAACAGTATCCCGTTTGATCTCCAGATAACACCGAAGGCAAATTTGAGGGCTTGGCAGAGAGGGGGAAGCGGCTCCGAACCAAAAAGCCTTGAGAAATCGCCTGAGCTACTGTCGGAGTCATGGACCGACCCAGCGATTAAGGATTTAATCAAACCCGATGAAAGCGGTTTTCGGTCGTTCCTTGCGGCTTACGGGCCCGACATTGCAAACCCGCGTAGCGCGTTCATTAAATTGGCCGCGACCTTTGCGCGGCTGAGGCATGACCCAGCCGGCAGTTGGAATGACACCCTACGCCTAGTTGGACGATTATTTCCAAATGATTCCGAAGCAATGTTACTTAAGGAGTCGGTAATGAAACGAAAAAACTTCAAAGTTGCCGCACATGAGGAGGACGAGCTTAATCAGATTTTAGCGGTCGTAACATTCTTTTTATCCGAGCGTAGCGCAACCGCGTATGGAGATCTTCCATTGGATTATGGAAAATTTGTCCCGGTCCTTTGGAGCAGGCGACGAGCGGAGATTCTCTCCTTGCTTGCGCGGATGGTCCGACAACCTGAGACGGCCCAAGCGCAAGCTTTCGCGACCGCGATAGGGAACTGTGTTGAAGCAAAGGACTTGCAGTCAATATGCGATCAAAATCCGGAATTGGTCCCGTTTTTCATTCGGCATCGCCTCTCATTGGCGTTTGACCCAGCCACTTGGCAATTGCCAGTTCATATCCAATGGCGTGTCTACGAAAACCTAGTCGAGATGTCGCTGGAAAATCGAGACTGGGCAAACATCATGGCCGCTATGTTTCTCACAGCTACTGGCGTAGCTGTTCGTGAAGTTGTAGAAAAAGCAGGGCCACATGCAATTGATGCCGCGTTTCGTTGGCTGGACGACCCTATTTCGGAAGAATTGCTGCCATCACACATTTGGCGGGAAGCGTTGTCTTACCCCGCAGAGGGCCGACTTGCCAGCCCTGAGCCGCTTCCGCCAGATCGACTGGCCTTCTGCGCTTGGCTTGTTCCGCGCAAAACTGCAAGGGAAACAATTTCAATTGAGCGCAAAGATATTAAGGCCTTGGCGGACACACCGCTTGATTCAATTCCTCGCCCTCTTCGCGAACACACAGCGTTTCTTTTTGTGACACTTGGATTGCGTGCCGAAGGTCGAAACGGGGCAAGCCTGATAGCTAAGGGCTTCTTCTTTGTTCATAGCGCGCTCGCTTCGACAGAATATCCGCCGGAGCCTTGGGCTCTAATTTCCCCGGAATTACCACGGTCACCGCGATGGAGTGAATGGGATCGCTGTGAAAAATTAAGGCGTGCCGTTCGGAAACGACTGGAGGCAAAAGCCGAAAGAAAACTTTTGTATGCAGCCGCATCGAACAAAATGGAGCGCGAACTTGTCGATAGTATTTTTACTGAACAGTCGGATGATGAACCGTTTATTGATTAGGCTGAGCGAGCCACAGTTTCAGTCGTTCTTCAACAACACTCCGTTTGTGCGAGAAACGCTCCTGCGAATGATGAACAAGTTTGTGCCGACGCGCATGTCGATTGTCGAGCGCTGGTAGTGTTTTCGCAGGAAACGGAGTTGCGGTGACTCCGTTCTCCAATAGCCGTATGAAGATTTGATACCGGTCGAGTTCGACGTATTGGCCGGGGATGAAGGTGTTGGCGAATTCCTTGGCGATCAATTCCGCGTCGGTGTGGCCGATGCGAAAGGCGACCATCGTGCCGGCATTCCCAAACACCGCCTGCCGGACTTCGGGGGAAAGCTGGTCGAGGTATTGATGGGAGAGCGTCAGGCAGAGACGATACTTGCGGGCCTCCGCCAGAATTGCCGCGAAGCTGTCGGTGGTAAAGTTGTGGAACTCGTCAATGAACAGGTGGAAGTCGCGGCGCTCCGCCTCCGGCATGTCCGTGCGCGACATGGCCGCCAGTTGAAACTGCGTGGCGAGCAGAGAACCGAGCAGGTTGGCCTTGTCCGCCCCCAGTTTGCCCTTGGACAGGTTGGCGATGAACACGCGCCCGGTATCCATCATGAAGCGGAAATCAATTTTGGATTTCACCTGGCCGAGGATGTTGCGGATGGGCGGGTTCATCAGGAACTGGCCGATCTTGTTTTGAATCGGGGCGATGGCTTCGCGCACAAAGCGCGCGTCGTAGCTCGCGAATTCGTCCGTCCAAAAGTTGCGGACGAACGGGTCTTTGACCTGCCGGACGACCCATGCGCGATAGTCGGCGTCGGTGAGCATGCGGTTGACGCCGAGCAGGGAAGTGTTCTGGCAGTCGAGCAGGGCGACCAGCGCGTTGTAGAGGATGTATTCCATGCGCGGCCCCCAAGATTCACGCCAGATGCTTTTGAAGGCGGCGACAATTCCCGACGCGACGAGATGCCGTTCATCCGGCGGCACGTTCGCCAACAGGTTCAACCCGATGGGGAATTCCAAGTCGCCGGGATTGAAATAGACGAGGTCGTCCGCGCGCGAGGGCGGGAAGTGATCGAGCAATTCGTCGGCAAGGTCGCCGTGCGGATCCAGCAAGGCGAGCCCGTGCCCTTGGCTGAGGTGCTGGAGGATCATGTTCCGCAACAGGGTGGTTTTG
>Ga0154020_10009134_pt1 | contig 11432 bp, 4 predicted proteins | sample Klosneuvirus_201_FD_109709 | JGI IMG/M metagenome (GOLD analysis project Ga0154020, IMG submission 109709) | Active sludge microbial communities from wastewater, Klosterneuburg, Austria - Klosneuvirus_20160825_MG | ecosystem: Engineered > WWTP > Aerobic digester > Activated sludge | place... | reverse complement strand
TGTTATTGGTGAGCAGGTTGTCAAAAGTAACGAGGCTGCCTGGATCGGCAGCAGGAAGCGTCATGCCGCGCAGCGTAATGCTTTCGGAGCCCACCACCCTGAAATTGATGGTGTTCGACTTGCGCGGCATGATGGTGAAGCCAGTCGAACGCGTGTAGACATATTCAGCCGTGTTGGCGATGATCGAATCGTTCACCAGCCCGCTGTCAATGGTCACATCAAAGGTAATCAGTCCGATTGCGTTCTGTGCCAGCGAATCAAAACTCACCGTGACGGTACCAGCGGCTGCCTGGTAGCGCCCGTTGCTGCCGTCAAAAGTGAAATTGCCTGCCGTGCTCGGTAGCTGCACACTGGCGTCACCACGAACCGTGCCAATTTTCAGCGAGCCGGCTACGAGGCGCATACCGGCAGGAAGCACATCTGTGACCGTGACGTCACGCTTGATTGCGTTTTCGGCGCCGGCATTGGCATAGCGCAGCGTGATCGTGTAAGGACCGCTGGGAGACGGGCCCTGATAGGCCGATATGGATTTCGTCACCAGCATGTCGGGGACAACTGACACCGTCGGTGGGTTGGCATTACACGCCGGCGTTGCGGGCGGATACAAAACCGTGGTTTGCGCGGTCGGATTGACCTCGAACACAATCCGCATGTCAGGACGCAGCCCGTCGTTGACCTGTATCCACTCACCGTCGACAAATGACCAACCCGGCCACGCAACGGGATTGCCGGCGGGATCGATTGCCGCACCCGGCCAAAGTAAACGGCCGGTCAATGCCTGACCGGTCAACACCCGGACAACCTCACCATTCAGTTTCTGCCAGGTAATCGTTACCCCGCCAGGCGCGCCGACACCGAGCAACGTCGCGTTGTAGTCGACAAACGGTGTATCCCTGACGCAGATGGGCGTGGCAGAGACGGTCAGCACCGGAGCGATCAGCAAGCATTGGCTGGTCACCGAATTGGCAGCGTTGGCAATACCACTGATCGAGGCGGCATTGTTGGTAAACGCCGCCGGGTTTGCGGAGCAATCCGTGTTAGCCGGCCCGGCGCTGGTGACGCCATTGACAGAAATATCGCAGGTGGACGTGCCAGCGGACATCGTGCCGGCCGAAACAGCAATGGTCGAGGGTGCGATGAAATTGACCATTGCTGCGCAGCCAACGCCCGTCACAGAGGCTGTCGCCCCGGCAGACAATTGCAGGCCCGTGGGCAACGTGTCGACAAAGGCAACCCCGGCCTGCGCCGGATTGCCCGCCGAATTGGTTAGCCGGAATATCAAAGGCGTACTGGTGCCGGCCAGGATGCTCGCCGAGCCAAAGCTCTTGGTAAGACTTGGAACCGCCACCGCCGCGCCGCCGACGATCAGCGAAACCGGATTGGACGAAACCGACTGGAGCAACGCGCCGACCTGCTGCGAACTGCTTGCGGTATTGACGATGCTGGTGCCGGCGGGCGGGACCTGTGCCTTGACGGGTGCAGCCAGCCATGGACCCAGCAAAATTGCGAGCACCAACAGCCAGCACCGGTTCCCCAGGACTGGCCGGCAATCAGGTCGGCTGGCAAAGTATCTCGTCATGTGACGGAATCTACCCAGAGCTGACGGAAATGGCTGCGAAGTGAATCACCTTTTGCTTGTTGCTCACAATGGTTGACATTCGGTCCGGATGGACAAACGGGAGGTTTAACCTCCCGTTTGTCCAGAACACCTGTTTCAGCGCTTGAGCCGGCGGCCGATCATACGTCGTTGATCTTGACGCAGAACTGCAGCGTAAACGTCGCTGTCGGCGGCAACGGGGTGCTTGCCAGCGGCGAGGACTGCGCCGTAATCGTGCCGGTGAAGCCCGTGGCATACGGCCCGCCGGTCAGCGCGATCGGTCCGGTCGCCACCGGCGCACCACAACCAGTCTCAAGTTTGGTGTTGGGCGGTACAACGTCGGTGATATTGATGTTGGTGACGTTGGCTGCAGTCGTATTGGTGCCGACAATGAGGTAAGCAATACACTTGCCAGGAACCGTATTTGCGCTGGCCGCAATCGCCATGTTGCTCCACGGTGCATTCGGCACACCAAGCGTCAGGGTGGTCGTCGGCGTAGCAACACAAGAACCTGTACCCGATGGCAATTGCTGGTACTTGTCGAGTTTCAGGCCATCCGTCAGTGAAGTGGTATCGGTCGCCGAGGCGGTACTGCCGCCGGCGTTGTAGGTCGCCGTCAGGGCAGTAACGTTTGCCGGGCTGCCCGCCATCGCTGGCGCATTCACGCGTACAAACAATACCTGGCTGGCATTCGGCGCCAGCACGAAGGTGGTTGTGCCCGCGGCAATCTGCGTGTCGACACCGATGTCGAGCACACCATTCATGTTGCTATCGACGTAGGCGGTCGAGGTCCACGCATGGGTTGGCACCTGGCTGTCTGTCAGGAATGCAGCGGTCGGGAAGGTAATCGCTTCACTGACGTTGCCGCTGTTGGTCAGGGAATGGTTGTACGTGACAGATCCGCCAGGCACGGTGCTTTGCGCGCCATTCGGCGTCAACGAGACGCTGTGCAGCGGCAGTATGGTGACCTGGTCACGCTTGCTGTCCGTGACCGACGGCGCCCCCTGTTGCGCAACGTTGAAGGAAATAACGTAGGCGCCCGGCACAACGGCAGTTGGCCCGGCATTCGGCGCCACACTCGGAGTTGCCGTCGACGGGACGACAACTTCGGCACAAATCAACTTGCTGCCAAGTGCCGGTATCGGGACGGCACCGGTGGATGAAATCGAACCGCCCATCGTGGTCGCACAGGCGCCTCCGCCGCCGTCCTCACGGAACGTCACCGACCAGCCAGTCGGAGTCGGATTGATGCCGGCCGGCACCGAGATCCAGGAAAAGCCGAGATTGAAAATAGCAGCCGTGGCACCGGTATTGTTGACGAACAAACGGAACGTCGTGGTGGTGGAAGTCGCCGATGCGGGTGTGACAGAGTTCGTGGTCTTGACCGCGAGGTCATCAGCGCCGAGACCGTTTGCGACCGTCGCGCCGCCGGCCACCGACAGGTTGTTGGTCAGGTCGACCGTATTGGCAGCAATGGTCGTCAGTACATTGGGGACGGTGTCGAGAACGGTATTGTTGAAGAATGATGTTCCCTGCACCACGACCCGATATCCCGCACCGCCGTTGTTTCCTGGCGTTGCCCCCGCCGGAATACTGGCGGAAATCACCACCTGGTAACCGCAGCGCAGCGGCAATGTCGTGCTGATGATGTACGGGGCGGGACAAACGCCGCCGGACGGCTGTGGAATCGTGCCCGTATCCGGTGTGCCGTTGCCGTTGCTATCCAGCAGGGATGTCATGCCGTTAGCAGAAAGAATGCTGAACGACGTGTTGGTCGGGAAGGTACAGGCATTGGCCCCAACGTTGCCGGGGGCACAACTCGCACCGTTGAGCGGGGTGTTGAGGACAGAAACGTCGATGCTGTCGGCGCCGTTACCAGTGTTCCAGATCACGTCTGTCCAGGTAATGGTTTGGCCAGGAGCGGCGGCGGCCACCGTAACCGGTTCACCGACGGTCAAGCCGGTGTCAGTCGTGGATCCGTTGGCCGAAACGCCCGCGGTCTGCAGCACGGTGTAGGTCACCGTGTTGGTGGTGCCGTTCGTGGTCGGGCACGAGGCGCCGGCATTCGGCAACAGGATCACGGTCGTCGATGCGCCATTGACGCAGAAGGTGTTTCCGCCGAACTGGAAGTTATAGCGATATTCGGCAGTATTGGTGGTCGGCGCCTGGCTGGCCGGCGTCGGCGCAAGTCCGCTTGCAATGGTCACTTGGAAGTACAGGTTGCCCGAGGTCGAACCTGCAATGGTTGAAATCGTGGCTTCGACCGTTCCGCTTACTGCCGTGGTCGGCGCCTGGTAGGAAATACCCGCCGCATCGCCGCCGGCGGCATCGGTCATCGGCGTTACGCCACTTCCGCTCCATCGACCCGAACCAGGAACGTAGAGCATTCCCGATGGCAGGATGTCGCGCAGCACCACGCTATCCGCCTGGATAGTGCCGTTGTTGGTGTACTCAAGCACGATATAAAGCGGACCTGCGTTTGGGCTGGTCCCGGTTGTCACCGGCGTATAGCCGGGAGGCGGAACGCTGGACAGGCGCTTGTTGACGGTAATCGATGCCGGCTGAATTGTCGTCGTGTCGGTATTGGTGATGGTTGTCGGTGCAGGCGTGTTGGTGTCGGTCACCGAAACAATGATCGTTCCCTGCTGCCCGAGCGTTGCCGTGCCGGCAGTCGTGCCGCAGACAACGAAGCTGAAGGTTGTGCTGGAATTGACCGGGCCGGTGGTCGTTATCGGCGTACCCGTGTCTGGCTGGCCGTTCTGGTCCGCATCGAGGTAATAAACCAATCCGCTGTGGGCAAACATACCGCCGGTCGTCGGCGCATTCAGTGCGTAGGTGTCCTGGCCGTTACCGGTGTTGGAAATTGTGTGCGGATAACAGACTTGCGCATTCGCGGGCGCGTTGCGGGCGCCGTTCATGGTCAGCGTGAAACTCTTGACCGCGGCCACGGTCGTTTGAACCGTATTCGATGTCGATGTCCGGGTGGTTGCCGTATTGTCGACATAGGTGGCAGATGCCTGGTTGCCAATGACCGAGTTGGCCGGCGCCATGGCAGCGAAGGCGTTCCCGGAAATAATCAGGGACATCGCAACCAATGTGGCCAGCATCAGGGTTGCAATGCAAATACGCATAGCTGCATCACCGCGTTTGGCGAGGTTGATCGGGTTCATGGTGTTGCTCCGAAGGTTGTTATCAGACATCTGGTTTTTGTTGGTACGTTATGCAAAATCGGCAACGGCGCCGGAAACTTTCCTGCCCCACTATTTCGGTGGGTAGTGCATTATTTTGGCTGCCCGCCAGCGGCACCATTGCCGTCATTGGCAACCTTGAATCGGGCAGAAACGTTCATCGACTTGCCGGCAGGCAGATCACCGGGATACCAGCGCAGGTAGCGATATTCGGCAGGCGGGACCACCTGCTCTGTCTCGACGCCATTGGCTTGCCTGATCTTGCGCTTGAGGGGTAATGCTGAAAAACTCGCACCATCCAGACTGGCTCTGGCGTTGGCGGGCTTGATTGATCCGGGTACCAATTCGGTGTTGGGCGGCACCGGTAGCGTAGGTTCAAGATTCTTCAGTGTCGCCTTGGAGACATTGGTATAGGTTGCTACTTCCTCCAGCAGATCGCCCGGCCGTGCGACGTCCGCGGCTTTGCTCAGTTCTTTTCCGTTGTCCAGGACAATCTTGCTTCGCACCAGACTGATTTGCAGTGGTTCATTGCCGGGTTGCACCTTGGCTGCAATCGAAGCCGGCGCCTTGGCCGCACTAGTCTGCGCGCCAGCGAAAGCCGAGAACGCAGCTGTGGCTACGATGGCAAGGTAAACGCCAATGATTTTTTTTGCCTGCATTGAAACTATCTTTCGGTCTTATGTTTGTCGCATCTTGGTCCGGATGCGGACACTGCTTATTGCCTGGCACCCTGCGTCGCTGATTTCAGGGCAAAATTGATTTGGAAAAACCCGCAATAAAACTAAACAAATCGATTACTTATAAAGTTTTTCTAATGGTTTTTCCTACATTCTACGATAAACCATTATTTTTGTCTTGTCTTCAGCGCGTTTGTTTATCTGCAACGCCGAGTAAGTAATTGTTCAGCCAACTTTTTCTACGAACGAATACTACGGCAGGATTCAAATTGCGATTGTCAATAATTGAAACTGTTGCCACAGACATAAGCTGTCGGAAAAAGTGGCGATTTTCGTCGTCGTCATGTGCTTTTCAGCCATTTAGTTTTTTGTCGCTGGCCCAAAACGCTGATCGACCGGCTATAATCGCGCTCCATTTCGACCGAATCTCCGGAGAGGTGGCAGAGTGGTCGAATGCACCGGACTCGAAATCCGGCATACGTGCATAACGTATCGTGGGTTCGAATCCCACCCTCTCCGCCAGCATGTAAAGAAGAAAGCCCCCACCGGGGCTTTTTTTCTTGTTTACTGCAGCAAGGCTGCAGTTGGCCGGGTGTTTCCGGCATTATCCGGAACGGTTTTGTCCGGTCTCAGCCTCAGTGAAATTCCCTGCTGCTGAAATCCAGATCCGCCAGCATTGACGTCCGGTCAACCAGTTTTCCGGCAATCAGGTGCACCACTTCGCCTTGCCGCTCTACCCGCCCGGTCACCCCCATCAGCCGCGACAGCACCAGTTCCTTGCGTTGTTGCCTGGCGACGTGAGACCACACCACCACGTTTACATAGCCGGTTTCATCTTCCAGGGTGACAAAGGTTGTGCCCTTGGCGGTACCCGGCCGCTGGCGGCAGGTCACCAATCCGGCCGCCTGCACGATCTGGCCATGCCGCGCCTGCCTGATTTCAGCGGCATCACGGATTTTCAGCTTGCGCAAATCCAGCCGCAGCAGCGCCATCGGATGACTGCGCAAGCTAAGACCGAGGCTTCGATAGTCGGCAAAAACATTGTCTGCTTCAGTGGGCGCAAGCAGGCTTGCCTGGCTGGTATCGACCGGCGCATGGAACAACGCGGCATCGCGTTGCAGCGCCAGTGTCTGCCAGAGCGCCTCACGGCGATGCCCGGCCAGGGTCGCCAAAGCATCGGCGGACGCCAGCGCCTGGATTTCCTGTTGCGAAAGTTGCGCGCGACGTTGCAGGTCCGCCACATCAGTGAACCCGGCGACCCCGCGTGCATCGACTATTCTCCGGGCCGCATCGTCGCCCAGCCCGGCGGCCATGCCAAGCCCGAGCCGAATTTGCGGCTCGTTTGCCTCATCACCGGCCAGTACGCAATCGCATTCGCTGACCGTCACATCCACCGGCCGCACCGTTACCCCGTGTCGCTGTGCGTCCTGCACCAGTTGCGCTGGTGAATAGAACCCCAGCGGCTGCGAGTTCAACAGGCCGCAGGTGAATGCCGCCGGATGATGACACTTCAGGTAGCTGGAAATGTAGACCAGGATGGCAAAGCTGGCGGCATGCGATTCAGGGAAGCCATATTCGCCAAAGCCCTGCATCTGTTTATAAAGGCGTTCGGCGAAATCCTCATCGCAGCCACCCGCCATCAGGCCAGTGACCAGCTTGTCATGAAATTTATCCAGTCCGCCCTTGCGTTTCCAGGCGGCCATCGCGCGCCGCAGCCGATCCGCTTCATCGGCAGAAAAGCCGGCGGCATCAATGGCGATCTGCATCACCTGTTCCTGGAAAATCGGCACCCCCAGCGTGCGCTTGAGTACCTTTTCCACCGCCGGGGTGGGATACGACACCGGCTCCTCGCCATTACGCCGCCGCAGATACGGATGCACCATGCCGCCCTGTATCGGGCCGGGCCGGACGATGGCCACTTCGATCACCAGATCGTAAAATACCCCGGGCTTGAGGCGCGGCAGCATGCTCATCTGCGCGCGCGACTCAATCTGGAATACACCGATGGTATCGGCGTGCTGGATCATGCGGTAGGTATCGGCATCCTCGCGCGGCACGTCCTGCATGGTAATGCGATGGCGATGCCAGTCGCTCAGCAGATCCAGCGTGCGGCGAATTGCCGACAGCATGCCCAGCGCCAGCACGTCCACTTTGAGCAGTCCCAGCGCATCGAGGTCATCCTTGTCCCACTGGATCACGGTGCGGTCCGGCATCGCGGCATTTTCGATCGGCACCAGGCGGGTGAGCTTGTCCCTGGCAATCACGAAGCCACCCGAATGCTGCGAGAGGTGGCGCGGAAAGCCGACCAGTTCCCCGGTCAGCTTCATCAGGGTCTGCATGCGCGGCGCCTCCGGATCAAAGCCGGCCTCGGTCAACCGCTCCGGCGCAATGCTGCTGCCATCCCACCAGGTGATGGTCCTGGACAGCGCATCGACCTGGCTCAAGGTCAGGCCCAGCGCCTTGCCGACATCTCGTATCGCACCCTTGGGGCGATACGTTGATACCGCTGCCGTCAGCGCGGTCCGGTCGCGGCCGTACTTGCGGTAGATGTACTGCATCACTTCTTCGCGCCGCTGGTGCTCGAAATCGACGTCGATATCGGGCGGCTCCTTGCGTTCGCGCGAGATGAAGCGCTCGAACAGAACCACGGACAACTCCGGATTGACCTCGGTGATGCCGAGGCAATAGCACACCGCCGAATTGGCCGCCGAGCCGCGTCCCTGGCAGAGAATGCCGTTCGCGCGTGCATACCGGACAACATCGTAAATGGTCAGGAAATAAGCCTCATAGCGCAGTTCCGAAATGATCGACAGCTCATGCTCGACGAGCTTGCGCACCCGGTCCGGCATTCCCTGCGGATAGCGCTGTTCGCCACCCTCCCGTGTGAGCCGGCGCAGATAGGCGGCCGGGGTGTCGCCGGGCGGCACCACTTCAGGCGGGTATTCATAGCGCAATTCATCCAGGCTGAACTTGCAGCTTGCGGCAATTGCCAGGGTCTGTGTCATCACCGCCAGCGGATAGCGCTTTGCCAGACGGCCAATCGGCTTGAGATAGTTTTCCGCATGCGCACGCAGCTCGCTGCCCATTGCTGCCATGGTCTTCTTCATCCGCACCGCGGCCAGCACATCCTGCAACGGTTTCTGCTCGCGGGTGGCAAACAAAATTCTTTCGCAGGCTGCAAGCGGCAAGCCTGACTCAATGGACATCTGCTCCAACCAATGCAGCCGGCTCTCGTCGTCGGGCCCGTAATCAAGAGACGCTCCCAGCCAGCACCCATTGCCGGCAGAGGCGCAAACGTGCCCGGCAACACGCGCAACATCGCCGACCGCACCGGCATGTCCCTGGCGCGGCAGGATGATCGTGATGCAGTGATCAAGCGCGACCAGATCGGCGGCAAGCAGCCGGTATTCCCCCTTCGGCATGCGTGAACGCGCGAGCGTGATGAGTTCGCAAAGATCGCCATATCCTTCGCGGTTCTTGGCCAGCAGCAGCAGGCGTTCGACTCCAGGCGCATCGTGCAACGCGAACTCCGCACCGACGATCAGCTTGAGGCCGCACTCCCGGGCAGCGATATGCGCCCGCACCATGCCGGACATCGAACACTCGTCGGTGACGGCAATCGCGCTGTAACCCAGTTCGGCGGCGCGCGCGACCAACTGCTCGGCATGCGAGGCGCCTTGCAGGAAGCTGAAGTTGGTCAGGCAATTGAGCGCGACACAGGAAATTTTCATCGCAGTTCCCGTGCTCAGGCAAAGTAGCCATGCAGGTACCAGCGGCGCTGCTGGCGATAGTCGCGGAACACCCAGCAAATTTCGCCTTGCGGATTGCGCGCCACATAGTAGTCGCGTGTCACCGGGCGGCCGTCCCACCAGCCGGACTCGATTCGCTCGGGTCCGGCGACCAGCGACAGCGGGCCACGGTGCTGCGGCGCCCCGTCCAGCGTCACCAGCGCCTGCGGCTCGGCCAGCAGCAACAATGGCCGCGGTCGCGCCGGGCTTGCCGCCCTAGCCAGCGTGCTCAGCCGGCGCGCGGGTGAAGCGACACTGTGCTCGCCAGCCTGCCAGGCCAGTTCGGGACGATGGTCGCTGTATTCACTGACCATGAACAGGCTGCGCTCGCCCAGCCGCGAGACAATGCGCCCGGCCAGCGCATGCCATTTTTCGTTGCGTTCATCCCCGGTCGGCAGCCAGCTTTCGTTTTGCGGCTGAAACGGCAGCAACACCGGTGCATCGAGGCGCAGCGCCAGGACCGCATCCGGCAGCGGATGCGCCGCCAGGCGCTCGCTGACCAGCCGCGCCCACTGCTCCGCGCTGCGCAGCGGATGGCGCGAGCCAAACCGGTGGGTGGTACGCAGGGTGCGGTTATGTTTCAACTCCAGCACCAGTTCCGTCACGCCGGTACCGCGACCGCGCAAAAAGCCTTCCATCTGTGCCAGAAGCCTGCGGATCGGCACCATCAGCCGGTCGGCGTCGATGATATCGAACAGCAAATCGGTGGCGCTGGTGAACGATTCCGGCAGACGGTGCGGCTCGCGCGGATCCCCGGTTCGCCCCATGGCACGATCCAGATCGCGCAACACAACTTCACCGAATCGCCGACCGATGCCGGCACGTGGCTGCGCCAGCAAGTGGCGGATTTTCACCAGCCCCAGTGCGGCCAGTGGTTCGCTGATCTCGCGCGGCCAGGCAAAAAGCGCGACGGGAATATCGGCCAGCCTCTCTTCCAGCTGCGCCGGCTCGCGACACATCCGTACCCCGCGCCGGTAATGCGCCGCCTGGGCAAGCAGCCATGCCGCCAGCGGAGTGGGTGCAATGCCCATGGTGACGCGATACCCCAGCGCAACCAGGCCATGGCGGATGCGCCCGGCCAGCTTGCCGATGCCGCCGAACAACCGCAGCGTGGTGGAAATTTCCAGCGAGGCGCCGGCGGGCTCGCCGCAAACCATCGGGCTGAACTGCGACAGCCAGTTGGCAATTTCAGCCAGTGCCTGCCGTTCCTTCTCTACCGCACGCGGTACCACCAGCAAGCCGGCCACGCAGGACTGCGCGGCGGCCACAGGCATTGGCGGTGAAATTCCGGCCGCGCGCGCGCAGGCGTTGGCCGCATAAACCTGCAGGCGCGATGCATTGCCGTCGCTGATCACCAGCGGCACTTCCTGCAGGCTTGCCATGGCACCCCGCGCATGGGATTGCAGGGACAGCTCGGGCAGGAAAAGCGAAATCCACAGCACAGGCGGGTACCACGTTCAACGGCGGGCGCGATCGACCGAGCGCTCGCGGAGGGTTACCGGCGACGGACGACTGGCCGACAGCAGGCCGGCCAGCCAGGACGACGATGAAGCCGTCATCTGCTCCGCCTGCCCTGCCCCGGCAAAGGCCGGCACCCGCCCGACCGGACGCTGCAGGCAGGGCAGTTCACGGGTGAGGAGATGAAGCTGCTTGCCCGGCGGCAGGCCGCGACGCTTGAGCAGCGCCAGCCGCAAACTGCCCGACGGCCCGGGATGCAGCGCGATGCGGGTGTCGGCGGGTGAAGGTGAAGCGGCCGCGGACAACGGGCGCATCAGCAGCGCCAGCGTGCCGCCGGCAATCGCCGCCTGCAGAAGGCGGCGCAATGAAAGCGGGCTGCAGCGATGGTCATTCAATTTCAGCAATACACAACGGCAGGCGCCGCTTTTCAACGCCTGCTCGGCCACCCACAGTGCGTCTTCGCTGCTGCGTGCACGTGCAACGGCAAAATGCGCAAGATCGATACCCGCCTGGACCAGCCCGGGGGCATAGGGAATCCACGACTGTCCTGGAGTGGTTACCCATAAAACCTGCATCGCATCGCCCGGCTCGCGGCCGGCATGCAACCCGCGCAACAGCAGCGACATTTCGCCGATGCCGGTGTGATCGCAGAGGATCTCGGTCAGACCCGGTCGCATCCAGCCACCGCCGCCCAATTCCCGGTCCAGGCCGGAAAAACCCGTCG
>Ga0154020_10009133_pt1 | contig 11432 bp, 9 predicted proteins | sample Klosneuvirus_201_FD_109709 | JGI IMG/M metagenome (GOLD analysis project Ga0154020, IMG submission 109709) | Active sludge microbial communities from wastewater, Klosterneuburg, Austria - Klosneuvirus_20160825_MG | ecosystem: Engineered > WWTP > Aerobic digester > Activated sludge | place... | reverse complement strand
TCGTGCAGGATCGCGCCGAGCGCGTGCAGGTCGCTGCGCGCGTCGAGCGGCTCGCCGCGGGCCTGCTCGGGGGACATGTACAGCGGCGTGCCGACCGCCGCGCCGTCCGCGGTCAGACCCTCGCCGTCGCGCGCGAGCTTGCGCACGAGCCCGAAGTCGAGCAGCACCGCGCGCTCGCCGCTGGCGCGCCGCGCGAGGAACACGTTGGCCGGCTTGACGTCGCGGTGGAGCAGGCCCGCGTCGTGCGCGGCCGCGAGCGCCTCGCCCACCTCGTGCACGATGCGGAGCGCCTCGGGCCACGGCAGCGACCCGCGGCGCTCGAGGCGGCGCTCGAGCGTCTCGCCCTCGAGCAGATCCATCACGAGGTAGGTGAGGCCCTGCTCCTCGCCGATCGCGTGCACGCGCACGATGCCGGGGTGGTCGAGGGCCTGCGCCGCGCGCGCCTCCCGGGCGAACCGCGCGCGCAGGGTGGCGTCGTCCTCGAGCATCGTCTTGAGGGCGCGCAGCGTGCCCGTCTCGCGATCGCGCACGCGGTAGACCGCGCCCATGCCGCCCTGCCCCAGCAAGGTCTCGACCTCGTAGCGCTGGTCGATGACCGCGCCGACGGTGGAGAGCGGGCCGCGACGTCGGCGGCGCACGTGGGTGTCGGGCGAGGCGTCGGGCACGTCGGCGCCGCCCAGGGTCGCGAGCAGGCGCTCGTCGAGGACGCCACGGCTCCGCGCGTCGAGCGCCGCCTTGCGCCCCTCTGGCTCCGAGCACGCGAGCCACTCGGAGAGCTCGTCGAAGCCGCGGACGTCGTGCGCGGAGACCACCGTGCCGAGCCGCACGAGGCGGCGTACCGCGGCCCGCTCCCCGCGCGCGCGGCGCAGCGCGAACACCGCGAAGATGGCGGGGATGACCATGGTGAACACGAGGACGATGATCGCGACGACGTACTCCTTCTCCGCGAGCCCGGTGGCGCCGATGATCGACCACCAGCCGGCGAACGCGAACGCCAGCAGGGCCACCGTCCCGGCCCGGCGCGCGCGCTTCTGCCCCGCGGCCCGCTCGGACACGAGCCGCGCCCGATCCACGCCGGGCGGCGGGACGAGCGGCGGCGCGTCGGTGCGGACCATGAGGGCCGCCCCGGCGTCGACCGCGTCGGCGAGGGCGGTGTGGCACGCCTCCTCGGAGAACGGCGTGCAGAGCGACGCGTCGTCGGCGCCGACGATGGTGCGGCCCCCGAACCCGTCGACGAACAGGGTGAGCTGCTCGGCGATCTCGGACTGCCGCCGCGCCGCCCGCAGCGCCGCCATCCCTGCGACCAGCGGGATGCACCCGCCGAACGTGAAGAGCAAGGTGCCCTTGAGCGGCGAGCGCGTGACGAAGAACACGAACGACCACATCATCCAGAACGCGCCGGCCACCAGGGCGACGACGGCGACGGCGAGCCACACGTTGCCCCACCGCGCCCGGGCGCCCGCGTGCGCGCGCGCGCGCTCCGGCAAGAGGCGATAGACCACGCGCTCGGGCGCGAGCCGGTAGGCGGCCGCCATGGCCCTACTCGAAGACCAGCGGCGTCCGGGGGTCGAGGGTGTAGCCGTCCTCGGTCGTGAGCAGCAGGTCGCGAAGGCCGAGCTTGCGCAGCGTGGAGAGGGCGACCCGGACGCGGTGCGCGCCCGCGGCGGCGAGGATGCGCTCGCCCGGCCACCCCGCCTCGAGCAGATCGTTCGCAGACAGCGCGACACCGGCGTGATCCCGGCGCTGCAGGGCGAGGCGGTGCACGATGCGCGCGAGCGGACGACGGCGCTCGAGGTCGACGACGTCTCCACCGGGGGCGCGACACGATCGCCCTTCCGCGCCCACGACCCACGCGCCGGCGGGCGGCGCGACGCGCGTGGGAGAGGCGCCGAGCGCGGCGGCGAGGACGCGGAGTCGCCGATCCCAGCCCGTCCGCGGCGCATCGATACTGCCACTTGCTGCCAGAGCGGCGGCGATGGGGTCGCGCTGCGCCGCGGCGCCGAGCGGGACCCGCGGCGCGCTCGGCGTGACCCGCGCGACCAGGTGCGCCGAGAGCGCCTCGTAGATCACGGCATGACGGTGCGGCAGCCCCTCGGTGCGCTCGCGCGCGGCGCGCAGGAGGACGGGCACCTCGCCGAGAGCGCCCTCGCGCAAGCGGACCAGCGCCCGCTCGGCGAGCGCCGACGCCTCGACCAGGCGCAGCTCGGCGGCGCGCGCGCGCTCGGCGGCGAGGTCGGCGAGGCGCAGGGCCGCGCCGAGATCGCCGACGCCGTGCGCGAGTCCGGCCTCGAGGAGATCCCAGCCCGGGTGGTCGTCGCGCCGGGCGAGAAGGCGGCGGGCCTCGTCGTGGCGATCGAGGTCGAGCGCGAGCTCGGCGAGGGCCCGGTCGATCGTGGAGCGGGCCTTCTCGCCGAAGCGATCGGCGAGCAGCGCGGCGCCCTCGAGCAGCGCGCGCGACTCCTCGATCGCGCCGCGGTCTCGGGCGACCGCGGCCAGCAGCTCGGTGGCCTCCAGCTCGAGCGGCGACCCGCGCAGCGTGGAGATGGCGGCCCGGGCGTGGTCGGCGGCCTCGTCGAGCGCGCCGCGGTCGTGGAGGAGCCGCGCGATCTCCAGCGTGGCGATGCCCTCGACCCGCGGCAGCGCCGCGCGCCGACCGAGCTCCCGCGCGCGGACCAGATCGCGGAGCGCGCCCGCCTCTTCGCCGAGCGCGCGACGCAGCGACCCGCGCGCGGCGAGGCCCCGCGCGACGAGGCTCGGATCGGCCCCCGAGTCGCGGGTGGCCTCGATGCCGGCCTCGACGAGCGGCGCCCACCCGCGCGGCGCGGGGGCCTCGTGGCCGGGATGGAGCGCGAGGATCACGCGGAGCGCAGGCTCGGCCACCCGCGCGGTGACCGGGCGTTCTCCGAGGATGCGCTCGACCACGGCGACGAGCTCGGCGCGCTCGCAGAGCAGTCGGCGTGGATCTGCCACGATGGCCTCGGCGGCGTCGGCGAAGTGGGCCGCGTGCCGCCGGCGCGCCGCGACCAGCTCCGCCGGGCTCGTCTGCCGCGCCACGAAGTCGCGCACCGAGCGCAGCATGCCGAGGCGCACCTCACCGTCGGGGCCCTCCACGCTCGTCACCATCGCGCGGGTGCGCAGCACGCCGAGCACGTCGAGGACGGGCGGCGCGCCCTCGTGCGCGGACAGATCGACCACGGCCTCGGCGGCCTCGATCGTGGCTCCGCCGACGAACACGCACAGCTGGCCGAGGGCCGAGCGCTCGGCGTCCTCGAGCGCGGCGAACGCGCCGTGCACCGCGGCGTCGAACGACCGGGTCGCGCCCCGCAGCACCGCGCGGCTCGAACGCACGCGGTGGAGCAGCGCGGTCGGGCTCATCACCGCGAGGCGGGGCGCGGCGAGCTCGATCGCGAGCGGCAGGCCATCGAGCTCGCGCACGAGCGCGGCCAGCACGGCGGCGTCGGCTTCGCTGGGCGAGAACCCCGGACGCGCGCGGCGGGCGCGGTCGAGCAGCAGATCGGCGGCGGGGCCCTCGAGCCGGTCGCCGGCGGGCACCGCGAGCGGTCGCACCTCGAGGGTCGTGACGTCGGAGAGCGGCGGCGCGTGCGAGGTGGAGAGCACCCGCGCGCCCGAGGCGCGCACGCCCTCGAGCGTTGCCGCAGGGACGCCGTCGGCGCCATCGAGCACGAGCAGCGCGGCGTCGTCGGGAAGATCGCCGATCGCGTCGGCGAGCGCGGCGGCGGTCGTGACCTCTGCGAGCGAGACCCGGCGCACGACGACGAACGCGCCCTCCGGGAGCGCCTCGACGGCGGCCGCGGCGAGGTGGCTCTTGCCCACGCCGGGCGGGCCGACGAGCGCGACCCAGCGCACCTCGGGGTCGAGCAGCGCCTCGACGACGGTGGCCGCATCGGTCATGCAGGACGCACTCTACTTGTGCCCGGGGACTGGGGGGAACTGCCCTCGGCATGGGGGCTCGAACCCTCGCCAGACGCCCGCGCGCCTCGAATCGGTAGAGCTCGGCGCATGGCATGTCGCTCGCAGTCTCTCCGACGTGATGCGTCGCACCCTTCTCCTCGCGTTCCTCGCCGTGGGCTGCAGCTCGGATCCGGGCGCCGAATCGTCAGACGACAGCGGGCTCGACGACACGGCGATCGATGGCGGTGGGACCGACACCGGGCCCCTCGGCGACGCGAGCGTCGATACCGGCAGCGCCGTCGACACGGGCACCCCCGTCGACACGGGCACCCCCGTCGACACGGGCACGCCGCCCGACACCGGACCGAGCGGGAGCAAGGCCGCGAAGATCGCCGCCACGCTGCGGGGCAAGAGCAACTTCCTCATCGGGATGGGCAACGACCTCGCGAGCGATCACAGCAAGGACGGCGCCTACACGCTCGGGCCGACGCTCGACCTGCACTACGCCTACCTGGTCGGCCTGCAGGGCAGCGGCGGCTGGCCCGACTGGAACGCGGGCGGGACGTTCGTGAACATCCTCACCGACAGCGCGGCGGCCAAGGGCGTGACGCCGATGTTCACGCTCTACTCGATGGCCGCGTGGGGCGAGAACAACCTCTCGGTGCTCACCAACGACACGTACATGGCCGCGTACTGGTCCGGCGCGAAGCTCATGTTCCAGCGGCTCGGCGCGTTCGGCAAGCCGGCCGTCGTGCACTTCGAGCCGGACTTCTGGGCGTACACGCAGCAGGCCAACGCCGATCCGACCAAGCAGAAGGTGGCGGTCACCAAGCACGCGGCCGACTGCGCGGGGCTGCCCGACGACGTGACCGGCCTCGGCAAGTGCCTCGTCAAGCTCGCGCGCACCTACGCGCCCAAGACGCTCATCGGCTTCCACGCGAGTGGCTGGGCCGGCGACACCGCGGCCACCGTCGCGTACCTGAAGAAGATCGGCGCGGCCGAGGCCGACCTCATGGTGATCGAGACGCTCGACCGCGACGCGGGGTGCTTCGAGCTCGGCACCGATCCCAACTGCAAGCGCACCGGGAAGTTCTACTGGGACGAGACCAACACCACCTCCCCCAACTTCAAGGAGCACCTGAGCTGGGCCAAGGCGATCGCCACCGGGATGGACCTGCCGCTGCTCTGGTGGCAGATGCCGTTCGGGGTGCCGAGCGACAAGCCCGGCGGCACGGCGGGGCACTACCGCGACAACCGCGTGCGCTACCTGTTCTCGCACGTGGCGGAGTTCGTCGCCGCGGGCGGCGTCGGGGCGGTGTTCGGCACCGGCGCGGGCAACCAGACCTACATCACCACCGACGGCGACCAGTTCAAGAACGCGGTCACCAAGTACTTCGCGGCGCCCACGCCACTCTGAGAGGCGCCACTCTGAGGCGTCGCTCTGAGGCACAAGGTCATCAAGGCCTCCTGACCTGGGCCGTTCGACGTCCAGAGAGGTTTCGATGAACGCAGCCAGTCCCGATCGGCATGTGGAACCGAGCGACGCGCTCCTGCTCGTCGTCGACGACGACCCGGCCCTGCGTGACCTGCTCGTGCGGGCGTTCTCGCCCTACATGAAGGTCGTCGCGGCCGCCGACAACCAGGAGGCGTGGGAGCTCCTGCCGAAGATCGCGCGACCCGCGGTGCTGCTGCTCGACGTGATGACCCCGCGCCTCGACGGGTGGACGCTCGCGCGCAGGGTGAAGGGCGACCCGAAGTACCACGGCATCCCCATCGTGTTCCTGACCGCGCGGGGGAGCGCGGCCGACGTCGCGGCCGGGATCGCGGCCGGCGCCCGCGGCCTCGTCACCAAGCCGTTCAAGCTCGCGTCGCTCATCGAGAAGGTCGGCAAGCTCGCGGGGGTCGCGGTGCCGGCCGCGCCCCACGATCCGGTGCGCCGTCCGAGCATGTTGCCCGAGCGCCCGAAGACCCACCGCAACTAGCGGGGGCCGGGGGCTCCCACGTAGCGCGTGATCAAGCGCGTGAGCTCGGCGGCCATCTCGGGCGTCTTGTACCGCGGGCGATCGACGACCACGCCCTGCACCACCGCGAGCACCACCCGCACCAGCACGAAGGCGGCGATCTCGCGGTCGGGGAGGTCCACCTCGGCGACCCGCAACGCCTCGCCGATCACCTCCTCGAGCTTCTCCTCGAAGCCGATCATCTCGCGGCGCGCGCTCGTGCGCAGGACCTGCTCGATGAGCACGCGGTGCAGCGTCGGATCGAGCCCGCCGCCGCGCAGCAGGTCGAGCAGGAGCTTCTGCACGAGCCCGGCGAACGTCTCGCGCGTGGCCTCGGCGAGGCTCGAGGCCACCCGCTGGGCGAGGCCTTCGCGGTACCGACGCAGGAGCTCGACCGCGAGCGCGTCCTTGCTCGGGAAGTACTGGTAGAGCGACCCGACGCTCACCCCGGCGGCCGCGGCGATGCGGTTGGTGGTCGCCTTGGCGTACCCCTCTTTGACGAAAACGCGAGCCGCCGCCTCGAGCAGCACCTCGACCATGGCCTGGGATCGCTCCTGACGCGGTCGTTTCCGGGGTGTCGTGCGGGCTCGGGTCGCGGCCATCCCCGGAGGAGAACGCGAGTAGCGAACGCGAGCAACTGCTCGCATCATGGGGCCCATGATTCGCCTCGACGCCGAGTGGTCCGATCTGATGCGCAAGTACGACGGTGATCACCAGGATCCCCGCAACCAGGCCTGCCACCGCGTGGGCATCCCGCTCATCGCGGCGAGCCTGCCGATCGGCGCCACGCTGATCGGCCTGCCGCTCGCCACGGGCATGTTCACGGTGGGCTGGACCTTCCAGTTCGTCGGCCACTTCTTCGAGGGCAAGAAGCCGTCGTTCGTGGACGACAAGCGCCAGCTGGTGGTCGGCTTCCTCTGGTGGCTGAAGAAGACCGGCGTCGGCGTCGAGCTCGCCGAGCCCGAAGCGGCCCCGCAGTCGTTCCGCCGCGCGGCCTGAACCAAGCAACTACGGCAGCAGGATCGTCGAGCCGATCGTCGCGCGCGACGCGAGGGAGCGGTGGGCGTCGGCCGCGGCGGCGAGCGTGAACTCGGCGGGCGGGCGGACGACGATGCTGCCGTCGACCACCTTGTCGAGGAACGCGCCCGCGCTCCCGAGCAGCTCCTCGCGGGTGCTCGTGTAGTGTCCGAGCACCGCGCGCGTGAAGAAGAAGCTCCCCGCCGCGAGCCGCATCGGGTCGAACGCCGGCGGCTTGCCGGAGGCGTTGCCGAAGCCGACCAGCATGCCGCGCGGCGCGAGGCACGCGAGCGAGCCGTCGAAGGTGTCCTTGCCGACCGAGTCGTAGACCACCGCGACGCCGCGGCCCTCGGTGAGCTCCTTGGTTCGGGCGACGAAGTCCTCGCGCGTGTAGACGATGACGTGCTCGCACCCCGCCTCGCGTGCGACCGCGACCTTCTCGTCGCTGCCCACCGTGCCGATCACGTGCGCCCCGAGCGCCCGCAGCCACTGGCACGCGAGCAGGCCCACGCCGCCCGCGGCTGCGTGGAACAGCACGCGGTCGCCCGGCTTCACGGCGAACGTGCGGCGCACGAGGTACTCGGCGGTCATGCCCTTGAGCAGCGTGGCGGCGACCGTCTTCGCCGGCAGGCTCGCGGGGATCGGCACGAGCAGCCGCGCCGGCAGCACGCGGAGCTCGGCGTAGCCCCCGAGCGGACCGTTGGCGTAGGCCACGCGGTCGCCCACCGCGAACCCTTGCACGTCGGGCCCGACAGCCTCGATCACGCCTGCCCCCTCGACGCCGATGCCCGAGGGCAGCGGCACGGGATAGAGGCCGGTGCGGTGGTAGGTGTCGATGAAGTTGACCCCGATGGCCTCGTGCCGGAGCAACACCTCGCCGGGGCCCGGCGCGGGCACCGCGATCTGCTCGAGCCGCAGCACCTCGGGCCCGCCCGTCTCGTGGAACCGCACCGCGCGCGTGGTGGTCATGGAGGGCGAGGATGCTCGCATCGGGCGCGAGGTTCCAGCCCCCGCTTTGCGCCCACGCAACGGTCGTTTGCGAGACCCTGATGAATGGCCGATCGGCGCGTGGTTACCATGTCTCCATGCACCGCACCCCCGTCGTCTATCTCCCCCACGGTGGCGGCCCCTGGCCGTTCGTCGATCTCGGCATGGGGTCGAAGGACGAGCTCGATCGCCTCGCCACCTACCTGCGCTCGATCCGCACGGTGTCCTCGGTCACCCCGCGTGCGGTGCTGATGATCTCGGCGCACTGGGAGGAGCGCGTGCCGACGGTGATGAGCGGCGCGCGTCCGCCGCTGCTGTTCGACTACTACAACTTCCCGAAGGAGGCCTACGAGCTCACCTGGCCGGCGCCCGGCGATCCCGCGCTCGCGGCCGAGGTGCGCGACCTGCTCGGCAAGGCGGGCTTCGCCACGGAGGAGGATACGAAGCGCGGCTTCGACCACGGCGCGTTCGTGCCGCTCAAGCTGACCTACCCCGACGCCGAGATGCCCACCGTCCAGCTCTCGCTCGTCGCGGGCCTCGACCCCGCGACCCACCTGAAGCTCGGCCGCGCGCTCGCGCCGCTGCGCGACGAGGGCGTGCTCATCCTCGGCAGCGGCATGAGCTACCACGACCTGCGCGGGTTCTTCCGCGGCGGCGCGAAGAACCCCTCGCGCGCGTTCGACGCCTGGCTCACCGAGTCGATGACGCTCCCCGCGGCCGAGCGCGACGCGCGGCTCGAGGCCTGGACCAGCGCACCGTCGGCGCGGGCGTGCCACCCGCGCGAGGAGCACCTCCTGCCGCTGATGGTGGTCGCCGGCGCGGCAGGTGCAGACCGCGGCCAGCACGTCTACGAGGGAGACCTCATGGACGCGCGCATCTCCGCGTACCAGTTCGGAGGCTGATCATGGAAGACCCGGTCCTCGAGACGATGCCCCTCGGCTTCCCGTGGGTGACCGTCGATCCGTTCCTGTTCTGCGTGCACCACGACGACGCCTACCCCGAGGGCAACGAGCACCTCGGCCCGAAGGCTTCGCTCGCGGGCCGCAACCTCGGCATGGACTTCGAGGTGAAGGACGGCTTCCGCATGTACCACGGCGAGGTGGTGCCCGGCTTCCCGCAGCACCCCCACCGCGGCTTCGAGACGGTCACCATCGCGCGCCGCGGCTTCATCGATCACTCCGACTCGCTCGGCGCCAAGGCGCGCTTCGGCGGCGGCGACGTGCAATGGCTCACGGCCGGCGGCGGCATCGTGCACTCCGAGATGTTCCCGCTCCTGAAGCCCGACGCACCGAACCCCGTCGAGCTGTTCCAGATCTGGCTCAACCTGCCGGCCGAAGACAAGATGGTCGCGCCGCACTTCTCGATGCTGTGGAACCAGCACATCCCGCGCGTGCGCACGGTGGACGACGCCGGCCGCGCGACGGAGATCACCGTGGTCGCGGGCGCGCTCGAGGGGCACGTGCCGCCCGCGCCACCACCGCGGTCGTGGGCGTCGCGCAAGGACACCGACCTCGCGATCTGGTCGATCCGCATGGAGGCGGGCGCGAAGCGATTGCTGCCGAAGGCGGCCGGCGAGGAGACCCTCCGCACCCTCTACTTCTTCAAGGGACCGGGGCTCACGGTCGGAGGCCACGCGCTCGCGGCCCACTGCGCGGCGGTCGTGCGGTGCGACGAGGACGTGCTGCTCGAGGCGGGCGACGGCGAGGTCGAGGTGCTGATGTTGCAGGGCCGCCCGATCAAGCAGCCCGTGGTGCAGCACGGGCCGTTCGTGATGAACAGCCGGCAGGAGATCGAGCGCGCGGTGCGGGACTACCGCGCCACGCGGTTCGGCGGCTGGCCGTTCGACCGCGACGACCCGGTCCACCCGCGCGAGGAGGGCCGCTTCGCCCACCACGCCGACGGCACGGTGGAGCGGGGCTAGAGCCCTTGTTTCTAGAGCGGCCGCCCGTGGAGGCGGCCGCAGCTCGCTGCGTTCGCCTCCGGCTCACTAGGTTCTAGAGCGGCCGCCCGTGGAGGCGGCCGCCGCTCGCTGCGTTCGCCTCCGGCTCACTCCGCTCGCCTACTTCGTGATCGTCGCGCAGCCGAACTCGACGGAGACCTTGGCGCTCAGGTCGGCCTGCACCTTCTTGCAGGCGTCGCCGCAGAGCAGGATCTTGGTCTTGTCGGCGTTGTACTGCCAGCCGTTGGCGCCGGCGTCGCACGCGGCCGAGTCGTCGCGCACGACGGTCTCGCTCGTGCCGCCGGAGCTCGACGTGTAGGTCACGTTGACCTTGTTGTAGTCGATGGTCTCGCCGGTGGGCGGCGTGGGCACGCCGAGCTCGCACGCCACCTTGGTGGCGATCGACTTGGCCATCTCGGTGAACACCGGGCCGAAGTCGGTGAGGCAGATGGAGAACCACTTGCCCTTGGTGAGCTTGGCGATCTTGATGTACTCGGCGCCCTCGTTGACCGCGTTGGTGCCGCACTTGGGCGTCTCGGCCGGGTAGGCGGGCGCGCCCATGATCGGGTAGACGATGTAGTTGCGCTTGGTCTTGGTGCCGAACGGCGCGCCCGGCTTGGCGAGCATGGCCGCGTCGAACTCGTCGGCGGTGATGCCGCAGTACGAGCTCGCGCCGCAGTTGCGCGAGTCGTCGTCGGTGATCGGGATGATGACCTTGGCCGCGCCAGGGCGGAGGAAGTCCTTCCACTTCACCGTGGCGGCGGTCGAGTCGTAGGTGCGCGCGACGATCTTGAGCGCGTCGTTGGACTGCACGTTGACGTTCGACTGGCGAAAGCGGGTCGCCGAGGCGCCGCAGGTCGCGCCGCCGAGGGGCGCGGGCACGCACACGACGTACGAGCCGGACGTGGAGCGCGGCGTGCCATCGGCGTCGACCGAGGAGGTGTCCCAGCCGGCGATCATGATCACGCGGTAGTCGAGGCCGGTCTTCTTCAGGTTGTCGGAGAGCTTGTTGACGTTGGCCTTCACGTTGACGATGTCGTCGCTCATCGAGCCGGACTGGTCGATGACGACGATGATGTCGACGGGCGGCTTGACCGCGGCGGCCTCGGTCTTGGCGCAGGCGCTGTCGTCGCGCGCGTCGCCGACGTTGCTGTCTTCGCTGACGTCGAAGCCGGGATCGCCGGTGTCTTCGAGCGCGTCGGCGTCGAGCGAGGCATCGCCGCCGCCCCCGTCGAGGGTGACGACGCCCGGGTCCTTGCCCGCGCTGCAGGCTGCGAGACCGAGACCCAACGAGAAGACAGCGCCGAGACGGATAAGCTTGGACAAGACCGACCTCCGAACGGCCCAGCATAGGCGACGGAAGGGCGTCGATCGAGGCGAGCCCGTCGATTCGGTGCTCCAGTATCCCACCTCGCTGCGATCGCTTGCCGCACGGGCGGCCGGTATGCTCCGCCGCATGCAGGTCTACGTGAGCGTCGACATGGAGGGCGTGGCGGGGATCGTCCACGTCGATCAGACCCGTCGCACCGGGCACGACTACGAGAAGGCCCGCCGCTGGATGACCGCCGAGGCCAACG
>Ga0154020_10009132_pt1 | contig 11432 bp, 9 predicted proteins | sample Klosneuvirus_201_FD_109709 | JGI IMG/M metagenome (GOLD analysis project Ga0154020, IMG submission 109709) | Active sludge microbial communities from wastewater, Klosterneuburg, Austria - Klosneuvirus_20160825_MG | ecosystem: Engineered > WWTP > Aerobic digester > Activated sludge | place... | reverse complement strand
GAGCTGCATCAGGTCGGCCTATTTTACCTGCATTATCACCCAGTGATTTCAGAGACTGATCTTCCCGGACCAAAGCTATAGCACTTATAACTAACTGATCAGGCGCATCCGAATCAATGATGAGCCTGGTGGCTTGATGAATCACCAATGCCTGTGCATTTTTAGTCTGATGATCTTCAGCTACATTAGGTGATGGGACTAAAATAGAAGCCTTAGCTGCTACACATATTTCGGAAATAGAAAGTGCGCCCGCCCGACTGATGACCAGATCGCCTACTGCATACGCTTCATCCATCTTCTCGATGAAAGGAAGTAATTTTACATTGCTCAGCTTGGCTATTTGGCTGTCCTTATATTCGTCGTAATAAATCTTTCCACACTGCCACAACCATTGGATGTCTTGTGCTTCTTCTATGGCAGATAGTGCAAGCATCATCGACCTGTTCAGAGTTCTTGCTCCCAGACTTCCACCGATGAGTAAAATTGTTTTTTTCTCAGGTGCCAATCCAAAATTAGCACAGGCGAGATTTCTCTTATTGGTCAGATCGCGAATATCATTTCGCACCGGATTTCCAGTGAGTACAATTTTCTCTGCCGGAAAGAATCTTTCCATTCCATCGTAGGCAACACAGATTTTATCTGCCGATCTAGATAGAATTTTATTAGTGATACCAGGGTATGAATTCTGCTCCTGGATGACTGTCTTCCTGCCTTTAGAAGCTGCCGCACGCAATAACGGACCGCTGGCATAGCCACCTACACCGATAGCAAGGATGGGATCAAATGTATTGACTATTTGTCTAGCTTTCATCATACTGCGAAGCAGTCGGATAGGAAATAATAAATTCTTATATGTAAACTTTCGCTGAAACCCACTGATCGGTAAACCGATAATATCATAGCCTGCACGAGGAATCTTTTCCATTTCCATTTTTCCCTCGGCACCTACGAACAGTATCTGAATAGCAGAGTCAATAGCCTTTAGTGCATCGGCTATTGCAATGGCCGGATAGATGTGTCCTCCGGTACCTCCACCACTGATTACTATTTTATACGACATCAGGTTGCATACTTTTCACAGCATTTTCTGCTGCGGTTATATTCTCTATATATTTACTTACACTCAGTATTATTCCGAATGAAATACAGGTCAAAATGAGCGATGAACCACCCGCCGAAATAATAGGCAAGGTAACCCCGGTATCAGGCGCAAGGCCCACTGTAACTGCGAAATTGGCGAAGGCCTGAATGACAATATTCAGACATAGACCCATGGCCAGCATTGCCCCAAAGGTCTTTGGCGAACGCTTCACCAGTCGGATACATCTGAATAATAAAGCCAGATAAATACCCATCAGTACAAGTCCACCAAAGATCACACCGTATTCTTCCAGGATAACTGCAAAAATAAAATCGGTATGTGCATATGGCAGAAAGCTCTTCTGAATGCTTCTACCCGGACCGGCTCCGAACAATCCACCATTGGCAATCGCAATCCTACCCTGCATAGCTTGATATGATTCTTCCTTACTCGTAAATGAATGCAATCGCTCTACCCAGGTATGAGCACGTGAGACACTAGGAAAGGCATACCCTACTCCCAATACGATGAGAAAGAGAATCATCCCGAATCCAAAGATAGAAGCGATATATCTAAAGGGAATTCTTCCGATAAACATGATTGCGATCGAATTGATAAATAAGAGAGCCGCAGTACTCAAATTGTTGGGTAGTATGGCGCCACAGATTAATATCACCGGTATCAATAATGACCAAAAGACGTTCTTATTCTTAGTAATAGATTCCTGACGTGCCGATATGATTCGCGCCAGATACATTACCAGCGCCACCTTGGCTAAATCAGAAGGTTGAAAGGAAACTCCAAATAAAATAATCCATCGCTTTGCACCATTAACTTCATTACCTATTAATAGAACCAAAACTAAAAGCACAAAAGAAAATATAAGTAGCGGCAAAGCGATGGATGAGTATCTCGTGTATCTTATCCAATGACAACAATACGCAAAAAAGACACCCGCTGTAAGTAAGACGATCTGTTTGACCAGGAATTTCAAGGTAGTACTCCCAGTGCTGTCAGCCATTACGTCTGTAGCACTGTAGATAGCTAATAAGCTGTACAACGCAAGTAATAACAGTACTATCCACATAATGGGATCACCCTTAAAACTGTTGCTCAACCTATTGCTAAACTTCATTTGTAGTTGTAGTTTTCTTAAATAAAATTGTTTAATACAGAACCTTAGTCTTCTGCCCGGTTATAATCAAATCAGACTTATCAACCCAGCTCTCTTTTGAGCCGAGTCAAGTCTTCCTATAGCCAATTTGAATTGGTCGCCGCGATCTTCGTAATTCTTAAAAAGATCGAAACTGGCACAAGCGGGAGAGAGTAATACTACATCTCCTGCTGTGGCCTTTTCTTCAGCCGTCTTTACAGCATCTTGCATGGATCTCACTTCTGTAAATCCTATATTGGTATGTCTCAGTGCAGATATCAAAGGTGAATTATCAATCCCGAGGAAAATCATCCACCGCACTTTCTCTTTAATGAGCCCAAATAAGGGTGCATAATCATTGCCTTTATCAGTGCCTCCCACTATCCAGATCACCGGTGCTGTCATCGCATCCAGAGCATAAAAAGTAGAATCAACATTGGTGGCTTTGCTGTCATTTATATATTTCACACCCGCTACTACACCCACTAATTCCATACGGTGTGGCACAGGTATAAATGAATTAATACCACTATTAATATGCTCCACAGAGATTCCTATATTTTCCAATACCTCAATGCTCTGTGCTATATTCAACCAATTGTGCCGGCCGATCAATTGAGTCGAATTAAATTGATATTTATGTCCGCTATGACTGGTATAATCAGTAGAATAAAATGGCTGTGAGATTACTGCGATAGTGCGCGCCTCTGTATTCAGATGAGTTACTGTGGCTTGATCGGATGAATTAATCACTAGTAAATCACTGCTATCTTGGTGCGCAGTAATACGCATCTTTGCAGCTATATAATTTTCAAAGTTATAGTCATATCTATCTAGATGATCGGGTGTGATATTGGTGATCACTGCGATATGCGGTCTGAGGGTCTCCACTTTATCTAATTGGAAACTGCTCAATTCACATACATAATAATCATACTCTCCGGAAGCGACGGTGCGCGCAAATGACTGACCGATATTGCCCACCAGTGCAGCTTTATAGCCTGCGACGGACATACAATGATATATTAAAGAAGCCACTGTTGTCTTTCCATTTGAACCGGTAATACCGATTAGCTGGGCTGAGCCAATATAGCGCCAGGCAAATTCAATCTCTGAAATCATCGGACTACCCAGATCGGAGAAGTGGCTGATCACAGCAGTAGTATCCGGAATACCAGGACTGACGATAATCAAATTATATTCTTGCTGAAAAGCCAACACATGGCCATTTTCTTCGAAACTTATTTCAGCCTGTTGTAATTCTGATCTATACAATTCTTTCAGCAATCCATGCTCACTGACCAGTGGTTCGAAACCCACTTTCTTAGCCAGCAATGCGGCACCCACACCGCTCTCACCGCCACCTAGAATTAATATTTTTTCTGCGCCCATCATCTTGTCTTGAGAGTTAGGATAGTGAGTACAGCCAATAAAACAGAGACAATCCAAAATCGAACTACGATCTTTGATTCGTGATAACCTGCCTTCTGATAGTGATGATGTATGGGCGCCATAAGGAAAAATCGTCTTCCTACACCATATTTCTTCTTGGTGTATTTAAAATAATAGCGCTGAATAATTACTGATAGATTCTCAACAACAAAAATGCCACACAATATTGGCAGCAATAATTCTTTTCGCAATAAAATAGCGAGTGAGGCAATAATTCCACCAAGTGTCAGACTACCTGTATCTCCCATAAAAATTTTAGCGGGGTAAGAATTGTACCACAAAAATCCAGTGGTAGCTCCGACAAAGCAGGCACTGAAAATCACCAGCTCAGCTGAGTTGGGAATAAAAAATATATTTAGGTAATCAGCAAAAATTGAATTACCCGATACATATGCAAACACTGCGAGTACTGCTCCGATAGTTGCTGATACTCCGGTAGCCAATCCATCAATACCATCAGTGAGATTGGCTGCATTGCTAATTGCAGTTACTATAAAGACTACTGCGAGCACAAATACAATAGTGAGTAGCAAGTCTTTATTGAGTGGTATGAAATCTAATATTTTGCCATAATCCAATTGATTATTTTTGAAGAATGGCACATTAGTAAGAGGTGCTTTTACGTGCACCATTGTTTCAATTTTTCCGGGAATATATGGACTGGTTACTTGGACAGTTTTGACGATGGGATATCCACCGGCGCTTGCTTCAGCAGGCGTCATACGCACAGTCACTGCATCTGAGAATAACATTGTCAGACTGACAATTAGCCCCAGCCCAATCTGACCTATTATCTTAAAAATTCCTTTCAGGCCATCCTTATCTTTCTTCACTACCTTGATGTAGTCATCTATATAACCAATGATCGCCATCCATACAGTACTGATCAGCATCAGTATGATGTACACATTGTCTAGTTTTGCGAAGAGTAAGCAAGGAACGACTATAGCCAATACGATGATAATACCACCCATAGTGGGGGTACCTTCTTTTTCTTTTTGACCATCCAGACCAAGATCTCTGACGGATTCGCCAATCTGACGACGAGAAAGTATTTTGATGATTCGCTTTCCAATGACCATAGAAATGATCAGTGAAAATATAATAGCCATACCTGCTCTGAATGTAATGAACCTGTATAATCCCGCTCCCGGAATCTTCAGGTCATTATACAAATATTCAAATAGATAGTATAGCACAGTTTGTAGTTTCTTATTTTAAAAAGTATTTTTTCCTTTAAAGTAGAACAAGCAGCGCAAAGCCTGTATGCACACTAGAACCGATGTGTCCACCATTCTCTCTGCGCCGCGTTGTTCTCCAACCTGTAAAAAAAAACCTACTTCTTTCCTGTTTGATAAGCTCACTATTCGCTCTACTTACTCAAACTCAATATATCTTCTACGATCTTACGATCGTCAAATTCTAATTTTTTGCCATTGACCAGTTGATAATTCTCATGGCCCTTTCCGGCTATCAACACTATATCGCCTCGGCTTGCCAGCTTTGAAGCAGTGTGAATGGCCTGCCTTCGATCACTCACAATGAGCACTTTTCGCTTCAGCTCTATCGGTACTCCATTCATCATTTCTGAAAGAATGGTATCCGGATCCTCTGATCTCGGATTGTCACTGGTAAAGATGGCTTCGTCACTCAGTGCAGCTGCCTTCAGTCCCATCACCGGCCTCTTCTCCCGGTCCCGCTCACCACCACATCCGATCACTGTAATAATCTTGCCATTGCGCGCATTTATTTTTACCAGTGTGGTGAGTACATTTTCCAATGCATCCGGTGTATGAGCATAGTCTATGATGAAAGTAATCTGGCGGTTCATATCCCGCAGGGTATCCATTCGACCCTTCGGAGCAGTAACCAGACTCAGTGCTTTCAGTACACTTAGCTCATCCAATTCAAGTAACATCGTCGCACCATATACTGCAGTAATATTTGAGGCATTAAACTCACCCGCCAATCTCAAATTGACTTCGCGACGATTCAATTCCATCAGTAATCCCTCCAGATTATTTTCGATGATCTTACCCTTGAAATCAGCTTGTCTCTTAAGACTGAAAGTGAATTTTTTTGCGGCTGTATTTTGCAACATTACCTGCCCATTCTTATCGTCCACATTTACCAGAGCAAAAGCGGATTTATCCATCTGATCAAAAAATTTCTTTTTTGCTTTCAGATAATTCATGAAGTTGCCGTGATAATCCAGGTGATCATGAGTAAGATTGGTAAAAATACCACCTGCAAACGTGAGTCCTGAGGTCCTATTCTGCTCCAAAGCATGTGAACTAACTTCCATGAAGACATATTCACATCCGGCGGCCGACATATCAGCCAGTAGTGACTGCAATGTGACGGCATCGGGAGTAGTGTGGGTAGCCGGGATTATCTGCTCTTCTATGCGATTTTCCACTGTGGAAATGAGGCCTGTCCGGTGGCCTATCAGCCGCAACACCTCATACAATAAGGTGGCTACTGTAGTCTTACCATTGGTTCCTGTCACACCAATCACCTTCATGTGATGAGATGGATTTCCAAAAAACGCACTTGCTATTTTTCCCGCTGCATCGGCTGAATTCTCTACCCGGATAAACTGAACTTCATTCAGACCTTCAGGTAAATATTCTCCTACGATGACTACTGCGCCGCTCTCAATGGCCTGCCTGATATACTGGTGACCATCGGTATGTGCACCTTTGATCGCCACAAACATGAAACCGTCTCCTACCTCTCTGGTATCGATCGTAATCCCGGATATCTCAGGATCAAAATCAGGCTTCATTTTTATACCGGCTGCATTAAGAAGGCTGGATAATAGCATTCCTTTCAGCTTATTTTAATTTCAATACGATTCTCTGCCCTGCTACCTTTGTACCAGGTGAAATATTTTGTTCTGAGACACGGCCATAACCGGCTATCTCAGCGCTTAATCCTTTTGATTCGAGTGCGTAAAGTGCATCTCTCAGCCCCATTCCTCTCACATCCGGCACTGATGCTGCGGACTGTGCATATGCCATCATGTTTACGCCAGGCTCTTCCAGACTGGTATAGACCCACTCAGCTCCTTTGGTACCCGAGCTTTTCATTGTTATACCTAGCCGTGTAAATACGCTGACATAATCAGATCGCATACCCCGCTCACCGGCGGGCAGATATGGAGAGTCCGCAGTAATATTGGCTTCAGGTGTTAACATCTTGAAAAAATGCGGATCAAATGACATAGTCTTATCTGCTATACTGCTGAAGACGGGCAGAGCCGCCTGAGATCCGTGATATCCATTGGTACGAGGCACTGAGACCATCACTATACAAGAATACACCGGATTATCTGCGGGAAAATAGCCCACAAATGAAGCCCGGTAGCGACCTCTCTTGTCACTGCCATAATCCATAGCAGCGGTACCTGTCTTACCCGCGAAAGAATATAAATCGGTCTTCTTACCCTTCGCAGTACCATTTAGTACTACGCCTTCTAAGATCTGTCGTGCACCCGCAATGGTGTGATCACTTGCTATCTTTTCGACCAATACCTGTGGACCTAATATTCTCTCGGTTACCCCCTGCGACTGGATCTCAGAAACCAAATAGGGTTTCATCATTTTTCCATTATTGGCTACTGCATTATAGAAGGTCAGCATCTGCAAAGGTGTGACTTGTGATTCATAGCCATGTGCCATCCAAGCCAGCGAGGTCTTACTCCACAATTGCTTCAGGTTATAAGGAGTTTTGATCAGTGGTTTTGCCTCTCCTTGTAAATCTATCCCCGTTATTTTATCAAGATGAAATTGCTTGAGTCTCTTTATATATTGAAATACATCATCGTGATTCTGTCCATATGCTTTTACCACAGCTTTTGAAATACCCACATTACTTGAGATTTCGAAAGCACGCTGAAGTGTAGCCCAACGATAATGATGAGGTTCAGAATCTTTCATTTCTCTGCCACTAATGACCGCTTTACCATAGTTCAAATCGATCGAATCAGTCAGCTTGAACTTATTATCTTCAAGCATAGCCATCACGGAAGCTAATTTAAATGTAGAGCCAGGCTCTATAGCATGCCCAATAGCAAGATTAAAACTCTCTACGTATGAATCACCTGACTTGGACAAATTAGAAATAGCTTTTATGGCACCGCTCTTTACATCCATGACTATGACAGTACCATTATCAGCATTGTGATACTTGAGCGCATCGCGAAGTGCAGAAGTGGCAATGTCTTGCATTTGAACATTTATAGTAGTGACGATATCTTCGCCATTTCTCGGTTCGATCTCTGTCAGATCATTGATAGGTATCCAGGCATTGGGTTTGACGAACTGCATCAATCTTTTCCCCACTTCACCCTTTAAACTTTTGTCATAATAACCTTCAAGACCAATAGGCTGAGCATTATCACGTGTATATCCTATAGTACGCAGCGCCAAGTCGCCATATGGCATGATGCGCTTGGATGATTGCTTGATGATGAGTCCGGAAATATTGGGACCCATTCGAAACATAGGGAATTGCTTCACCTTGACAAGTGTCTCATAGGGCACATCTTTAGCAATCAGCAAATATCTCTTCTCCTGACCACGCTTGGCGACAATCCATTTTTTGATTTGAGCCGGAGTCAGGCTTGGCTTGAGGTATTTGGAAATACAGATCGAAAGTGAATCTATATTCTTCGCGAAGATGTCATATTTGGACCACTCAGATGGTTTGGTTTTTTCCTTCATCTCCTTCAGATATTGCTTGGATGCTAAGGGGTCAAACCTGATTTCAAAAATGGGAAGAGAGGTGGCCAAGAGTGTCTTATCATCAGAAAAAATATTGCCTCTATCGGCTTCGATAGTGCGTTCTTTGACATAGAGATCTTTACCTTTTTGTTTGTAATAATCTCCTTTGACGAAGGCGATATAACAGATTTTGCCCAATATGGCTACAGCCAATACTATATAGGCAAACCATACAATATTGACATTTCTCAATACTTCTTTTCTGTTATCAGCGGACATTACTTTGTATTAATTGTCCTTCAGAATAACTTTAATCGGAGATTTGCCACGCAGGGCCAGGTCTTTCTCGCTGAGTTTTTCCTGAATCTGGGAGTAGGCACTTTCTTGTAGCAATTCCGATTTCATCGTCATATACTTCCAATTGAGCTCCTTGAGCTCATTTTTCTGCATAGCGATCTTGCGGATCTTTGCTTCAGCATAGTGCGTATTGGCTATATAAATAAGGCCAAGCACTGTGATAAAGCAAAAGAAGAGAACGTTCCTCTTCAGCATATTAACTCCGAGAGAGTCAATTTGCCGGAGTCCCTGCTTTGTTGTAAAATTTTTTTCCATGTTGTAGTTTCTTAGTCTGAGACCTTAGTCTTGTCTGCATGAAATTTTCATTTGGACAGACTTATTTAAAAAATTGTGTTTCTTATTCCTATTGGCTTAGAGTTTCCTCGCTGCTCTTAATTTTGCACTCCGTGCTCTGCTATTTCTTCTCACCTCTACTTCTGTAGCCTCTATCGGCTTTTTATTTATCAACTCAAAGGTCCTTTTAACCCTTCCAAATTTATCTTGGTCCGCTATACCTTCCGAATTACCGGTTTTGAAAAAATTCTTGACTATTCTATCCTCAAGGGAATGGAAGGTAATTACCGCCATTACTCCGCCTGACTTCAATACTTCACTGCTTTGCGCTAAAAATTGCCGTAGAGAATCCATTTCCTCATTTACCTCTATTCTGAGCGCCTGAAACACCTGAGCCAGATATCTAGGCTTACTGCCCATGATCACCGGCTGGATGATGTGAAGAAAATCGTTGATCGACTGAAGCGAGTTTGAACCTCGAGCCGTGATAATCTGTCGCACCAGTGTCTTTGCATTCCGAACTTCTCCATACTCTGAAAAGAGTTTGACCAGTTTTTCTTCGGGGTAGGTGCGCACGATGTCAGCAGCGGTTACAGGACCTTCATTATTCATCCGCATATCCAAGGGTCCCTCCATCCTGAAGGAAAATCCTCGGTCGGCGGTGTCAAACTGATGGGATGATACACCCAGATCGGCCAGGATACCATCTACCTCTGTGATGCCTTCCACTCTCAACATCTGCCTTACATACTTAAAATTGCTATGAAGAAATAGTACTCTATCGTCCGGGGGCACATTAGCATAAGCTGCCAGATCCCGGTCAAAAACGATGAGTCGTCCATTTTCGCTCAGTTGGGCCAGTATAGCCGCGGCATGTCCTCCACCTCCAAAGGTAGCATCTACATAAGTGCCTTCCGGTCTCACCTGGAGTGCATCAATAGTCTCTGAGAGCAGGACAGGTGCGTGGTAGAAATCAGTTGCCTCCACCTACAGGAAGATCTTGCACCATACCACCCAGCAATTGGTCAGCCAGCATGGAAAAGTTTTCAGGCTCCTGTTCAAGAAACTGATTGTAACTGTCTTTGTCCCAGATCTCTACGTGATTGCGATACCCTATGAGAAAGACATCTTTACGAATGTCTCCATATTCCATCAATGGCTTGGGTAGAAGAATCCTATCAGCATTATCAGTGGAGATGTTTTTCATTCCTCTGATAAAGTACCTGATGAAATTGCGGTGTGTTGCGACGAAAGTGTTGAGATTGTTTATTTTGTCAAGAACTTCATCCCAAACTTTTTCGGGATATAACGCTAAACATTTCTCGAACCCTCTATTAACTACAAATTTATACGGAGCGAACCCAGGAATATTCTTGAGTAAAGCGGAAGGCAATTTGAGCCTGCCTTTCTCATCTATACTGCATTCATATTCTCCGTACAGTGGTTGCATTCATAATAGGTTTAGTTCTTTTTATGTTCTTTATGATCCAAAAATAGAATGTCTCCCACGTTTTCCCCCTAAATAACCCAAATATTTGAATATTAATTTAAAATTAACTTTATATATACTACACTTATCACCAAATCATTACACGAGTTTCACCTTTTTGATTACATTTTTCAATATATATCTTTTATCTATATCAAAATGGATGGTATTCAATGATTTAGATATGCAAAAAATTAACTAAGTCATCAATATAGTTTTTCAAGCTATAAGTGGTAGCAAGTGGGAGAAAAACCCAGAAATACAAAGAAATGGAAAAATAATGGATTAAAGAGTATCCGAATGGGTAGTATGATTGACCTTATTCAAGCCGGCATAATAGATCAGTCGCCAATCATCACCGGTACGTGCGTAGCGGCGTATCATTGCAAAAGATTTATCTCGAGTCTGAAAGACCTCTTCGATGAGATCCGGAGTGACCACGTTGAATCGACGGGTGAATACTGTATCTGCTCGGTCATAGGCATGATGCATCACCCAGGTGGCCTTTTGCCATTTGAAAGAGTCAGGATCATAGTCAGGGTGAGCACCGAGGTTGTCCGGAATACCATCCAGGGGGAAGGAAATGTGCGCCATCTGATAGACACTGTCTTTGTTGAACTGCAGATAGAATGATTCAAATCCCTTCGGTAGGGGTTGATCACTAAGTGGCTTCTTACAAGCGACGATCATCATCACAACAAGTAGGGACAGAACTCTAAAATAGGTCATTGATTAGTATTTATCCATAGGATATGCAACAGTAAGTACATAATCCCCAATTATCTCAAACGAAAGATGGAAATAAAATATTTGTTCATCTCTGCGCACCATACCCCTCCCCGAGCCCTTCTTGATAGAGACAGCGGTGAAGTAGGTAGCTATTGACTTTCTAAAATCGAG
>Ga0154020_10009131_pt1 | contig 11433 bp, 10 predicted proteins | sample Klosneuvirus_201_FD_109709 | JGI IMG/M metagenome (GOLD analysis project Ga0154020, IMG submission 109709) | Active sludge microbial communities from wastewater, Klosterneuburg, Austria - Klosneuvirus_20160825_MG | ecosystem: Engineered > WWTP > Aerobic digester > Activated sludge | place... | reverse complement strand
TAAAATTGCTTCGACTTCTTCGTGTGTTTTCATGATGTCAATAGTCTACTTTTTTAGTGCAGCGTCAATCTCTTACAAGTGCCGCCAACAACTAAAACTAAATTTTATGTGAAAAATTTCGGAGCTTTTCATCTGTTAATTCTATTGTCAGGTGTATTGAATTTATCATTTTGTATCTCATCAAAGGTATCTGCATTTATCGCATGTAAAAATCTCTTTGAAGGGGAAGGCCAACCTACTTTAACCTCGATATTAAATGGAAGACTCATAGAGTCCAAATTACAAAAAATGTTAAGTCAAGAGGTACTCGAACAACGATTGGATATAGTATTTTCACATCAAAACATAATTCGCAGTTCTGCTGGTGTGCCACAAGTATCTGATGAGTTTCTCGTTCAATCAAAAAATGAAAATAGAAAAATAAATGATATGGTATGGCACTTAGGTGCTCGATTTCAACCAGGAGATAGCAACTCATATTCGATTTATAATATTGGTGACTCAATGATTATATTTCCCAAGTGGGATGATTTTCTCTTTGCGAATTATGTATATGAATTTGATGGAACAAAACTCAAACGGGCAATTCCAGAAGCTCAATATTTTTTAGAACAATATTCGAGGCCTGTACTCACTCTTTACCGCTCGATGAGTTTGGAAGAATTCAAACTTTGGTCTCATAATGATATTGCTAAACTTATGTTTAGAGGAAATGGTCCCAGAAACTACCAAAGACCAGTTGTCTATTTTAAACCTGACAGTATTTGGAGTTGGACGGGTTCCAACAGTATTACCGCAAGATTTGATATTCCAAGATCTGTTCTACTTGAATGGGCAAAAAAGAATAATATTGGTATTGGAATGCTTGATCGAAGTAAAAAGGAATACGAAATCGTTCTTCCGGCAGAAGTCTGGAATGAACTTTCTTTATTTATGACAGACGCCGTTGGAAACCCTATTATTCCATAATCACTTGATTTTAAATCTCTTTAAAATCAACAAAAATATAAATGAAACAACTGATTATGGAAGTAATTTATAACCAGTTTTCTTTATAAATTCCTCATATGAAATAGGTGCAGTCATTGCCACGCCATCTTTATTCTCAACCCAAAATACCCATGATTTTTTCGTATTTGCATCATATACAAGTTTCCAGATATGGGTTGGCACCCACACTTTATTTTTTCCTATAACAGTATTATGATTTTCATAATAAGGTCCTGTAAATACATATACGTTACCTGTTGCTCTTTTTACATATTTTCTCGTATCACTCTCTATTTTTGACCAGATTTTTCTGTTATTCTGAGGTGCCTGAGGTATCATATTAGCGAGAGAGAAGGACTCTTTCATTGATATTTCATCATCTTGATTGCCCGCTGGAATTATGTGACCTCGATCATAGCCACTATGGATATAATCACTTAACTCTGAGCGTTCGGAAAACTCAAGATTCAGCTCCTCGTGAAAGTTATTGCTACGATTCTTTTTAGTTGAGAGTATTTCTTTGTTAAGTCTTTCAATTCCATATATTGGTGTCTTACTATCTATTGAATAGAAAATAGCAAAAGACTTAAAACACAATTCTTTTGTTTTATAAGGAAGTGTGAGCGTAGGAATATTAGAGTCAGGAAAAAACGAAGTACAATCTTTAAAATCAGCTAAAGCTGATAATTGAAAAAAAAATAAAAAAAGACTTAAAGTTAATTTCATAGTACCTCAAATTTTTATTATCCATTTAAAATAATTTTCGATAAAGTCCAGAATTTATATATAACTCAAGATCACTGATATGATTGATTTATGATTAAGATTTGTTTTGGAAATTATCTTGCCATTTGTCTAATACAACATGAGTTAGCAACTATAATTCCTTTAAAAATTCGTATATTAGAATTTCCAATATTTAAATTAGGAGATAATTGGAGGCATTTCTCTTATATCTTTTTGAAACAATTTTAAGATAGCATTTTTTTGACTTATCTGTTCCCCATCTCTTCTGTGAAGAGAACTTTCGTATTGAATTGCTTTTGAAACTATTCATAGAGATAGTATTTTAAATGACCTTATGGATTTCCATTTAAGGTATGAGAGTTGGGTAGCTGTTTGAGTTTTGAATCCAAGTATTTGTAAAATCCCAATTTCCACTGACAAATGGATTGTTTGTCTTGGTGAAAAAGTAGTTTGGAGAGATATGGATCGGTATTTGATAATGTAATAGACGGTGAGTTGGTATCTTTTGCCCATATCCATGTTGTTGCTGTTGAATAGGATTGAACATTTCCATTAGAGTTTTTACCAATAACACATAATTTTAAATTTTGATCACTAAAAATTAATAACGAATCTGTAATGGCAGTTGAACTTGTTACCTCGTTACTATAACCCGAAGCCACTGTACAATTAGTAGATCCATCTGGACCAAGTTTGTAAAAATAAGAATCAATTCCTGTTCCACTGATACCAACATTTAGTACTGTTTCATTACTAATAATGGGTGGTGTATTTGTTAAAATAGCTATAAGTGATCGAGTGTCTTTCGATAATGAAGCAAATAATTCAGATGAAGCATTTCCTACTGCATCAATCATAGTTATATAAACGGAAAAACTTCCATCTAAAATTGATGATAAATTTATGTTTGAACTCCAAACACCTCCAGTGCAAAGAGCTGAAGAATCTATGACACCTGATAGGATCACATCTTTGTTTTCTTCTGAGCAAGAACCAGAAAGTGTATAATTTGACTGATTAGTTTGAGTTACGAGTACGAGCTGCGATGACAGTGTTACTACCGGTTGGCTTGTATCTTTAATCCATGATACAGTAGCTGGTTTCAGTAGTTGAGTGTCATCAGTGATTAATCCTTGAGAATCAATAACACAAAGAGTGAGTTCTCCGTCTTGTAAAGAACTAATATTAATAGCTGAAGACCAGTTCAAATATTATTTTTTTAAAGCATTCAGTAGAAAGGGCAGGTTAAGGTAATAGAACCTTAACCTGCTAAATCGAACAATGATTATATTAAGGACATGGTTGGTAAACAGTACCATCTAATGGGAGATTATAGAATACAGTTGATAATTTAGAGCTAGCAGCAGTATTACATGTTGCTGTACTGAATGGTTTATATTCAATGTATTCTGCACTTAGAACCGCCTTATTTTGATTAATAAATGGAGCATAACTATCACATTCATTAAATCTAAAGCACTCTTCTGCGACTGAGAAATCAAAACTATTGACAAGATTTGATACGAGAGCCGGAGCATTTTTAAGCGCTACAATCATTCCACGCGAATGAGCTTGATCGGCAAGAAATGTATTGTAATTAATTTGATCTGCTTTTGTTAAAGTAAAACCTGATGCTTGATCATATCCGTCAACGTTGTCGGGTTCAAGTCCATCACAGCCTTTGCTCTTTGCTAAGTCCATTCTTTTACTCATAATGTCTCTTACTTGTGTATTTCTAATATCAAGCCATCTTTCTCCGGCCCAACCATCAACATTTGAACCTAAAGCAGAAGCTGGAAAATCACTTGCATCAGATCTCCAGTTTTCATAGGTACCTGCAGAATAGTAACAAATAACAATATGGCCAGCTGACTTAAGTGAAGCGATCAACGAGGCGCTAGTATCGTACATATCAATATCATAAACTTTAGCATTTATTGTTGTGTTTATGGTACCTTGAAGTTGCCAATACCATTTTGTACCCGCTGGGATTTTTAAATCAGTAGAGGCAGGACTGACTGTTACACCTGCTGAAGCAGAAGCATTTCCAGAACTATTGCTCGCAGTAAGAGTATAGGTTGTAGAAATCGATGGTGTGACCACATAACTTGTTAAACTTGTAACATTAATATTTCCTGGGTTGATGATTAAACTTGTTGCTCCTGATACAGAAAAATTAAGTGTTGCACTTTGTCCTGCTGTGATGCTTGCAGGATTTGCCGTGAAGGATGAAATTGAAGGAGGCGAAACGGTGCTTGTAACTGTGACATTTGTAGATGATGAGACACTACCAGAACTATTTGTAGCTGTAAGTGTATAACTAGTTGTTGAAGATGGTGTAACTACGTAACTAGTTAAGCTTGTAACATTAATATTTCCTGGGTTGATGGTTAAACTGGTTGCTCCTGTTACAGAAAAATTAAGTGTCGAGCTCTGACCTGAACTAATACTTGTTGGTGTCGCAGTAAATGATGCAATGGATGGTGGCGATGCGGATCCAGCTTTATCTACTAAAATCATTTGATCCAAATTAAAATCATTTGCTCCAGAATTGGAAATCATTTTAAGGGTTATGACTCCACTAATAACCACAGAAGGTGGAAGAGTTAAAATGACTCTTTTGTAAGTTGTACCACCTGTTGTAGAACCAAATGATACCCATGAGCCTGATGTATTCAGTGCTTTAAATGTTAGTTTATCACTACCTGTTTTTTGTTGTAGGTAAGCAGACATATCAATTTGAGATGAGAGACCCGTCGCAGGATATTTAAGTGTAACAGTTAAGTTCCCAGATCCATTAGAATATAAATTTACTATTTTCCCCTCTGAGGCAAGAGCTAGGTTACCCACAGCTCCATTGGAAGAACCCACATTAACGGTCATCGATGAAGCTGTGGATTGAGCTGCATGCAGAGAAAAACTCAAGCTGATTCCAAAGAGAAATAAGGTCAGCCATTGAACAATGGCCGATTTATGTCTTGTTATTGGTTTTAATTTTGTTTTCAATTTGTACCCCCTGTAGAGATTGTTATTGTTATAGTTGTGTTGTTATCACAACTAGATCATTTCAGTTTTTTCAAAATATTCCGAGTGACATATTTGGTGCAATAAATATTATTTATTTAAACCCGTTAGCAGCATATGTAAAATTTGAGAAAATGATTTAAAAATATTTAAATATAAAACTCTCGCAATTTGATACAGAATAGGTTTTTAAAGTTGATCTCAATTAGGTATCGAGTCTCATCACTTATAGTTTTTAACACTGTTTGCTAAGAGTTAACAGTTTGTAGAATTACTTCATACCCATTGTTGACATAAAATTAAGTCATTAATAACTTCGTCATCAGTTTTTACTGATTAATATTGAAAAGATATAAGCACAACAGGAGGATCAAGTGTTTCAAAATATTTTTTATGTATTGATTTTAATTTGTTTCTTTCAACAGAGTACTTTAGCTATAAGTTGTAAAGTGGATTGTAGCGTAAGGGGCAAGACCGTTCATGATAAAATACTGATGAAATTCAAAGATTCACGGGATATAGAGAGGTATGGCGAAGACATTGCTGTGGCTCGAAAGTCAGCGCGCGAATCCTGCAATCGGTGATTTCCTGAGGAAAATCAGAGAATTCGCCGTGTCAGGAGCAGTTATGGTAATTACTATTGCCAATAATTATTTAACACCTATTTATTGAATCATTTTAAATAAATAATTCATCAAACCTGTAAATCAAGTAGATTATTTAAATAAACGACTCGATTCATAAGGCTTTCCTGTTAAATAAATATAAAAGTATTTCTTGACTGTCTGCCTTATCTTACTGACACATTCATTAAAAGTGGCTCTAGTTCAAACTCTTATTCAATTTCAAGGAGTACATGTGCATTATCGTGATATTTTAAAAGAGGATTTTTTATTACGAGTAAAAAAAAATTCTCAATACTCGATAAGAGCTTTCTCAAGAGATATTGGAATTTCAGCTTCTTTTTTAAGCCAAATCCTTAATCAGCAAAGAAGACTGAGTGAGATCTCAGGTCGCACGATATCTCAAAGATTGAATTGGCCCGAAAAGAAACAGTGGTTGTTTCTCAAGCTCATCCAACTAGAAAAATCAGAATGTTCTCAATTAAGAGAAGAAATCTTGGATCAAATAAATAAATTTACCCAACCTGTAATAAAATTTAAAAATCTCGAACTTGAAAAGTTTAAATATATTTCAGAGTGGTATCATTTGGCGTTAATAGAACTCATGGAAATAAAAGGTTTTATTTCTGATCCAAAATGGATTGCTAAAAAATTAGATATTAAACATGATCAAGTCATTATGGCCATCAAAAGACTTCATTATTTAGGCTTAATTGATATTAAAAATAAAAAATATATTAAAAAATTTGACAATCAAATTCAAGACGTTTCGTCTTCTGCACTTAAAACCTTTCATCAAACCATGATAAATAAAGCGTTAAAAGCTATCACGGAACAAGCATATAATCGACGTCATATTTCAGCGATCACTTTTGCTATAAATGAAAATAAATTAGATGAAGCTAAGATGAAAATTACTCAATTTCGCAAAGAAATGAACGAACTCCTCGTAACAGGAGAAAAAACATCCGTCTATCAACTCAACATTCAACTTTTTGAGATTACAAAAACAATCTCTAATGAAAGTGAAAAATCATGAAATATTCTTTATTAGTCTTTTTGCTAGTGTTCATTCAAATACAATTATCTTTTTCATTTGCAGGTCAAGATGTTGGCAACGGTGGAGATCTAATCTTTTGTAAAGCTGATTCGGCAAAAAATCAATTTGAAGGATTTTATTCCTTAGATTATTTGCTCGCCAACTCCGTTGAACACTCACAGCTGCGCCAAGTATTAAATATTAATGAAAGCTTAAATCGAATTGAAAAACTTTTATATGAAAAACTTCCAGAGCTATGGGCAAGCTTTCATGATTTTCGAATTCATCTTTATAAAAATGATCTTCTATCGACGCGAATTTGGGAGTCTGCTCCGTCTCAACTTATTGATATTCCCGATGAACAATTAGGATTATCCGATCGCATTCCTGATAATTGCAAAGGTCCAAAAGGTGTAAAAATATCTCAAGCCGTAATTCACTTGTCTCCTGGTTATTCCGGCGTTGGACCAGGTGTTACTATGTACCGTTTTATGCCAGAAATTATTACCAAAGTTTCTAAGGAAAGACCTTTGCAAGTTTCATTTTTACTGATTCATGAATGGTTATGGGATCATTCATCTAATGTTGATCGAAATAGAAGATTAAATAAGTTTTTTCATTCTATTTCCTTTGAATCAATGACTAGATCTCAAATTTTAACGCTTTTGGGACATTTAGGTCTTTCAATAGAGCAGGGTCAATTTGGTTCCTTCAATCCCGGTTTTTATTCATTTTCTTGCCCTCATGACAATAAAAAATTCACGTCTCTTATCAGTAAGAAGCCTATGAATGAAATGTATTTATTTAAGAAAGATTCTTTTAAACTTTACCGTTACCGTGAATGTGAGGCTAAAGGATGCCAACCTTGGAAAACAAATGATTCAATTGCTGCAGAACGAACCTATCTCTTTCTTGATAATGAATCTAAAAAATTATTTTTTAAAAGATCAAAAGATGACCATTATTTTAACGATTTAGAGCTTAGATGCACATCTGGCGCAATGGGTGTTGAGTGTAACCGTATAAATGAATCACAGGTTTTCATTGGGTCTGCAAATGGGGCTTGCCTCAGAGTTGATCTATTTGAAGCTGGTCAAGCTTCTAGTACAAACCAAAAATGGATTGAATACCATTATTCCTACTTTGCCACATTAGATTGACCTTGAAATTATATAAAGTGAATTTATATTCCTGAAACCAAGTTGTTTTGGAATCAGGAAAAATTTTATTCCGTACATTCTTTTGTCTTGCATAAGATATGAGCAGTTCATTTGGAATAACTGTTGAAAAATTAATAGAGACCTTTACAATTCTAGATGGGATAATTCTTTGAATCATTTCATTATTTTAATTATGCCAATAAAGGCTTTGATGAGTGCAATTAAAATATGAAAAGGATTCGTAAGTTTATTAATAATAAGTCGGTTTTATGAAATTATCTTCAGTGTAAAACATTGATTTGAGCTAAAATGCTTGTTTGTGGTGAATGGTAAGGAATTGATCGTATGAATAAAAAAGCCCTTGAAGTGACAGAACTCACAAAAACCTATGGACCCGTTAAGGCCCTTAATAAATTGAGTTTAGAAATTGAAGCGGGTGAGATTTTTGGTTTACTGGGTCCAAATGGTGCTGGCAAAACCTCATTAATTTCAATTTTAGCAACGCTTGAAGAATCTACATGTGGTTCTGCAAAAATATTTGGATTTGATGTTAAGCATGATTTTAAACACACCAAGCCACTTTTGGGTGTTGTTCCTCAAGAAGTGGTATCTCATGGTTTTTTTGATCTTCAAGAGATACTAAAATTTCAATCAGGCTATTATGGGATTCGAAATAATTCGGAACAAATTAATTATTTGTTACACAAGTTAAATCTTTGGGAGCATCGAGAAAAAAAGGTCAAACAATTATCAGGAGGGATGAAACGGCGCTTGATGATTGCTAAAGCCTTGGTTCATAAACCTAAATTACTTTTATTGGATGAGCCTACAGCAGGAGTGGATATTCAATTGCGAGAAGTTCTTTGGGATTTTGTGCGAGAATTACGTTCTGAAGGCTTAACAATTTTATTAACAACTCATTATCTACATGAAGCCGAAGTTTTATGTGATCGTATTGCTGTTATTGATAAGGGTGAACTTTGTTGTGTGAAGAGTACACGAGATATAATTTCAGAATTAAGTCAGCGAGAAGTGATCATCTCTCTTAAAACAGAACGGGTGTTTGCCCATTCCTATCTCGTCAGTCAATCAAAGAGTCAACTGCGCCTTTTAGTTCCAGCGCATTTACAAATCGGTGAATTACTTCAGCAACTTGGTATCACGCTCCCTGAAATTGTCGATTTGCAAGTTAAAGAGGGTGGTTTAGAAGAGGCTATGAAACAAGTTTTATTGGGAGGTGTGAAATGAATTGGGTCCCTTTTGAGACACTTCTCATTCGTGAGATCTCGCGCTTTTCAAAAGTGTTGGTTCAGACGGTTGTAGCACCTTTAATCAGTTCTTTTCTATATCTGTTGGTATTTGGCGTTTCACTGGGCCAACATGTTCAGTTTAAGGAAAATATTACTTATTTAGCTTATCTTATTCCAGGTTTGATGATGATGGGATTGATCAACAACTCATATCAAAATTCTTCAAGCTCTATTGTTACTATGAAGTTTACTGGTGACCTTGAGGATCTACGAATCGTTCCGCTCAGTAATCAAACTATTGTGCTGGCTATGGCGGTAGCATCTTGGGTAAGGGGAATGGTTGTAGCGTGTGTTACTTGGGTTGTTGGAAATATATTTATGTTTTGGCAGTATGGTGAATTATTGGGAATTACTCATCCCTGGGCTTTTTTATTTTTTAGTCTGATTGGTGGGCTTTCTTTTGGATTAATTGGAATTGCTATGGCTTTTTGGGCGAAAACGATGGATCAATTGAGTGCTTTTTCGTCTTTTATTCTCCTCCCACTCATTTATCTTGGTGGTGTTTTTATTTCCATGGATCGTTTAAGTCCCTTTTGGAAATCAGTAGCTCAATGGAATCCATTGCTTTATTTTATTGAAGGTTTTCGTTACTCTTTTTTTGGACATAGTGATATTCCCATTGAGAGAGCAGTTTTAGTTTCACTAGCTGGCTTAATGATCTTTTATTGGCGAGCATTAAAAAGTTTACAACCAGGATGTTTTGGTCGTTGGTAATAGACGTAAAATTTTATATATTATTTATTTCAGTGCTGAATAGAGTGAAGGATTTAGGCCCCATGACTTAATAATAGAGATTGCTTCTTCATCTGAACTGACTTTTTTGAATCGCGCCTGTGAGACGCCTTTGACACAGGCCTGACATTGATCCCAAGTTTGGTGCTTAACTAAAACACCATTGACATAGCTTAAATAAAATCCTTTGGGTTTGGGTTCCGAATTACCATTGTAGGTTTTCATTTCTGGTAAAGGAATTTTTTCTGGGAGTGGAAAAATTGAAAAATGATAATACTCAGATCGGCCATGATAGGGAGAGAGGGGAGTGCGTTGAGATTGAGCTACTGCTAATACATCAACTCGTTCATTTCCGGCGAAACCCTTATGACCAGGTATATAACGCCAGTCAATTTTTTTCCTAGCACATGCTGAAGACAGTTTTTCCCACAAATCTTGATTAATAACTTCTTTGCCTTCTGCTGTTTTCCATCCACGTTTTCGCCATCCAAAAACCCATTGAGTGATTCCGCGAATAACATAGACCGAATCAGTATACAAAATGACAGATTCGCCAGCGGGTATTCGCATTAGAGCTTCTATTGCAGCGGTCAATTCCATGCGATTATTGGTGGTTTTGGAGTCATAACCAGTAGCCTCAAAGACCATGTCATTCGGGCTCCAATGGATAAAAGCCCAGCCACCAGGGCCTGGATTACCGGAGCAGGCGCCATCGCAATAAACAACGTGGGAGTGTGTGGCTTTTTCATTAGGAGTCATATAACTTAAAACAATAGTCTATAAAGCTAGGTAAAATCCATTTATTTTTTTATAACGTATAGAGATTATTTTTCTGGCTGCTCAGTTCCTTTTAAAAAATTAGATTCACAGCCCCCAAGTCCACTATTGGCCATATTTTTAAGTTCTGCAAAAGTGACTTCAAATGGGTAGACTTTATCTGACATACCGTCTGATCCATTATTATTGAGAGTTAGAGATTGGAGTACTTTTTTATTTTTATCTTGAAGTTCAAATAAACCTGGTCCCTTAATTTGAAAGGATACATTTTTGATTGTTCTAGTTGGTTCGCCGGCACTTTCAATTTTAAGAGTTTGTTGCGCCATGCTGTATGTCGTATTTATAAAGGGCTCAGTAAAATTACATTTTATAACATCAGCTTTTGATATTGAAGATAAACCTAAAATAAGAACCGAAAGCGTTTTAAATGATTTCATATAAAGCTCCTAATGTTGATTCCATACCGATTAATATTAGTTGGAAATAATAGTAAACAATAAATAATTATATTTTACGTATTATAATATAAAATTTCATTTAAAGAGCAAATTTATTAACTCAATGAATATAATTTATTTTACAGGCGTAAAATTGTCACTCTGTTATTTTGGCTGGCAGCTCTACAGGTTCATTGTGATTTTGAGTGAAGCAAAGTAATTTTAGTTAGTTGCCATCATTTTTCTTGATTTTATTTTAAATTACTGAGGGACGGTATTTGCTAGGGAGATTAAAAATAGCTATTGATGCGTCTTAAGACTTTGATATTATTTAATTACAAAAAAAACATATAAAGTGAGCACCATGGCTAGAGCAGATATAATATTCAATCGATTATGTGACTTGCAAGGTACAAATTTTGAAATCGTTGATTGTCAAATTAAAGAGAAGGATGTGGTTTGAATCGGTCTGGGATCAAAATTTAATTTTGAATAACGGGTTTCCCCACCCTCCCCCCACCTGTGAAAAAGAAAATCCCTCCGGGCTTTTTCAAGCGGCGGGGAGAGCGTGGAAAACCCTTATTAGGCAATAAG
>Ga0154020_10009130_pt1 | contig 11434 bp, 9 predicted proteins | sample Klosneuvirus_201_FD_109709 | JGI IMG/M metagenome (GOLD analysis project Ga0154020, IMG submission 109709) | Active sludge microbial communities from wastewater, Klosterneuburg, Austria - Klosneuvirus_20160825_MG | ecosystem: Engineered > WWTP > Aerobic digester > Activated sludge | place... | reverse complement strand
TACCTTCATGTGGGCGCGCAACCCGAATTGAGCTGAGGAGGCGAAAGTGGCCACATCAGCGCAGCAGATTCGGGCCTGGCAGGGGCTTGCGGTTCTTGGTTACGGCTTCCGCCCGTTTTTTCTGGGAGCAGCCGCTTTCGCTGCGATGGCTATGGCCGTTTGGATCGGAGCGCTTTCGGGCGCCTGGAGCATTCCATCCGCTTATGGCCCGGTGGAATGGCATGCCCATGAGTTCATGTGGGGATATCTTCCCGCGGTTATTGCCGGCTTTCTCTTCACCGCAATTCCAAATTGGACCGGCCGCCTGCCGATTGTTGGCGTGCCTCTGGCAGTCCTCTGGTGTTTCTGGTTCTCCGGACGCCTCGCCATGTTCGTCTCCGGCTCTATGCCAATTGTGCTTGCGGCGGCGATCGATCTGTCATTCCTGACGGTGCTGCTGGCTGTCGTGGCCAGGGAAATCGTAGCGGGCCGCAACTGGAAAAATCTTAAAGTGCTGGCCGTTGTCGCGATTCTGGCAGCAGGCAATCTCGTGTTCCACATCGAGGCCATCACCGGCGGCAACGCGGCAAGTGGCGTCGGCGTCCGCATCGGCGTGGCCGCAGCCATCATGTTGATTGCAATTATTGGCGGCAGGATTGTGCCCAGTTTCACGCGGAATTGGCTTGCCAGGCGTGGTCCAGGCGCGCTGCCAGCCCAGTTCGATTGGACGGACCAGGCAGTCCTTGCCGTGACTGCCCTGGCTCTTCTCCTATGGACCGCGTTTCCGGCGTCCGGCGGTTCCGGCGCCATTGCACTGCTGGCCGGTGCATTGAATCTGTTCAGGCTGGCGCGCTGGACCGGGTGGCGCTGCCTTGCGGAACCGCTTGTCGCCATTCTTCATGCGGGGTTCCTTTTCATACCTGCGGGATTCCTGCTGACCGGGGCAGCCGCACTTTGGCCCGAAATCGTTCCGCCCGCCGCCGCCCAACACGCCTGGATGGCGGGCGCAATAGCGGTCATGACGCTCGCGGTGATGACCCGGGCAAGCCTGGGTCACTCGGGCAAGGCGCTTGCCGCAGGAAAAGGTACAACGGCAATCTATGGCCTTGCAATCACTGCCGTCATTGCGCGCGTCGTATCCGGAATTGTTCCGGCCATCCCCTTGCTCCTTGAAATTGCTGGCGCCGCCTGGATCATGGCCTTTCTCGGCTTCGTCATCGTTTACGCGCCGCTGCTGCTCCTGCGCCGCGCCGCATAAAAAATTACCATTGTTGAGGCACAGTGAGGGCTGCTTCACGACCGCTTGGCACCTAATCATGCAATGGCTAGTAGCAAGTGCGGTGCATCGGTAATTTACCTGCATTTACAATCCCTTGACGTGCGACTCTTTCGTGCTTGATGAACCATACAACACTATGGAATTATGTTGACTGAACTTCCATTCAATATCAAATCTGGAGTTGGCCATGCGGAGATCAGCGGCGAGATTGCGAATGGCAGCGCAGACTTCGGAGCCAGAGGACCGTGGCCTGCACCATGGCCCAACTGCTCCATACTGTCTGCTGACTGAACAGCAGCTTGAAGAGGTATTCGCCGCCGCCCTCACCTTGCTGGCAGAAACTGGCGTTGTCTTTGAGCCTGGCACCGAGGCCGATGCGATGTTCCGCAATGCTGGCTGCAGCATCAGCCAAGACGGCATTGTCCGCATTCCCGCTGAAATCACAAGACGGGCACTGGATACCACGGCCCGCAGCGCCAAACTATGGAACCGTGACGGCACCAAGGCAATTGAGATTGACTGCAACCACACATGGTTTTTCCCGGGAATGACATGCATCAAAATTTTCGATTTCGAAACCGGGGAAGCGCGGGCAAGCACGCGCAACGATCTGGCGATGATCACGCGGCTGGCGGACGGGCTTGCGAATATCGATGGGGTGTGCGTGGCCTGCAAGAACGTCTCCCGCACTGACGAATTTGGAGAAATCGACGAATTCACGTGTATGATCGAAAATACGACAAAGCCGCTCGAGTATCTCTGCGAGAATGCGCGGTCGCTTGCAGCGGTGATCGAAATGGCGGCCACGATTCGTGGTGGACACGAGAAACTGCGGCAAAAGCCCTACTTCCTACAAATCGTCACACCCCTGCCGCTCAACTACGCAGCGACCCACATTGAGCAGATCATCATGGCGGCCCGCGCGGGAGTGCCGGTGAGCACTGGAACACTACCCATCGGCGGCGCGTCTTCACCGGTAACGATCGCTGGCTGCATGGCGCATAGCCTTGCCACTGACTTCGCCGGCATGATGCTGGCGCAACTCGCCAGCCCGGGTGCATTCTGCATTGGAAGTTCCGACGTTTGCTTCATGGAGCCAGCTACAGGCGCCATCGGCAGCTTCGCACTGGCCTCGCTTGCGGACATGGCGATGTGTCAGATACGCCGCAAGCTGGGCCTTCCATCGCTGACCGGCATTGGCGGCCATTCAGTGGCCAGGCGTTTCAATCAAGATGCGGTCTGGGAGATTTCCTCCAACATGACCCAAGCGTTCTATAGCCGGCCAGCAACCTGTGATTATCTTGGTTCACTCGATCAAGGCATGACCTACTCACCCCACGCCTTGCTTCTGTGCAATGAACTTGCCGGGCTCCTTCGAAATCTCTGGCGTGGAATTCCTGTTAACGAAGAGCAACTGGCGCTTGGCCTCGCAAAAGAAGTGGGACCTCGCGGCAATTATCTGGCTCATCGCCATACTGCGGTGAATTGCCGGGCACAGGTCTGGAACTCGCGCTATTTCGGAGCGAATATTCCATTGAGCAATAGCGCAAAGCTAGACCAGGATTTGTTCGACCGCATTGATGCCGATCTTCGTGAACACCTGGAAAATCATGTTCCCGCTGGATTGGCACCTCATATCCAGGTTGAACTAAAGATGATTCAGCAGCGCTATGAACGCGCCGGCTGTGGCCAAGGCTGAAGCCATGCGCCGAATTTTTCCAGATTTGGTGGGTAGAGGATCGTAGTCCCGATGAAGTTTGGCCGAGTCAAGGGATTGAGCAGGTCCGCTACTGGGTTGGCACGGGCACACCTTTGACCAAGCCGGTTGCCTGCTTCATTCGCTCCAGCGGCCGGCCATCCAGCCCGAGTTGATCAACCGGCCTTCGGGCCTGCCAATCCTGGAAATTGCCGCCATGTCACCGGGCGAAAGTTCAAACTCGAGGGATGCCAGGTTTGACAGCGCATTCTCGCGTTTGGTTGTCATGGGCATGGCAACCACGTCCTGCTGGGTGATCCAGCGCAACACGACTTCAGAGGGCGGCCTTCCGATGCGCCTGGCAATTTCCTGAATTGCATCCGGTTTCAGCGCTGCCCCCCGCCCCAGGGGACTGTAGGCCGACAGCACAACGCCAAGTTTCCGCGCCTCGGCCAGCAGCGCGCTCTGGTCAAGCAAGGGGTGGAACTCCACCTGATTGTTGATGATTTTCCCGCCTGCCCGTTCATAGGCGCGGCGCATCATGTTTGGCGTGAAGTTGCTTACACCAATGTGGCGGGTCATTCCCTTTTGCATTTCCAGAACCAGACGCTCAACGGCGCCGTCAAATTCCTCTGCCGCCGGGGGCCAGTGGATGAGCAGCAAATCCGGCGGGCCGCCAAGATCATCAATTGAACGGTTCACGGAAGCGGCAAACCGGTCCGCAGACAGGTTGCCCGGGTCAACCTTGGTGACAACGTAGAGATCTTCCCTGGGTACTCCGCAATCACGGAGAGCCCGGCCGACATCGGCTTCATTGCCATACATCTGCGCCGTGTCGATATGACGAATGCCAAGATCGATTGCGGTGCGGACGGTGCGGTAGGCTTCCTCGCCCTTCAGCGGAAAGGTTCCGCAACCGAGAATGGGTATTCCGTTCAGCGTTTTCATCTTCCGCACTCCCCTGACCATTCCAGCCCGTTGACGGTATCACATATTGCACCATCTGGTTACTTATAGTAGCCTTCCGCCTGATGCAACGGGAGAAGCGAATGAACAAGATCACGCGGCGGAAATTTGGGCGGACCGGGCTCATGGTCACGGACATGGGCTTTGGCGCGGCACCCATCGGCAATTTTCTCAAGCCCATTCCGGAAGAGGTCGCCGCTGCGATGGTGGAGCACGCGTGGATTTCCGGGATGCGCTACTTTGATACCGCTCCGCTTTATGGTCACGGGCTTTCGGAACTGCGCCTGGGGCAGAACCTGCGCTGGAAGCCGCGCGACGAATTTGTCCTCTCCTCGAAGGTGGGCCGGCTCCTGTCGGCAGCACCGCGGGCAAGCATCAGTTTCGCCCCGTGGGTCAACGCGGCGCCCTTCACGTTCCGCTTTGACTATTCTTACGACGGTGCGATGCGCTCAGTTGAGGACACCTTGCAGCGCACGGCACTTGAGAGGATTGACATCGCCTTCATTCACGATTGCGATGTGTTCACCCACGGCGCAGCACAACAGGCGATCTATTTCAAGCAGGCGATGGAGGGAGCCTACAAGGCGCTTCTCAAGATGCGCGAGGAAGGCGTGGTCAAGGCCATCGGGTTTGGCGTCAATGAATGGCAGGTTTGCCATGAAGCCCTGAAGCAAGGGGATTTCGATGGTTTCCTGCTTGCGGGGCGCTATACGCTGCTTGAACAGGACTCGCTCGATGAGTTCCTGCCACTGTGCGAAAAGCGCAATGCCGCGGTCGTAATAGGCGGCGGCCTCAACAGCGGAATCCTGGCGACAGGCGCGGTCCCCGGCGCCAAGTACAACTATTCTCCCGCACCGCCCCACATCCTGGAGAAGGTGAAGAAGATTGAAGCAGTCTGCACCGAACACAAAGTGCCGCTGCCTGCGGCAGCGCTTCAATTCCTGCTGGCACACCCGGCCATCGCCTCGCATGTGCCGGGAACGCGGACCGTTGAACAAATGGAACAGAACATCGCCTGGATCAGCCATCCGATCCCGAAGGATTTCTGGCAGGAACTGAAGGACAAGAGCCTCCTCAGAAAGGATGCCCCCGTCCCTACTTGATCACGAGCACCTTGGCGCGATCCATGGTCACTGCCACGGCAGCCACGAGAATGAAGCCGAAGACGATTTGCTGGGCAAAGACCGATACGCCCATGAACGTCATGCCGATCCGCACGACCTGAACAATGAGGGCGCCCACGAAGGTGCGCCAGATAGAACCCACGCCGCCGGTAATGGCTGTTCCCCCCACCACGATGCAGGCAATTGCCGGCAGAAGAAATTCATTGGCCAGTGTGGGAGAGCCTGATCCCAGGCGGGCCGCCATGACGACGCCCGCGACACCCGCCATGGTGCCTGACAGGGTAAAGGCGGCGATCTTGGTGCGGTCCACATTGATACCGGAGGCAATCACCGCGCGCTCCTGGGCGCCGATTCCGCGGACAAGGCGGCCAAATGGCGTAAGCCCCAATACGGCACTCATTATGACAAGGAAGGCTGCCCCCACCCAGATTTCATTCGGTACGCCCAAGGCTTCGCCAATGGCCCAGTCGAGATAAGTGGCGCTCAGGTCGCCGGGGATATTCACGGACCTGGTCTGGGAAAACCAATTGCCGGCGCTGATCACCACCCCACTGACAGCGAGGGTTGCGATGAAGGACGGGATGCGGAACTTGGTCGACGCCAGGCCGCCAATGAATCCTGCGAGGGCCCCACCCAAAACAGCAAGCGGAATTGCCAGAAAGCCCAATTGCTGGAGATAGGCCGCGAGGATGCAACTGGCCATCGAGGCAACGGCCTGCACCGACAGGTCAATCCCGCCCATCATGATGACGAGCGTTACCCCCGAGGCCATGAGGAACAGGGTCATCGTATCGGCCGTCACTGACAGGAAATTGCTGGCGGAGAAGAATCGGGGGTCATAAATGCCGACAATGAGAATGAGAACCGCAAGAACGATCAGCGGAAGCCAGGTTTGCAGGCGGGTTCGTTGCTCCTGTGTCATATCACACCATATGCCGCACGAGTTCCACCTGGGTCGGTTTTCCGCCAGGGGGCGCTTCAAAGCGCGCAGTAATTTCGCCGTCACGCATGACGAGGATCCGGTTTGACAGGCCAATCACTTCATCCAGCGTGTCGCCCAGCAGAATTACCGCCAGTCCTTCGGCGGTCATGTCGCGCACCAGTTCATAGACGTCTTCCTTTGAGCCCACGTCAATGCCGCGCGTGGGATGATCCAGGATCAGGACACGGACGCCGGCGATGCGCCACTTGGCGAGGACGACTTTTTGCTGGTTGCCGCCCGATAGGCTTCCAGCCGAAGTCGCTGTGGACGGCGTCTTGATCTTGAGTCTTGAAACCCAGTCGGCCGCCACCGCCTTTTCTGCAGAAAAACTGATAATGCCGCCTGATACGAATTTTGGAAGGGCGGCAAGCGTCATGTTCTCCGCCACACTGAAGGGGGCGACAAGGCCCTCCACCTTCCGTTCACTCGGTACAAGGCCAACGCCCTTGGCCGTTGCGTCATAGGCCGCTCCGAAGTGCACGGCGGTTCCATTGACCAGCAAGTTGCCGCCGTCAGGAAAGGTATGCCCGGCGAGACAGCGTGCCAGGTCTTCACGGCCAGAACCAATCACGCCGGCTATGCCCAGAACTTCGCCCTCGTGAAGTTCAAAGCTGATGTTGGAAAAAGCTCCATCCCGGTTCAAATCCACGCATTTAAGCACGGTTTTTGCTGAGGGCGTGGCCTGGCGCGCCTCACGGTAGTATTCGTGATGCAGCTGGCGTCCCACCATGTGCTGGTGCAGCCCCTTGACGGTGGCATCCTTTGCGGCCAGCTCCTGGACAATCTGGCCGTCCCGCATGACATAGACACGGTCCGAGATTTCAAGCACCTCCTCGAGACGGTGCGAAATGAATACGATGGAAGCCCGCTGCTTCAGATCGCCGATGATCCTGAAGAGCAGTTCGATTTCCTTTTGCTCAAGGACTGACGTGGGTTCGTCAAGGAGGATCGTAACATCTGTCTTGATGCGGCTGTCGAGAGAAAGCGCCTTGGCGATCTCGATCATCTGCCTGTCGGCAAATGAGAGATCGGCGCAGCGCATGGCGGGATGGGTGCTGAGATGGACCTTCTTCAATTCCTCTGCCGCTGCCGCATTCATGCGCGATTTGGAGATGAGGCCAAAGCGCAGGAACTCCTCTTCGCGGCCGAGGAAGATGTTTTCCGCAACGGTCAGGGTGGGCAGGATCGACTGCTCCTGGAAGACCATAGCAATGCCGGAATCAAAGGCATGGCGCGGCGAAGTGATGATAATTTCCCGGCCGTCCACCAGGACTTTCCCTTCGTCAGGCTGATAAATGCCATTCAGAACCTTGAGCAAGGAGGATTTTCCAGCACCGTTTTCCCCAATGAGGCCCACGACTTCGCCCTTGTTGATATGGAAGCTGACATTATCCAGCGCCTTCACGCCGGGGAAGGATTTCGAGACATTGCGGACTTCAAGGACTGGCTGCATCATTTCACCACATCAAGGCGCGAACGATCGAGGGCCAGCGCCACGGCGGCAATGATCAGCAGGCCCTGCACGCCTTGCTGCACATAAGGCTCGACCCCCATCAGAACCAGGCCATTGGCCAGCACAACGACGATGAAAACGCCAATGACCGAATTGATTACGGAGCCAACGCCGCCGGAGAGCGCCGTTCCGCCGACAACAACGGCGGTAATCGTGGTGAAGAGCCGGCCCTGACTGATCAGGGCATGGCCCTGGCCAAATTGCGCCGCGGCAAGCACCCCGCCCAGGCCATAAAACAGGCCGGCAATGCCGAAAATGAGGATCCGTGTGCGTTCGATGGGAATGCCGGCGTGGCGCGCCGTCATTTCATCCGTGCCGATGGCATAAAGCCAGCGCCCCAGGCGCGTGCGTTCCTGAATGACATAGGCAACCGCCACTGCAACGGCGGCAATCCATACGGCCATCGGGATTTCCAATACGCGGCCAAGGGAGAGAAAGCGAAAGGTCTGGTCTGATATACGGACTGTGGTGCCGCCCAGAATCGTCGTGGCGACACCAACTCCAGCGAAGCCCACACCAAGCGTTGTCATGAAGGATGGAGTTTTCAGTTTTATGTGGAGAACGCCGTTGAGCAGCCCCATCATACCGCCCACAGCCACGGCAATGGGCACGGCCCAGAGGCTTAGCGCATAAGGCGATATGTCATTTATAACCAGGAGGCTCACAATCACCGCAGTCAGCGCCACCACACCTTCAATGGACAGATCAATGCTACCCATGAGAATGATGAACGTAGCCCCCATGCAAAGCACGATGGGAATCGCAGCCGAGTTCAGCAGCCGGATGAAGTTGCCGAAGGTGAGGAAATTACCGTTGAACAGGCTGATGAGAATGCACAGCGCAAGCAGCACCACGACCGGCGCCCATCTGCGCCAATGCCCAAGGAGATTTCCGTTTGACACTGAAACCGGCTTCACAGCGTTCTCCCGCCCTTAAGGGACCAATAGATTAGCCGGGTGCCAGGCACCCGGCCATAGGTCATTGCGGAAGATTAGCTGCGATACTGGATCTGGCCGGTCGCCTTGCCCCAGAGATCGTTGTAGTCCACCTTGGGAGGATTGTTCTTGTAGTCCGCCACCGTATCCTTGGACACGATTATGCCGGTGCCATAGAATTCGCGGTGTTCGCGGGGTTCCTTGATGATGTCGATCTTGCCTGTGGCGTGGGCATAGGGAATGGCAAGGCCCATGCCGCCAGTCCAAATGGGATCCCAGGCAACCGTGCCCGCGAATTCACCTGCTTCGATGGCCGTGACGGCAGCGTCAATGCCGTCAATTCCAACGACCGGCACTTTACCTGCCAGGCCGTTCTGGCGAAGGGCTTCGAGAGCGCCCATGCCCATGCCGTCATTGGCGGCGAACACGCCCTTGACCTGATCGCCAAAGCGCGTGAGCCAGGCCTGGGTAATGTCGAAGGCCTTTTGCTCGTTCCAGTCGGCAGGCTGGAAGTCAAGGAGAGTCACCTTGCCGTTGGTCTTGGCAATGGCGTTGTCGAGGCCGAGCTTGCGCTCGATCGCGGGGACGTTGGACAGAATTCCGCCCAGCGCCACGATGCCGCCCTCGCCGCCGAATGCCTTGAACAGCTCGTTGGCGATGGCCTCAGCCGTCGGCACGCCGTCAAAGGACATGTGGGCCACATAATTCGGGTCGAAGTCCCAGGGATGCAGATCGTCGGGCTTGTTCCACTGGGTGACGACGAAGCCACCTGCCTTTTTCACTTCTTCCACGATTACCCGGGCGTCAGGCGAGTCATTGGGATCGACGTTGAGGATCAGTTTTCCGCCGGTGCGCTGGAGAAGCGCCCTGATATCCGAGACGCCCTTTTCAGAGTTTCCCTCGGTGGCCAGCGTTTCATAGGTAGCGCCAATGGACTTGGCGAAGTCCGCGCCGCCCTTGGCGAAGCTGGCGTGATAGGGATTTGCCACAGAGCGCATGGAATTGGCGAGTGTCCAGGTGGTTTCCTGGGCAATCGCCGGCATGGGGAACGAACTTCCGAACACGCCAAGCGCGGCAGCGCCTTTCAGAATCGTGCGGCGGTTCAGGCGGGCATTCACGTTAACGGTTTCAGTCTTCTTGCTAGCCATTTTTAATCCTCCCGATTTTTTGGCCTTTACTGCACTAACTAGTTACTTCATTATACGGAATAGTCAAGTACCCCGGGAGGGGGCCGGGCAAAGGAAGGCTTGCGATTGCCGGGCAATTCGGGAAGTTAAAAGAATGACCGTTGCACCATCAGCCGAGTCGGCAGCGCCTGCGAAGCCAAATGGCGGCATTCGCCGTGATGCCGAGATGACGCGAAAGCGGATTCTTGCCGCCGCAACAGTCGAGTTTGCGCGCAAGGGACTGGGGGGGGCGCGCGTCGACGAAATCGCGGTACGCTCAAAGTCGAACAAGCGCATGATCTATCATTATTTCGGCAGCAAGGAGAAGTTGTTCACCGCGGTGCTTGAAGCGGCCTATCTGGGAATCCGCACCGCAGAGCAAACGCTTCACCTCACCGAACTCGAGCCAGAAGATGCAATTGTAACGCTGGTCCGCTTCACCTGGAAATACTATCTCGATCATCCGGAGTTCCTCACCCTGGTCAACAGCGAGAACCTGCACCGTGCAAGGCACCTCAAAACATCGGAAGTGATCCGCAGCTCGAGCGGGAAATTCGTGCAGATGGTGAAGGCCATTCTTGATCGCGGCGTTGCCAAGGGCGTGTTCCGGAAAGGAGTTGATCCGGTGCAACTGAATATTACCATCGCTGCCATCGGCTACTACTATCTGAACAACCGATTCACCGGATCCATCGTTTTTGAACGTGATTACATGTCGCCGGAAAACCTCGATGCACGCCTGGCCTTCAATGTGGATACGATCCTCAGGCTGGTGAGAAAAGCACCATGAGCAACGCGTCAAATTTTCATCTTCCCGTGCCCAGGCTGCCGGCGGATATTTACAGCCACATCCATGATACGGCCCGGCGCTTTGCCAGCGACCGGGTACGCCTCCGCGCCGCCGAGCTTGATGAAACGGAGGCCTTTCCCGCCGAGCTCTACGAGGAAATGGCGCAACTCGGCCTTTTCGGGATCACGGTTCCGGAGGACTTCGGCGGCGCAGGGCTTGATGCCCTCTCCTATTCCCTTGTCATGGAAGAGCTTTCGCGCGGCTATGCCTCGGTGGCCGACCAATGCGGCCTCGTGGAGCTGATCGGCACGCTTCTCTCGGTGCATGGAACCAAGACCCAGCGCGAGATGTATCTTTCCGACGTCCTCGCCGTGCGCAAGCGGGTGAGCTATTGCATCACCGAGGCTGAGGCCGGCACGGATGTTTCGGGCGTAAAAACCACCGCCCGGCGGGACGGCCCGGACTGGCGTCTTTCCGGCTCCAAAATATGGATCCACAACGCTCCCATCGCCGATTATGGCTATGTCCTTGCCCGCACCGATCCCGATGCAGGCAACCGTGGAATGTCGATCTTCATCGTCGATCTCTCCGCCGAAGGGGTATCGCGCGGCAAGAAAGAAAAGAAAATGGGCCAGCGCGCATCGCCGGTTGGCGCGCTGCATTTCGAAGATGTGCGATTGAGCGCCGATGCACTACTGGGCCCAATCAACCGCGGCTTTCATATTATGATGAGCGTTCTCGACAAGGGCCGCATCGGCATCGGGGCACTGGCTGTCGGCATTGCCCAGGCGGGGCTTGACGCGGCCCTCGACTATGCCAAGACCCGCAAGCAATTCGGCAAGCCCATCGCCGAAAACCAGGGCCTGCAATGGGTGATGGCTGACATGAAGAAGGACATCACGGCGGCACGCGCGCTGGTGCACCGCGCGGCGATGACGATGGATGCGGGCTTGCCTGCGACCATGGACTGCTCGATCGCCAAATGCTTTGCAAGCGACACGGCG
>Ga0154020_10009128_pt1 | contig 11436 bp, 4 predicted proteins | sample Klosneuvirus_201_FD_109709 | JGI IMG/M metagenome (GOLD analysis project Ga0154020, IMG submission 109709) | Active sludge microbial communities from wastewater, Klosterneuburg, Austria - Klosneuvirus_20160825_MG | ecosystem: Engineered > WWTP > Aerobic digester > Activated sludge | place... | reverse complement strand
GTCCGCCTACGATTCGAGCCGTAATGATGTCGAAGATTTCGTGGCTCCAATCGATGCCGCCCCGCCGCCGTAAGATGCTGTTCTGGTGTGCGGGGATTCTCATCTTTTACACCATTACCGGTTTCCTGATCGCGCCACCAATCGTCCGCTCCGTTGCGTCCGCGCAGCTGGGCAAGTTCCTCGACCGGGAGGTGGTGATCGCCAAGGTAAAGCTAAATCCCTACTCGATGTCCGGCACCGTCGAGGGATTTCTCATCAAGGACAAGGGCGGCAAGCCGTTCGTGTCCTGGGACGAAGTGCACGCGAACTTCCAGTTCTGGTCGCTGTTCACGCGAACCTTTGTCTTCAGTGAGATTTCCACCTCGCATCCATTTGTGCGCGTGCAGGTGAATCCTGATTACTCGCTGAACTTCTCCGATATCATCGAGAAGCTCGCGAAGTTGGCGGCGGCGACGCCGAAGTCCGACAAACCTTCCCGGCCGCTGGCGCTGCGGATCGACGTCATGAAGATCTCGGCCGCGCGCCTGGCAGCCACGGATCTCACCACCAAGACGCCGTTCTCCAAGGTCATCGGGCCGCTCGAACTCACGTTGCAGAACTTCGCCACGGATCCGGACAACAAGAATCCTTACTCGTTCAGCGGCTCCACAGAGGAAGGAGAACGCTTCAGCTGGAGCGGACATTTCTTTCTCGATCCCGTGCGGCTCGATGGCGAACTGGCGATTGAGAACATCTCTCTCGCCAAGTACGCGCCGATTTACCAGGAGCTCGTGAAGTTCGATGTGCGCGGCGGGACGGTGGATGTCCGCTCATCCTATCTGGTGGAGCAAGGTGTCGTGACGAATGTCGCGCGCCTTACCAACGCTGCGGTTTCCGTGAAAGGACTTCAGATAGCGGAGCACGGCGCGGAGGACAACGCCATCGAGGTGGCGAAGTTCGAGATCAGCGGCGTCAGCGCGGATGCCTTTCTGCGGAATGTGGCCGTTGGCTCGATCTCGACCAGCAACGGACGGCTCGCAGTGCGGCGGAACGCGGATGCGAGCATCAACTTGATCGAGTTGTCCAAGCCGAATCCCGACGCGACCAACATCGCCGGTTCCGTGCAGGTGGTGTTGCAGTCACTCACCAACGTGGTCCAGCTGCTGATGCAGAGCACGAATGCGTTCTCTGGCGCCATCCGGGAGATCAACGTGCAGGACTACGCGCTCCGTCTCGAAGATCTCTCCACGCCGCGTCCGGTTCGGGTCGATCTGGATCAAATCAATGTTGCGATTCGAAACGTCTCCAACCTGCCCGGAACCAATCTCACTGCTGAGGTGGCGTTGCGCTGGAACACCAATGGCACGATTCGGACGGGATCCCTCGTCTCGCTGTTCCCGCTGAAGGCGGAGGTGAAGCTGGCCCTCGACAAGTTGGAGATTCGCGCGCTCGATCCGTATCTCGATCCGTTCGTGAATCTCCTCATCACCCAGGGCAGCGTGGGCATGGACGCCGTCATCTCCCTCGTCATGGGCACCAATCATTTTCCGGATGTGGCGTTCCGGGGCGATGTGCGCGTGGACGATTTTGCCACGATGGACGGCGTGATGACCGAGGACTTCGTGAAGTGCGGGCGTCTGCGTGTGACGGGCATTGACGCCACCTTGCATCCGCTGGTCATCGCTGTTCAGGAAGTCGCGCTGCACGATGCCTCCGCGCGGCTTGTGATTGGTTCCGTGCAGAGCAACAACCTCTTCGCCGTGCTCAAGCGCGACCTTTCGCCGCCGGCCGAAACCAATGCGCCAGCCCCGACTGCTTCCACGAAGAAGTCCGGAAAACTTCTGCCGAAGATCGAGCTGCCGACCAACCTGATCGCGTCGGCCCAAGCGGCCCTGCCGAAAATTACGATCGGCGCGGTGACATTTACCAACGCGTCGCTTCAGTATGTGGATCGCTCCCTGCAACCCGGCGTCTCGCTGGCGGTCGCGCAGGTGAACGGGAGAATCGCCGGGCTTTCATCCGAAGATCTTTCCCGCGCCGACCTGAACATTTCCGGCAAGGTCGACAACACGGCGCCGATGGATATCTCCGGGCAGATCAATGCGCTGGGTCGCAAGCAATTCAGCGACGTGAAGGTCAACTTCCGCGGGATCGAACTCATTCCCACGAGCCCGTATTCCGGTAAGTTCCTCGGTTATCGCCTGAACAAGGGCAAGCTTAGCCTCGACCTTCATTACACGCTCGCCGAGGGGAAGCTGAAGGGGCAGAACCTCGTGACCGTCGACCAGCTCACGCTCGGAGAAAAGGTTGAGAGTCCGGACGCGACCCGGCTTCCCGTGCGACTTGGGATCGCGATACTCAAGGATCGGTCTGGCAAGATTGAGCTCGATGTCCCGGTCGAAGGCAGCCTGGACGATCCGGAGTTTCGCCTCGGACGGGTCATCACGCGCGCGATCGTCAATGTCTTCACCAAGATCGTGACCTCGCCATTCGCCGCGCTCGGCTCGGTCTTCGGCGGCAAGGGCGAGGAAGTCCGGCTTCTCGAATTCGCGGCTGGAAGCGCGGAGCTTCAAGAGTCCAGCAAAGGCAAGCTCGACGCGGTGGCGAAGGGACTCTTCGAGCGACCTGGATTGCAGTTGGAGATCGAGGGCTGCGTGGATGCCGAGGCTGATCGCCTCGAGCTGCGACGCCAGAAACTTCAGAAGGAATTTCGGACGAAGAAGTGGATGGCTCTGCGCAAGTCCGAGCAGTCGCGACTGACGCCGGATCAGGTCCGGCTCACGGCCGAGGAATCGGCTGACTACCTCAAGGCGGCGTACGCCACGGCATTCTCTCCAGAAGCGGTGGCAGCGCGCGCTTTGAAGGTTGGCGCGACGAACTCCACGCCCGCGACCAACATCATCGCGGCGAATCAACGCCCCGCTCGCGCTGAAGCTCCCGTGAAAGGTGCGACCGCCTTGCTGCGGGATGCGCGCAGCGATGCGCCGAAACTGGCTGCGACGGACATGGAGACTCAGGTTCTCGAACTGATCGAGATTTCCGAAACGGACTTCGCGGCACTCGCGGCGGCTCGGGCCAATCGTGTGAAGGAGTATATGATTGGCGCCGGCAAGGTGGAACCGGAACGCGTGTTCCTCGCGGAGAAACCGGAGGACGGCAATCCCGCCAAAGGCAGTCGCGTTTACCTCCACTTGCGCTGAACCTCTGGCAGCGGTCAGGCGGGGCTGCGATCGCGGTCCTGCCAGATTTGCCAGCTGCTGGCCAGCGCCCACGCCCACGCCACGACGCAGGCGCCGAGTCCCCAATAAAGCGCCCACAGGTGAGGTTGATACCGGGCCTTGAATTCGTTCTCGGTCCAGTTCGCGCCGGCGACGTAATGGGCCACGCACGTGAGATAAAAGACGAGGAAGCCCATCGAGAGAATAAATCCGACTACCATCAACGCGGCTTGCAGGTAGCCGATGCGGCGTCCGGCGAGAATCGTGCCCAGTCCCGGGAACGCGGCGAGATTGAGCAGGACGTAGGTCCAGACTGGAAGTTTTCGAACGAGCTTCACTTCGTCCGATCTATCGGTTGTCGGGCAGGAAGCAAGAATCGCCGCTGCTACAACTGACTTTGCGCCTCCGCTACTCTGGAATTCGCCGCAGCCGGAAGTAATGCGTTTCAGGGACCACGGCCTCTATGTCGCCGCTCCGCGCGTACGGGCGCGAAACCCACGGCCCCGTCGGTGAGGGTGCTGCCTCCAGACCGAACGATGCGTCCGCCCAATGCAATTGCACGACGGCATGCGACATTCGGGTGATGCGCAGGGGCACGTCACGGGTCCACGCCTGGAATGACACAGTCGCTTCGTCTGCTGGCAGTCCGCAGAGATTGAGCACGGAGTCGCCCGCCAGGTGGAGAGTATAGGTTGCTCCTTCGGATAGAGGCTCGAGTAGTTCCAGAATTACGGTGGGCTGATTCGTTTGGAGGGATGCTGACAGCACGGTGAACTCTGCGTCCGCGCCGTCGGAAACGGTGTAAGCGAAGATGTTATCCTCCGCGGAATCCCGCGACACCATTTGGCTGAATTCGATGTAGAGGGCAGTCAACCCTGAGCTGCTTCGCACGGATCGCACTGAGGGCGGCAGGTCATCATGCATGACTTGAATCGTGGCGGTGCGGGACAGAAACGTGCAGAGCGAACCACGCACTTCGCAGACAAATTGAATGGGGCTGCGAGCTGAGCAAGGATTGGTAGGGGTGAACGAATACACGGCTGCCGTTGCGCCAGGGATGGACACGCCGTCTTCGTACCACTGAAACTGCGCACGCGGATCACCAAAGGCCTCGGCCAGCAACGTCACCGTGCGTGGATACAAGACGGTGGCATCAGCGGGCTGAGTCAATTGGATGGGATCGAAACTCGCGGTCGTTGCGGTCATTTTCATGCCGAAGACGTTATCCCCGCTGGCGATTCCGCTCTGGTGCAGCTCCACGGCGATGACGTTTTCGCCCTGACGAAGATTGGGAGCGAATATATTCGTCGTGAACGGAACGCCTTCTCCCAAGCGGTCGGTGGCCAGCGCCAGGCCATCCCACGTCATCGGGCGCGGCGTGTTTGGCATGTTGAACGAAAACAGTTCGACGCCGTTGAGGTAAACAATCATCCCGTCATCGACCAGATTGGTAAAGTTGAGGTAAAGGGCACTCGCTGAGCCGGTCCATTGGAAGCGCTTTCTAAAGTAGGACGAGAGCGGCCCTTGATGGGGCGGTGCGATGGAGGTTTGAAACGGACCAAAAGATTGATACAGGTCCGGACGAGTCTCGTAACCGAACAACCCCGGTCCTTCACTCCATCCTGCATCATCGTAGTCGGGCTGCGCCCATTCATCCGATGGACTCGCTGTCAGGGCGTTCGTGTTGGGACGGAATTTCCAGTTGGAGGTGTAATCGATGATCGCTGGCGAAGTGATCCAGACCGGAGGACACTGTGTGAAGGCCCAGCAATTTCCGAACGCCAAGAGGAGGGCAGCAGCCAACGCGCTTTTGAATGAGAGAAGGAGGCTGGCAGGAGACGGAACCTGCGGCAGTTTTGGATGCGACGAAGTCACGCACCAAGAGAGGCGGGTCGTCGGGTTCATGAAGGATATTTAAACTACAAACCGGGCGTTGGAACAAGCGCCGAGTTCTGCTCATTGTCCCCAGCTGATGCCCGATGTTCAGTCTCCTACCCGATAGGTTCTGTTGGTGACGACGCCACCCTGGCACTGCTCAGTCTTAGTCGCGCAGCTTCCCAATGGGCCGAGGCGAAACTTGCTGGGTTTCATACAGTCCTCGGATTTGTGCGCCGCCCGGTGATGCTAAAAAATTTCTGTTGGCCGACGCCGGGAAGCGTCTAACGTCACCTTAATCAATTCGACTACGATTATGACGCGACTGAAATGGTTCCTCTTGATGGCCGTGCTGGCCGTTGTTTCCCAACTTTCCACCCAGGCGGCGGAGCCGCTGCGGGTGTTCATCCGCGGTGGCGTGAAGACGCATGGGCCGGGGCAGCATGACCACCCGCGCTTCCTCGGCGAGTGGACGAAGCTGCTCAACGAACGCGGCGCGAAGGTGGATGGCGGAATGGATTTCCCGACCGCTGAACAACTCGAGAAGGCGGATGTGCTCGTGATGTTCGCGGCGGACGCCGGCAAAATTAAGCCCGACCAACGCGAGTATCTCGACAAGTTCCTCAAGCGCGGCGGCGGCATGGTGTGCATCCACGACGCGGTGTGCGGCAACGACGCGCAGTGGTTCAAGACGATCATTGGCGGCGCGTGGGAGCATGGTTACTCGAAGTGGTATGAAGGCGAGATGAGCTTCTACTACATGGACACCGACCATCCGATCACGCAGGGCGTCTCCAACTTCGAGGTGGACGATGAGCTCTACTACGACCTGCACATGATGCCGGAGGCGAAGATTCTTGCCGCCACCTACACGCCGTATCGCAGCAACAAGGGTCGCGAAGGCGGCACGCCGCCGGCGAACAAGCCGTCCGTGTATGACCTGCAGCCGCAGATGTGGACCTACGAGACGGGCAACCATCGTTCCTTCGTCACGTTGCTCGGCCACAACTACAAGACTTTCAACCTCCCCCACGTGCGCGCTGTCATGCTCCGCGGCATCGCGTGGGCCGGCAAACGGGCGAACGTCGATGAGTTCTGCACGAAGGACGAGCTCGCGAGCCTGCGCTATCCTGAAGGCGGTCCGACCGCGCCCGAGAAGGCAGCCGCAAAGCTCGAAGTGCATCCCGATTTCAACATCCAGCTCGTCGCGGCCGAGCCGCTCATCAACAAGCCGATGAACATCGACTGGGATCCTGCCGGCCGGTTGTGGGTCGCGGAGACGCCGGAGTATCCGAATGGTCGTCGCGAGCCGCGCAAGGAGATGCAGCCGTATCCGTGGAAGGACACCGGCTTCCGCGTGCGTCCGCCCACGACGAATCGCCCGGCGATTGATCGCATCTCGATCCTCACGGACACGGATGGCGACGGGCGCATGGACAAGAAGGAGATTTTCTACGAAGGCCTCGAACTGGTGACGAGCTTCGTCTTCTACAAGGACGGCGTGATCGTTTCGCAGGCGCCGGATATTCTCTGGCTGCGCGACGTGAATGGCGACGGCAAGGCGGAGAAGGTGGAGAAGCTCTACACCGGCCTTGGCACCGGCGACACCCACGCGGTGATCAACAACCTGCGCTGGAGTCTCGATGGCTGGATTTACGCGACGCACGGCTACAGCTCGAGCGCGCACGTTTACAACGGCGACAAGTCGAAGGACTTCGGCGGCATTGGTTCCGGCGTGCTGCGCTTCAAGGCGGACGGCTCCATGATCGAGATGGTTTCCTCCAAGGGCGGCAACACGTGGGGCATGGAGACGACTTCCGACGGCGAGCTTTTCTACACGCAGCCGACGAGCGGTGATTTGCTCAACCACATCGTGAGCAGCGAGAGCGATCTCGCGCGCGGCAAGGTCGGCAACGCCACGAGCTTCAAGCCGGTCATTCGCGGCCAGAAATCGTTCCCGCTGATCACTTACAACCAGCAGGCCTACGTGCAGATCGATCTCGTCGGTTACTTCACGGCGGCGGCGGGCTGCGCGATTTACGACGGCAGCACGTGGCCGGCGGAGTGGAACTACAACTACTTCACCACCGAGCCGACGATTAACATCGTCCACCACCAGGTCGTGGAGCCGAACGGCGTGACCTACAAGGCGCACAAGACGCGCGAAGCGGAGTTCATCGGCGGACGCGACAAGTGGTTCCGACCGATCGATACGCGCATCGGTCCCGATGGCGCGCTTTACATCACGGACTTCTATAACCAGGCGGTCGTGCACAACGACACGCCCGGAACGATCCATGGTCCGGCGAACGCCGCGTTGCGTCCGGATCGCGACCATTACTTCGGCCGCATCTGGCGCGTGAACCACAAACAGGCGAAGACGCTCAAGGTGCCGAACATCGCGAAGGCGAACACGAAGGATTTGGTCGAAGCGATCCAGAACCCGAACCGTCACGTGCGCTTGAACGCGCAGCGGTTGCTCGTGGAGAAGAACGATTCCAAGACGCCGGACGCGATGAAGCGCCTGCTCAGCTCGTGGAACTTCCGTGGCCTCGAAGAACCGCAGGCGCACGCGCTGTGGGCCTTGCACCAGATGGGCCGCCTTGACGCGAAGACGTTGACCACCGCGCTCTCTGTGGACGGCAAGCCGGCGGTGCAGAAGGCCGCGATTCGCATCGCGGCAGAGACTCCGGCACAGAAGCGCAACGATGTGACCGCGGGAATTTTGAAGCGCGTGAACGACAGCAATCCGCGCGTGCGTTTGCAGGCGATCAACGCGCTCGCGAACCTGCCGTCCACGCCGGAGATTCGTCAGGCGCTGGTGGAGGCGTATCCGAATCTCGACGACGTCTGGCTGCAATCGGCGGTCGTGGGCGTGGCGTCGAAGGCCCCGGTGGAATTTATCGAAGCCGCGGCCTCGGCGAAAAAGCCGGCGGACTTGGAAAGCCTCGTCGCGCAGCTCAGCACCCAGCTCGCCGGCAAGCAGGACGCCGCGCTCGCGGGTAAGCTCGTGGCCGCGCTCGCGGGTAAGCCTTCGAATGCGGATGTGTTGAAGAAAGTCGCGATTGAGAATCTCGCGAAGACGCTGAAGGCGGATGTGGTTCCGTCGTGGTCGGCGGACTTGCAGAAGTCGCTGAAGACGTTGCTGACCTCGCCGAATCCGGCGCTGCCTGCTGCGGTGCTGCCGCTGGTGGCGCGTTGGGACAAGGACGGCAAGCTGGCGTCCGACACGAAGGCGCTCGTCGCGTCGCTCAGCGACAAATTGAAGGACGAGAAGCAATCCGACGACACGCGCGCACAGATCGCCGCGAGCCTCGTCGGCGTGCGCCAGATGAACGCGGACATTCTGCCGTCGGTCGCGGGCATCCTCGGCTCCTCAGCCTCGCAGAGTTTGCAGAAGCGCGTGATCGAATCGCTCGGTGCAACCGGCGACGCCGCGGTGGCCCCGCTGTTGGCGGGTGCGTTCTCGAAGATTCCGGCCGAGCTGCAAGACCCAGCGTTCGCGCAGATCGTGAAGCGCGCCGATTGGTCGATGGCGCTTGTGGAAGCGATCAAGGGCGGCAAGGTGACGCTCGCAAACCTCGGGCCGTCCTCCGTGCATCGTCTGCGCACACATAGCGACAAGGCTGTTGCCAAGCGTGCTGGCGAAGTGATCGATGAATTGCGCGGCCCTGAAGTGAAGGAGAAGAACGCGCTCATCGCGAAGCTCACGCCGGAAGTTGAGAAACCGGGCAACATCGAGAATGGCAAGAAATTGTTCACGGCGAACTGCATCATCTGCCATCGCTTCAACGGCGAGGGCAAGGAGATCGGTCCTGAGCTGACCGGCATGGGCGCACATGGCCCGGCGGAATTGCTGGTGGCGGTTCTCGATCCGAATCGCGAAGTCGATCCGAGCTTCCTTTCCTGGAGCTTCGAGACGAAGGACGGCGAGACGCTCGATGGTCTGATCGCCAGCGAGAATCGTTCGAGCGTGACGCTGCGCAACAACAGCGGCGAGACGGTGGTGAAGACCGCGGACATCGCGAGCCGTCGCAACACCGGTCGCTCGTTGATGCCCGAAGGCTTCGAGTCGCTCGGCGCCGAGTCGTTGCGCGACATCCTCGCCTACATGTCCGGCAGCGACGCGCGTTATCGCATCGTCGATCTGCGCAGCGCGTTCACGGCGAACAGCACGGAGGGCATTTATGTCAGCCGCGAGTCGAAGGGTGAATCCGTTCACTTCCGGAAGTTCGGCATCGTGAAGGCCGGCGAGGTGCCGTTTGAAGTCATCCATCCGTCGAAGAGCACCAGCGGCAACAATGTGATCGTGCTCAAGGGCGGCAACGGATACTCGAAGACGCTCCCGCAGAAGGTCGAGACCGGCACGCTGAACCTCAAGGCGACGCGGCTGCATTTCCTCGGTGGCGTAGCGGGCTGGGGCTATCCGTGCTGCGGCGAGAATAAGAACGAAGGCGCGCCGGTCGTGAAGGTGACGGTGAACTTCGTCGAAGGCCCGAGCGAGGAGTTCATCTTCAAGAACGCGGTCGAGTTCGCGGATTACAACGGCGACTACAAGGTGCCCGGATCGAAGGCGGTGGAGGGCGTCGTGCGCGACGGCCAGATTCGCACCTTCTCCCGCGCGTTGAAGAACAAGTCCGCGATGAAGAAGATCACGCTGGAAAGTTTCAACAACGGCGTGGCGCCGACGATTGTCGCCATCACCGCCGACACGACCGAGGCGGGCGCGAGCGCTGACCCGGCGGATACCTCAGCCCGTGAAGTGAAGAGCGGCGAAACAGCAGCGGCGGCGGCTCCGGCGGCGTTGCCGACCTTCAAGTGGGGTTCCGGCATCAAGACGCTCATGGTCGGCGGCGGCAGTTCGCACGACTTCAGCCGCTGGTTCGACAAGTACGATCGCGAGACGTTGAGCGAAGGCGGTCTCGCCTCGGTGAATTACACCGACAAGCCGGCGGCGATCGCGGGCGCGTTGAAGGACATCGACGTGCTCTACCAGAGTGCGAACCAGAAGATGGAAGACAAGGAGCTGCGCAAGGCGATCTTCGACTTCGCCGAGGCGGGCAAGGGCATCGTCTTCGTCCACGCGGGCGTGTGGTACAACTGGAGCGACTGGCAGGAATACAACCGCGTGCTGGTCGGCGGCGGTTCACGCGGCCACGATCGGTTCGGCGAGTTCGAGGTTAATCTCGACGTGAAAGATCACCCGGTGATGAAGGGCGTGGACGCGAGCTTCAAGATTACCGACGAGTTGTACTACCAGAAGTTCGAGACGAACGGCACGCCGGTGCAGGTCCTCGCCACGGCGAAGAACCTGACGAGCGGCAAGACGTATCCCTCGGTCTGGATCGTGAAGCATCCGAAGGCGCGCATCGTGTGCATCGCGCTCGGCCACGACGGCCTGGCGCACAGCCATCCCGCCTACAAGACGATGCTGCGGAATGCGGTGCAGTGGGCGGCGGGGAAGTAACGCCGCGGGAATAGACTGGTTTCAAGCAAGCGCCGGCCTTCGGGTCGGCGCTTTTTTTACGGAGTCTGTTCGACGAACAATTGTCGAAGTAGCCGCCGACGTAAGGAGGCGGATTCGATATCCGTCGCGATGTCCGCCTCGTTACCTCGGCGGCTACGACTGGCGGAGTCAGGCTCTACTTCGGCACGAGATCTTTGCGAGGGAAGAGCGCTGCGGGTTCACCGATGGTGTGGCCGGCTGAAAGCTTGCCCCAGGCTGCGTCGCTGAACTTCGCGGGAGAATCCTTCAAGCCGAGCTGCGCGTAGATCTTCTCGCTCGCGCCGGGGATGAACGGCCAGAGCAGCACGGCGAGCACACGGCAGGTTTCGACGAGGTTGTAGAGCACGGCATCGAGCTCGGCTGCCTTCTCGGGAACCTTGGCCATCTTGAACGGTTCCGTTCGCTGGATGTACTGGTTCGCTCGCGTGACGATGTTCCAAATCTTCACGAGCGCATCCTGCAGTTGGTGCGCGCGCAAATCTGCCTCGATCCGCGGAATGTCATCGACGTCGACCAGGGCGGTGCCGTCCTTTTGGAAAGCACTCGGCGCCGGCACGATTCCGTTTCGATACTTCTTTAGCATCGACAGCGAGCGGTTCAGCAAATTGCCGAGTCCATTCGCGAGTTCGGAGTCGTAACGAACCTTGAAGCCGTCGTCGGTCCAGTTCCCATCGGGACCAATGCTGAGCTCGCGCACCACGTAGTAGCGAAACGCATCGACGCCCCATTCGGCGATGACCTCGAGCGGCTCGACGATGTTCCCGGTGCTTTTGCTGATCTTCGCGCCGTCCTTCTGCCACCAGCCGTGAACGAGCAATTGCTTGGGCAACGGCAGGCCCATCGCCTTGAGCATGATCG
>Ga0154020_10009127_pt1 | contig 11437 bp, 8 predicted proteins | sample Klosneuvirus_201_FD_109709 | JGI IMG/M metagenome (GOLD analysis project Ga0154020, IMG submission 109709) | Active sludge microbial communities from wastewater, Klosterneuburg, Austria - Klosneuvirus_20160825_MG | ecosystem: Engineered > WWTP > Aerobic digester > Activated sludge | place... | reverse complement strand
GCGTCGCTGCCGAGCCCGGCGTCGCTGCCGAGCCCGCCGTCGCTTCCGAGCCCGGCGTCGACCTCGCCGCCGTCGGATTGGGCGGCGTCGTGGACATCGAGCGCGTCCGCGCTCTCGGCGTCCGAGACGTCGTTGCCGAGCCCTGCGTCAGGCTCGGCTCCGTCCCCTGCGGTCGCGTCGACGACAACGAACCTGTCGGGCGAGGTCGCGTCAGGTGCCACCGATTCGGGGCGCGTACCGCATCCGCAAGCGCACAGAAGACAGGCGTAGAGCGCGCGGTGACCCGCCAGCATGATGAGCACCTCCGAACCCGCGAGCGCGAGCTCGGGGCCTCAGGACATCAGTGCCCGACCAGCGCGTTTCCTTCGTTTCCCCGCTTCAATGACGAGATCGCCGAGCGCCTCGGCGCCCATGGGCTCGACGCGCAGGTCAATTGGCAGGCCGAAGCGCGCGGCGTTCCAGGCCGAGGAGCTACGTGGACCGTAACCGATAGAACTCGCCCACTTTGCAGCGGTCTTCGAGCGCACGTCGGAGCAGTGACGTCACGACCTCCCCGCGATTCAGATCCCAGCGCAACAGCTCGACCGGGTCGCCAGCCAAGTGCAAACGGAGCGGCGCGACTTGCTCCTCGCCTAGGCCGGCCGCGGCGAGCTTCTTGGCGAGATCGCTGTGGTCCATCGCCTCTCGAACTTGCGCGATGACCGGAGCGAGCGCTCGGGCGGCCTCGGCCACAAAGGGGCGATCAAGGGCGAGGAATCTGTTGAGCGTTGCGTTGAACGCCTCCTCTTTTGTGGCCTCCTTTTGGTTCAAAGGCGCGTCGGCATTGCTTGCGCAACGAGCCGCTAAGGCGAAGGCGCTGCTGAACTCCTTGCCCGCGAGCTCAGTGAGGGCCTGCCACGTTGATCGATACGACTCAAGGTTCTCGTCAATCCAGCCGTCAACGCATCGGGCAGTCGCGTTGCGGGCAGCTTGCGGATAAGGCTCCACCCGTTCCGGGATCGGTGCGCTTCGCAGATTCCGCGCCGCCAACTCACCTCCCATTCGACGGCTGCTGCCAGCAGGTTGCTGGCTGGCCGAGCCAAAAGGAAGGGCGCCGACCTGGATGGCAGGCTGCGTCAACGAACCGATCTCGACCTCGCGGATCGCCTCGGCCGCTGCTTGGACCCGACCTTTTTCGACATCGCCGCGCAACTGCGCCAGGCGCTGATCGGGAGCCATTCGTTCAAAGGGCGCAGTGACATCAAGCCGTGGCTTCATGATGATCTACCGTGTCGAGACCTCTGGAAGCCGGCGACCACCCAGCGTGCTTGCAGTGGAGCGATGACCTCGGATTGGGAGGCGGCACCTGCCGCGCCCGAGCCGGCACTGCCGAGCTCGACCCTTGGCACTGGCCCGACCTTGGCTCGATGCTTCGCTGCCGGAGCGAGGCTGCCGAAGGAGCGGCTTCTGCGCTTGTTTCGCCGAGTGAACGGCCTTGCCCTGGCCCCCACTGGGGTTGAAGTCCGGCTTGGTGTACAACCGCCCCATGGCCGCCCGCCCCCTGCATTTTCTCGCCGCGCTCCTGCTCCCGCTCGGCGCCCACGCTCAGGCCGCGACGAAGCTGGAGCGCCTGGCGGTGGTCCCCACCATCGTCGACGCCCCCACCGGCTCCACCGACATCAACGCCGGCAGCGTCCGCGCGGACGTGACGGAGGCCGTGCAGTACCGGCTCGGGGTTCGGCTCGCGACCAACGACGAGGTCGGCTCGGTGGAAGATTTGGCCGCCCGCGTGCGGGACTGCGGCTCAGACCACAGCTGCATCGTCGAGCGCTTTCGCCAGGTCGACGCGCGCTACGGACTGGTCGTGGTGGTGAACCAAGCCATCGCCCCGCCGATCCTGAGCATGATGCTCGTCGATGCCGATGCCCGAAAGGTCGTGGGCGAATCGGTAGGAGTGGTCTCCAAAGAGGAGGCCTCGGTCGGCGCCGCCATCCGGTCGCGCACCGCCAAGCTCCTGAGCGGGGCCGGCCACGTCGAGGCCGCTCGCGTGGTGGTCGATATCAGCCCCCACGGCACGCTGGTGCTCGGCGACGGCGTCCCCCCAGACGAAGGCACCACCAACATCTTCACCGTGCTGCCCGGCAACTACCCCATCCGCGCGGCGGCCGAAGGCTACGAATCGGCCCAGACCGAGGCGGTCGCCATCGCCGGCCGGGAGACGCGCGTGGGCCTCACGCTCGCGGAGTCGAGCCCGATCTATGGGGCCTGGTGGTTTTGGAGCGCGATCGGGCTCGCGGTCGCTGGCGGGACCACGGCCGCGATCATGGCGACGCGCAGCACCGTGCGCTGCTTTTGCATCGAGGTCGGCGGCAAGGGCTGCGAGCAGTGCAGCGGTCAGTGAGACGCGGCCAGCGCCTTGAGCTGCGCCTCGATCTTGTTTAGCTCGCGCAAGGCGCGGCGACGATCCGAGCTCCTGGCCTGTTCCTGGGTGGCCTTGCTGACCAGGGCCGCTGCCGTCTCCTGCTGAGCCGAATCGCCAGCGCTCTGCACCTTCTGAAAGAGCTGCCTGATGCTCTCGAACTTCTCGGCGACGCGCTTCTCCGCCAGCTCGACCGACATCTCGTCGTCCCCTGGCTGTCGCGGCTCGTCGACCGGCGCCTCCTGCGGGCTCGGCGACGCGACGGGGTCGGGGCTCCTCCCTGGCCGCCGCTTTGGCTCGTCGTTCTTGGCGAGGGTGGGCGAAGGCGGCGTCGGGGTGGCCTCGACCACCGCCGGCCTCGCAGGGCTCGGCGAAGACGAAGCTGGTGCGGGGACCGCGCCCGGCGCTCGCGGCTCTTCAGGCGCGGGCGTGGGGTCGATGCCCACTTGCACGATCTCGTTGCGGCCGTTCGGCGAACCCGAGAGCACCCGCATGATCGCCACGGTGCCGACGACGGCCGCGACCACCGCCGCCGCCAGCAGCCAAATCGGGACGCCCTGCCGGACCGGGCCGACAAAGTTGCTATAGCTCTGCAGCGGCACGATCCCCGTGGCTCCGGGCTCGGCCATGGCCATGGCCATGGCCTGCTGATTCGGGTTCGACGCAAGCGGCCCCGGATAAGAGACCACCTGCGGCATAACCGGCTCTGCGCCGTGCAGCCCGCGCGGCGGTCCCACGCGGGTTCGCGGCATGTCGCCTTCCGTCAGCGGCGCGACCCCCGACGCTTGGACGAAGACGATCGTCCGCTCCGGCTCCGGACCCTCGTCCGGTTGCTCCGGCAAGGGCAGCGCCAAAAGCTGGGCGTGCTCGGCGCGCCGCTCCGGCAGCTGCGAACCGAAGAGCTCGTTGATCAGGACGCTCATCCCGCCCGCGCTGCGGCGCTCCGGGACGACCGCGCGCACCGCGTCCAAGAACTCGCGCGCGCTCTGGTACCGATCGGCGGGCTCCAGCGACAGCGACTTCTTCACCACCGCGTCGAGCGCTGGCGGCACGTCCGGCCGAAACTTGGAGGGCGGCTCGAAGCTCGGGGCGACCGAGTTGCGCAGCATCACCGGGATCGGCGCGCGGGGGATGTAGTGGCGCAGCGCCAGCAGCTCAAAGAGCACCGCGCCCATCGCGTAGAGGTCGGCCCGGTGATCGACCCGTTCGGCCGTGACTTGCTCGGGCGGCATGTAGCCCACGGAGCCCATCACCACGCCGGTGCGGGTCTTCCAGTCCTGCACATTGGACTTGCCCAGGCCCAGATCGATGAGGCGCATCAGCCCGTCCTCGCCGGTCATCAGGTTCTTGGGTGAGATGTCGCGGTGGACGATGCCGAGCGGCTTCCCGGTGCGAACGTCGCGGGCGGTGTGCAGGGCTTCCAGGCCGAGGAGGCCGCCGGCCAACAGGTCTATGATCGCCGAGATCGACGCGTGCCGGCCCGACTGCACCACCGCCTCGATGAAGCGGGACGTGGGCCACCCCGCGACGAACTCCATCGCGATGTACAAGGTCTCGCCGACCTGGCCGACGTCGTACACCTTGGCGACGCTCCGGCTATCGACCGACACCGCGATCTCGGCCTCATGCTTGAAACGCCGGACGAAGTCCTCGTTGCTGGCCAGCTCACCGTGGAGCCGCTTGATCACGATCGGCGTAGGGATGCCGCGCCGTGGGTTGTACGGCTTGGCGAGATGCACGTCACCCATGGCCCCTTGTCCGAGGGACTTGAGGAGGACGTAGGAGCCGAAGGCTTGCGGCAGCTTTGAAGCCACGCGATCGAGAGTGTACCTACGACCTGTCCCGTGAGCACGCATCCTTCTGCGCTTTTCGGGCGGCGAAGACCCACCCGGTCCGACTTTTCCTCCGTCAAAGCGGACAGGGTGCCCTGGTCGCGACCCAGACCTCGGTGGCGGTGGACAGGTAAAGGGCCGAACAGTCCGGGCTCTCCGTTGCCCGAACCAGGTCTGGGGGGCTGAGGGTCACCGCCAGGCGGCCGGGAGGACCGATGCGAAAGGCCTCTCCCGGCCCGACCGGCAGGTCGCGGATCGGCGCCAGCAGCGCGACATGGCTGTTGGCATCGACGTAGATCAGGTTCGCGCCATCGCAGGACAAGGCTAGGCCCGTGATGTTCTCCAGCTTCCCACCCGCCGCGTCGATCGCTGACACTGGCAGGAAGCTCGGGTCGCCGGCCTGGGTGGAGGCCCGATACCCCGAGTACACCTCCCCGCTCCTTCGTAGGTAGAGCAGCGTCCGGTCGTCGGCCATGAGCACCGGGGCATAGACGCCATCCGTCCCCAAGATTGGGATACCCAGCGCGTCGACGGTCAGGGACATCGACCAGGGAACAGCGGAGGAGCCCCGACTGCTCACCGCGATTTCGGGGTCGATGGCCGACCCGTCGGGGTAGCTGGAGGAAGCGAAGAGCTCATGACCGTCGGCGCGGATCCACGGCGAGCTCAGCGCGCCCTTGACGATAGGGCCCTCGGGGTTGATCGCGACCCGCTCCAGCGTGCCTTCTTGGGCTTGGCTGGGTGAGGCCAGCGCGACGCGAAACAGCTGCGTGCTCTCCGGCGTGGGCGCGGCGTACGTTGACTGAAAATACAGCCAGCTCCGCGCGTTCTCCTGCACCACAATAGCGTCGTTGTTGGCTGCGGCCGGCAGACCGAGGAGCCGGGTGGCCAGGCCGTAACAGAGCTCGGTCGGTCGAGGAGGCCAAGGTACGGGGCAGCCAGGCACCTTCGCGATCGCGCCCGTCCGCCGGGTACCGGTCGCTGGGATCGCTGGGCAAGGGACGTCGAAGCGGAAGTCCAGGACCTCGCGTGGAGCGACGTCCACCGCGCCCCAGGCCTCGCCGCCTCTGCTGCGGAGGATCCGCTCTGCCGTCGGGAGCTTCCGCGCCGCCCCGGGCGCGATGTCACCGAGCGGGAACGGTTGCTCGCTCGGCGCGCCTTCATAGAGCAGCGCATAGACCGTCGTCTCCTCGGTGGAATCGGGCGCCTCGAAGCGGCCAAAACTGGCCGAATCGAAGGCGCTTACCTTGATGTCGGTACCGCGGAGCACGGCCAAGAGCAGCGTCTTGGCCGAGCCCGGATCGAGCTCGAGGATCTGGAGCCGTGCGCCGCAGCCCGCGAGGAAGAGCAGCGCCAGCGCGAGTCGTTCAGGCCCACGGTGCCCCATACGCCTCCGCACTAACCCTGCCACCTCATCGGTTTGCCTTGTTCGGGCCGCGCGGTCAATTCACCTTGCCACGGGGGGTGGGGGGAGGTATCCGGACGCCCCCAATGGCTCCCTCCTTCCAGCAGCTCGGCCTGTGGCTGGCTGCACAAGACGCCCCAGCCTCGGGCGGCGGCGACACGCTGACCCAAATGGGCTGGCTGCTCCTGATGATCCCGATCTTCTACTTCATCGTCATTGCGCCGGTGAGGAAGGAGAAGAAGGAGCAGCAGGCCATGGTCGACTCGCTCAAGCGGGGAGATGAGGTCATCACTGCGAGTGGCCTCATGGGGACGATCGCGGACTTCGAGGACGGCGTCGTCGTCATCGAGATCGCGAAGAACGTGAAGGTTCGCATGCTCAAGTCCTCGCTGCTCAAGAAGAATGAGCCGAAGAAAGAGCCTGCGAAAAAAGAGGAAACGAAGGAAGCCAAGTCCTAGTCCTGGCTCCTGGATTGAGAGTCTCTCATGGAACGATCCTGGTATCTGCGCGTCGCGATGATCGTGGGGCTGGTCTTGCTCGGCCTCTACGTCTCGATGCCCTCCTTCATCTATCTCAGCTCGGAGCCCAAGGTCCGGCGAGACAAGGTCGCCCTCAAGAAAGCGATCCCCGATTACTTCAGTGAGAATCGGGTGAGCTTGGGCATCGACCTGCAAGGTGGCTTGCACTTGGTCATGGGCGTCGACACCGAGAAGGCGGTCCTCAACCGCGCCGATCGCGTGGGCGACGAGATCGCCGAGGCCATGAAGGAGAAGGGCAAGCCGACCGAGAGCGTCCGCCGCCCCGCCGAGACCCCCATTGTCCGCATCTCCATGAAAGACGCGGCGGATTGGGACGCGCTCAAGGGCATCCTCGATGATCGCAGCGATGTCTGGGACATCCGCTCGCACAACGGCAACGTCGCCGAGATCGAGATGAAGGCCACGCACACCCAGCGCCTCAAAGAGGACGCGGTCGCTCAGGCCATCAAGACCCTCCGCAACCGCATCGACGTCTACGGCGTGTCTGAGCCGGAAGTTCGAAAGCGCGGCGACGACGCGGTCCTGATCCAGATCGCCGGCCTGACCGCCGACGAGGAGCGCTCGGTCAAAGAAGAGATCATCGGCAAGACCGCGCAGCTCGAGTTCAAGATCGCCGACGACGACTCCAAGTTCTTCGAAGAGCTCGCCCCCCGCGCCCCGGCCGGGATCAAGCTCTCGGTCGACCAGTACCGCGGCCCCAGCGACTCGATGGTCGCCTCCCCGTATCTGTACGCCAAGACCAAGGAGGAGCTGCAGAGCTTCATCGCCCAGAACCCACCCCCCTCGGATCGGATCGTCAGCTACTCCAAGATCAAGGAGGGACAGGAAGGCGAGGCCTGGCGCACCTGGCTCCTCGATCGCAAGACGCCCCTGACCGGCGACTCGATCGTCAACGCCTTCGCCAGCTTCAACAACGACGAGAACTCCTACTACGTCGCGCTGAAGCTCGACAAAGCGGGCGGCGTGATCTTCGAGCAGCTCACCGCGGCCAACGTGAGGAAGCGCGTCGCCATCGTCCTCGACGACGTCGTCGACTCGGCGCCGGTCATCCAAAACCGCATCCCCAACGGCAACGTCTCCATCACCTTGGGCGGCTACAAGAGCCACCAAGAGATCCTGGCCGACGCTCAGGCCCTGGCGGTGGTGCTCAACGCCGGCGCGCTGCCCGCCCCGGTCTATCCCCAGGAAGAGCGTACCGTCGGCGCGACCCTCGGCGATGACGCTGTGTCCAAGGGCAAGAACGCGCTCCTGGCGGCGGTCATCGTCACCATGATCGTGATGATCGGCTACTACCGGGCCAGCGGCGCCATCGCGGTCTTGTCGATGGCGATCAACATGCTGCTGCTCTTCGCCACCCTGGCCACGATCAAGGCCACCATGTCGCTGCCCGGCCTCGCCGGCTTGGCGCTGACGGTCGGAATGGCGGTGGACGCCAACATCATCCAGTTCGAGCGCATCCGCGAAGAGCTCCGGCTCGGCAAGACCGTGCGGGCGGCGGTCGACGGCGGCTTCGACAAGGCCTTCTCGGCCATCTTCGACTCCAATGCGACGACCGCGCTCTCCGCAGTGGTCCTGATGCAATACGGCTCAGGCCCCATCAAGGGCTTCGCGGTCACGCTGTTCATCGGCGTGGTCATCAACACCTTCACGGCGGTGATCATCCCGCGCATCTGTCTCGAGTACCTGACGCGTGGGCGCCGGGTGCAAGAGCTCAGCATCTGAGACGGGAGACACGAACATGTTTCAGATCGTAAGGCACGACCACAACATCGACTTCATGTCGAAGGCCCCCTTCTTCCTCCGGCTGACGCTGGCCAGCATCGTGGCCTCCATCGTCTTGATGTTCATCCCGGGCTTGAAGTTCGGCCTCGACTTCACCGGCGGCTACGAGGTCCTCTTGGCCTTCGACAAGAAGGCCGAAGCTGGCCCGGTCCGCGACGTCCTCTCCAAGCTGGATCTCGGGGACTTCGCGGTGCAGTCCTTCAGCGTCCCCGATAGCCCCAAGACACACTTCCTGGTGCGGGTGCAGCGTTCGCAGGTGCTCTCCGCGCAGGAGATCGCCGGGTTGAACGGCGCCTTCAGTAAGGAGTTCGGCGAAGGCTTCAAAGGTCCGCTCTCCTACAACCCGGAGATGGGACACGTCATCGAGGTCGAGTTCGCCCAGACCGCGTCGGTCGCCCAGACCAGCAGCGCGGCGCTCACCAACGTGGTGGCCAGCACCGGCCACAGCGTCAGCCGGATCCGCCACGTCGGTCGGCCCGACCAGGTCCGCTACTCCATCGTCATGCGCGGCATCGACGGCAAGATCGTCAGCGCCATGCAGAAGGCCATCGACCCGGCCGCGAACTCGGTCCGGACGGAGTTCGTCGGTCCGACCGTCGGTAAGCAGCTCCGCGACGACGGCATCTTGGCGATCTTCTACGCGCTGGTGATCATGCTGATCTACATCGCGCTCCGCTTCGACTTCTTCTACGCGCCCGGCGCGGTGCTGAACGTCTTCCACGACGCCATCATCACCACCGGCTTCGTGATCGTGGTGCAGCGGATCATCAACCTGGACTTCAACCTGGCGACGGTCGCGACGATCCTGACCCTCATCGGTTACTCCATCAACGACACGATCATCGTCTACGACCGCATCCGCGAGACGGTCGGCAAGTCCCAGGGCCACGCGCTCAACGAGATCCTGAACAAGGCCATCAACGAGACCCTCTCTCGCACGATCATGACGTCGATGACGGTGTTCTTGGCCTCGATCTGCCTCATGATCTTCGGGAGCAACACGGTGCTCTTCGACTTCGGCCTGATCATGGCCTTCGGCGTGATCATCGGGACCTACTCGTCGATCTATGTCGCCGCGCCGGTCTTCCACTTCATGCGCGAGCGCTTTGGACCCAAGGAGGCCGTCACCAAGGGCATGCCGCGCAAGACCGCCAGTGGTACTTCGGCGCAGGCCGAGTCCTAAACGGGAGGGGTTGAGGTCCGCCAACGGCCAGGGCCACGTTTCCCGCCGAGGGCCACGTCCACGCTCAGGACCACGTCACACGCACACGCTCACGAGATGCAGGTGTCGACCACGGCCTCGCGCGGGTCGCCGCCGACCCACTTTGGATCTTCTGCTGACGTCCCGGATCGTGCCCCGACTCGGGCGTGACACTCCGATCAGCCCCCGCTAGTGTTGCCTCCATCGCGCTCGCCGCGAAATCGACGTGTCAGTAGCCCTCTCCGACTCCCGGACCGATCCCTTGACCGCGGGCACCTCGCTCGAGCTACCCCCCAAGCGCTGGGTCAAGACTGAGACTGACCTCGTCCTGGCCGAGCAACTGCGTGCCGCCTTGGAGGTTTCGCCCCGCACGGCGCGCCTCCTGGTGAACCGCGGCGTGACGGAGCTCGAGGCCGCGCGCCGCTTCTTGCGTCCGGACCTCAAGGACCTGCCCGATCCCTCGCTGATGCGGGGCCTCGACAAGGCAGCGATCCGCCTGGCCGACGCGATCGAGAAGAAGGAGCGCATCGCCCTCTACGGGGACTACGACGTCGACGGGGTCAGCTCGACCTCGCTGCTGGCCAGCTTCTTGGCCAGCTTGGCCGTGCCCTCCCGCACCTATATCCCGCAGCGGCTGACCGAAGGTTATGGCCTCAATCCCGGCGCGATCGACGCCTTGGCCAAGGAGTCGATCCAGCTGCTCATCACCTTGGACTGCGGCATCACCGCGGCCGGGGAGATCAACCGCGGCAACGAGCAGGGGATCGAGACCATCGTGGTCGATCACCACCGCTGCCCTCCCGAGCTCCCGCCCGCCTTCGCGGTGCTCAACCCCCACCAAGACGGCTGCACGTATCCGGACAAAGGTCTGGCCGCCGTCGGGGTGTGCTTCAACCTCTTGGTCGGCGTGCGCCGGGTGCTGCGCGAGCGAGGCTTCTTCACCGCCCGAGGCATCACCGAGCCAAACCTGCGGCGCCACCTCGACCTCGTCGCGCTGGGCACCATCGCCGACATGGTGCCGCTGACCGGGGTGAATCGGGTGCTGACCTGGTTTGGCCTCGAGGAGCTGCGGGCCGCGCGCAGGCCCGGGGTGCGCGCCCTGATGGAGGCGGCGACCGTGCGCCCCTCTCGCGCCAGCAGCGGAGACGTCGCCTTTCGGCTCGGGCCCCGGATCAACGCCGCCGGGCGCTTGGCCGACGCCGACGTGGGCGTGCGGATGCTCCTCGCCACCTCGATGGACGAGGCCCGTCCCTTGGCCGAGCGCCTCGACGCCGCCAACTCCAGCCGCCAGCGCATCGAGCTCGAGGTCTTCGACATGGCGGTGTCCATGGTCTTGGCCGAGGGCGCGCTGCCCGAGGCCCTGGTGCTCTACGACGAGAGCTGGCACCCCGGCGTCGTCGGCATCGTGGCCTCCAAGCTGGTCGAGCGCTTTCAGCGGCCGACCATCGTGATCGGGCAGGGCGGGCGCGGTTCGGCGCGGACCGCGCGCGGCTTGCACCTCTACGACGCCATCGCCTCCGTATCGGGTCGACTCCGCAAGTTCGGCGGACACCGCGCGGCGGCGGGGCTGACCATCGACGGCGCTGAAGTGCCGGCGTTTCGGGCCGAGTTCGTGGCGCGAGTCCAAGGTGATCCTGGCCTGGGCGCTTTGGCCGCGGAGCTGTACTACGACGACGAGCTGTCGGCCGAAGAGCTCGACCAAGGGCTGTGGGACGAGGTCGAGCGCTTCTCGCCCTTTGGCAACGCCAACCCCGAGCCGCTGTTTCGCATGCCGCACGCCAAGGTCGACAGCGCGCGTCTCATCGGAAAGAACCACCTGAAGATGCGGGTGCGGGGCGCGCGCGGCATCTCTCGCGAGGCGATCGCCTGGAAGCAAGGGGAGCTCGTGCCCTCCCTCTATCCGGGCCGCGAGATCGACCTCTGCGTGAACCTCGACAAGAACGAGTTCTCGGGGGTCGAGTCGCTGGAGCTGCGGGTCAAAGATCTCCGTCCGCTGTAGGGGCTGCCTTCGGGCTTCCGCAGCCCTCTCGCCGCGTTGATGCACCACTGAGCAAATCGGGACCGGTACCGGGACCCGGAGCGGGTGGAGGCCTCGCCTGAGCGTTCGGCTCGCAGGTATAGTGCCGCCGTGGACCACGTCGAGCTCGACTTCGATCGCTCTCCGCTCAGCGATCCGGGCGCGCTTGGCCGTCACCTGATCGAGATCCCCGAGTTCAGCCCCCCGGCCTTGTCCCCGCAGGTGCTCCCGGTCGCGCGGCGCGCGTGGGAGGCGCGGGCGGC
>Ga0154020_10009126_pt1 | contig 11437 bp, 8 predicted proteins | sample Klosneuvirus_201_FD_109709 | JGI IMG/M metagenome (GOLD analysis project Ga0154020, IMG submission 109709) | Active sludge microbial communities from wastewater, Klosterneuburg, Austria - Klosneuvirus_20160825_MG | ecosystem: Engineered > WWTP > Aerobic digester > Activated sludge | place... | reverse complement strand
GGGCAGGTGGTGGTCGCAAATGATGAAATCAATGCCGTATGATTTGGCCAATGCTACTGCCCGCTGCGCTTTCACGCCACAGTCCATGGCCACCACGAGGGTCGCGCCGGATTCGCGGGCGTACTCCACGCCGGCGGTACTGACACCATAGCCCTCCTTGTCGCGGTCGGGCAGGTAGTAGTCAAGGTTGCGGTGAAAGCCGGACAGGAATGTGTACATCAGCGCGACGCTGGTGGTGCCGTCCACATCGTAGTCGCCGTAAAGCAGGATGCGTTCACCGCGCTGCACGGCCTGGTCGAGGCGCTCGGCGGCGCGGTCCATATCGCGCATCAGGTATGGGTTGTGGAGGGCATCGAGCGATGGTCGGAAAAACAGTTTGGCTTGATCGAAGGTGGAAATGCTGCGTTGGGCAAGCAGACGGCAGAGCAGGGGAGGGATGCCGAGGGCATCGTGCAGGTGTTGGGCGACGGCTTCGTCGGTAGGAAGCAGGCGCCAGCGGGGTACAGGCATGGGCGCTACGGGTTGGGTTATACAAATTTGTTTCGGATGGTAAATGTCAAAATAATCCGGGTGAAATCGGTGGGTTGGGCAAGAAAATTTTTTGACTATCCGAAATCGGAAAACAAGCCATGTATGCCGTTTGCGAGTTGGGCGGGGACAAGTCCTGCCCGTACGACAAAAAGGTCTTAATTTCGTCTACATTGCCCATAATGACCGGGAGGGACGGGGCTTGTCCCCGCCCAACTTTCTATGTTTCAAAAACCTGGAAAGTCTATCGTCCCGATCCGTACTTTTGCCCCTCACACTATGTCCGACAAAAAAAAATACGTCTGCGTCCACGGCCATTTTTACCAGCCGCCCCGCGAAAATGCCTGGCTGGAAGTGGTGGAGCAACAGGAAGGCGCCCGGCCTTACCACGACTGGAACGAGCGCATCAATTTCGAGTGCTACGCCCCCAATGCAGCTGCCCGCATCCTCGACCGGGAAGGGTTTATCACCAAAATCCGCAATAACTACAACCGCATTTCATTCAACTTCGGGCCCACGTTGCTCACCTGGCTGGAGCGGAACGACCCGGAAGCCTACGCGTTGGTCATCCAGGCCGACCGCCGCAGCCAGGAGCGTTACGGCGGACATGGCAACGCCCTGGCCCAGGTACACAGCCACCTCATTCTGCCTTTGGCCAATTATCGCGACAAGGTGACCCAGGTTTACTGGGGCGTGCGCGATTTCGAGCACCGATTTGGACGCTATCCGGAAGGCATCTGGCTGGCCGAAACGGCCGTAAACACTGAAACGCTCGAGGTGCTGGCGGCGCACGGCCTGCAATACACCGTGCTGGCACCCCGGCAGGCAAAGTCGGTACGGAAGTCGGGCGATACCGCCTGGAAACTGGTGGATGCCGACAGCCTCGACACCCGGCGCCCGTACTGGTGCCTGTTGCCCAGCGGTCGGCGCATTGCCCTGTATTTTTACCACGGCGGGTTGGCGCAGGAGGTGGCGTTCAACGGCTTGCTCAACAACGGCAAGGCATTTGCCGAGCGTCTGCTCCGCATCCACGACAGCTCCGACACGCCCCAACTTGCCCACATCGCTACCGACGGCGAGAGCTACGGTCACCACCACCGTTTCGGTGAAATGGCCCTTGCTGCGGCGCTCAACCACATCGAGGACAACGGTTTGGCTACGCTGACCAACTACGGGCAGTATCTCGAACTGTTTCCGCCCGAGTACGAGGTACAAATCCACGAAGATTCGTCCTGGAGTTGTGTGCACGGTGTAGAACGCTGGCGCAGCGACTGCGGCTGCAACACCGGCGGCAATCCCGGCTGGCACCAGCGCTGGCGCAAACCCCTCCGTGCTGCGCTTGACGGATTACGTGACCGCCTCGCTCCCGCGTACGAACGCGAGGCCGGGCGTTTTTTCAAAGACCCCTGGAAAGCGCGCAACGACTACATCGAGGTCACGTTGGACCGTTCGAACGAATCTGTACGTGTATTTTTGGAAAAACATGTCCGTCGGGAGCTCAGCAAACTGGAAGAGGTGACAGCCCTGCGCCTGCTCGAAATGCAGCGCTATGCCGTGCTCATGTACACCAGTTGTGGCTGGTTTTTTGATGAAATTTCCGGTATCGAAACAAACCAGATTCTCCAGTATGCCTTGCGTGCCATGGATCATGCCCAGGATTCTGCCGGACTGGAGCTGCATGCGGAATTCGAAAAACGCCTGCGCGAGGCGCCCAGCAACAAGTACGCCGATGGTGCGGCCAGTTACCTGCAAAACGTATTGCCCGCCCGCGTGAACCTCGAACGCGTAGCCGCGCATTTCGCGGTAGCCTCCCTGTTTGAAGACGATCCCGCCAAACTCGACCTGTTCAACTATACCGTAACGGTGGAAGCCTTCGAGCGCATCGAAGCCGGTACTCCGCGCTTAGCCATCGGGCGTCTGCGTATCCGCTCGCGACTCACGCATGCGGAGCACACGTACAACTTTTCAGCGCTCTACCTTGGCCAGCAACACATCATCGGTAACATCAGCGGCACGCTGAACCGCTCTTCCTTCGACGAGATGCACCAGCGTGTGGCTGATGCATTCCGAAAGGCCAATCTCGGTGAAGTTATCAGCATTCAACAAGAGCATTTCGGGGCGCACAGGTTCACGTTAGCCACGTTGTTTGCCGACGAAAAGATCAGAATTATCCGGGCCATTACGGCCAACAGCCTGCTTTTGGCCGAGGCCAATTTCCGCAACGTGTTCAACGACAATTATCAACTTATGACCGGCCTGCAGGAGACCGGCCTGCCTTTGCCCGATACCTGGCGCAATATCGCCTCGTACGTACTGAACGACGATTTGCTGCACTTTTTTAGAAATGGCCCGAAGACCAACATCCAGACCCTGCACCGCGTAGCCGACGACCTGAAAAGTTGGAAAGTCAAACTTGCCGACGAGGAGGCCGTCCGCCACGCAGCAGGGCTGCGCATTCACCAGGAAATTCAACTGATCGAGCAGGGGGCCTCCTCTCTGCTGCGTATCAAGTGGCTCATCGAGGTACTCGAAATCATGCAGAAAATGAAACTCGTGCCCGACATCTGGCGCAGCCAGAACATTTTTTACCTGGTTACGAAAGGGTATCGCAAGGAGTTGTGGGTGTTTTGGAACACTGAGTGGAAGGAGGCGTTCGAGCGGTTGGCCGGGTTGTTGAAGGTGCGGTTGTGAGGGGGGTAACTAAACCGCAACCTTCAAACTCATATCCAGCGGCTGTGCCGAATGCGTGAGCGCCCCGGCGGACACGAAGTCTACCCCTGTGAGGGCGTACTTGCGCACATTGAACAGCGTAATGCCGCCGGAAGCCTCGGTCTCGAAGCGATGATCCACCGTTGCGACGGCTTCATAGAGAATGGGAATTTCAAAATTGTCGAACATGAGGCGGTTTATTCCGCCCACTTCGAGCGCTTCGTGAACTTCCACGAGGTTGCGCACTTCGAGTGTGACCTCAATGTTGAGGTTTTTTTCCTTCAAGTATGCCTGGGCGCGTTCTACTGCCGGCCGGATACCGCCGCAGGCGTCCACGTGGTTGTCCTTGATCATGATTCGATCGTACAGGCCCCAGCGGTAGTTTTCGCAGCCGCCGATGTTGACGGCCCATTTTTCCAGAAAACGGATGAGCGGGGTGGTCTTGCGTGTGTCGAGCACTTTTACCGGCAGATCACCCACTTCGAAGGCGAATCGGCTGGAAAGTGTGGCGATGCCGCTCATGCGTTGCATGGTGTTGAGCACGAGGCGCTCGGCCTGCAGCAGCGCGCGTGTGTTGCCGGCCACCTCGAAGGCTTTTTCGCCGTAAAACACATCCGACCCGTCGGGTTTGTGCGTTGTAAACTCCACATTTGGATCCAAATGCCGGATGATGCTTTCGGCCAGTTCCACTCCGGCCACTACGCCATAGTCTTTTACTTTGAGGACGGCGTGGCTGCGGTGGTCGGCTGGAATGGTAGCGAGCGACGTGTGATCCCCCTCCCGAATGTCCTCGTAGAGTCCTGCGGTGATAAAGTCGTGGATTTGCTGGTCGGTTATTTGTGCTGGTCGCATGGACGGTATTTGGTAAACGGTAGACGGTTGAAGGTGGACGGTTTGCCGAAGGCGCTGCAAAGGTATGCAGGCAAAGGCTATTGGTCAAACCCGATCCGACTTGAACAGTTTTGAAACATCACTTGCCAACTTTACCGGGGTTGTCTTTCACGAATGCTCCCCAGCCGCTGTACGACTTTTGACCTTTGGCAGGCCCGGTTGACTGGAACCAGTGGCACACAGCGGCGCCAAGGGCATCGGTAGCGTCGAAGTGTTTTTCTGTAAGTTTCCGTTTGAGGATATTTTCCAGCATGCCGGCCACTTGTTCTTTGGAGGCGTTGCCGTTTCCGGTGATGGCGCGTTTGATCTTTTTCGGCATGTACTCCGTGATGGCCACGCTATTGACCATGCCGGCGGCTATGGCCACGCCTTGTGCGCGGCCGAGTTTGAGCATGGATTGGACATTTTTTCCGTAAAACGGCGCCTCGATGGCCATTTCTGTCGGCCGGTGTTGGCGGATCAGGTCTTGTACCTGCTCAAAGATGTAGCGCAACTTCACGGTATGATCGTCGCCGATGTGCGCGAACGTCACCACGCCGATATCCAATACCGTGATGGCGCTTTTGTCGGCATCAATGATAGCAAATCCCAGTATGTTGGTGCCGGGGTCAATGCCGAGAATGCGGGTAGGCGTGGTCGGTTGTGGTGTGGGCATCGGGTCAGACCATGTCCTTGACCAACAACTGGAAGCCGTTGCCGTGGATGTTGACAATTTCGATACCGGAGTCCCGTGCCAGGTATTTGCGCAGTTTGGTTACAAATACATCCATGGATCGGGCCGTGAAGTAGTTGTCCTCGTGCCAGATTTTGGTGAGGGCTTCGGAACGCGGCGTGATGTCGTTGATGTATTTGCAAAACATACGCAGCAGTTCAGCCTCTTTCGGGCTGAGTTTCCAGTGGTTTTCCTCCCCAATGGGTGCGTCGGTGAGCGTCAGGATGCGCAACGGGTAGTTGAAGTGGTACCGGCCGATGACATATTCCCGTTGTTCGTCGCGGGGGTCGGGCGCTTTGTTGACGCGCTTGAGCACGGCCTGGATACGCAACAGAAGTTCCTCCGAGTTGAACGGTTTGGCGATGTAATCGTCGGCGCCGATCTTGAACCCGTGAAGCACATCGTCCTTCATGGTTTTGGCCGTCAGGAAGATAATCGGAACGTCGCGGTCGCGTTCGCGGATTTCCTTGGCCAGAGTAAAGCCGTCTTTGCGCGGCATCATCACGTCGAGAATGCACAGGTCGAACTGGCCCCTTTTGAATGTTTCGAAGCCTATCACGCCATCGGTCACAAGGGTTACTCCATAGTCGTGCATTTCCAGATAAGAGCGGAGGACATCGCCAAAGTTTTGGTCGTCCTCTACCAGCAGGATTTTATAGTTCGCATTTGCCATAAAAAACCGGTTAGATGTAGTAGTTTGTGTGAGAAAAAAGGGTAAATGCGTGGATTATATTTATTTCGAGTTCAAATTGTTTGCCGCAAAACCTGAGGGATCGGGAAGCGCGATGCCGCATATAACGCAGATGCCCTAACCACAGTATCCCTTTTGCGCGAAGAGCGGGAAATTTGTTAAAATCGTCAGGCGTGGTTTTACCCTGCATACGCCAAAGCCCTGTTAAAACAGCACTTTTGCCATCGGCTTGACGGCGCCGGTCTATTAATTTTTCCTTGCGTTGGTATCGGCACGCAACTTCGGGCCTCGAAAAATGTCCTTGGCCACTGTCGTTAAGGTCGCGTTAATCCTGCTGCTTTAAGCGCATTTGAATTTGTAAGTACGAAATTGTTCGTAATACCTTTGACCGTTCGAGATCAATTTCCAAACAATAGCCCTCTGCTCGGCTCCGCCGGGAAAGTGCGGCCAATAAAACGTTTCTTGCTATGAAAACAATTTGCAACCTTCCTGTCATTACCCTCCTGCTCCTGTCGTGGTGCGCCACTCCCGCATTTTCCCAAACGGCACTACCCAACGACGATCGAAAAGTTATCATCACCAAACGTATAACGGACGCAGACGGCACAGAAACCACCGAGACTATCGTCAAAAAAGGCAAGGCCGCAGCCAATTTTGATGTGCAAAAATACTTGCGGGAAAACCGCGCCGACAACGTAGAACTGGACGTGCGCGTGCAGGAGGGAGCGGAGGAAGAACAGTTGGTCGTCGTCAAGCCCGCACAACGCCGCGCTACAGCAGAATGGGCCGATGAAATGGCGAACCAGGTAGAGGCGGCAATGGAGGCGGCTCAGGATGTCATAACAACTTTCGGAGATGAGAAAAAAGGATTTCTAGGCGTGACGCCCAAGGAAGGAGCCGAACGCGCATCTTCAGGCGTAGCAGTAGAGATCGTGAAAAACTCCGCTGCACAAAAGGCCGGACTGCGCAATGGCGATGTACTGGTTCGGTTGGACGACATGACTCTGAGCAGGTGGGATGATATTTCTGCGTTCATGTCCAAAACCAAACCCGAACAAAAAGTGCGCGTAACCTACCTCCGTGATAACAAAAAAAATACCGTGGAGGTGTTGCTCGGTACGCAAAAAACCACGGCATGGGATTTCAAATACGAGCCGGATGACGACATGACCTTAGCGGTAGATGTAGACAAGCGCGAAAAAGCCGCCTGTCTCGGCGTGTACACCTCGGCCGACGAATCAGGCGATGAAAAAGGCGCGCGTGTCACCGATTTTACCACGGAATCCGCCGCCCGGGAAGCCCTTCTGGTCGCCGGCGACGTGATCACCGCCGTGAACGGCAACCGGGTGGAGGGCCACAGCGAACTTTGGGACGAAATCGCCAAGTACCAGCCCGGCGACAAGATTGTGGTAGAATTCATGCGCGACAACCAGCCGTTCAAAACCGAAGCCTCCCTCAAGGCCTGCCAGGACAACAGCAACAAGGTGATCCTCAACAAGACGGACAAAAACGGCGAGGATGCCAAACGGGAATTCCAACTTTGGAACTGGGACGAACAATCCGAAGAGCGCCTGCGCGAGCGTCAGGTCATCACCATCCGCCGCAGCGCGGAGGGCGACGCTGCCCAGTTGACGCCGCTTCCGGAGAACACGACGGAACCGAATCGTCAACTAAAACTTGACGGTTTTCGCGCATTTCCCAACCCAACGATCGGTCAGGTCACCGTCGAGTTTCGGTGCGAGTCCGTGCCAACGGTCGTATCGCTGCTTGATATGTCGGGGCGGCAGTTGTTCCGGGAAGAACTTAATGCGTTCAACGGCGACTACAACCAGCGTTTCGACCTCACGGATTTTGCCAAAAGTACCGTCATTGTGCATGTCTTGCAGGGAGAAAAAGTGTTCACGGAAAAACTCATCCTGAACTAGTATTTTTGCACGCCTTCATTTAATGGCAATGAACATGAGTCATCCCGAATTTTTAGGGAAACATGGACTTCGTAAAAACATGTACCGACATTGGATGCATCAGACATCCCGGTTACGACCGCTCGCGCTTATTGGGCGGGGACAAGCCCCGCCCCTACCTGCAAAATAGGTCAATCGTAACAGAAATGTAGATATTCCCTTCGTAGGGGCGGGGCTTGCCCCCGCCCAATACGCGCGAGCGGCAGTCGAAGAACAACATCTATTCTCTTGAAAAGAGAGTGACTCAACTGTTTTCAAAATTCGGGATGACTCATGTTTTTATTGCTAAAACCCTATCTGAATACGCCATGACAAATCATCTCTTTTTTTGTGTGCTTTTCACGGCACTTATTCTTGTCTCGTGCGATAAAAACGACCCTCCCGGTCCGGGGGGACAGGAAGGGTTTTCGGTTACGTTCAATAGTGCTTATTCCATTTTGCAGAACGAGACTGCGGGCTTCCTGTCGGACGCAGACGGACGAATCCGTGTTTTTCAGTGGTTACCGGGGCCCGGTACGACGAAACTTACCGTGCCGGATGCCCAAGAAGGGGAGCGGTTCGACTTCACCATAGCAGGAATCTTTACACTTTCTTTGCCCGGTACCGGGTTGGTTGACACATTTCTGACCATAAGAACCTACACCAATTTGGCAGATAGCGCCGAATTCGATCTTATCCCCGCAGGCAATGAATATGAAACAGACTTTCACATCAAATTCACAGGAATAACTACGCTGGACTCCATAGCTGTGCCGAATGGTGTCACATTTGCCTTGCCACAGCCCGACAACGGTTTTCAGGGCGAGTACCTTGTGTGGCATACCGGGCAATTCTGGTGCCGGGTGAAGATCAACTCCGAATCCAAGTGGCGCTACCTGCTGTTGGACAACGTGACCGACTCTACGATCAACGTTACGCGCGATGCTACCACGTTGCCCGAACTGCCCCCCTCGTCTGTGTCTGTCGGGCTTCCATTTTTTACCAACTGGACGTACAGATTGGATCGGGCTTTAGACCCGGAACACAACAAATTTTTGTCGCTTGGGCCGCAATTCCCGATTCCCGGCGGGGTGGTGCCGTTTTTTGATGCGGTGCAGGTGCTGGAGCCGCCCGGGCTGCCCAACCACGGTTATCGCCTTCGGCTTGTGGGCGACGACGCTTCCCCAGGTGGCTACGGATACGAATGCGACCGTTTTTTCAGCACGCTGCCCAATGCAGCACCGGTACTAAACATGGACATTCAGCCGACCAACCTGGCCGACAAACGCCAGATTGCGGTCACGAGCAGTGGTTCCGTGGATGTGCTGTCGTTCACGCGGACAGGTTTGCCAAATCTTACCTGGGAGGTATTTGCGGCTCCTGCCGCAACCGGCCCAACACTATATCGCCTCCCTGATGTGCCCACCGAGCTGTCCAACCGTTTTCCAGTACTGAAAACCTACGACTTCGACAGCAACGTGCGAGTACGAGCCGAAGGGTACGATCAGTTTGACAGTTACGACGAGGCTATTCGGGAGCGGATGCACCCGCAAGACCCGCTCTGGCAGATGAAGGCCGGGTATCTGGCGCGTATTCGAAATTTCTGACCATGCTCTACCGCTTCAGCGCCCGAAGCGAATACACCATTGGGATTTTGTCCTCCAGCCCCGATATGCGGTAGTTGCCGTCGGCGCCGCGCACGGTTTTGTCAAAACAGTCAAACGGCGAGTACGGGTACTCGTTGAAAAACTCCAGTTGGAGGCCGTGGCGAAGCAGCGCATTCAGTACCTCGCTCAGGCTGTGGTTCCAGCCATATTCCTTGTATTTGAGGTTGGCGTACCGGTCGGCGTAGGTGCCGGTCATCTCGCTTTCGATGATGCCGTCGTTGTGGTAAGCGTATTTGATAAATTCCATTTTTTCGTCCAGCATCCACACGATGGGGTGAAATTCGGCCATGTAAAACACACCACCTTTTTTTAGAAAATGCGCGATGACGGCAGCCCATGGCTCCAGGTCGGGCAGCCAGCCGATCACCCCAAACGACGTGAAAACAATGTCGAATTTGCCCTTCAGGTGTTGCGGAAGATCAAACACATTGCAACAGACAAATCGGGCTTTCAGGTTTACTTCGCGGGCCAACTGGCGGGCGTATGCAATGGATTCGGTGGAAAAATCACAACCTGTGACCTTGGCTCCGCGCCGCGCCCACGAGAGCGTATCCTGCCCGAAATGGCATTGCAGGTGCAGAAGTTTTTTGCCGGATACATCGCCCAGTTCGCGCAGTTCGATGTCGGTGAGGCTGGTTTTTCCTTGTTTCCAGCCTTCCACATCGTAAAAGTCGGAGTTTTTGTGCGCCTCCAGGCGGATGTCCCAGGCGTGGCGGTTTGCTTCAAAAAACGAGATCATGAAATTAGGTTTGAAGGTTTCTGGTTTGAAGGTTTCTGGTTTGAAGGTTTCACAACTATGTTTGTCATTTTGAAATACCTGTCCGCTCTACGTGGGATACTGCGTTCAAACCTCACTGTAGATCGGAAAGTTTTACAAATTGACAAAAGTAGGGAGCCTGCACTTGAATCAACAACCCTCCAACGAGAAACCTTCCAACGAGAAACCTTCCAACGAGAAACCTTCTAACCCAAAACCATCTTGGTGTGCGGAATTCCATCCTCCAGATATTCTTCGCCGGTGGAGATGAAGCCGAGGTTTTCGTAAAACTGCAACAGGTAAGATTGAGCGCCGATCTTGATCGGCAGCGGGCCGAATAAATGCCGGCACATCGCAATACTGCGGTGCATGATGACCTTGCCGGCTCCCGTACCCCGGGCTGCCGGCGCACTGACCACGCGCCCGATGGACACATAACCCGGGTACGAGACGCCTTCGGGCAACAAGCGCGTGTACGCCAACAAAACGCCCGACGAGTCCCGTCCCATCAGATGCCAGGAATGTTGGTCTTTGCCGTCGGCATCGAGGTAGGGGCAATTCTGTTCGACCACAAAGACTTCCTGGCGGAGCGCCAGAATTTCATACAGTTCGCGGGGTGTTAGCGCATCAAACGGGAGGCAGGAAAATCGCAGCATGCGAGGCGTTTTTTCGGTCAAAAGTAGCACATCGCGCCAAAATCGGCACGAGGCCGCAAATGAGGCCCGAACCGGCAAAAAGTGTCATGAGGTTTTTACCTTTGCCAACCTTTTTTGAACATCGGTTGTTCAACTGCCAAACTTTTCCTTATCAACTATTTCTTATTTATGATGAAATCGTACTGTTCACTCGTACTCGTATTTTTCGCAGCCACTACCATCGGCCTCGCACAAATCAAAACGCCGCAACCCAGTCCGGTCGGCTCGTTCAGCCAAAACGTCGGCCTGATCAAAGTTGACGTGGAATACTCCCGCCCCAGCGCAAAGGACCGCAAGATTTTCGGCGGCCTTGTGCCTTACGGCGACATGTGGCGTACCGGCGCGAATGCCGCTACCAAAGTGACCTTCAGCGACAATGTGCAGGTCAACTACAACGCGCTGGATAAAGGCTCCTACGCGCTTTATACCATTCCCGGCGAAAAGGAATGGGCCATCATTTTTTACAAAAACACCACATTCTGGGGTGTGCCCGACGCCAAATCCTTCAAAGAAGAAGATGTGGCGGCCCGCTTCAATGTGCCGGTGAAAAAACTGAGCGATATGCTCGAAACATTCACCATCGGTATCGGTAACCTGACCAACGACGGCGCAGACCTCGAACTCTCCTGGGAAAAAACCAAGGTGATCATCCCGATCAAAATTGACACGGATTCCAAGGTCATGGCCGACATCAAGTCCACCATGGCCGGCCCCAAAGCCAACGACTACTATTCTGCCGCGCTCTATTACTTTGAAGAAGAAAAAGACGCGGAGCAAGCCCTGGAGTGGGTGAACAAAAACCTGGAAATGGCCGGCGAAAAATTCTGGGTGCTGCGCCTCAAGG
>Ga0154020_10009123_pt1 | contig 11438 bp, 8 predicted proteins | sample Klosneuvirus_201_FD_109709 | JGI IMG/M metagenome (GOLD analysis project Ga0154020, IMG submission 109709) | Active sludge microbial communities from wastewater, Klosterneuburg, Austria - Klosneuvirus_20160825_MG | ecosystem: Engineered > WWTP > Aerobic digester > Activated sludge | place... | reverse complement strand
TGCAGCATCCGCACATTCTGCCGCTGCTCGACAGCGGAGAAGCGGATGGCCTGCTGTACTACGTGATGCCGCTCGTCACCGGCGAAACGCTACGCGCGCGCCTCGAACGCGAACGTCAGTTGCCCATCGCCGACGCGGTGCGCATTGCGCGTGAAGTGGCGAGCGCGCTCGACTACGCGCACCGGCAGAACGTGATTCATCGTGACATCAAGCCGGAGAATATTCTCCTGCACGATGGCAGCGCACTCGTCGCCGACTTTGGCATTGCGCTCGCGGTGCAGAGCGCGGGTGGCCAACGCATGACACAAACGGGGCTCTCGCTCGGCACGCCGAGCTACATGAGCCCCGAGCAGGCAATGGGTGAGCGCACCATCGACGCGCGCAGTGACATCTATGCGCTGGGCGCGGTGACGTACGAGATGCTGGTGGGTGAAGCGCCGTTTACCGGCGCGACGGTGCAGGCCGTCGTCGCGAAAGTGCTGAGCGCGGAGCCCGAGCGGTTGACGATGGTACGCAAAACCATCCCGCCGCACGTCGAACACGCGGTGCTCATGGCACTCGCCAAGCTGCCCGCCGATCGTTTTGCCAGCGCGGCCGAGTTTGCGACGGCGTTGTCGACCAACAGTGGTGCCACCTACGCCGCGACCAGTGCCACCACCGGTGCCACTGCGCCATCGCCTCGTGCGCAGCGCCTCCTCACTGCCGCCCTCATCGTGACCACCGCCACGGCGGCAGTCGCGCTCTGGGGCTGGCTCACGCCCGCGTCTTCACCTGACGATGTGACGCGTGACCGCATCATCCTCAGCGACAGTCTCGCGACGAGTACCAATGGTACGATTGGGCGTACTATGGACATTGCGCCGGATGGCTCGGCCATCGTGTTCACGCACGGACAGGGCGAGAGCACGCAACTGTATCTCAAGCGTCGCGATGAAGTCACGTCGACCGTCATCCCGGGCACCAGCGGACAGCCAACCGCTCCGACCTTCTCCCCCGACGGTCAATGGCTGGCGTATGCCGGTGGACGGGACCGGAAGCTGTACACGATCCCGCGCGCGGGCGGGGCGCCAACCGCGCTGGCCGATTCGCTCAGAGCGGCGAATACCAGCGTGGCATGGCTCGAGACCGATACCGTGCTGTATGTCCATATGGACAACGGGCTCCGCGCGGTGTCGAGGAATGGCGGTCCATCTCGGATTATCGTGGCCGCGGATACCGGCGGTCATCTCGTGCGCAACGTGTCGGCACTCCCGGGCGGGCGCTCGGCGCTCTTCATGCTGTGCGAAGCGGGGTGCAATCGCTCCGCGTTGCTCGCGGTCGATCTGCGGACAAACAAAACCACACGGCTTGCCGAAGACGCGCTCGATGCCTGGTGGCTTCCCGGCGGCGTGGTGGCCTATGCCGCACGCGACGGACAGGTGTATGCCGCGCCGTTCGACGTGAAGACGTTGTCGTTCACGCGGACGCCGGTCGCTGTACTCACCGGTGTGCGCGGCACGCCAGGGAACGCCGACATGGTGGTGTCGGCGTCGGGAATGGCCTTGTACGTGCCGGGGAACGGGATGCTCGCTGTATCGAGCGACGCGATGCCCGTGTGGGTCAGTCGATCCGGGACGGCTACTCCAGTGGACACCGGCTGGCGCGTGGGCACCGCCTTCGAGAACGGCCGAACGCTCGCGCTGTCGCCCGATGGAAAGCAGCTGGCCGTCATGGTGCTTCGCAGCGGTGTCTCGTCGGATATCTGGGTCAAGCAACTGGACCGCGCGCCGTTCACCAACACCCGGGTCACCTTTGGCGGCGGCAACGCCAATCCGGTGTGGTCGCCCGATGGGCGTTCGCTGCTGTTCACGAGTGGGAGCGGCGAGCGCCGCGGGTTCGTGTTTCGCAAACCCGCCGATGGCACAGGGGTGCTGGACACCGTCGTGCGCCTCGCCCGTGGCCTCAACGAGGTGGTGGTCACCCCCGATAGCACCACGTTTCTGGTCCGTCTCGTCGCGCCGGGTTCGCGGGACATCGTGCAAGCGCAGCGCGGCCGCGACACGGCGGTGCCGCTCGTGGCGTCGCCCGCATATCAGGAGATTGGCCCCTCGTTGTCGCCCGATGGGAACTGGCTCGCGTATGCGTCGAATGAATCCGGGCGGTACGAAGTGTATGTCCGGCCCTACCCCAACGTGAACGCTGGGCGGTGGCAGCTGTCGCAAGCGGGCGGGCTGACACCGGTCTGGTCACGCAACGGTCGCGAGCTGTTCTACCTCGACGGTGCCGGGATGCTCGTGAGCGCGGCCGTGCTACCTGATGCAACGTTCAAGCTCGGCACGCAGACGCCATTGTTCAATACGAACGGCTATGCGTCGAATTCGATCTCGCTGTTCTACGACGTGTCGCCCGATGCGCAGCGCTTCCTGCTCTTGCGTCTGCCGGTCTCGGCGGCGACCGGCGGCAAGGTGGAGCTGGTGCAGATCACGAACTGGGCGGCGGAGGTACGGGCGAAGCTGGCGGGGGCGGTGCGATGATGCATGGTTCGGGGCGGCATGCTCCCATTGCTTGACACAACCAATGAATTCCTCCACTTTGGAGGAATTAGGAGACGGACATGGCGATTCTCAACATCAAGAACCTCCCCGACGGCCTCTATGAGCGGCTCAAGGTGCGCGCTGAGCAGCAGCATCGCTCGGTCGCCCAGGAGGTCACGCACATCCTCGACCAGGTGCTTGGCCGCGACGAGCCGCTGTCGATTCTCGATCTGCAAGGCCTCGGCAAGTCGGTGTGGACCGGCGTGGATGGTACCGCGCACGTCGACGCCGAGCGCCGCGCGTGGGACTGAGGGAGACCGTCGGGACGGGCCTCATCGCCGTGGATACGGCGCTTTTCATCTATCTCATCGAAGAGCATCCGCGCTTCCTCGCGCCAGCGCGCGCGCTGTTCGCGCGGGCGGACATGGGCGAGATCGAGATCGTGACATCGGCGTTGACGCTCCTCGAGGTGCTGGTCGTCCCGTTACGCGCGAACGACTCCGTGCTCGCGGCCAGGTACGATGCACTGCTCACCAAATCGCGTGGCGTGCACGTTGTGGATCTCTCTCGCGACCAGTTGCGGACCGCCGCACAACTGCGCGCGCAGTATGCGGGACTTCGAACGCCCGATGCGATTCAGCTCGCGGCGGCCATCAGCAAGGGGTGCCGGACGTTCGTCACCAACGACCGGCGCATGCCCGCCCCGGACGGGCTGCGCGTCCTGCAACTTTCGGAGTTCGCGTGAGTGCGATGCAATCGCCCGTGCTTGCGTCACACCGCACGACACACGTGATCACCGTTGATCACCATAATCGGGCGACGAATGACTGAGGCATCATCGCGGTTGCGCGTCGCGTTGGAGGGCCGCTATCGCCTCGACCGCGAGCTCGGCGCCGGCGGCATGGCCACCGTGTACCTCGCGCACGATCTCAAGCACGACCGCGATGTCGCGATCAAGGTGCTGCATCCAGACTTGGGCGCGGCACTCGGCGGCGAGCGGTTCTTAAGCGAGATCCGCACGACGGCACGATTGCAGCATCCGCACATTCTGCCGCTGCTCGACAGCGGAGAAGCGGATGGCCTGCTGTACTACGTGATGCCGCTCGTCACCGGCGAGACGCTGCGCGCGCGTCTCGAACGCGAACGCCAGCTGCCCATCGCCGACGCGGTGCGCATTGCGCGCGAGGTGGCGAGTGCGCTCGATTACGCGCATCGGCAGCATGTGATCCACCGCGACATCAAGCCGGAGAACATTCTCCTGCACGATGGCTCGGCGCTCGTCGCGGACTTCGGCATCGCCCTCGCGGTACAAAGCGCGGGCGGGCAGCGCATGACGCAAACCGGTCTGAGCCTCGGCACGCCGCAGTACATGAGCCCCGAGCAGGCGATGGGCGAACGCACCATCGATGCGCGGAGCGACATCTACGCGCTCGGCGCGGTGACGTACGAAATGCTGGTGGGCGAAGCGCCGTTTACGGGCCCCAGTGTGCAAGCCATCGTGGCGCGCGTGCTCACCGAGGAACCGCGCAGCATCAGCGTGCAACGTAAGGCTGTACCCGCCGGCGTGGAGCAGGCCGTAACGCGCGCGCTCGAAAAGCTGCCGGCCGATCGTTTTGAGAACGCGAAAGAGTTCATCGAGGCACTGAGCCGCGAAGGGCAACCGACGGTGGTGCGCGCGAGCGCCAGCGCGCCTGCTGCGCGCGCTCCGCGAGGTATGCTCGCGGCCCTCGCGCTGCTCACCGTCGCCCTGGGCGTAGTCGGCTTCGGTTGGTGGCGCGCCGTCCAAGGCACCGCCGCCCTCGAGCCGGCGCAGTTCGTCGTGCCGCTGCGCGACTCGGTGCCCCTGGTACTCGGCGCCATCGAACGGGCAGGCTCCGCCGCGCGCCCGAGCGTACCGGCGATGGCGATCTCCCCCGACGGCCAAACGATCGTGGTGGCCGCTCGAGTGGTAGATGCCTCCGGCGAGAAGCCCTCGCGCCTCTACCGCCGCCGCCTCTCCGACGAACGGCTGCAACCCATTCCCGGTACCGACTCCGCCTCCGCGCCTTTCTTCGCACCATCGGGGCGCGAGATCGGCTTCTTCGTGGGAGGATCCTTGCGCAGCGTGTCGCTCACGGGCGACTCCGCGCGCCGGATCGCGGAGGATTCGACGTTCAACGGCCGTTTGGCCAACAGCGGTTCATGGGGCGCCGACGGCACGATCGTCTTCGCAAATATGGTGGGCTTTTGGGAGGTGCCCGCGACGGGCGGACAGCCGCGGCGCCTGCAGGTCGCGGATGACGATAGTCTGAGCGGGACGGCGAAGGTCGTGCGCGCGCCGCAGCTGATCTCCGGTGGCGCGCGTTTGCTGTATCATGCGCCGCGCACGCGCGACCCGCGGAGCTCGGTGCTCCGGCTCCTGGATCGGAAGACGGGGAAAGTCAGCACGGTGCTGGAGCAGGCGTCCCACGGCACGACGGTGGGCGACACGCTCCTGCTGTTCATGCGGGGCACGTCTCTCATGGCGGTGCGATTCGACGCAATGGCGGGGACGGCCTCAGGCGAACCGGTCACCGTCGAGCGGGACGTCGCGAATTCCATCTCGACTCGGAATACCGGCTCGGACTCCAACATTGGGCAGTACGCCGTCTCCGCGCACGGGGATCTCGTGGTGGCGCGCGGAGGGTTCTATCCGCCGCAGCGCTACGCCTTGCTGCAACGAGCGCCGAGCGGCCTGCTGCGTCAGGTGCCCGTACCAGTCGCGGATTACGGTGAGGTACGCAGCTCGCCCACCGGTGATCGGCTGGTGTTCTCGATGAACGACGTGGCGCGAGGGTTCGGGAGTACGACCGCCGTGTTCGACCTGGCGCGCGAACTGTTGACGCCGGTCGCCTCGAAGGCGCTGTTCAATGATCGCCCCATTTGGAGTCGTGATGGTCACCAGCTCGTCGTGGAGGTCGATGGCGCCGAGGGGCGCGACCTGACGATCGTGAGCCTGGATGGCGTGACGACGCCCCGGCGACTTGAGATCAAGTCCAGCGGCCAGCGTGCCCATGAATGGTTGCCCGACGGCACGATCGTCTATAGCGGGTTTTCGTCTGACTGGCCGGGACTGAGGCTCTGGTCCCCGGACGGAACCGTGCGTCGGTCGCTTTCGACGGACTCCAGCGCTGTCGGGTATATCGCGTTCTCTCCGGACTTTCACTGGATTGCTTCTGTGAAGGGCCGGCAGGTGTTCGTGCGCCCCTATCCGGGGCCTGGGAGCGCGGTGGCCGTTTCTGGACCTGGGGGAACGGAGCCGGCGTGGGCGCCGAACGGAAAACAGATCTACTTCGTGGTGCCGCGTGATTCGACGAGCGGCTCGGCACGCGCGCTGATGGTTGCGGATCTCAGTGGCGATGCACCGATCCGGGTCGCGCGCCCGCGCGTGGTCATGCCAGACTTCCCAGCGCTCGCTGGTTCCTCCCGACGTTGGGATGTGATGCCCGATGGATCGCTGATGATGATCGTAGCAGCGGATACCACGCCGATGGCCGATTTCAACCGGGCGGCGATCCGCGAGATCCACGTGGCGCAGCGCGCGCTGCGCGGGCTGCGGTTTGGCGGCACGCCGTCTCCCAGTCGCCCGAAATGAGCACGGCACAGACCGCACGCTGCACCGTCGCGCGCTGCGACATCGGGTGGACGGCGCGTGCGCCAAACTCGTAGCTTTCGCGCATGAACGATACGAGTCCCGAAGCGGCTGCCGTCGTTCGCGAGGCTATTCGACGAATCCCACCCGCCGAGCGCATGCGGCAGGTCCTCGAGCTGAGCGAGCAGATGCGCACGTTGTCGCTGACAACGCTGCGGCGTCGTCACCCCGCCCTCTCGACGATGCAGCTCGTGGAACTGCTGTCGGGTGAAACACTCGGACCGGCCGCCGCCCGCGATGGTTTTTTGCACAACGACGAACCCCGGTGACGCTCGAGGCACTCTTGCGCGCCGCCTGCGACGCGCTGCGTGACACAGGCGTTCCGTTCATGCTCACGGGATCCGTGGCGACGGCGTTCCACGGCGCCAGTCGCGCCACGATGGACGTCGACTTCGTCATCGATCCGACGATGGCGCAACTCGACCTGCTCGTGACCCGCATAGTGGCGTCCGGCGCCTACGTGTCGCTCGAAGCCGCGCATGACGCCTTCCGTACTCGCGCCATGTTCAACGTGATCGATCCGGACACGGGCTGGAAAGCGGATCTCATCATTCGCAAAGACCGGCCATTCAGCGTGATGGAATTCGAGCGCCGAGAGACCGCAGAGTTTTTCGGCACCGTGATCCACGTCGCGACGCTCGAAGACGTCGTGTTGTCGAAGCTGGAGTGGGCCAAGCTCGGCGGCTCTGCCCGACAGCTCGACGATGTGCGCGGGTTGCTTCGCATTCGGGCGGGGGACGTGGACCTGGCATACATCGAACGCTGGGTCGATGTGCTCGGCGTGCGTGCGCAGTGGCAATTCGCCTCAACGGACGATGGTCGCTCGTGACCCAACAGACTGATCGCCTTTCCGCGGCCCTCGCCGACCGCTACCGCGTCACCCGCGAACTCGGCGCCGGCGGCATGGCCACCGTGTATCTCGCGCACGACATCAAGCACGAGCGGGACGTCGCGATCAAGGTCCTGCACCCCGACCTCGGTGCAGCGCTTGGCGGCGAACGCTTCCTGACCGAGATCCGCACCACGGCGCGCTTGCAGCATCCGCACATTCTGCCGCTGCTCGACAGCGGCGAGGCGGACGGCCTGCTGTACTACGTGATGCCGCTCGTGACCGGCGAAACGCTGCGCGCGCGACTCGAACGCGAACGTCAACTGCCCATCGCCGACGCGGTGCGCATTGCGCGAAGTAGCGAGCGCGCTCGACTACGCGCACCGGCAAAATGTGATTCATCGTGACATCAAGCCGGAGAACGTTCTCCTGCATGATGGGTCGGCGCTCGTCGCGGATTTCGGCATCGCGCTCGCCGTGCAGAGCGCCGGCGGCCAACGTATGACGCAAACCGGTCTGAGTCTCGGCACGCCGCAGTACATGAGCCCCGAGCAGGCGATGGGCGAACGCACCATCGATGCACGGAGCGACATCTATGCGCTCGGCGCGGTGACCTACGAAATGCTTGCCGGTGATGCGCCGTTTCTGGGCAGCAACGTGCAGGCGATCGTGGCCAAGGTGTTGAGTGAAAAGCCGACGCCGTTGCACACGCTGCGGGACACGGTACCGGAGCACATTGAATCGGCCGTACTCACGGCACTCGCCAAGTTGCCAGCCGATCGCTTTGCGAGCGCGGCGGAGTTTGCGACGGCGTTGGGTGCGGCTGTATCAACCACTAACGTCTCTGGTGCGCGTCGCGCGTCGCCGCCGTCACGCGCCGCACGTGTCGCGAGCATTGCGCCGTGGGCGCTCACGCTGGCTCTCGCCGCCGCCCTCGCGGTCGTCTATGCCCGTCAATCGGGCACCGGCGCGTCGAACAACGCACCCAGTCGTCAGCAGGTCACGCTCTGGCAGTACCAGATGCCCTCGCCACTCGATGCCGGTGCGACGCGCCTTGGCAACGAAGCCGCCATCGCCCCCGACGGGTCGGCCATCGTGTTCACCGACTCGACGCCCGCCGGTCGCATCCTTATGCGTAAAGCGCGTGACGCCACCGAGGCCTCGCCAATACCGGGGACCGAGGGAGGCATCGCGCCGTTCTATTCCCCCGATGGCAAGTGGATTGCGTTCCTGACGCTCAAGGGGCAGCTCCGGAAAGTCGCCGCCGCCGGCGGTGGCGCGGTCACGATCGTGGAGTCGAACACGGCCAGCGCGTTTGGCGGGAGCGCGTGGCTGGCCGACGGGACCATCGTCTACAGTGATACGGCGAAAGCCGTCACCAACTACCGCACGTTCATCGCGCTCTGGAAGAACGCGGAGCCCGAGTTCCAACCGCGGGTGGCCGAAGCCAGGCGGCGGCTCGTGCAACTGACGCCGGTGCAGAAGCTGCGGTAGGCGAATGACGCCCAAGCAGTAACCGCCTCCGCCGTGGCTCGGCGGCCGCACATCTCTCGCGCGCCTTTCCGGATACGACCACGAGGGAGTCTTGAATTCTTTCACGCCGCGCGCCATGTCTTCACCGCGGGACAGGTGGAGGGTGCCACAGACTGGCCAGCTCTGCTGTACACTGAAAACGGCGACCCGCGTGACCCTGTCCCGACGGTTCTCACTCCGCACATCAGATGTCTCTCGCACGTCGACACTTTCTCGCCGTCTGCCTGTTGGGCGCGCTGTTCACGCTCACGTCGCCCCACGCGGCCGCGGCAGGACGCGTACCCCGCTACGACGACGCGGAACTGATGGTGCACAACTTTCTCAAGCGACACCTGGCCGGCACGCGAGGGTTCAACGCCACGAGCGTCGGCGAAAAGTCCCGATACCTGACACGCCGACTGCGCAACAACATCTTCGACTTCCTCCGCGCCGTCGCGAAATCGCCTCGCGACGTGCCGATGGTGTCCGACCCATTTACGGGCAGCATGGGCGCGACAAGTTATGATATCGGCAAGGTCAAGGTTCGCGTGGAGAAGGCGTGGGTGCCGGTCACGTTCACCGATGGCACGAATCGGTGGACCGTCACGTACCTGCTCCGCAACGATCAGGAGCGTGGCGACGACCGATGGCGTCTCGACGATATCGAAGACGTGCGCGGCATGCTGCTGTCGAAGGTGCTGCGCGACAACCGGCCCTGAATTCCCGTCCGTAAGATCGCAGTGAGGTGGTGCTGCTCGCCGACGCGTGGATCGGCGCGTCGCGACGAAGCGCGGCGCGACGAAGCGCGGCGCGACGAAGCGCGTCGCTACGAAACGCGCCGCACAAGCACGCCGCTCACCGCGTCGCGCAGCTCCGCCGCTCGATACGGCTTGGCCAGAAACCCCGCCGCACCGCCGATACTCGCCCCCGGCGCCTGCGAGTACCCGCTCATCAGCAACACGGTCACCGATGGATCGAGCTGCTGCAATTCACGCAGCGTCTCCCACCCTGACAGCTCGGGCATCGTGAGATCGAGCAGCACCACATCGATCGACGGGCCCTGCTCGGCAAACAGCTCGAGTGCGGCACGACCGTGATTGGCGGTGAGCACGCGATAGCCATCGCGCTCGAGCACCCGTTCGGCCACGCGCAACGCGGACACGTCGTCGTCGACCACGAGTACGGTACCGCAGGTTTCCGCCGGATGTTCGGCGATCGGCTGCCCATCCTCGGCCACAGCGACCGGCAACAGGACGGCCACCGTCGTCCCATGTTCGCCCGACGCGACAATGCGCAGCGCGCCCCGGTGACCACGCACGATCCCCAGTACCGCGGCCAGGCCAAGTCCGCGGCCCGGGCCCTTGGTGGAGTAAAAGGGATCGAACAGTCGCGACATGGATTCGGCGGTCATCCCCGAACCCGTGTCGGTCACCTCGAGCACCAGATACTCACCTTCGGGAAGGCCGGCACCCTCCTGCGCGCCGGCCAACCACGCGCGCGTGGCATGCATGCGGCGCGTGCGGATCGTGATGGTACCCGGCGCATCACCGAGTGCGTCGGACGCGTTGGTGATGAGGTTCATCACCACCTGCCGCAACTGCGTGGCGTCGGCGTGCACCGGCGGCAGATCGTCGCGCAGCTCCGTGGTCACGTACGCTTTCTTCGACATCGCGGCCGAGAGCAGACGACCCATCTCGCGCACCAGTGCCGACAGGTCGACCGGCTCGACGACGATCTTGCCTTTGCCGGAGTAGGCCAGCAGCTGTCGCGTGAGTTCGGCGGCGCGGTGCGCGGCCACCTGCAAGTCCTCGAGCAGTGGACGCGCGGATGACTGCGCAGGCAGCTCTTCGAGCGCGAGTGACGCGTTGCCTAGCACCCCGACCAGCAGGTTGTTGAAATCATGCGCAATACCGCCGGCCAGCACGCCCAGTGACTCGAGCTTCTGCGCGTGCTGCGCCTGTTCGGCGATGCGGGCATGTTCCGACTCCTGCGCGCGCCGTTCGGTGATGTCCACGAGGTAGCCGTGGAAGTGCGTCACCACGCCGTCGCTGTTGCGCACGACCTTCGTGAAGTCGGAGACCGTGCGCAGACGGTGATCGGCGTGCATCAGCCGGTATTCCTGCTCGAACCACTCGTGGCCCGCGCGGAGATGTGCATTCACCTCACGTTCGACGCGCGCCAGGTCGTCCGGGCAGACCAGTGAGCGATACGTCAGATCGCCGCGCATCATCGATTCGGGCGCATAGCCGAAGACCGCCTCGAGATTCGCGGAGACGTACTCGACGGGCCACAGTTCCGTATTGCGCCACTTGAAGACAACCGTGGGTCCGGCCGCGAAGAGTTGACGTTCTTCCTGCAGCTCGTGATCGCGCTGCCGCCAGTCGAGCGCCAGCGCGACCTCGCGTACGATGAGCTGCGCAATCTCGACTTCGTCGGGTGTGAAGACGCGCTCGTCCGCGGCGTACAGCACGAATTTGCCCCAGAGCTGTCGGCGTCCCACCAGTGGCAGGAACAACACGGAGCGAATCTCTTCGGCCGAGAGCACGGCCCGATACGGCGCGAGCGACGCATCCCGTGTGACGTCGCTGATCGCGATCGGCGTGGCGTCGAGATCGCGTGGTGTCCACGGGGAGTGGCCGTCTACAGACTGGCGATAGGCGTCCGAGAGGCCGCGCCACGCGACGAAGCGGCAGTGCTCCTCATGGTCGAAGATGAGCAGCGACGCGCGATCGACGTGAAGGGCGACGGCCACGGCATCCATCGCGTGCGAATACAGCCGATCAACGGTCGATTCGCGCGAGAGCGCCGCCAATACGTGTCCCACCACATCCTGGCGTTCATCGAACCCGGAACGGTAGGTGGTGGGTGTGACGGTCGCGATCAGCGCGCTGGCAGGCATCCGCCTAGAATGCGA
>Ga0154020_10009122_pt1 | contig 11438 bp, 5 predicted proteins | sample Klosneuvirus_201_FD_109709 | JGI IMG/M metagenome (GOLD analysis project Ga0154020, IMG submission 109709) | Active sludge microbial communities from wastewater, Klosterneuburg, Austria - Klosneuvirus_20160825_MG | ecosystem: Engineered > WWTP > Aerobic digester > Activated sludge | place... | reverse complement strand
CGGCGTAGCGAATCTGCTTGCCCGCGACGCGCAGACCGTGGAGGTTGTTCAGATCGTTCAGGTCGGTGTTCGCGGCAGTGCGCGTTGCGGCTAACGTGGCCGCGATCGCATCGGCCGCGGCCTGTTGGAGGGTCCGCTGGCCGGTCTCCGGGGCCGTAATCGAGCGAACCAGAGCTTTGCGGGCGGCCTTGAGTTTCCGCGCCCGCTTGGGCCGGGCGGCGTCCAGAGCGTTTTGGGCCGCCGCGCTTCGGGCGGATCTGAGCCGGCCATCAAGGTACTTGGACAAGTTGTTCTGGTCCGGCGTGTCGTGCGTCAGGAGCGAGGGGAGGATGGCCGCGTGCGAATCGCAGTCACGCGTCGCCCCCGCGGCCTTGCGGAGCGTGCGCAAACGTTTGCGGGTTTGGGTGACCTCGGCGGGTCCCAGACACGGTCCAAAGGCGTTGATGGCCGCATCCGCCCTGCGAATCGACACGCGGAGCTGGTGGATGTACTCGGGCTTTTTGACTTGCTTGGCGGAAATGTCGCCGACCAGCCGGTCCACCGAGCGGAGGCGAGACCGCAAGAGGTGGCGCGCGGCACCCTGAGCCGGCGATTCAGGACCAGGTTGAGCGACGCGTTTCCGAGCCATGACAACGGCCTCCCGAACGGACCTGGACGGTGCCGCTCGTTCACAAGATCTTGACGAAATGCCCACTACCTCTTCACATGTCAGTATAACGGGGAGGTCAACCGGCAGTGTTAAGTCGTAAGTCCATGCCGAACATGGGGTTAACGCACTACCGCCAGTCCTGGTCGCTTCAGGCGGATCGCTGCGACCACTCAAACTCAAGGGGTTCGAGTTCGGCCAGCAGTTTCTGTCGCTCCTCGCCGAGCGAGCCGCTTTTGGAGGAACTTTTCCACACGTCCGGATCGGCGAACGCGGCGTCGATCTCGCGGATTCGGGCTTCGATCTTGGCGATGCGGGCTTCGAGCTGCTCGGTGTTGAGCCGCGAGAAGGAGTTCACACTCGGGGCGCTTCGGGTCTGTTTCTTCTTTGACTCGTCGGCCTTCGCGCGGGAGCGCTCTTGATCCTCGCGTTTGCGCTTGGCTTCGGCGGCCTCCTTGCTCGCTTCCCTTTTGCGGGCCAGGTCCTTCTCGTGCCAGTCGGTGTAGTTGCCAAAGCAGGCTTGTGCCCCGCCGTGCCCGTCAAGCACCAGCACGTGGTCGCACGTCGCATCGATCAGGGCCCGGTCGTGACTGATGAGGATCAGCGTGCCGTCAAAGCCGCTTTCGACCGACAGCGATTCTTCCAGGCGTTCAGCGCTGGGGATGTCCAGGTGGTTGGTCGGCTCGTCCAGGACCAGCACGTTCTTGGCGCTGGCGAGCAAGCCCGCGAGCACCGCGCGGCTCCGTTCGCCACCGGAGAGCAGCCCCATCTCCTTCTGCTGTTCATCTCCGGAGAAGAGGAACGCGCCCGCGAGGTTGCGGGCCTGCTGCTCGCTCAGGGCCTGGCCCGGACACTCCTTCATGATCACGCCCTGCAGGTAGCGGTAGACCTGCATGTCCGGGTCGACACCCTCGTGCGTCTGGCGGTAGTACCCGATCTTGACGTTTGAGCCCAGCTTGACCGCGCCGGCGTCCGGGGCCAGGTCTTTGAGCAGGCACCGGACGAGCGTTGTTTTGCCGGCGCCGTTGGGCCCGATGATTCCCCAACGTTCGCCGCGGCTCACGCTGATATCCAGACTTGAGAAGAGCACTTTCTCCGAGCCGTCATCCTGGGTGTACTTTTTGGTGAGCCCGCGTGCCGAGACGACAACATCGCCGGTTCGCTCCGCCTTGGGCAGTTCGAGGCGCAGGGTCGCCAGTTCCATGGGGCGTTCGAGGGTATTTTCGAGTTTCTCGCGGGTGAGCTTGGATTGCCGGCCGCGGGCCTGCTTGGCGCGCTGCCCGGCCTTGAACCGCCGGATGTACTCTTCTTCCTTCTTGAACTTGGACTGCTGGCTCTCGTAGGCCCGGTGCATGTTGAGCCGGCGCTCGGCGCGGAGCTCTCGGAAGGTGTCGTAGTTGCCGGGATAGTCAATGAGCCGACCCTGCTCGGTCTCGATGATCCGGCTGACGACCGCATCCAGCAGGTATCGGTCGTGGCTGACCATGAGGACCGCACCGCGGAAGTCCTCAACCAGGAACTGCTCCAGCCAAAGCCGTCCTTCGATGTCCAGGTGGTTGGTCGGTTCATCCAGCAGCAGGATGTCCGGGCCTTCCAGCAGCAGGCGGGCCAGAGCCAATCGCCCGCGTTGCCCGCCCGAGAGGTTCCGAACCTTGATCGAGAACTGGGCATCTGTGAATCCCAGTCCGTGCAGAACCGCATTGATCTTGTGATCGATCGCGAACCCGCCCGCGGCCTCGATATCCCGCTCCAGGTCCGCCTGCGTCTTGAGGAGCCGATCCACCTCGGCGTGATCGCCTCGCTCGGTCGCCTCGGCCATCTTGTCGTACAACTGGTGCTGTTGGGCGTGCAACTTGTGGAGATTCTCGAACGCGCCTTCAGCCGCATCACGGAGGGTTTCTTCGGGGTCCAGGTTGGGATCCTGGTGCAGGTAACCGACGCGGCAGCCGCGTTGGATGGTCACGGTGCCGGAGTCGGGATGGATCAGCCCACCCAGGCACTTCATCAGTGTGGACTTGCCCGTGCCGTTGCGTCCGACCATCCCGATCCGCTCCCCGGCTTCAATGGAAAGCGTGCATCCGTCAAGGATGATGTCGTTGCCATAGTTATGGCTCAGGTTGACGGCCGCGATCAGAGACATGGGGCCGATTGTAAGTCGTCCGAACGCGATAGCGCGTGCAGGGCCGAAATGGCGTTCAGAAGGCACAGGGCGATGCGGTTGCTGGCGACGAGCCGGAGCGCTAGGCTCTGGGCACGCCCCAGAAACCAAGGGGTATCCGGCCGCCTTAGCTCAGTTGGTAGAGCAGCGCTTTTGTAAAGCGCAGGTCCTCGGTTCGAGTCCGAGAGGCGGCTTTGGCAATAGGGAATGGGCGCGGGTGGATTCGAACCACCGAAGGCGTAAGCCACCAGATTTACAGTCTGGCCCGATTGGCCACTCCGGCACGCGCCCAGAACCGCCCAAGAAACTACCTGACGGCGGGGAGCAAGAGTAGCGCGCGGGGGATTGCCGGGCAATCGGCATCCCGACTCCGGGACCCAGGTTTCCGGGTCAATCGGTCTTTATGGTGAACTTGGCGGGCTCGGTGAGGAACTGCGCGGCACACTTCTCGCAGCAAAACCCGACGACACGCCCCTCGTGCACGACAAGATACTTGCGGTCGATCGCCTTCCCGCTGACCGGGCAGATGGAGTTGATCGGGTCCAGAGATGCGGCCTTAGGGGGCGCGCCGGGAAGGGGCTCTTCGCTTGAGAACACGATCGCCGGCTCGGTGAGCAGCGGGGCGGCCGGTTCGGCTCCGGCATTGATCGCAAGGGCCGGCTGAGCGGTATGCAGCTGATCCAGGGCCGCGGCGTCGAAGCCGGCGTTCCAGACGTAGAGGCGTTTGAGGGACGCCATGCTCTGGAGTTTGGGGATCGCCGTCGCGTCGAGCTTGGTCCGGGTGAGGCAGAGTTCTTCGAGGCGGCTGAGCGAGGTGATCGCGTCCAATCCCGCGGGCGTGATGTGCGTGCCGGAGAGGTCGAGCCGGCGGAGGTTGTGCATGCCGCCGACTGCGGCCAAAGTCTGGTCGCCGACGGTTGTACGGGCCAGAGACAAGTCTGCGATGAAGTCTTTGAGCGGCGTGAGCAGGGCGACTGCGGTCTGGTCGGTCGTCGCGGGCACGGCCGCGAAGCTGATCCAGAGCATGCCGCTTTCGGGGTCGGTGGTTTGGGCGTGAACCTGGGCCGCGGTGAGCCGGGCGAGTGCTTCGGGCGATGGCTTGGGGAGTGGGGGAGGGACAGGAACAGGCGCGGGTGCCGGTTCGGCGGCGCGACCGATTTCAGCGCCGGCACCGTCAAAGCTCGCGCCGTCCGCGATCCACTTTTCGATGGTCGCGATTTCGTCGGCGGTGGGCTGGCCCTTTTCCTTGGGCGGCATGTGGTGCTTCTGCTCGAGAGGCATCTTCATGCGCACCAGGATCTCGCTGTGCTTGGGATCGCCGGGCTCGATCGCCGAACCGCTCTCGCCGCCGGCGAGGATTCCCTCGGGGGTGTCGAGGGCCAGCTTGGCCTTCTGGCGGGATTCACTGTGGCAGTTCACGCACCGGGCCGCGAGAATCGGGGCGATCTTGGCTTGGTAGAACGAGGCGTCCGCGGCGAGCGTTGGAGCGGCGGGGAGCGGATCGGTCTTGGCCCGAAGCGGGGCCAGGACGAAGTCCTTGCCGTGGGTCATCTCAGCGCCGAAGTGTCCGGCGGGCACAAGTACGCCCGCGGTGATGAAGAGCATGACTCCGTAGGCGGCGGGTTTGGACTTCAATGACAGAACTGCTGTGAGGACGGTGCCGACCGCCAGCCCGATGCCTAGCCACTTGTGAAGCTGGAGGGTGTCCCCGCCATAGGTGCTCTCGAGGCTTAGTTGGAGGCCCGAGGCCGCGGAGACAATGCCCGATGCACCCGCCAGCAGGGCCAAGGTCCGCCTCACCGACGCATCCAGCGGCTTTCGTCGGACGATGGCGAGCAGTTCGCAAGTGACCAGGGCGCCCAGGATGCCGATGGGCATGTGCAGCACCATCGGATGAAGCCGACCCATGACCTCTAAGAGCGTTTCAAGCACGAGCAATCCTTCTACGCGAGCAGTTCGGGGCGGACTTTCCCGAACACATCGGTTAGACGATAGTCGCGGCCCTCGTGCCGGTATGTGAGATGGTCGTGCTTCATCCCGAGCAGGTGAAGCGCCGTGGCGTGCAGGTCGTGGACATCGACCGGGTTCTCCAAGATGTTGTAGGAATAGTCATCGGTCTTGCCGATCGAGACGCCCGGCTTGATGCCGCCGCCCGCGAGCCAGATCGAGAAGCAGCGGGGGTGGTGGTCGCGGCCGTAGTTGGTCTGCGTGAGCGTGCCTTGGCTGTAGACGGTGCGCCCGAACTCCCCGGCCCAGACGACGAGGGTCTCATCGAGCAGGCCGCGTCGTTTGAGATCGAGGATCAGGGCGGCCTGCGGCTGATCAACCGCGAGTGATTGTTTCTTGATTTCGTCCGGCAGGTTGTTGTGGGCATCCCAGCCGCGCATGTAGAGTTGGATGAACCGCACGCCGCGTTCGGAGAGGCGACGGGCCAGCAGGCAGTTGGCGGCGAAGGAGCCGGGCTTCTTCACATCCGGGCCGTAGAGCGACAGCGTCTCTTCATCTTCATCGTTGAAGTTCACCAGGTCGGGCACCGACATCTGCATGCGGTAGGCCATTTCGGCCTGCGCGATGCGGGTGCGGACTTCCGGATCGAGTGAACGGTCGGCCTCACGCTGGTTGAGTTCGCCGACCAGATCGAGCATCCGCCGCCGATCGGTCCGATCGACGCCGGCGGGGTCGTGCAGGTACAGAACCGGATCATCCGCGGCACGGAGTTTGCACCCCTGGTGCTCGCTGGGCAGGAATCCTGAGCCCCAGAACCGGGCCGAGAGCGCCTGCATGTTTCCGATGCCCTGCGTGATCAGCACGACGAACGAAGGCAAGTTCGCGTTGGAACTTCCCAGCCCGTAGCTAACCCACGAGCCAAACGATGGCCGCCCGGGCTGCTGGTTGCCGGTCTGGAAGAAGGTGATCCCCGGCTCGTGGTTGATCGCCTCTGTGTGCATGGTGTGGATGAAGCACAGGTCTTTGGCCAGCGCGGCCGTGTGCGGCATCAGCTCGCTGATCCACACGCCGTCCTGGTTGTTGGCGTAGCGGCTGAAGCGGAAGATGGAGGGTGCCACCGGGAAGCGGGCTTGGCCGCTGGTCATGCCCGTGATGCGTTGGCCCTGGCGGATCGAATCGGGCAGGTCCTGATTGAAGCGATGGCGGAGGCCGGGCTTGTAGTCAAAGAGATCGATCTGGCTGGGTGCGCCTTCCATGTGCATATAGATGACGCGTTTGGCCTTGGCGGGGATTTGGATGCCGCGGACGGCCGCGGGGATGTCGCCTGCGAGTGCACGCCCGCCGAGCAGGGAGGAGAGTGCCATCGTTCCCATCGCGCCGCACAGCCCTTGAGCCGTGACGCCGAAGAAACGGCGGCGGGTCATATCGAGGTAGCGTTGTTCGATGGGGTGCATGCGTCGGTCCTCGGGCTCAGTCCTGGGTCAGCGATTCGTGCAGGTTGAGAACAGCGCTGGCCACCATGGTCCAGGAGGCAAGTTCGGGGGCGGGCACATCGACCAAGAGCGGAGCTTCGCCGATCTTGATGAGTTTCTTGGCATCTTCCTCGGCCGCGGCGAATCGAGTGCGGTAGCCGGTGAGTGCCGCAGTCAGTGCGGCAAGATCTTTTTCGTCGGGCGATCTTCCTGTGCAACGTCGGAACATGTCAGTCAGGCGCCAGGCGTCATCACCCTCGCGGGCGAGCGTTCGCTGGGCCAGGGCGCGGGCCGCCTCGACATATTGCTCATCGTTCCACAGCACCAGGGCTTGCAGGGGTGTGTTCGTAATGGGGCGACGGATGACACACGACTCACGCGTCGGGGCATCGAGCATGAGCAGCGCCGGGGGCGGCGATGCCCGCTTCCAGTAGTTGTAAATCGTCCGACGCCAGAGCTCTTCACCCTTGCCGCGGACGTATTCGCGCGTGTTGGAGACGGGCATCGCCGTCTCCTGCCAGAGCCCGTCGGGTTGGTAGGGCTTCACTGATGGGCCGCCGGAGTGCTCTGCGAGCAGCCCGGACACGTACAACGCCTGGTCCCGAATCTGTTCGGCGGTGAGGCGGTGCCGCGGATAGAACGCCAGGAGTCGATTTTCGGCATCGCGTTCGCGAAGGTCTTCGCGGACCCGCGAACTCTGGCGGTAGGTTGAGCTCAACACGATCGACTTCAAGAGCCGGCGGACATCCCAGCCGTGCTCGCGGAAGTCAACCGCGAGCCAGTCGAGCAGTTCGGCGTGCGTCGGCCAATCTCCCTGGAGCCCGAAGTTTTCGCTTGAGCGGACCAGACCCGCGCCGAAGATCATCTCCCAGAACCGGTTCACCGCGACCCGCGCGGCCAGCGGATTCTCTGGCGAAGTCATCCACTGCGCCAGGCCCAGGCGATTCTGCGGAGCATCCGCGGGCAGCTTGCCAAGCGCGGCCGGGACCGCCCGGGAGACCGGGCGTGACTTGTCCGGCTTGTCGTAGACGCCGCGGGTGAGGACAAACGTCTCTTTGGGCTTCTCCAGCTCGCTCATGACCATGGTGCGGGGCACCATGGCGCGGACCGCGCCCAGACGCTTGTCGAGTTCGGCCTTCTGTTTCTCAAGCTCTCGAAACTGCGGCGAGCGGGTGCGGCGGTACGAGGTTTCGAACTTGGTGGTCTGCTCTTCCGACAGCGCATCGGCGGGGAAGATCGCGGGTACCAGGTCATCGGGCAGCACGTCATCGCCGCCGATCGAGCGAAAGTAAAACCCGGCCGGGCCCCCGGTGTTGCAGATCCGGAACACGATGGTGTTGGTGCCTGCGTGGAGGGGCAGTTTGGCCTTGTCCTGATCGGGCAGCACGCCGCGGTCTATGCGATTGGTGGCGACCTGTACGCCGTTGACGTAGAGCCTGAACGCGTCGTCGCTTCCCAGTGACACCTCGACTTCGCGTTCATCGGGAGACCAAATCGTGCGGGCCAAATAGTGGGTGTTGATCCCTTCGGCCAGGGCTACGGGCTTTGCATCCACGTAGCGAGCATCGAGCTTCCACATCTGCTTGTCATCGCCGAAGGTCTGCTTCAGATCGAGCTTGGTGATTGCCTCGGGCCCGTACAACTTGTCGAAGGTCTCATCCTTGTCCTGGGTCGGGATGGGGCCGATGCTGTACCAGCGGCCAAGGGCCAGAGGCAGCTCAGAGAGCCCCTTGGAGTTGAACGCGCCCGTGCGGAATCGGACACGCCCGAGCGAATGCTGCGTGTACTTGGATCGGAACTGGACAGTGACGCGGAGCTCTGAGGTCGGGGATTCAGCGAATGGCTTCTCGGACAGCAGGAGCAGCAGGCGGCTCCCCGCTTTCTTGTGACCGTCAAACGCCCAGCCGTTGCCATCGCTCGAGTCGAGCGTATTGGTGGGTTGAAAGTCCCCATCATCCCGCTGCGCTAGATCCGCCCAGGCCCAGCGCATCGGCACCTCGAGCCACGCTTCTTCGGCTGGCGCGGCCCCCGCCCCCGCCCGCGTTTCGAGCTTGACGCCCGTGACCACCGCGTTCTTGTGCGAGGCGCGCCCGGCGCCGACGCCAGCATCCGGAGTCGAGAGGGCTTCAAGGAGCAGGAGCCGCTGCTCGGCCTGACCACCCTTGAGGGTGATGATGTAGTCCTCGACGTCGGGCATCGGGCCCGAAGCCTGCACGGATTGGTCGGGCCCCGGCGTCAGCTTCACGGATTCGTCGGTGGACTTGGCGGTTAAGACTTCAGGGGTAATCCACGAAATTCCGGCCGCGGCCTTGGAAGTGGAAACAAACTCAGCGCGACCTTCGACCTCACCCTCCAGCGGTAGCTTCATCCGTTCGACCAGATCAGCCGTTTCTTTGCCGAGTTGGTCAATGGACCGCGACTGTTCGTCCGAGGGCACATCGAGGAAGGGTTCGTACGCGCGTTTAGAGTCGTTGGTCTGCGAATACAGCCCCGGTTCTTTGATCGAGTTGAAGAACGCGAGCATGCCGTAGAAGTCGGTCTGCGTGATCGGGTCGTACTTGTGGTCGTGGCAGCGGGCGCACCCCATGGTCAGGCCCAGGAAGACGCCCGAGGTCGTGCTGACCCGGTCGACGGCGTACTCGAGCAGCAACTCTTCTTCGATCGCCCCGCCTTCGTCCGACGTCACGTGGTTGCGATTGAATCCGCTGGCGACTTTCTGCTGCAAGTTCGCTCCGGGAATCAGATCACCTGCCAACTGCTCGGTGATGAAGCGGTCGTAGGGCATGTTGTCGCGGAACGCGGCCAGCACCCAGTCCCGCCACAGCCACATCTGGCGTCCGCCATCGGTGTGGATGCCGCAGGTGTCGGCGTAGCGGGCCGCATCCAGCCACGGCGCGGTGAGCCGCTCGGCCGTGCGCGAGCGGTAGGGTTCCTCGGTGAGCAGCCTTTCCACCACTCGCTCGTACGCGTCGGTGCCCGAGTCGGCGAGAAACGCGTCGAGTTCTTCGGGTGTCGGCGGCAGGCCCGTCAGATCCAGAAAGACGCGCCGCAGGAGCGTGGCCTTCCCGGCCTCTTCTGACGGCTTCACACCTGACCGCTCGAGGTTTGCCAGAACAAATCGGTCGATGTCGTTTCGGCACCAGGTCGGCGACTTCACATCGGGAACCGTCGAGCGCACCGGCGGCACAAACGCCCAGTGCGGTTCGTACGTCGCTCCCTGTTCGATCCAAGCCGCCAATGCTTCCCGCTCATCTTGGCTCAGGGGCCGCTTGTTGGCGCTGGGCGGCGGCATCATCTCGTCGGGATCAGAGCTGGTGATGCGTCGGATCAGTTCGCTGGTCTTGGGGTTTCCGGGGATGATGGCCGCCGGGCCATCTTTGCGGGGGCTCACCGCGGATTCGCGATTATCCAGACGCAACCCGGCTTGCCGCTTGGCGCCATCCGGCCCGTGACACTGAAAGCAACGGTCCGAGAGGATCCCCCGGATGTCCCTTCCAAACCGGACTTCGCGCGCCGGAGATTCCGGGCCGCCGGTACCGGCGGCGCCGAGCAGCGAGAGTCCGCCGATGGCGGCTCCACCAAGCCAGCGTCCAAGTTTGGTACCGAATCGGGGAATCGTGGGCCTCCGTGCGGCATGATACCACGACCGGGGTTGAGGTTGAACCCCAAAAACAAAGCCGCGCCGGCAAGGGCCGGCGCGGCGGGTCTGGTGCGGAGTAAGACTTACGAGCAACCCGCGGCGTACGCGTTGAGGAAGCACTGGAAGTCGTTGGCGGTGAGCAGCGGGGTGATGGTGCTGCCGTCGCAGTTGGCGTAAGGGGCTTGGGCCGCGTACGCGTTCATGAAGCACTGGAAGTCGTTGGCGGTGAGCAGCGGGGTGACGGTGCTGCCGTCGCAGTTGACGTAGCAGACGGCCGCATCGTCGGACATGCCCCAGAAACCACCGATAAGTTCAAGACCGCCGCCGGACATGATGCCGGCATCGCACTGGCCGACCGTGCCGTTGAGGTTGTATCCACCGCCGGAGACCTGGCCGCCGCCGCCGTCAACGGTGTTCCAGGAGAAGTCCATGCCCGGGCCGTCGGTGGGGGGATTGATGATGGGGAGCCGCTGGCCCGCGGGAATCGGGGTCGCCCGGTAAGGCTGGGCGTGCGCCGAAGCGGCCAGGGCAACAGTCGAACCAACAACAACGGCCATACGGATCTTCATCTGTCTCTCCTTACGCATCTTTGATTGAACCGTCTCTACTTGGAATCGCGGTCGGGTCCCTGCCGGGCTCCGAAGCGGGGTCTCTGCTCTATAGGTATGACACAGGTTGGAACACGATTCCAGCCTTTGGGGTTTGCGGTATGTGCCGCGCGGTCGGCGGCGACGGCGGCGGAAGATGGGGGGTTGGCGCCGGTCCGAGAATGGCCGCGGCGGGGTGTGGAGGAGGCGGAAGGTCCGATAGAACTGGGACGCGGGGCGCGAGCGTCAATCGGAGGCAGGCCGGAGGCGATCATGCTGGAGGGGCTTGTCTTCATTTGTTGGGACCAGGAAGACACCCCGGGCCGTTTCCGGCCCGGGGTGTGGAAGATCAGAGAATCAGAACTTGCCGGCCTTCAGGAAGCTGTTGGCCAGGACGGTCATCGACGTTCCGCTGGACGCGTTCTGCGCCCATTGGAACTGGAGATTGCCCGCCGTTGCGCCCGTTGCAACGACCCCTCGCAACCTGAACATCGTCGTCTGGTTGCCAGTCATGTCGTAAGTCACGTTGGTTCCGGTGGCGATAATGAGTGACGTGGTTCCCGTACCTCCGTCCGACTCTTTAAAGTCGCCCTGCCAGCGAATGGTCGCACCCGCGGGGACTGTGATCGCTGCCTTGAAGTCCGGGGTGTTGCTAGTAGATGTGAAGAAGACAACCGCTTCAAACTCCCAAACTTCGTTTGCTGCAACGGCGAACAACAAGTGATCGTCATTCTGCAGTGTCGTGCTGTTCGTCACGTTCTCGTCGGCGATCTTGCGGATCAGCGTGTGGCCAGCGCCAGTCGCGCCGGTCGCACCCGTGGCGCCTGCAGCCCCGTTGGTTCCCGCCGCGCCGGTCGGTCCGGTCGCGCCCGTAGACCCGTTGGTGCCCGCAGCGCCCGTGGGGCCTGCGACACCTTGGTTGCCCTGGGCACCCGTCGGGCCCTGAGCGCCGTTCGTACCAGCGGCGCCGGTCGGACCAGCAGCTCCG
>Ga0154020_10009120_pt1 | contig 11439 bp, 11 predicted proteins | sample Klosneuvirus_201_FD_109709 | JGI IMG/M metagenome (GOLD analysis project Ga0154020, IMG submission 109709) | Active sludge microbial communities from wastewater, Klosterneuburg, Austria - Klosneuvirus_20160825_MG | ecosystem: Engineered > WWTP > Aerobic digester > Activated sludge | place... | reverse complement strand
CTGCTCGATCACGCCAGTGCGGGCATCGACGAGGACGATGGACAGGTTGGCGTTCGAGGCGCCAGTGACCATGTTGCGCGTGTACTGCACGTGGCCCGGCGTGTCAGCGACGATGAACTTGCGCTTGGGCGTGGCAAAGTAGCGGTAGGCGACGTCGATGGTAATGCCCTGCTCGCGCTCGGCGCGGAGGCCATCCGTGAGATTGGCGAGATTGACCTGGCCGCCACCGGTGATGTCGGCGCTGCGCTCGAGCGCTTCCATCTGGTCTTCCATGATGGACTTCGAATCGTACAGCAAACGACCAATGAGCGTGGACTTGCCGTCGTCGACGGAACCGCAGGTGTTGAAGCGGAGGAGTTCGATGGGATGAGCGGAATGCATCTGATTGGAAATTTAGAAGTAACCTTGTTTTTTGCGGTCTTCCATCGCGGCTTCGCTGGCCTTGTCGTCAGCGCGGGTGCCGCGCTCGGTGACGCGAGCTGCGGCGACTTCGCCGATGATGTCGTCCACGGTGGAGGCAGGACTATCGATCATGCCGGTGCTGATCATGTCCGCAATAGTGCGCACGCGGCAGACCATTTTCTTGATTGGATCTTTCGCAGTTGGACGCGCGCCCGAGTAAGGATCGGGTTTGGTGGAGTCGGTGTGCGGCGGCGGAACCGGCAGCCATTGGCCGCCGCGGCGGAAACATTCGCGCTCGTGGCTGAAGTAGATGTTCGGCACTTCGAGCTTCTCTTTCTTGATGTATTCCCAGACGTCCATCTCGGTCCAGTTCGAGAGCGGGAAGACGCGCATATTTTCGCCCTGGTTCACTCGAGCGTTGTAGAGATTCCAAATCTCCGGGCGCTGGTTCTTCGGATCCCACTGACCAAATGCATCGCGGAAGCTGAAGAAGCGCTCCTTCGCGCGAGCCTTTTCCTCGTCACGACGCGCACCGCCGATGCAGCAATCGAATTGGAACTCTTCGATCGCGTTCAGCAGAACGGGAATCTGGAGCTGATTGCGACTGATCTGGCCGGGCGTCGGCGTGACGAATCCCTTGGCGATGCCTTCGTCCACGGTGCGGACAAAAAGTTTCGCGCCAAGCTCCTTCGCGCGACGGTCGCGGAATTCGATCAGCTCCGGAAACTCATGGCCGGTCTCGACGTTCAGGAACGGCATCGGGATGTCCGAGGGGCGGAACGCCTTCTCGGCGAGGCGCAGGAGGCAGATGGAATCCTTGCCGCCAGAGAACAGAAGCGCGGGCCGCTCAAACTCCGCGGCCACTTCGCGCATGATGTGGATGGCCTCGGTTTCGAGGTACTGAAGATGATCGAGATGATAGGAACTCATGTTCTGAGGGACTGAAATCAAACTTTCGCCACGGCCTTCCCGCCCCACGCCGCGTGCAGGCCGCACTCGCGTTTTTCGTCGGCTTTCGCGGGATCGAAGTAATCCCATTCATTCGGGAGATTGTGCTTCTTTAGATACGCCTCCATCTCCGCATCGCTCCAGTGGAAGACCGGGCTGACCTTCAGCGAATTGAAATTGCCGTCGGGCGAAACGATGTCGAGCCCGGCGCGATTTGGATTCTGCACCTTGCGCAATGCGGTGATCCAAACGGTCGGTGCCAGCTCTTTCATTCCGCGCTGAAACGGTTCCAGTTTCATGGCAGTGCTGAATGCTTTGATGCGTTCCTCGTTCTCAAGCGTCGGCTCAGGCATCCCGCCGTAAACCGCATCGTAATGCGCGGCGGTAAACTTGGGCAGGAAGGCTTTAATGTTCAGCTTGAGCTGCGCCTTGAGCTGCTCCGCATGCTTGTAAGTCGCGGGACGATTGTAGCCGTGATCGACCCAGAGCACCGGGATGTCCGGCTGAACTTGCGTCACGAGATGCAGGATGACCGCCTCGTAAGGACGGAAATTCGTGGAGACGATGGCGCGGCCGTTGGCTTGCGCGATGGCCCACTGGACGACTTCGAGCGCGGATTTGTTCCGCAGCTCGGTATTGGCGTTGGTGATTTGTTCCGGAGTCATGGTTCTGTCAGTTCAAAATTCAAATCAGCGTTTGGGAAAGCTGGCGGTGGTCGGCGGCTTTGGCTCCACGCTCTGCACCAAGTCGACCAAGCCGCGATGATACGCCAGCACCAGCACCGCGCCCGCGATGATCAAACCGATCGACGGAATCGCGAGACAGGACGGTCCAAATCGGACGTCCGCCAGATGCCCGACCCAACAGCCTGCACCAAAGGAGCCGACGATGGTCACCAGAAACCGAAGTTTCCAGCTTTCGATCTGCCGATGCCGAATCCAGTGACCGATCATCACGCCGATGTCCGTCACGATACCTGTGATGTGCGTGGTGCGAATCATCAGTCCGCAGTAGCTGCTGGACATCGCGTTCTGCAAGCCGCACGCCATCGAGACAGCCGGGAGCGCGAGACGATGCTTCGAGATGAACAGGTAAGTGGCCAGTCCAAGCAGGCAACCCTCCACCACCATCGCCACGCCGTAGCGGCGTCCAGGAATCAGTTTCCAAGCACCCACGATCACGCCGTTCAAGACGGCACCGAGAACGAAGCCCAGGATAATCGTGAGAGACGAGAGCGCGTCCGGCCACTTGGAACTCGCCGCGTCGATTCCAAAGTGTGAAATCGCTCCCGTCATGTGACTGACGGGCGTGTGGAAGAAACCCAGCGCCACGGAGTTTACATACCCAGCCGAGACCGCCAGAGCGACGGCGCCGGGCACAAGCAGACGCACCTGCTTGAAGGCATTGTGCCTCTCCACAGGTTGCGGATGCGAGTAGGGCATGGCGTCGACGCACGGGAGTTCCGAAGCGGAAGATCAGTTCGTCGCCGCAGCCTGTTCCTTCAAGAACACGCGGTCGCACCAATCGCCGAAACGCTCGCCGGCGTTCCGCTCCTTCGCGTACCGCGAGAGAATCGGGCGAAGTTCAATCTCCACGTCGGTTTCTTTAACCACGTCTTTGAAGATCTTGTTCAAGCGCGTGCCGGATGCATTGCCACCCAGCCAGAGCTGGTAGCGTCCCGGTGCCTTGCCGACAAACGCGATTTCCGCCATGTAAGGACGCGCGCAACCATTCGGGCAGCCCGTGGAGCGGATGATGATTTCTTCGCCGGCGAGGCCGACTTCGGAGCAAACCTTTTCGATACGATCCACCAATCCGGGCAACATGCGTTCGCTCTCCGCGAGGGCGAGTCCGCACGTGGGCAAGGCCGGACAAGCCATCGCCGCCGCCCGCATAATGGTGGCCTGATTCGAAGTCTTGACGCCGTGCTCGCCAAGCAGCGCTTCGATCCCGGCTTTGTCAGCATCGCTGACATTGGCGATGATGACGTTCTGATTCGCAGTAAGGCGGAACTCAACCTTGTCGAACTTCTCCGCCACCTTTCGCAGCGCTGTCTTCTGGAGCGCAGCACCGGCGTCCTTGATGCGGCCGGTCTCGACGAAAAGCGTCAGGAAATGGGTTCCATCGAGAGCTTTGTGCCAGCCGTAGTCGTCGCCGGTGGTCGTGAAGGAGTAAGGCTTGGCCGGGCTCAATTTCACATCCGCGCGTTTCTCGACTTCGGCGCGAACAAACTCCACTCCGCGTTCCTGAACGACGTATTTCAAACGCGCGTGTTTGCGATCTGTGCGATCACCAAAATCTCGATGAACCGTCAGCACCGCTTTCGAGATCTCCACCACGTGTTCACGCGGGAAGAAGCCGAGGACATCCGCGAGGCGGGGATAGGTAACTTCGTTGCCGTGACTGCGTCCCATGCCGCCACCGACGGCAAGGTTGTAGCCGACCAGCTTGCCGTTTTCGACAACGGCAATGAACCCGAGGTCGTTGGTGAAGACGTCCATGTCGTTGGACGGCGGCATCACGAACGCCGTCTTGAATTTACGCGGCAGGTAGGTCTTGCCGTAAAGCGGATCGACGAAATCCTTGTTCTTTGGATCGTCGAGGTTCAACTGCACGCCATCGATCCAGATAGAATGATACGCGCCCGTCTTCGGAGCGAGGGCTGCCACTACAGCGTGGACATCGTCCATCATCTGCGCCCGGGCAGCTGTCTCGACCGGCGTCGGCGCCGCCATGACATTGCGATTCACGTCACCGCAGGCCGCGAGCGTGGACAGCAGGGAGTCGTTGATCTTTTTAATCAGCGGGCCCAGTCCCGACATCAGGACGCCGTGGAATTGAATGCTCTGGCGGGTCGTGACGCGGAGGGTGTTATTGCCGTATGTCGTCGCTAAATCGTCGAAGGTGATCCATTGGGCCGGAGTCATGACGCCGCCCGGGATGCGACCCCGAATCATCATCATGTATTTCTTGGCCGTCTTGCGCAGATCGCGATCGTCCTGCTGATAGATGCCGTGGAACTTGATGAACTGCTGGTCGTCGGCAGAAAACTGGTCCGTCCCCGACGCAACCGTCGCCGCGATATTCCCCGCCAAGGTCGGGATAGCCTCTTTGATCACCTCGTTATGAGTCAGTTTAGGCTGCGTCTCAGTTTTAATCATAAGCGTTTTACTAATTTTAGTAATAATAACCTAGTGCCCCGGCGAATAGCTGTCAATCTTCTTCCCGGGCAAGCGTCGTCAGGAAAAATCTTCTCGTGGCTCGTTCTGAAGCGACTTACTCTCTTCGCCACGTTGCAACAACGTCCGGGCGACAACCGGCGTTTCAGCGTAGTGCCCGATATGAGTCAGCAGAAGCTTTATTATTTCGATAACAACGCCACCACCCGCGTAGCGCCCGAAGTGATCGACGCGATGCTTCCGTTCCTGCGCGACATGTGGGGAAACGCGTCCAGCGCCTACCAGTTTGGCCAGCAGGTCAAACAACATCTCGACGACGCCCGTGCGAAACTCGCTGCGCTTATCAATGCTGACCCGAAGGAAATTGTCTTCACCAGCTGCGGCACGGAGAGCAACAACACCGCGATCCACAGCGCGCTCGCGACCAGCCCCGGCAAGCGCCACGTCATCACCACCGCTGTCGAGCATTCGGCGAACATCAAGTACGGCGAGTTTCTCCAACGGCGTGGCTACGAGGTGACCTATCTGCCGGTGGAATCTGACGGTTCACTCGACTTGCACGTTCTCGACCAGTCGATCCGTCCCGACACCGCCGTGGTGTCCGTCATGTGGGCGAACAATGAAACCGGCGTCATCTTCCCCATCGAGGAAATCGCCGCCATCTGCCGCAGCCGGGGAGTTCTGTTCCATACGGACGCGGTGCAAACGCCCGGCAAAATCAAGCTCGACGTCAAATCCACCGGAGTCGATTTCCTCTCCCTGTCCGCCCACAAGCTTCACGCGCCGAAAGGCATTGGAATGCTCTACGTGAAAAAGAAGGCGAAGTTCCAACCCTTCGTCATCGGCGGTCATCAAGAACGCGGCCGGCGCGGCGGCACCGAGAACGTCCCTTACATTATTGGCTTTGGCCGGGCCGCAGAGCTCGCAATGTCCACTCTGGACGAGGAGAACACGCGCGTTCGCGCCCTGCGGGATCGGCTGGAGAATACGATTCTCAAGACCATCCCCAACACCGTCCGCAACGGATCGAAAGAACCGCGCTTGCCGAATACCACCAACATCGCGTTCGATTTCGTCGAAGCCGAAGCCATTCTCATGCTGCTCGATCAGCTCGGCATCTGCGCTTCCAGCGGATCCGCTTGCACGACGGGCGCAGTCGATCCCTCACACGTCCTCACCGCGATGAACGTGAGCCCGATGCGAGCGCGAGGAAGCGTCCGTTTCAGCCTGGGACTCTACAATACAGAAGCGGAAGTCGACTACCTGCTCGAACACCTTCCCGGGATCATCGCGAAGCTACGCTCCATCTCCCCGTTGGACGCGAAACATCCGGACAACGACAAGTTCGACTTGAAAGCCGCCCGCCAGAAGCACGATCACGCGGGCCATACGCACTAGCCGCCCGCGAACTGCGATGGCCGCGAAACCTTTCGCCTTGGGGAGTGTTCAAGTCATGCCTCCATCGCGCCGATTGCCCTGAAGCGTCGCCGCCGATGCGTTGAGCCAAATTCGATATGAAGCCTGTCATTGCTGTTCTAATCGCTGCCCTCGTCGGGTTTGGTGGCGGATACCTGTTCCTTTCCAAGAAGAACGCGGAAAAAGCCATTCAACAATCGGCTTCGTCCGCTGATTGGGAAGCCGAGAAGGCCTTTCTCGAACAGCAGCTTGCTGAAGCAAAAAGGAAACAGGTGGAGGTTCGCACGGTCACCCGCAGCACTTCGACGACAATTACCAACAAACTCTCGGCCGAAGAGATTCTAGAACGCCTCGTCCGGCTGAATCCGAACTCCAGCGACGAATCGCGCAACCGGCTGTTTCGCCAGATCGTTTACCATCTCCAAATGCTCGCGGAGCTCGGTCCGGAAGGGCTGCCGACCATTCAAGCGTTCCTCAAGGAAAACAAGGACGTCGACTACGTCGGTGATGTGCTCAATGAATCCGGCGAACGCGTTACCCGCTCCGGCTTCAACTCCCGCTACGTCGCGCGCACAGATTTCCTCATGCCACCGTCACTGCGCCTGGGACTGTTCGACGTCCTCGATCAGATCGAAACAGAACAATCCCAAGGCATCCTCGCCGAAGTGCTCGATACCACCGGTCGCGCGGTCGAAGTCGCCTACGTCGCGCGTCTGCTCGAAGAAGTCAGCCCAAACAAATATCGCGACAACGCACTGAAAGCTGCGAAGGAGCTCCTCACCAATCCGCCGCCGATCGATTCCCCTAATCGCATCGATGAAAATTCCCGCGCCTACCTTTATCAGGTGCTCGCGATGTATCAGGACACCTCCTTCGCGCAAAACGCCTACGACCTGCTCATCACCGCAGAAGGCCGCGTTGACCGTCAGGCCATGAGCTACCTCGCGAACACATTGAAAACTCAGGGCGTCCCCGCGTTGTGCAACGCCTACCGCAGCCCGCGACTTACGAATCAAACCGAGCGCTCGCACCTGCTCAACGCGATCATGGCCTACACCGGGCCCAGCACGGAAGCGAACCAGCTCTTCACCGAGATCATCAGCGACGAAAAAGTTCCAGCTGCGATCCGCTCCTACGCCGTCATCGGCCTCAGCGGCGGCGCAGGCAAAGAGAAACCTTCGGACCCAGCTCTCATTCAATCCCGCCTCGATCTCCTTCGCAGCTTGCGCGGAAGCTACAAGGACGAACGCCTCCTCAAATCGCTCGACGATACCAAGGCCGCGCTCGAACGCCTGCTCACCCGCGCCCAGCAACCGGCTGGGCAAGAAGCGGAGTAAACGTCGGCACCGGGCATCTCACACGATCCGCTCCATGTAAACCACATCGAGCCACCGGTTGAACTTGAAGCCCACCTGCTTGAAGTGACCGACCTTCTCGAAACCGAATCGCGCATGCAGTCGAATGCTGACTGCGTTCTCCGCGTCAATCGCCGCAATGATGGCGTGCAATCCCATCGTCTTGGCGCCGTCAATCAATGGCGCGAGCAAACGCGAGCCAATCCCCTGCCCTCGCGCGCTCTCTGCGACGTAAACTGAATTCTCAGAGGTAAACCGGTAGCCGATACGCGCATGATAGGGATTCAGCGCGCTCCAGCCCGTCACCTTCCCCGCGCCATCCACCGCGACAAAGATGGGATACCCATCGCGCGTCCGCTCCTCAAACCACTGCGTGCGATGCTCCAGCGTTCGCGGCTCGTAATCATAGGTCGCCGTCGTGTTCAACACCGCGTCGTTGTAGATCTCGAGAATCCCCGACAAATCGGCGTGGGTGGCGGGACGGATGTGCATGTTGACCGGCGATTCAATCCGACGAGAGCCGTAAGTCAACCACGGCTTCTCCTACACGGGCAGGTCCCCGCTCCTTATCGCCCTCCGACAACCCTCCGCAACTGACTAAACCGTTGCCAAATCAGCTTCCGCACCTCTACAGTTTGTCGCTCCGAACGCATCCGCTTTCGGGGGGCTCATGACCGAATACAAAGTAAAATTCGAGGTGTTCGAAGGACCACTCGACCTGCTGCTCTATCTCATCAAGAAAGAGGAGGTCGACATCTACGAAGTCAACCTCACCCAGCTCGCCACGCAGTTTATCGAATACATCGATGTCATGCGGATGCTCGATCTCGACATCGCCGGCGAGTTCCTCGTCATGGCCTCGACGTTGATGTACATCAAGAGCCGCGAGCTGCTGCCCGTTGACCAGCAGGTCACCCCTGAAGGCGAGGAAGAAGGCGAAGACCCGCGCTGGGAACTCATCCGCCAGCTCGTCGAGTACAAGAAATTCAAGGACGCTGCCGCGCAGCTTCAGACGCTGGAGATTCGTCAGGAGGAAGTTTACCCGCGCCTGCCGGTCCGCCCGGAGTTCGATACCGACGAAGGACCGATCCGCGGTCAAGCCTCGCTCTTCGACCTCATCAACGCCGTCAACTCCGTCCTCAAGCGCATCAACACGCGCGAAGATCTCCGCGACATCTTCGAGGACAAATGGACCGTCAGCGAAAAGATCGAGACCATCCTCAAGGAAATCACCGTCACGCGCGCGCTAAAGTTCTCCGCACTCTTCGCCAGCGCCACCAGCCGCACGGAAGTCGTCGTCACCTTCCTGGCGATGCTCGAGCTCATCCGCCTCAAGCAGATTCAAGCCGTCCAGGAATCTCCCTTCGGCGAGATCGAACTCTGCCCCGCGCCACCCACCACCGACACTCCGGAGAACCCCGCGCTCGCCTACGCGGAGGCCGTCGCGCAGGACGCCATCGCATCTGAACCCGCACCCGCGCCTGCGCCCGAAGAAGCCGCCGCAGCCACACCTTCCCCCGAATCCGCGCCCGCCAACTGACCATGGAACTCAAGCACATCCTCGAATCGATTCTCTTCTCCGCGCAGAATCCGCTCAGTCCGAAAGAACTGCGCGACGTGCTCGCCGGCGCCGCCGAGAACTCCGAAGACGCCTTCATCAAGGGCCTCAAGAAAACCTCCTTCGAAGCCATCACCGCCGCGCTGGAAGAACTCGCGCGCGAACACGAGCAGGCCGCCCGCACCTACCGCCTCGCCTGCGTCGCCGGCTCCTGGCAATTCGTCAGCCAGCCTGAATTCGCGCCGTGGATCAAAGCCCTTGTCGGCCATCGCAGCCGCCCACCGCGCCTCTCGCAGCCCGCGCTGGAAACCCTTTCCGTCATCGCCTACCGCCAGCCCTGCACCCGCGCCGAAGTTGAGCAAGTGCGCGGCGTCGCTGTCGACGGCGTGATGCAGACGCTGCTCGAACGCAACCTCGTCGAAGCCGTCGGCCGTGCGGAAGTCATTGGACGCCCCGTCACCTACGGCACCACGCGCGGCTTCCTCGAATACTTCGGCATTAAGAGCCTCGAAGATCTTCCGGCCGCCGACGAACTCCGCCGCATCGTCGTGCAAAAGCCCGAGGCTCTCCTCACCGTCGATCCCGGACTCGCCACCGCACCGGCGGAACAACTCACGATGGCCGACGCGCCGCCCGAAGGTTCCATCACCGAGCCTGCTTCCGCCGCGCCCGTCGAAGCCGCCGTGGAAACTCCCGCGCCCGCTGCTGCTGCCGAAGCCGAGACGGAGCCAAAGCCACGCAACCGCCTCAAGCGCCGCAAGAGCGAAGAAACGTCAGAAGCTCCGGCCGAAGCCCAGCCCGCCGCCCCGGAACCGACTCCGGAAAATTCCTGAGCCGAGCCACCCTCGCGCAACCAATGAGCCTCGCCGAACACCGTAAAGCCATCGATCAACTCGACGAACAGATCGTTCGCCTGCTGAACGAACGCACCAAGCACGTCCTTCACATCGGCGACATCAAGCTCAAGGCCGGCGAAGAAATCTACGCGCCCCACCGCGAACTCGCCGTCCTCCAGCGCGTCTGCAAATACAACGACGGCCCCATTCCCGACGCCTCCCTGCGCGCCATCTACCGCGAAGTCATGTCCAGCGCCCTCGCGCTCGAGAAGTCGATGGTCATCGCCTACCTCGGGCCCGAAGCCACCTTCACCCACCAGGCCGCCATCCGCCGCTTCGGGTCCAGCCTCGATTACGCCTCGCAAAAGACCATCGCCGACGTCTTCACCGAAGTGTCGAAGAATCGCGCGGACTACGGCGTCGTCCCGGTCGAGAACTCCACCGAAGGCGTCGTCACCCACACGCTCGACATGTTCGTGGACAGCGACCTGAAGATCGTCGCGCAGATCGTCCTGCCGATTCAGCAATGCCTCCTCAGCAAATGGCGCCGCGACCAGATCAAGAAATTCTACGTCCACCCGCAGACCCACGCCCAATGCCGCGTCTGGCTGCACCGCAATTTCCCGCACGCGGAAGTCGTCGAAACCTCCTCCAACGCGCGCTCCGCTGAACTCGCCGCGAAAGAGAAACACGCCGCCGCCATCGCCGGAACATTGGCAGCCGAGAAATACAACCTTCCCCTCCTCGAGTCCGACATCCAGGATAGCTCCGCCAACGCCACGCGCTTCCTTGTGCTCGGTCGCAAATGCCCGCCGCCCACCGGACGCGATCGCACCAGCCTCATGTTCAGCATCGCGGACAAAGTCGGCGCGCTGCACAACGCCCTCGCGCCCTTCCGCCGCTACAAGCTCAACATGACGAAAATCGAGAGCCGCCCAAGCAAACGGAAAGCATGGGAATACTTCTTCTTCGTCGATTGCGACGGCCACGCCGAAGACCGCAAAGTCGCCAAAGCGATTGAGCAGCTTCACGATCACTGCAGCTACGTCAAAGTCCTCGGCTCCTACCCCAACGGCGAATAATTCACCGTCGTTCCCTGACGCTTAAGCGTCGTCGATCGTGTCTTGCGACGCGTTGGTCCCTCCTCGACATTCAAAGATCCTCCCGTCGCCCGCGTCGAGCCTCTCTCCGCGCCCGACGATGAACACTTCACCGCCGCTGGCGAACGCACTGCGGACGTTTCTTCCAGCTGCCACCTCGTGGACGATGGCTGCGCGGCAACAGATTCCCGTTCCGATCCCGCTGACGACGTCTCCGCGGAAGAACATTCCGATCGAACGCTCGTCGAAGGCCGCTTTCGGGTCATGGATGAGCATCAGCCACCCCGGCGCGCGCGGAGCGGCCCGCCCCACCTCGAGCAAATCCCTTCAGCGGTAGCCGCCGACGTCAGGAGGCGGACCCGTCTGGAGATTGGGCAACCATCCACCTCTTGACGTCGATGGCCACTGGTTCCGCCCTCGAAGTCGATCATCGCAAGACCGCGGCGGCGGCCTCGTAAAAGGCGCTCACGTGATGCAGGCAGTTGCTGCGTCCGGGCTCATCAATCACGGCGCCGCTCACCAGCGTCTCGACGGCGCTGCGTTTCGCCGTGAAACGATCCCTCGCCGCGGCATAACGAGTGGCGCCGGCTTGCTGGCGGATCTGGTCCAGCTCGTAATGCGCGCGCCGTTCCAGCTCCGGCAAAT